>ENA-ORXM01000424-ORXM01000424.1-marine-metagenome-genome-assembly--contig:-NODE-424-length-76839-cov-4.502540_pt1 | contig 76839 bp, 81 predicted proteins | sample MGYA00237867_ERZ511480 | MGnify/ENA primary metagenome ERZ511480 (study PRJEB26309, sample SAMN06266103) | marine metagenome | isolation source: Algal blade | place: United Kingdom:Sidmouth, United...
AAGTTAACTTACGTCAAACCTAAGCTAAACAAACAGGGCAAAGTCGCCCAAGTCACTCAATCCTTCTTCGGCAGTTTCTCACCTTAAAATTACGAAAGCCCCTCATCCTCCGTCACACGCATAATGGATGAGGGGCTTTACTATAATTAGCATGCAGCGTTTTCTTTACTATATTCTTGCGTTTTGTTTTCTCTTAATCAGTGCCTGCGGCGCGCCCAGCCCCTCTCCAAACAATCCCGATCCAAACAACCCGACACCCCCTACCCCGGCGCCTGACATTTCAGGCACGCTAGAGGGTTCGACCCTGGGCGTGGCGAACTTGCGGGCTAGTTTTAAAACAAGTACGGTTGCGCAGGGCAAGCTCGAGGCTGACGGCAGTTTTGAGTTTGACTTTAAAGACGCTATTCCCGCTGACGCTTTAAACGACGCACCTGCTTGTGACGGCTTAACGGTTTCTGATGCGAGCGCACAGCAAAATACTTTTTCGGCCCTGACGGTCATTATTGGTGGCGAACGAAAAGGCATTATCGCGCTGGCATCTTCTATAGACGTTGTCACGGACGGGCTAAATAATGTGGGTGACTTTTATGTGCAGTACACCTATGTTGACAAAGATTTAAGCCTGAAAGGTGACTGTCCTCTTAGCAATCCCCCGGCTGTTTTTAGCTATGATGTAGCGCTTAAAAAGGGCTGGAACACCGTCATGTTCGGCTTAACGCAAAAAAATGCTGATGGGTCGCAAGTTTTAAGTATGACAATGGGGTCTGTCCCGAGTGACGCCGCCTGGTTTTATAGACCATAAATGAACCGGGCACTTCATAAGCAAGTGCCCCATGTCCTTATCAAAAGCCAAATTTCGCAACATTCTTTCTTCTTCAATCTTCAATTTTTCTTCTTTCTTCTTTCTTCACTTAAGCCCCTCGAGCACCACTTCAAAACTAATTTCAGCTTTTAAGCTTGAGGCTACCGAGCAGTATTTGGTCATGGCTAAATCGACAAAGCGCGTGGCTGTCTTTTCATCCAACCCAGGCACATCGAAAATATGCTTGGCATGAATTTTGGTGTAGTAAGCGGGGGTGCCCTCAGCGCGTTCGCCTGTTAGTTCGATACGGTAAGCGTTAGACTCGAGCCTGCGTTTTTTGAGCATTTCGACAATGTCTACAGCGGCGCAGGCGCCAACCGCGTTGAGCAGCAAATCCATAGGGCTCATGCCCGTCCGAGCTTCTTTTTCAGCGTCAATCATGACGCGCTGACCCTCACTAACACCTAAAAAACGCTTATCGACCATGTGGTGAACGGTTGCTTGCTTAATGTTTGCCATAGCCCAGTATTTGGTCACAACGCTACGCGCCGTGTCACAGAGAGTACATGTGCGCTACACTTAGGCCGTGAACCAACCCGCCCCCAGTGATTCCAAAGCGCAGTGGCGACGTTGGGCTAAAAACAAGCGGTCCGGGCTTCCCATTGACCGTTACAGTGACTCACTAGTGGCGCAGCTAGAAAACTGGTCCCTTTACAGAGAGGCGCAGCACGTTCTGCTTTACCTAGCCTTTGGTAGCGAAATTGATTTAGCGGCCCTACATGAAGACACCTCTAAAACGTTTTACGTTACCCGCACCTGGTCGGGGCGCGAGAACCTCAGCCTTCATCCTTTAAGCGCAGGTTTAGAGCGCCACCCCTACGGTTATTTACAGCCTTCTGAAGACGCACCCCTTGCCGATGCGAGTGGGCTCGAGCTTGCTCTGGTGCCTGGGCTTTGTTTTGATAAACGGGGTACGCGCCTGGGTTACGGCAAAGGCTATTATGACCGGCTCTTACCCGGTTTGAACGCGCAAACACCCCGCGTTGGTATCACCAGTGAGGCGCTTATTGTACCGGCTCTGCCCCGTGAACCCTTTGACATCCCTATGACACATTTGCTCAGCGAAACATCCCTCTACAAACTTCATTAAACCTACACTCTAACCGCCTTCTAACGCTTGAAACGCTATGATTAATAATGGTGGGAATCATAAAAATAGAGAAGCTGCGCCCTGTACGCGAGGCTCAAACGGGTAAACGTTATTTGAAGTTTGCTCGCAAACTTAGCAGTTGTAGTCAAGCAGACCCAGTCAAAAGTGACCTTATAAGAATCTTGTGTAAGAATCTCGTAACGGTATCTGCGTTAGATTAGTCTGTAACATCTAGAAGCGCAGTTTCTAGAGAAGGCGAGCTTCATGATTAGCGATTTCGATAAACCTTACCTTCTACGTTCTTTATTCCGTAGTGGTTCAGCGCCGCAGGCTATAGTGGATTTTGAAGGGCGCATCTTAGAGCTAAATGACTCCTTACTGAGCGTGACGGGGCAAACTCGCGCCGCTGTTCTAAGCGGTTCCTTTTTGACTCTATTCCAAAGCCATTTATCTGGACCTTCTACCGAGGGATTGGAAGACGCTTTAGCAGCCGCTATGAGCGGCAAAATAGTACGGACTAAGCTCGAGCGTACCGCCGAAACAGACCTCAATCTATTCATCAAACCCATTTTGGGGCCTGATGTCAGAGCGCTGCTCATTGAACTCGGCGATGAGTCGACGCCGCATAACACAGCCTTAGAGGCGCTCGATGACTTGCCTGTCGGTGTTTTAAAACAAGAGGCCGACGGCACCCTGTCGCTGTATAACCGGGCGGCGCAGCGCATGCTTGGTTTAAGCCGTGAACAACTTGTCGGCCTGACACCCCCGAGCCCACATCTAGATATTAGGTATGACGACGGAACCCCCTTTTTCGAAGGTGCTTGGCCCCAAAATTTCCGCAGCGAACTCGATGAACCTCCTATCAACCTGCTTTTAAAGGTTGAGCGGCCCCTGCACGGAACGCGCTGGCTACTTATGAGCACTGAAATCCTCGAGCAAGCTGGGGATACCCAGAGCTACGCAACTTTAAGTACCCTGACAGACATCACGGAACAGCGCAAGCAAGAAGAAAGCTTGCGTCAGGGCGCACTTTACGACCCGCTTACAACCCTGCCGATGCGGGCCTTGTTCGCTGACCGCCTGACCCAGGTGATTGGCAAAGCCCAGCGTATTCCCAGGTACTGTTTTGCAGTCTTGTTTATAGATTTAGATAATTTTGAGGCCGTGAACGGCGCAGTAGGCTACGAAGCGGGTAACGACGTTCTTATCGAGGTGGCCGCCCAGCTCAAGGAAAGTTTACGCACCGCCGATACCCTGGCGAGACTGAGCGACGACGAATTTGTTATTTTGCTCGATGACGCTGTGATGCTTGCCGACGCCGTCGAAGTCGCTGAGCGCAGCCTGCAAGTACTGGGCAACTGCACAATTGAGGATGAGGCTTTAAGTGCGAGCATCGGTGTTTTGATGGGTGATAAAGACTGTAGCGGCCCGTACCAGGTCTTAAATCAGGCAAGGCAAGCTATGCTCGAGGCCAAGGAATGCGGTCGAGGGCGCTACGCTATTTATAAAAAGCAATGAGAACCCAGGCTTTAAATTTGAGGAGTTCGTTTTAGCGAAGATAAGTCAGCGGGTCTATGGCCTCGTCTTGTTCATGCAGTTCGAAGTGCAGGTGCGGTCCGGTTGATAGCCCTGTAGAGCCTACAGCGGCAATTGTTTCGCCTTGCTCGACATGTTCACCCTCTGACACATAAATTTCGCTGTTGTGGGCGTACCAGGTCTCCGCGCCCCCTGCGTGACGTATTTTAACGAGGTTACCGTAACCTCTATCGGACCAGCCCACTTCGGAAATGGTGCCGCTACGCGAGGCGACCACAGCCGTGCCGGTCGGGGCAGCTACGTCGATGGCGCTATGAAAACTCGCCGTGCCCATCCCTAAATTTCTTCGTCCAAAGTACGACGTGATGCGCCCGTGAACCGGCCAAATATAGCGGTTTTCCTCGGCACGGACCCTGGCAAGACGCTCTAAAGCCCGTGTGGGTTCAACCCCCGGCAAAAAAACCATCGCCCCAGGACCGATTTGGCTGGGCGACGTAAATTTATTGACGTTCATGACCGTTACTGGGTCGAGCCCGTACTCACGAATAATCTCGGTAAGCTGCTCATCGGCTTGCAGCGTAATAACAAGACCCTCTGACGGAGGAATAAGCAGTTCGATGCCCGTAGGCAACTGGTCGAGCGACGAAATATTGGGGTTAGCCCCGACAAGGGCATCCAAACTCAGGCGGTAATCGTCAGCTATAGTCGATAAGCTCTCACCCCGAGTCAAAGTATGTGACCTAAAACCAGGCGGCAAGGTCGGCGCGACCTCAGCAATACCGCCCGTTGCAGCGGTATAAGGGATCTTTAAAACAGTACCTGGATGAATGACTTCACTGTCAAGCTCGTTAAAGCTCATGAGTGCATCGACTGAAATATTATAAAGCTGCGCGATTGAGGCTAAAGATTCACCTGACTGTATGCTGCGCAGGGCGTAGCCGCTGGCCCACGCATATGAACAAACGAGGCAAAGCACAAGAAAAAGTCTTGCTAAAAAATGTTTATTCTTCATGATGTTGACCCCAGGGAAACAAACTCGTCTCTTATGTTAATAAAGTAACAAGCTCATCTGAGACATTCATGAGGATTGTGTGACGTACGGGTCATCCTCGCTCGAGCTGAGACAAAAACGCCAACTCCCCCTCAGTTTAAAAGGTATCTAAGGCAACTGTGGTTAAACTTGAGCCATTAGGTTTTGCTAACATTTACCCTTTAAGAAAGCCAATCAACTCCGCACCAGACATGAAAAGCAAGAAAAGTTTGCGAGTTTCTGGCTATTGACTACCAAACAGAGAAACTTGTGGCAGATGAACTGACAATTCAACAAAATCCAGCTCCGGCGTCTACCAGGTATCCCCGCCTGAGGGCGGCGGCCAAATACCAATCAGTTGCCGCAACAAAACAATTCTGCCAAGGTGGTAGCTGTTGTGCGCGAGTAAGGACTCGAGCAAACTCCTCACGGTAGACTTGCCGCCTCGAGCCTTTTTATCTAAATCTTCGGTGCTCGAGGCGTAGGTCACCGCCTTATTGATACCTTCCAAAAACGAGCGCACCAGCTCCCTCGCCTCTTTCAAATCCTCAGGCGCTTGGCGCTTGGGCCAGGTATCCGAGGCGTGCGGCGGCGTGACGCGCTCACCGCCTGCCATAGCGTCAAGAAATAAATCCTGCCAGTAAACCGCGTGCCATAACTCTTCATAGATGCTGTGCGGCGCAACGTCGGGGCGCACACCTAGCTGTTTGAGTTCAATGGCCTCGAGGATGCTGCGCGCCTTAGCGTGCGCACCCTCGCCCGTTAAAAGTTGAGGTAGAGCTGTCATAAAACTTAAGGATGCAACCCGAAAAACTCGAGGCCGAGCGTTTCTTCCCAACCCATGCTGATATTGAGCGACTGAACTGCGTGACCCGCCGTACCTTTGACAAGGTTATCGAGCGCCGCCATCACCACAACGCGCCCCGTCTCGTTATCAACCTCAAAACCGATATCGCAATAATTCGTGCCGTCAAGAATTTTCGGGTCGGGTACGCGGTGAATGCCGCGTTTGGCTGTGACGAGGCGAATAAAAGGCTCGTCTGCATAGCTCTCGCGGTATGCGCCCATCACATCGCGGTCACTGTAACCATCGGGTAAAAAGGCGTGGGCAGTGACCAAAATACCGCGCACACGTTCGACAGCCGTCGCCGTTAAATGGATAGGAAACGAGCCCGGCAGTTCCTGCTGAATTTCTGCCTGGTGACGGTGGCCCGTCGCGGCGTAGGTGCGCACCACGCCCATACGCTCGGGATGATGCCCGCTGTCACTCGGTTTATTACCGGCCGCCGATGAGCCGATTTTACCCTCGAGAATAAGGTCGCCCCGCGCTGGCACCGCGTGTTTAAGCAGTGGATAAAGCGCCAAAATAGACGCCGTCGCCAAACAGCCAGCCCCCGCAATATGCGTTGCGTCTTTTAGCTCCTCACGGTGCAGTTCAGGATTGCCGTAAACGAACATTGCGAGCGCGTCTGGGTTAGGGTGAGCTTCGCCGTAGTATTTCTGGTAAATCTCAGTATCTTTTAGGCGAAAGTCAGCCGCTAAATCAATCATACGCGGCGCCAGGGCTGAAAATTCATCAAACCGTGTCGCTGAGTGTTTGTGCGGCAAGCCGAGCACGAGCAGGTCAGCCTCCTGCACATCTTTAATAGAGCTGAACTTTAACTTTGAAATGCCCCGCAAATTCGGGTGAACCATATGTGCGGGCACGCCTGCATTACGCTCGCTGGTGATTTGGGTGACATCTAAATTGGGGTGTCCCAACGCGAGGCGCAAGAACTCGCCACCGGCATAACCAGAAGCGCCGATGATGGCAACATTTAGCTTTTCCATAGATACCTCGAGTTCATATTAAAACCGTCAGAAATTTGATTAGCCCCAATAGTAAAAGTGTAAGAAGGGGTCTTTGACACCGTAACTATCGTACAAGGGCAAAGGGGGACAGTAAGGTTGTCTGAAAAAGTGTGCGACTAATTCCTCGAGAACGTTCTAACAAAGTCAAGTCTCAATCTGATATAAAATATTGATTAGATGACCAGGGTGCAAGAAGCCGAAAAACTCATTGCGCAGCTGACGCCTGCCGAGAAAGCGCAACTTTTCCAACACTTTGTTCGGGAGATAGGTGATACTTTTCCGGGTATCGAGCGCACACCAGACGTCGTCGGGGGTGAGGCGCATATTGTGCGCACACGCATTCCTGTTTGGATTTTGGCACAAGCTACTAGGCAAGGGTTAACAGACGCTCAGATATTGGAAGCTTACCCAAGCTTAAGTGCAGGTGATTTGGTCAATGCTCGAGCTTACGAAAAAGTTTATGCCAATGAAATAGAAAAGCAGATTCTCGAGAATGAAGCCGCCTAGCCAGTGGCGAAACTCTATGCCGACGAGAATTTTCCCCTACCGACAGTTATAAAACTCAGACAATTTAGTCACGATATTTTAGCTTTGGTAGAGAGCGAAGATGCTGAAAAGGCTTTACCTGATGATAAAGTCTTGACCCTAGCTACAAACCAACAGCGCGTTTTGCTGACACTGAACCGGAGAGACTTTATTCGTTTGCACAACGAAAGTTCGGAACATACTGGCATTATCGTTTGTACGTTTGATGTTGATTTTGTTGCTTTGGCAGAGCGTATTCATGAGGCGCTAGAGGAAAACTCAGATATGTCAGGGCAGTTGGTTCGGGTGAACCGGCCTGGATAGCTCGAGTCCCTCAAACAAATCATTCGAGTTCCCAGCCTGGTGTTCTTTAAGAGCTTCATCAATAAAGCTGTCTAGCTTTCCTGATTCAGCGTCCGCTACCATTTGACGGTCCCAGGCGTCCAGGTCGGGTTGGGTGTGCTCGAGTAACGTCAGAATACTTTGCAAAACGTCTTCGCTAAGGTAGGTGGAAGATTATAGTATAAACTTGGCATAATGCTTACTTGGAACACAAGGGATTTGGGAGAATTTATAAAAGCTGCTCATGGGAATGAACAATTTTGTAAAGCAAGACCATTTATAAACTCGCTTGTATGGAAGTTAAAACTTGCGGTATTCCATAAAGATCAAATTATCAAGATTAGTGCTGAGTATTTTCCTGATGACAATCTGTCATCTCAGTACGATGCGGGTGTTCATTTTAATGAACGTATGAGAACGTATTTGACGAGCGATATATTATATTGGGCAAAGCTAGAGACCGAAGCCAACTTCCTTGGCTGTTCTCAAAGTCTACATTCAATGCCTGATATCCTTGCAAAGGTTATATATTATAGCTTAGCATTGTCGTCAAAAATTCCTGATAACTTGTACCAGCTAACCAGCAAAAATTCTTTGCCCACTGATATCAAAGTGGCGGTGGATTCCTTCAAAAATTCAGATGAGTATAAATATCTCCGTGCATATGTAAACAAGACTAAACACGAACAGGTAGTTTTGACACAAGACACAGTCAACTTTGACAGTGGAGAACGAGGACTTTTGATTAATGCTTTTGATTGGAAAGATAGAAATTTAAATCAGATGCTCCACTTTCCCAGGCAGAAACTTGGAAAATGGGTGAGTAGTGACTTTGAAAAGATTTTGAGCTTAATTGATGACATTGGTTTGGAAATAAACAGCAGCTTAGCTATAGACGTTTGACAGGTTTTGTAAAATCTTCTACTATAATCTTTAGATGATTTACAAATTCCCCCACCATCTACTCCGACTAGGAGGGCCGAGGCACTAACCCGACCTAATAGTCGCTTATTGCCCATGTGCCCTAACCCCTTTGGTTAGGGATTTTTTGTGCCTCGGCATTTTCACGCAGACCTTTAAAACCTTCTAGCGATATACTGGAGCAATTATGGCAGATATTAAAGAGAAAGATACAGCGGTCACCGCTTACGAATCCGAAAAGTACAACCCCCACGCTATCGAACCCAAGTGGCGCAAACAGTGGGAGGACGATGGGCTTTACCTTACCGACTTGCATGACGACAGCAAACCCAAATACTACTTTTTGACGATGTACCCCTACCCCTCGGGCGATTTGCACACGGGACATTGGTACGCCGAAGCCCCCGCGGACGCTGTGGCACGTTATAAGCGTATGAACGGCTTCAACGTATTTTTCCCGATGGGTTTCGACGCCTTTGGCCTTAACGCTGAAAACGCGGCAATCAAGGCGGCGCAGCGTGGGGAGAGCGTGCATCCTGCCACCTTGACCTATCAGCAAATGGACAAAATGGTCGCGCAGTTTAAGCAACTGGGCGCAATGTTCGACTGGTCTAAAACGTTGGCGACTTGTGACCCTGAATATTACAAGTGGAACCAGTGGTTTTTTCTCAAGATGTATGAAAAAGGCTTGGCTTATAAAAAGTTATCCCCTGTCGACTGGTGTCCAAAAGACAATACGACCTTAGCGAGGGAACAAGTTATCGGTGAGGACAGGGTGTGCGAACGCTGCGGTACACCCGTTACTAAGAAAACCCTGTCGCAGTGGTACTTGAAAATTACGGATTACGCCGACGAGCTTTTGGATTTTTCAGGGCTCGACTGGCCTGACAGGGTTCGTGAGATGCAGACGAACTGGATTGGTCGTAGCGAGGGCGCTGAGGTCACGTTCAAATCCAAAGCGGGTGATTTGACGGTGTTCACCACGCGGCCTGATACGCTTTGGGGCGCGACCTTTATGGTGCTTGCACCGGAGCATCCATTCGTTAAAGAACTCACCACGGCGGACAAACTCGCTGAGGTTGAAGCCTACACGCTAGAGGCGTCACGCAAAACTGAGATTGACCGCATGGCCGAGGGTAAAGAGAAAACGGGCGTGTTTACGGGGGCCTACGCGACCAACCCTGTGAACGGCAAAGAAATCCCCATCTGGATTGCAGATTACGTGCTTATGGGCTACGGCACAGGCGCGATTATGGCGGTGCCCTACGGAGACGAGCGTGACTTTGACTTTGCGCGTACCTTTGGCTTAAATATCGTTCCGGTGGTAAAGCCCGAGGATACAAGCAAGGTCGATGTTGAGGTAATGACCGAGGCGTACGCTGGCCCCGGCATCATGATAAATAGTGGTCCGTTAGATGGAAAGGTCCATAACGGCGAAAAAGGTCGGGAGAGCCCTGCTATTGCTGCGGCAATCGACCACATAGAGAAAAACAGTTGGGGACAGGCGGCGATTACCTACCGCTTGCGCGACTGGCTTATTTCACGGCAGCGTTACTGGGGCACACCCTTTCCTATCGTTTACTGTGAGGACTGCGGCACCGTACCTGTTCCTGAAGACGAGCTTCCGGTGGTTTTGCCGAGCGATGTTGAATTTATGCCTACGGGTGAGTCTCCCTTGAAGTTTCACGAGCCGTTTTTGCATACGACCTGTCCGAACTGTGGCGGAGCAGCAACGCGTGAAACGGATACGATGGACACTTTTATCGACAGTTCGTGGTACTGGTTCCGCTATTTGTCGCCGCATAAAGAGGATGGTCCCATTGACAAAGCCTTAGCCGAAGCCTGGACCCCGGTTGATACCTATACCGGCGGTATTGAGCACGCAATTTTGCACCTCATGTACGCCCGCTTTTTTACTAAGGCTTTACGTGACTTAGGCTTAGTGAGCCACGGCGAACCGTTTAAGCAAGTGCGCAATCAAGGCATTATTTTGGGTGAAGACAACGAAAAGATGAGCAAGTCCAGGGGCAACGTCGTCAACCCTGATGATTTGGTGGGTGAATACGGGGCAGATACGGTGCGTACCTATCTGATGTTTCTTGGTCCTTGGGACCAGGGTGCGCCCTGGAATTCTCAAGGTATCGAGGGACCGACCCGCTTTTTAAACCGCGTCTGGGCGCTTGTTTTGGACGAGCCCACAAATACCTCTCCCGCTGATGACAAAACTGTTAAAGAGATACACCGCGCTGTCCACACGGCGATTAAAGAAGTCACTGAGGACTTTGAGGGCTTTCAGTTCAACACCGCGATTGCCGAGATGATGACGCTGGTAAATGTGATGAACAAGGCGAAAAGCACTGAGGTCGTTAAGACAGATATCTGGCAGGAGGGCCTCGAGTCCCTCATAAAAATGCTCGCCCCCATCGCGCCCCATATTAGTGAAGAGTTGTGGTCACGTACCGGACACGAAGGCTCAGTTCATTTACAAAGCTGGCCCGAACATGACGAGAGTGCACTTGTCAAAGACACTATCAATATGGCGGTGCAGGTCAACGGTAAGGTGCGCGCTCAGATTGAGGTAGCGGCAGACGCAAGTAAAGAAGCGGTACTCGAGACCGCCAAAGCCGAACCCAATGTCGCTAAGTATTTAGAGGGCGACTTAGTGCGCGAAATTGTCGTACCAGGCAAACTAGTCAACTTAGTCATCAAAGGTTAAATGTTTGTAGGTTAAATGTTTGTAGGGGCAGGTCTTGTGCCTGCCCTTTCTCATTTTCAAAGATGCGCGTAGCCTTATCTAAGTACAGCTGTTAAACCTCGGAATAGCAGCGCGTCCTTCTCTATTACCACCCCAGCGCTCCAAACCTCCCAAGGACAACAAATACACGCCTTTACCTTCAGGTGCGTGGATGACAATGCTATAAGTACCTGCCTCGAGCCTCTCCTGGTACGCTGCACCCTTAAAACCTGTTAGACCGTGCCCCCGGTAGGCTGACCATTCACCTTCGATACGCCGTCCTGAAAAGTTAGCGAGGCTTTCAAAGGGCGTCGCTGTCACCTTACCCTCTTTAAAAATCCAGAGTTCGGGCGAAAAAATCTCTTCGCAGTTGTCCCCTTTAAAAACACCTACGTCTAGGTTAAAGCTGTCAGGAACGCTTAAAATGAAATGAGCTGACCCCGTTTCCAGTTCTCCAAAAATGGCTTTGGAAACCTCGACCTCTTCAATAACGTAGGGACTCGAGGGCGTGCTCGAGCCTGGATTCCAGAAGGGTTGGTGCGCCGCGGCCAAAGATAAACTAAACGTAGCGAGCAGGGCTAATACAGGTTTCATTATTTTTCAATTTTAGCCTGCCAAGTTTGTCATCACTGCACTCTGCAAGCAAATTGACCAGGCTTAAACAACCTCGAATGATAGGTCTACCGAGCCTTTAATTGTATTGGCGACAATACACGAACGCTCAGAAATAGTGACGAGCTTTTGCATCTGTTCTTTGTCATCATAATTACCAGCAACACTCATTTTTATCGCGGTGAACTGCGCAGGGCTACCCTCGAGCGTACCGTCAATCGCAATTTCAACACCGTCAACTGCGGCCTCCCTCGCTTTAATAGCTGCGAGCAAATTGCTCATAAAGCAGCCACCCAAAGACGCCAGCAATAACTCGCCGCCCATCGCACCTTTATCCTCACCGCCCTTAGCCTCGGGGCGGTCAATAAAAACTTTGTGGTTACGAATAACACCCTCGGAGGTTGCGGGACTGACCTGGTTGACGTTTACTTGAATGTTGGGCATATTTCTCTCCTTTAAAAGGATAGGGGAACGTAGAAAGGGAACGGGAAAAAGAGGGTGACGGCGCTTTCGTACCCCACTTTCTCCTTTTTCCTTTTCACTTTTTCCTCCTAAAACTTACTTATCTTGCTGAATGATTTGCGCTATGACCTCATCCATTGTAGCGCCGATAATATCTGGGCGCTCGTCGGCCTCGCCTAAAACGTGACCTGCTCGAGCTAAAAACGCAGCCCTGCACCCGGCACGAATCGCCCCCGTCGTATCCCAATTATGAGCGGCGACCATGCGGATATGATTCGTTTCGACCCCCAGCTTTTTTGCTGCCATTTCATAAACGGCGCGGTGGGGTTTGAAAACGTTGACCTCATCAACAGATAGCGTTTGCTCGAAAAAGCCGCTAATACCAGCGTTGCTAAGTTGGTCTTTCAAACTCCGGTAAGGCGAATTGGTCAGCGCAGCAAGGCGAAAACCTTTCTTTTTCAGGCGTTCTAAGTTTCTCGGCACATCATCATGCGGCGGCAAGTCGCGCATGGTTGCAAGTATCTTATCTTTGTCGTCAGCGCTCAAACTCACCCTTTGAAGCTCAGCCACCATACCCAGCGCATCTTTCGCTAAATCGACAAAATCGTGGTAGGTTTCGGTAACGGTAGCAACCAGAGCATTTTGCAAGAGTTGGGCGAACCATTTTTTTGCCACTGCCGCGTCGCCAAAATGTTTCTCGAACTGCGTTGACATAGGGTCTAAATCCAGAAGGGTTTCGTTCACATCGAATACGATGACGCGCATGGGTATCACCTACCTTTCAACCATCGTACGTGAAAGAGATGTTTCAAACAGCAAGCCGTTGACAAAAAAAGAAGCGCAGCCGTTACTGACTGCGCCTTAGAAAATCTAATTCTCTAACCGACCCCTGGCCTCTAATCCCTGCCCCCTGTTCTACTCTACTTTATTCTCGAGATCCACCTGAATCCCTTTTGACTGAAACATCATCAGCAAACCCTGTTTATCCACCGACTTGACATAAGCCTCTTTCGAGTCGACTTTGCCGTCAACGACAAGCTGCAACAAGCTATCATTCATCGTGCACATACCCTGTTTTTTACCCGTTTGCATAGCGCTGGCAAGCTGGAAGGTTTTTCCCTCACGGATGTTGTTTGAAATCGCTGAGTTCGCCAGCAAGATTTCATAGGCAGCGGCGCGGCCTCCGCCCATTTTTTTACACAAGACTTGCGAGATAACCCCTTTTAAAGATTCCGCTAGCATCATACGAATTTGCGCCTGCTGCTCGCCGGGAAATTGGTCGATAATGCGGTCCACTGTCGAGGGCGCCGTCGTCGTGTGCAGGGTGCCGAAAACGAGGTGTCCCGTCTCAGCGGTTTCAACCGCAATCGCAATCGTTTCCAAATCACGAAGCTCACCAACCAGAACAATATCAGGGTCTTCGCGCAGGGCGGCGCGTAGGGCTTTTTTGAATGACTTAGTGTGCGTACCGACTTCGCGCTGGTTGACGAGGCACTTTTTATTCTGATGCACAAATTCGATGGGGTCTTCAATCGTGATGATGTGGTCGCTGCGGTTCTCATTGACAAAGTCAACCAGGCTAGCAAGTGTGGTCGATTTACCGCTGCCCGTCGGGCCTGTAACGAGTACAAGTCCTTTGGAAAGCCAGCAGAGGTCCAAAACCTCTTTAGGTAAACCGAGCACATCAGGTTTGAGAATTTCAAAGGGAATCTGGCGAAAGACCGCACCGATACCGTGTCGGTCCATAAAATAGTTAGCGCGGAAGCGGGCCACGCCAGGAATCGTGTGGGCAAAATCCGTGTCCCAGCTTTCCGAAAACTCATCCCTATTTTGCTCGGGCGCGATAGCCATGAGCAAAGTGTTTAGCTCCCCCGTGCTCAGCTTGGCGTCGCCGTCCAAGGGCTTCATTTCACCGTCTAAGCGCACCAGCGGGGTTGCCTCGGAACTCATGTGCAAGTCGGACGCACCAACCTCAATCATTTTACGTAAGTAGGCATTTAGCGCGGGTTCACCCATCGACTTTAGGCTAACAGATACAGATGGGTCAGATTGCGTTTGCGGTACGGGTGTGGGGGCAACGGGTGGCTGAGGTTCAGGGCTTGAAGAAGCCTGTGAAGTCTGTTGATAAGAGGGAGCCGCGTGAGAGGTTCCGCCCAGGGGTGCAGAAGCTGGAGATGGTGTAGGTTGCACGTCTTGCGGGGTTTCAGCCTGAGCCGCTACCAGGTGTGCAGGCATCAACCTGACCTGCCAATTTTGGTCATCGGCAGCTGTGACTGCAAGGTTAACCTTGCCCCCGGACGCTGGATAATCAAAACTCACCGAACCTGAGTCTTTTAACGTTTGCCAATCGCTGGGTGAAGCTATTTCTTCTACAAGCTGAACGACCTGTGAATGAATGATATTCGAGGTCGATTTTTTTTCACCCTCAGGCAATTGTAAGCTAATAAGCTCGCCAGACTTCAGGTCGATTTGCGAGGCATTTTGACGTTTGAGTTGCTGAGCATAAAAATCTATTAAAAACATAGTTAAGAGCACCTTCAGGCAGGATTAGAGGTGGGGAGCCTCTGAGGCACCCAGCCTAGCAGACGGATTGTGGACGCGTCGCGGAACTCTTCCACATTGATGACGAGCCTCTTTTTCTACGCCATAATGAGCTTGTGATAAACATACGACCTGAACGTAAAGATGATAGGGAGGCTGTGCGGGACGTCCTCGAGCAAGCCTTCGGGGGACCCGATGAAGCAGCGTTAATCGAGCGTTTGAGACCTTTAGGCGACAGTTTTATTTCTCTGGTTACTGAAAAACAGGGCAAGATAATCGGACATAGCTTGTTTAGCCCTGTTACTGTAGGCAGTGATAAGGCTGTGGGCTTAGGCCCCGTCGCCGTACTGCCCGAGTATCAGAAACAGGGAATCGGGACGCAACTTATCCGCACAGGATTAGACCTATGCCGAGATAAGGGTGACAAAGTCGTTTTTGTTTTGGGACACCCTGAATACTACCCGCGTTTTGGTTTTGAGCTAGCCGCGCCTAAGGGTTTATTTTTTATGCCGCCCGATACGGACGCCGCCTTTTTTGTTCTCGAGTTGGTCCCTGAAGCAAGTAGAGCTATGTCAGGAAACGTTATTTATCCACCTGCCTTTATGGTTTAGCATTTTAGCCTCAATAGCCCTCAAGGACACCACTATCTACCATTTAGACCTTCTTTGCTAAGATACCCCTACCTTAAACAACTCTGGTAAGCCAAAGAGGGAGGAAATCGTGAAACCCAGTAAGCGTTTGCAGCATATTGTCAGCAGGGCTAAAACCTTGCCCTTTTATAGGGAGCGACTTGCCCAGGTCGACCCTGAAAACCTTAGCGCAAGTGACGTAAGCGCCCTTCCTTTTATCACTCGAGACGACCTGAGTGAACATTTCAAAGCCGACCCCAATGGCGGCTTTCTAACTGAGAACATTGTGCAGATGCACCTGACCCCGGCCCCCGGCATTAGGCGTATGCCTGAATATTTGACGAAAAATGATCTAGCCTGGCAAGCTGAGGCGGCTGTCGTTCAGTTTGAACGCTGCGGTTTAACAAGCAAGGATAAATGTCTGGTCGTTTTCAGCTATCACATGCTCGCAGGTGGCTGGCTCATGCACGAAGGGTTGACGAAGTTGGGTGCGACGGTTCTAGCCCTTGGTCCTGCTGACGCTGGTCAAGTTGTAGAGATTGCCGAAACCTACGGCTTTAACATACTCGTAAGCAACCCAAGTTTCGCCAGAAAAATTGGCGAGGCAGGTGGGAAATTTGAAAAACTGATTGCAGCAGGCGAGCCCTTTACAGCTGTCCCTGGTTACCGCGAGGGGGTTGAAGAAGCACTAAATTGCAAAGCCTACGACGCCTATGGTCTCAGTGAAACAGGCGTCGTAGCTGCCGAAACCGAGGCGCAAGATGGATTGCACCCCGTAGAGCAGTCGTGCATTTTGGAGGTTTTGGACCCGCAGACGCTAAATCCTGTTGCCGACGGTGAAAAAGGCGAACTCGTCATCACAAGCCTGACCCGCGAGGGTATGCCCATTTTGCGCTTTCGCACAGGCGACTTGACGCTGAAAGATTCGCGAAATGGCAAACTCTTTCTACCGCGCGGCGTGTTCGGACGTACCGATACAATGGTTAAAGTTAAAGGCGTTAAGTTTTATCCTAAAGAACTTTTGTTTATTTTGGCGTCGGTTCCTGGCCTGAACTTTCGCAACTATCAGGTTGTCTTGACCTCGGCAGAGAGCGGTACAGATTATGTGACTTTGAAGCTCGAGGGTAAAAATGATACTAAGCTCGGAGACCTTGCCGAACGCCTCCGCAGCGCCACCGGCATCGGTATGAACGAGATTGAGGTTTTACCCAGTGTTGAAGGTGATTTGCTTGTTGATAAGCGCTTTGGATAGATGTTCTTATGATAATTTACAATTCCCGCAACATCGCCCGTACGACCTGCTTTGCCCGATTCGCGGCTAGGGGCGTAAATTCCCGAAAATCCCCACCAGCTTCATCATCAGCAGTATCACTAATACTGCGGATAATTACAAAGGGCGTTTGCCACTTTGCGCACACCCGAGCAACACTCGCGCCCTCCATTTCGACACAAGCAGCGTCAAAGGTTTCGCGCAACCAGGCAACGCGCTCCCCACTGGCAATAAACTGGTCACCTGAAGCCACGCGGCCCTCGAGTACCGTTACCTCTAAAAGTTCTCTAGCTTTTTGCACAGCGAGTTGCCGCAAACCCTCATCGGCTACCCAAAAAACGGGCTCGCCAGGAAACTGACCCCGTGCCAACCCCAGACCTGTTACGTCGACATCGTGCTGAACAGTATCGGTACTTACGACAATATCGCCCACCCTGAGGCGCTCATCCACACCACCCGCCACACCCGTGAAAATAACACGCTCGGCGCCGTGGCTTAAGAGAAGCTGCGTCACCATCGCCGCGTTCACCTTGCCAATACCACATTGAGAAAGTAAAACTTCTTTTTGCTCGAGCCTGCCACTATAGAGGGTAAAGCCACCCTCAGACAGAGTAACTGTGTCTTCCATTGCGTTTAAAAGCTGCTCGATTTCCTCGGGCAGCGCGCCGATAATGCCAATCATAGGGCAGGGGACGGGGACCAGGGGTCAGGGGACAGAGTTTCGAATTCCGACCCCTGGCCTCTGACCCCTGCCCTCCGTTTCTAGGTTCCCTCTTGCCAGCTCGAGAGGTAGGCTTCTTGTTCAGCAGTTAGGGTGTCAATGTGTACGCCCATAGCCTCGAGCTTGAGCCGCGCGATTTCGCGGTCGATTTCCTCGGGGACGGTGTAGACGCGGGGTTCCAGGTTCGCGTGGTTTTCGACCATGTATTTGGCAGCTAACGCCTGGTTTGCAAAGCTCATGTCCATAACTGCGGCGGGGTGGCCTTCGGCGGCGGCTAAGTTGACAAGGCGGCCTTCACCCAGGAGGCGAATCTTGCGTCCGTCTGGCATAACGAATTCTTCAACAAACGCTCTTGGTTCATTAACGCTTTTCGACATTTCCCTGAGCGCGGGAATATTTATTTCAACGTTAAAGTGTCCTGAGTTGGCAACCACGCAGCCATCTTTCATGACTTCGAAATGCGACTTATCAACCACGTGTTTGTCGCCTGTAGCTGACACGATAAAGTCAGACTGCGGCGCAGCTTCTGCCATTGGCATAACGCGGTAACCGTCCATTACGGCCTCGAGGGCGCGCATTGGGTCGACTTCGGTGACAATAACGTTTGCCCCTAAACCGTCGGCCCGCTCGGCAATACCGCGACTACACCAGCCGTAGCCTGCCACGGTAAAGGTTTTACCCGCTAAGAGAACGTTCGTTGCGCGAATAATACCGTCGAGCGTGCTCTGACCCGTGCCGTAACGATTGTCGAAAAAGTGCTTTGTCATGGCGTCGTTGACCGCAATTACCGGAAACTTAAGAGCGCCGTCATTTGACATCGCCCGCAAACGAATCACGCCCGTGGTGGTTTCTTCGGTGCCGCCGATGATGTCATCTAAAAGTTGCGCATAGTTCTGGTGTAACTCGCTGACCAGGTCAGCGCCGTCATCCATCGTGATATTGGGTTTGTGGTCAAGCGCAGCGCGTAGGTGTGCATAATAGGTGTCGTTGTCCTCGCCTTTAATGGCGTAGGTCGGAACGTCATAGTGCTTGATAAGCGCGGCTGCGACATCATCTTGCGTACTAAGCGGATTACTCGCCGTTAAAACGAGGTCTGCGCCGCCCGCTTTGAGAACCCTAGCTAAGTTAGCGGTCTCGCTCGTAATGTGCAAACATGCGCTCATACGCACGCCCTTAAGCGGCTTTTCGGCCTCGAACTGCTCGAGCAAAGTTGCCAGTACCGGCATTTCTTCAAACGCCCACTCGATGCGGCTCTTACCCTTATCCGCCAAGCTAATGTCTTTAATATCGCCTGCAAAATCTAACGTTGCCATATGTTCTGCCTCCTTGGTGCGGTTAATTCAAAATAGAATTGCGATAGAGTTGCGGTTGTGCATCCGCTCTAAAAAATAGCTCTTTAGCTTATCACGCGCCCAACTTTTCTTTCAGTGAAAGCCACACCTTTTTATTCGGGAGGCGGCAGCTCACCTCGGAACCGTCAAAAACCAATCTGACAGCGTAGAGCGTTTCGCGGCTGCGCGTTTGTTCTTCCCAAAATCTGGCGTAGCGCAAGTCGCGCCAGGGAAAACTGTGCTGGCCTCTCGAGGGCCAAACCGAGCGCAGCTCGAGAGCGTCAGCGCCAAAGTTCAAACGTACACCGCCCAGCGCCATACCCAGTGACAAAGCTGCTAGTAAAAGCGGTAATAACCATAAGAGGGTTTCACTGACATAGGGTAAGCGCCCAAAGCCAATGCCTGCGCGCGTTTCTCGCAACCAACCGATAGGCACGGCAACCGACCATAAGAAAACGAGGCAAGCCCCCGTGCCAAGTAGCCAGACACCTCGCGTCAGCCGGCTCGGCGCACCCAGCGTGAGGGGTGACGCTCTTAGGGTGCTAAGCGTACCCAGATCTAAATTTTCCATAGGACTCACATCATAAAAAAAGCGCCCTGAACGGACGCTCCGTTAGGCTCTAAAAACCTTATTTAACGTTGTCTTTGAGGGCTTTACCTGGTTTAAAGGCGGGGTACTTGCTGGCAGGAATCTTGATTTTTTCAGTCGTGCCAGGACGAACGCCGGTACGCGCTTTGCGTTTACGCACTTCGAAGGTGCCGAAGCCCGTAAGCTGCACTTTATTCCCTTTTTTAAGGTTGCTGCTTACTTGCTCGAGCATCATATCGACAACGGCTTTGACATCTTTTTTGGTCATGTCGCTTTTTGCCGCTACGGTGTCAACCAGGTCTGCTTTAGAAATACTTTTCGCCATCGTTCATCACTCCTTTAGGATGAAGTTGTAACGCTTCCGACGCTACCAACGCCCACTCTATCATGATTTTTGCGTGAGCGACAGCCCTACTGCGTTTTTAGGCTTAAAAATGTAATTAAAAACCACCTCAAAGCGTGTTTCGACTTACAATTTTCTAGCTACATCATCCGGTTGGCAACCCAACGCCCTGCAAGTGCGCCCAGCACAGCAGTGACGCTACCCGCGAGTAACAAAATCAAATTGGGCGCTAGGGTGGGAACAAAATAAGCAACACCTTGAAGTAGGACTGCCAGACCCACACCTGTACCCGCAGCAATCTGAAGGGCATTGTTTTGCCCCCGCTTCATCAAATACAAACAAAACCCGTAGCCAAAAATAAAATAGTACGCAACCTCGACAATCATGCCGATAGAGTTCTCTTCAGGTCGAGGGGCAATAGACTGTAAAACAATAAAAACAGTCGTAAAAATAGTTATCGGCCCTGCGAATCTAAAAAAGAGATCAGGTCTACGTTTGGCAGGGGCTGCGTTTTGTTTGGCACTGCCCGAGCTTTTGGTACTGGCGCGTTTTTCACGGCGGCGCGTACGCTTTTCGCGTTTAGCGGCCTTGGCTTTTTGCTTATCACGAGACTGTTTTTGTTCCGCTTTTTCCTGAGCGCGGCGAAGCTGTCGGTTCATGAGTTTGAGGATACCGTATGACAGTGATTTTGCAAGGGGCGAGTGACACGGGCGGTTAGGATTGAGGCAGTCAATGTGCCCGCGCTTCTCCGGGGGTCATACGGTGAGTAAATTGAGTGAGCGCCACCACCTTATCAGGGAACTTAGCACTGATTTCCAGCTCACCGCCCAAAGCTTTGATATAGCGCTCTAAGGTCTGCACCATAATATCTTCTTGATTTTCCAACTTTGAGATAGCAGACTGCCGTATTTCCAAAATGTCAGCAAGCTCCTTCTGAGTCAATTCCTGATCTTTGCGCAGTTTGGAAAGTAGGTCATACTCCATACGCAATAGTTGGGTTTCCTTTTCAATCAGCGCTTTGCGTTCGTCACTGAAATCTTTGGTTAGGTCGCTAAAAGGTCTAGCCATTGTTATCCCTCCTTATCTAAGGTTCCTAGATTAAGCATTATTTCAGACAAGGAATTAGAGATAATGCCTTGAACCTTTGCTTAAGCTGCTAATTTAGGCGTTTTGTGAAACCAATCAAACACAGAAGGCGCACCCATAAAGCACCAAATAGCAATAACAGGATCACAAATAGCGCAGCCAAATGAAGACGTTTCGGCAAAGGGAATAATCGGGTTACCATACAGAAAATGAGCAAAGTCCCAGCCCGTGTGAAGTAACCAGGCGGCACCAATAAAGCGGTAATCCTCAAGTCCTCTAAATGCTAGATAGGTCATAACACTAGTAAAAACAAATTCCCAGATACCAAAGCCGCCGCTAAGATAAGCAGCGCCTGCCCCGCCAACTAAGACAGCATTAAATTTTCGTCGGGCAGGTTCCTTGATAAGAGAACTCAGGCTGATGTACACCAAACCAACGATTATTGGCGCAATCCAGTTCATAAGACCCAGTACAGCGAGCCTTTCTATAACGAGTTCGGTGAAAACCATAACGACCTCCTTAAAGAGTCAAATAAAAATAGCACGAGTGTTCTATTTTTAACAGGTTATTTGTCCCGGTTGGAAAAGGATGGTTTGCTAAGCAGGAGTCATCAACTTTTTACAAAACTACTGTGCTATAACCCTAAGTATGGGCAAACGAGAAGCGACACATCAGCACCTGTTACATCAGGGGCTAAGCCTAGTCAGTGAAAAAGGGTTTGATAGTGTCACGATAGGTGAATTGTCTAAGCGTGCCGAACTTTCTAAAAGCGGCGTCTTTTCACACTTCGGCTCTCTTCAAGCGTTACAGCTCGAGCTTCTCCAGGCTGCTAAAGAGCTGGCAGCGCGTGAAATCGTGGCACCCGCTATGCAAGCCCCACCTGGCCTACCCAGATTACGCAGGTTATTTGACCGCTGGCTAGGCTGGGCAGCACGGTCAGGATTACCTGGGGGCTGTCCCTTTGTGGCAGCTACCGCTGCATTCAGCGAGGGGGAAGGTCAAGTACATGACTATTTAGAAACATCTATTGACAACCTAATAAATATTTTTCAAACTTGTATTGACGATGCTGTAGCAGCAGGGCAACTCAGAAAAGATATAGATGTCAAAGCGTTAGCTTGGCAAATCTTTGGTCTTTACAATGCCCACCACACTATGCAGCGGCTTATGCGTGATACAGACGCGGATAGCGTGGCGTTACGAGGTTTAGAAACCCTCATCTCTAACGCTCAACGCTAGAGCAGAAACGGGTACACCTTGTAGTTAGTAGGACGCTCCATCCAATACTGCCTTGTAAGGAATATTTTAGGCCAAGCAAGGGAGAGATTTTTTTTTACTCTTTTTTAAAGTGGTTAACTGTTCACTATTGGTAATTCTGGAAAATAAAAAGACAACAACCCCTCTCTACATTTTCCCCCTGCTATCTGCGGGATTCTGTAAGGCGTTGCACTCGAGCCCCCCACAAGCTTAAGCTACTTTGATGACATTCTCACCTGAGATTCTGCACCAGGTTGCTGAAACTTACGGTACGCCGATGTATTGCTACGACTTAAAAAAGGTCTCTAGCCAGGTCGAAAACTTGCAAGACGCGCTGCCCAATGCTCAGCTTCGTTACGCGGTCAAAGCAAACCCAAACGGCGCTTTGCTGAAACATTTTGCAAGTTTGGGCCTCGGTGCAGAGGTAATTACGCTAGGCGAATTAGAGCGTGCTTACCGCGCCGGAATAGCTTCTAAAAAACTCCTCTTAGGTGGACCAGGACAAGATGTAACACTTATTAGCAGAGCCTTGGAATTGGGTGTTAATCACGTCAGCTTGGACAGCGTCTCGCAGTGGAAATCCTGGCAGGAAAGTTTTAAAAGTGAGGTAGAAAGTATCACCTTTTTTCCGCGTGTTAACCCGGCTTTAGACCCGCGCACACATGAGCATTTGGCGACGGGCGCGGCGACCTCTAAATTTGGTATGACGCCGCAAGAGGCTGCGGAGGTTGCGACTGACTTAGGTTCGCAATTGGGCGGTTTTCACGTACATGCAGGCTCACAAATCTCGAGTAGTGACGTTTACGATGAAATTCTTACGGTGCTCGAGCCTCTTTACAAACGTTTTGAAACGGCCCATACATTAGATATCGGCGGCGGCTTCGCGGTGCCTGGCTTCGACCTGAATCTCTTTGTAAAAAAAGTAACGCGCTTTGCCGAACGTTTTGATTTAGATCTGATTATCGAACCAGGTCGCTACCTCGTTGCCGACGCGGGCGTACTGATTAGTAGAGTCCTCCATGTCAAAGAGGGGGCGCTCAGACACGTCATTGCCAACGCAGGTATGGCAGATTTGTTGCGCCCTGCCCTGTACGGGGCGCAGCATCCTATCCGCGTTTTGGGGAAAGAGGGCACCCAAATTACCCTCGATGTTAACGGTCCCCTATGCGAAAACGCTGACCGCTTAGGCCGAGATTTGCAGCTCCCAAACGTCGAACAGGGTGACCTGCTCGTGGTTGAACAGGCCGGGGCCTACGGCATGGCGATGGCGTCGAATTATGCCTCGAGCCTGCGCCCTGCTGAAGTCGTGGTCGAAGGTGATGATATTCGCTTAGTGCGGCGACGAGAAACCGTTGAAGATTTAATAAGGCTAGAAGATGTCTGAACCCCTCAGTACGATTTCAACGCCTCTCATTGAAGCTTTTTCTGGTGAGGTCGCGCTTGCCTTTTATAACTTTGAAACGGGCGAAACCTATACCCATAACGCCACGCAAACCATGTGTGCCGCGAGTCTTATCAAACTTCCCCTTTTGGTTCAAACGTTGACGGAAGTTGCCAGGGGCAGGCTCGAGCTAAACACACGCATCCCGCTCAAAGCCGAGGATAGGGTGGGCGGCGCGGGTATTTTGCATGCACTTGAGCCAGGGCTCGAGCCTACCGTGCGCGACCTGCTCACCCTCATGATTATTGTCAGCGATAACATGGCGACCAATCTCGTTATAGACCTGTTGGGTTTAACTGAGGTTAACAGCTTCATGCAAAACCTCGGGCTATCGCAAACAAAGCTCGTGGGTAAGTTGCAACTGCCCGAGGATAAACAAAACGAAGCGCAGCGGCGTGGTGAGCGAAATGCGACTTGTGCCGCGGATATTCTGGGGCTGCTTTTGAGGCTCGAGAACCGCGACTTTTTACCTGATAATTTAACGGATGTTGCTTTGGACATCCTCAAAAAACAGCAGTTCACCGAAGCCTTAGTCCGCTACCTACCCACCGACAGCGAACTACACGACCCACATATAGTCGTCGCCAGTAAAAGCGCTTGTCTGCGTGGCCTCTGGCACGACGCGGGAATTGTTTATGACGCGCAGGGAAAACCTTTTTACAGCCTCGTCATGATGACGGAGGGCTCAGAGGACCGCTCGTACAGTTGGGAGCAAGAGGGCATGATGCTGATTGCAAGGCTCTCGAGGGAAATCTATGACCATTTCGTGAAGGGGCGTTAAGCAAGCAACAAGTTCTTTGCGTGATATAGATAGAATTATACTAAGAATTTTCCAAGGGAGTTTGCTTATGAAACGTTTTTTTGGTCTCTGTTTTCTACTTTTTAGTTTTTTACTGTTTAGCTCAGGTTTTGCCGCCGATATGCCCGCAGGCACCGAACAATACTACGTTGCTCAGGGTGTCTTTACCGACCTGAATATACAGCGCGAAAAATGCGCTGTTGAAGATGAGGTTGTCAACTTTGCCTGCGGCACTTATCAGGGTGACTTTGCCAGCTTTCAAACCGCCCTTGACAGTTATATCAGCAGCAGCTTGCCAGGTCTTTATCTAAGCCGCGACTGGTTCAACAGTGGTGAAAACGGCGTAAGGCACTACCAGAGCGTTGCTGGCAGTTACTTTTTTGTTTACAGCCCCAACGGGTCGGTCACGGTAACGTTCACGCCCCGCCCAGAGTAAAGCTTAGCTAAAGAGCTATTCACCTCTTTTCATGTCCTCAGTGCTAGATTGACTCTCAAGGAGATATAACATGAAAAGACGTTTACTAGTCGCCTTACTTAACTGCTTACTATTTGGTCTTTTATTATCCAGTATGACCTTCGCTCAAGACGCTTTTAGCGGTATTACTGTTTCAGGCACCGGAACCGCTTACGGCGAACCCGACCAGGCGGTGGTTGAACTCGGTGTGAATATTTTAGATGGAGATTTAACAGCAGCTAACGATGAGGCGACAAGTGTTGCCACGCAAATACTCGAGACGCTAAGCGAACTGGGCATTGAACAAAAGGATGTACGCACAAGCCAGTTCAATGTTTGGTCTGAAGACGAGTACCGCGCTAATGGCGAAATCGGTAGCAGGAAATACCGAGTCAATAACGTGCTAAGCGTAACCCTGCGTGATATCTCGCAACTGGGCGCAGTGCTAGCACAAAGTATTGAGGCTGGCGCGAACAGTGTGGGAAGCATCCGTTTCACCCTGTCTGACCCCAAGGCGCTCGAGGTGCAAGCCAGAGAACGCGCTATGGACGAGGCCAAGGCCAAAGCTGAACAACTCGCTGAGCTAGCTGGGGTAAGCCTGGGTCAAGTTGTCATGATTACCGACGTTACATCGTTCGGCAGCCCCGACCCCTTTCCAATGGCGCGTATGGAGGCGATGAGTGCGGCGGCTGACAGTGTTCCGGTGGCAACGGGACAACTGTCCGTCAGTTCGACAGTGCAGGTTCGGTTTACGATAGAGGCAATTGAAGACTAAAGGTTGAAGATTAGGGAAGAATCGAAAATCAAATATCGAAACCCGTAGGGGCGAATCTCGTATTCGCCCTTTTTGCGTATTGCGTTCAACGCCTTTAAGCTCCGTGCTATACTCCCCATTGATGATAGAGCGCATCCGCAAGTCAAACCTGCACGCTTAGAGAGCCAAAGCGCTTTTTTCCGTGCAGCACATCCTGTCCGCAGGGCAGGGTTGCTTGCGTTTTTTATTATCAAAATCTCTTGAAATCCGCGCCGCATCTCTGCCTTGACACGTTCTTCGTTTGTCAAAGGAGATGTCTATGAAACACCGAAAGTTTGCCCGGAAACCTGTAAAAAATACAAGTTGGGAACAGGTCGCGCAGTGGTACAACGGTTGGGTTGGTAAACGCGGTAGTCACTACCACCGCAAGGTTGCGCTGCCGACGGTTATGGAACTACTCGAATTGCGTGCCAAAGAAAAAGTTTTAGATATTGGCGCGGGTTCGGGTGTATTAGCGCCGCACATTGCCAAGGCTGATGGCACCTACCTCGGCATCGACTTGAGCCCAACGCTTGTAAAACTCGCCAAGCGCCATCACGGTGACAAAGGGCATTTTATTCGGGGTGACGCGCGTTACTTAAGTTCTCACCCACGTATTCAATCTGAGAGCTTTGACGCAACTGTTTTTTTGCTCAGCCTGCAAGACATGCAGCCATTAGATGAGGTGTTGAACGCCGCAAGTTGGGCGCTGCGTCCCGGCGGACGGCTTATTATTTTTATGGTTCATCCCTGTTTCCGCGTTCCCAGACAAAGCGGGTGGGAATGGGATAAGCACCGAAAGCTCAGCTACCGCCGGATTGATAGTTACTTAAGCCCCTTAAGTGTGCCGATGAAATCACATCAAAACGGTACGACACGGAGTTTTCATAGGCCGCTTGAGCACTATATTGCAGCCCTATCAGGGGCGGGGTTGTGGCTCGAGAGCTTACGCGAAATCCCTGACGTTCCCATAAAAGCCAAACGGCTCGAAGCACATAATCCCGACATTCCTCTTTTTCTGGCCTTGCGTGCTCGAAAGGCGTAAAAGGCGTGGCTGCAAACTTTTGGTTAGCCTGGATATACTGGAGCACTTACCGTTTGTAGGAGGACAGTCATGAGTAACACGCCCAACGAAAAACTCAACCGCCGCAGCGCCCTTGTCACCGAAGGCGACCACCGCGCCCCCAACCGTTCGATGATGCGCGCCGTGGGCTTTACCGACGAAGATTTCGGCAAACCCATCATTGGCGTTGCTAACGGACACAGTACGATTACACCCTGTAACGCTGGTCTGGGCGACCTGTCCACCGCTGCCGAACACGCTATCAGAGAGGCGGGCGGCATGCCGCAGATGTTCGGCACCATCACCATTTCGGATGGTATCAGCATGGGCACCGAGGGTATGAAGTGCTCACTTGTCAGCCGCGAGGTGATTGCTGATTCAATCGAGACAGTAGTGCGCGGTCAGAGTTTAGATGGCGTTATCGCCGTGGGCGGCTGCGATAAAAACATGCCAGGGGCGATGATTGCCCTGGCGCGGCTAAACGTACCGAGTATTTTTGTTTACGGTGGCACGATTAAACCTGGGCACTTAGACGGCGAAGACCTCACGGTTGTCAGTGTGTTTGAAGCGGTGGGTCAGTACAGCGCGGGGCGGATTCCGCTGGATACCTTGCGCGACGTCGAGTGCGCTGCTATTCCTGGCGCAGGCTCGTGCGGCGGCATGTATACCGCCAACACAATGTCGAGCGCCTTTGAGGCGTTAGGGATGAGTTTGCCCTATTCATCAACCATGTCAGCGATTGACCAGGAAAAAACGGACAGCGCCGCTGAGAGCGGGCGGGTGCTGGTGGACCTGATTAAACATGATTTAAAAGCCAGGGATATTATTACCAAAGAGTCACTCGAGAACGCCCTGGCCCTCATCATGGCAGTCGGCGGTAGCACGAATGCGGTATTACACTTTTTAGCCATCGCCCACGCAGCTGAACTCGATTTAACACTGGACGACTTCGAGCGTATCCGCCGTAAGGTGCCGCACTTCACCGACCTGAAACCCTCGGGTAAATATGTTGCAACTGACTTTCACGCAGCAGGTGGCACGCCGTTAGTTCTTAAAATGCTGCTCGAGGCTGGCCTGCTTCACGGCGACTGCATGACCGTCACAGGCAAAACAATCGCAGAAAATTTGGAAGATGTCCCCACTGAACCCTCCAACGACCAGGACGTTATCCTCCCCTTCAACAAACCCAAATACGCCGAGGGTCACCTTGCGATTCTCAAAGGCAACCTAGCCCCCGAGGGTGCCGTTGCCAAAACAAGCGGCTTAAAAACCACCAAAATCACTGGACCGGCCAAAATCTTTGAAAGTGAAGAAGCTGCGCTGACAGCTATTTTGAACGACGCTATCGGCGCAGGTGACGTGCTTATCCTCCGTTACGAAGGCCCCAAGGGTGGCCCCGGTATGCGTGAAATGCTCTCGCCAACGAGCGCAATTATTGGTAAAGGTTTGGGTGACAGCGTGGGGTTGATTACCGATGGACGTTTTTCGGGTGGAACCTACGGCCTTGTCGTTGGACACGTTGCGCCCGAAGCACAGGTTGGGGGACCGATTGCGCTGGTTGAAGAGGGTGATAGTATCACCATAGATGCCGAGCAAAACTTGCTACAAATCAACGTGAGTGATGAAGAAATAGAGAAGCGCCGCGCTGCCTGGATTGCGCCAGAGATAAAGTATGACCGTGGGGTTTTGGCGAAGTATGCGAAGTTGGTGAGTAGCGCGTCTAAAGGAGCTGTGACCGATTGATTTCAATTATCCTTTGATACAGACTAACTTCAAAAGAGGGACGGTGGTCTTGTCCAAGCTAAGGTGACGAAGTGAAAATTTATCTGGATAATTGTAGCCTTCAGCGTCCTTTTGATGACAAGTCTCAAATGCGTATCAGGCTGGAAGCTGAGATCATTTCTGATATTCTGAAGCTTTGCAAGACTGGGGCGCTGGAGCTTGTTTCGTCACCTTTTCTCTATCTTGAGATCGAGCGAACGCCTAGTGAAAGTAGAAGGGGCGCAGCTAAAGCAATTCTTGCTCAAGCAAATGAAAGTGTAAAAATAACACCAGAACTCAGACAACGTTCTCAAGAGCACGAAAAACATGGTCTTAAACCTTTTGACGCTGCTCATCTCGCTTGCGCTGAAGCTATTATCGCTGACTACTTTTGCACTTGTGACGACAAACTTCTCAAAAAAGCAAAGGCTATAATGAATTTGAAGACTAAGGTTATTTCACCCCTTGATCTCATAAAGGAACTCGAGCCGTGACAATTAAAAGTAGGACTTTAGCTGAAATAAATGAAGAGGCGCTAAAACTTCTTTACGGGAACCTCGGTGTGGCAGATACTATTCGCTTCATCAACCAATACACTAATGGGTCGGGCGACTACACCAAAGAGCGTGAAGCTTACTTGAATGATGTAACGCTCGAGAGTATCTTCGAGGAAGCGCAAAAGCTTGAAGACAAAGGGTGATGTGACTTTACTCACCTAGAGCACTTAAGGAAAATATCAAAAAGATGACCGAAATCATCATGCCCATTATCGAAAAGCACTATCCAAACTTAGCGGCCTGGGTTTTGGACGGTTGGCTCGAGGTCGGTCACGTGCGGGAAAGTAACGCTTTTATTTGCTTACGCGATGAAGGCGGCGTTGTTTGGGAAGGGAAGAATACCTATCCTTCTATGGACGCGGCGCTCGTTGACGCCGAAGCAGCGGCGAAGCGGTGGTTCAAGGAAAACGGTTGAAGAATTTTAGAACTGACCCTATACTTTTGAAGTAAGACACCTCAACCCTTCCTTGTTATTCTTAAATATACGTCGGTGACGTTCAAACCTACAGTCAAGGAGGGATTATGCTTTACCATGAAGTTCAAAGATTTCGTCAGCCATTTGTTGTGATTGCGGTTGCTTTCGTCACGCTGCTTATGTGGTGGGCATTTGTGCAGCAGATTGTTTTCGGCGTAGCTTTTGGCAATGACCCTATGCCGGACGCACTGCTTATCATTATGTGGTTAGCCTTCGGTATCGGTTTTCCTCTGTTCTTCTATCGGGGCGGGCTTGTCACTCATGTTCGGGAGGATGGTTTGAGCGTCAAGCTTGGACCTTTCGGCGGAACCCATATCGCTTTTGATGAGATTGTTAGGGCCGAAGTCCGTCAGTATAAGCCGCTACGTGAGTATGGCGGCTGGGGCATTCGCTACGGCTTTGGGCGAGGCTGGGCTTACAACGCTTCGGGTAATGAGGGTGTGCAACTTACCCTTCGTTCTGGCAAGCGCGTTTTGATTGGTTCACAGCGTCCACAGGAATTGTTAGCAGCGATTCAGGAAAAGTCGAACGCCTGAACTCGAGCCTTCCTCGGGCAAACTTATGTGAACGGACACCGAGTCAGGAGAAGAATAAGCTCAAAACTTTTATCTTCCTTCTTTCTTCTTTAATCTTCAATCGCTTCTCCTCCCCACCACACCTCAGCAAAGTGCTCCAAGTCACTGTAGTCATCATTCCAGGTGGCGAATAACGTCCCGACAATTCCCTCGACACCCTCAGAAGCAACTAGCCACCTCGCGTAATTTGTTTCGACATCTTCATTGTAGTAGCCGCCGATAATTGTTCGGTGATCTTGCTCGGCAAAAAAGCTCAGCGAGGCGTTGCCGTGTTGGTCGATTTTTTCGCCTTCCCACCAGACTATGGGCACTAGCGCTTGGGGCATACCGAGCCATGACTCGCCTACGTCGCCGCGCATTTGGTAGTAGTTTTCACGGGCGTTGTGGTTGGGGTCGAACATATCGGCCCAAACATACTGAGGCTTGTCCGTTTGCGCCTCTATCATGGCTGTATTTTGCTCAATATTGGCAGCAAGTAAACGTCCAGTAGGTTCAAACTCAGCCGCAGCAGGTTCCCAACCGCCCGAGCGCATTTCGCTAAAACCAATCAGGTAGGCGTCAGGGGCAAACGCGTCGTGGGCAGCTTGAACAATGGACTCCGCAACGTTAAAAACACCCTCATCTTGCAAACTGCAACTCGCATGACCATTCGGAACAACTTGCACGTGATAGGCCGAAAAACTGACCAATTCACCTTCTTGCAAGCTTGAGCCCTCCGTCACCTGAATGTCAGGCGCAAGTCTGGCAAGGTCATACTTTCCCCTGTAAGGAACAACGCCCAACTGCGGGTCGTTCAGGCGTTCATAGTCTATACCCTCTTGCAGTACGCGCTCACCGCTAGTGATAGTTAAGGGTAAATTGTTACGCCTTAAAACGTTGAGCGTGGGTATGGTCTCGAGCCTCAGATGATCTAACCAAAGCTTGCCGGACTGCCCACCCCACATGCCCACAATAATTTTAACTTCAGAATGTGCAAGGCTGTTAAACGTCCAGCTAATTTTGGTCCAGGGTAAGGTTTTATTGTCAACTGACTTTATGTGAATAGGCGACTTAGAGCCGTTGGGCAGGGTGATATTTTGCGATAAAAGCCGTTCGTCTTCGCCTGCTAGAACGATTGCATTTACAAGCCGCGCACTTAGGTTCTCCATTTTCAACCAGGCGCTCAGGCGGTACTGCTGAAACGGTTCGACTTCAAGCGTTTGAATCACGCGCCCGTGACCAAATTCGTTGACCTCACCAACATTTTCAAAGCGTAGCGACGCGCCGCCCTCTTTGACGGTCGTTGTATCGATAAATGAACCCGCACCTGCATCATCTTGAAACCAGTCGTTTGCCTTATCAAGGCGATAGGTTTCAAACGAGCCGTTGCTAAGGGAGGCCGTTTCTTGTGCCACGAGCCTACCGTCTTGAACGATTAGCGGCGCGTTTTTTATAGGCACACCCTCAGCCAAATTGGGGTCGTGAGCGAGCATAGGGCCGCAGTAACCATAAGGCAGAGCGCTGACGATAAACTCGAGCCCCAATGCCTCGGTGCGCTGACGCAATGTTTCAACGTTGCCGCGCCAGTTTGCGTAGTCACTGATAAACCAGTTGTTCATCTTGGTATCGCTGTAAATGATGCCGTTGTAACCCGCCGCCGCTGCGCGCTCTAAAAGGGCTAATCCCTTGTTCAGTCCGGGTTTATTGATAAGGTTGAGGCGCAGCAAAATAAGGCGTTTATCCAGATTGAGTGCGGTCTCGAGCCCAACTTCTTGGGCAGCCACGTTCCGGTCAAAACAGGCAAAAATTGCCAATGAAAGAAACCCAGCTAGTAGCAGTCCCCCTGTGCGTTTAAGCATATCTGGTACTCCTTAAGCTCTCGACACGGTTTTATCTAGACCCAGTACAAGTATGGTTGCCATCACCATGAGAAACCAGACGGGAGCAGCTCATATGGTTTCTTAGGTCACACTGTCAAAGCTAGGTAGAGCCCAAAAAGTACACCTGTCTTTTCAAGGAGGCAGGCGGTACACTTGAACTATGATTCAGACTGAACTTGTACAAAAGATCCTCGCCACGCCGCTTCGTTACGGCGCAGATTTTGCCGAACTCTATGTCGAACGCTGGCAGCGGCGTGGCATGCGCACCATCAATAAAGAGGTCAAAGAAGCCACCAGTGGTATCGAACTGGGCGCGGGGTTGCGGTTGTTTTACGGAACCGATGTTGTCTACGCTTATACCAATGACCTGGAACCTGAATCCCTTTTAGAGTTGGCAGAAACCCTCGCCAAACTCAAAGGTCAGGGCGAGGTTGACGCGGGTGGTGCGGGCGGACTCGACTTTCGTAAAGAGAGCTACATAGGGCTTCACGCACCTGCGAAACCCCTCGAGCAAAAAGATAAACGCTTTCGCCTTGAGCGCCTTTACGAGATTGACGAAGGCGCGCGCGTCTCAGACCAAATCAGCCAGGTCGAGGCCAGTTACTTAGAGTGGGAACAGGACGTGCTGGTCGCCAATAGCGAAGGGGTTTGGGCTGAAGACCGCCGCGTGCGTAGCCGCATGATGGGCTTAGCTATTGCTAGCAACGATACAGACACTCAAACAGGCAGCAACAATTTGGGGCTGTCGGTGGGGCTCGAGCTGTTCGACTTGAAAGACCCTAAAGAGGTCGGACGCTACGCGGGTGAGCAAGCTTTAACAAACCTCCGCGCCAAACGTGCACCTGCTGGCACCATGCCTGTGGTCATTGGTAACGCCTTTGGCGGCGTCATTTTTCATGAGGCGCTGGGGCATTTGCTCGAGACGACCTCGGTAGCTAAAAAGGCGTCTGTTTTGAGTGACAAGTTAAATGAGGAGGTCGCCAGCACCACTGTTACCTATGTCGATGACGGCACCACACCGCACGGTTGGGGTTCATCCGAGTATGACGATGAAGGCATGAAAACTGAGCGCACCGTTTTGATTGATAAGGGTGTCTTAAAGTCGTATATGGTGGACAAAATGGGCGGCATGAAGACGGGCTATCAACCTACGGGCTCAGGGCGCAGGCAAAACTATACGTATGCGCCAACCTCGAGGATGCGTAACACTTTTATCGAACCGGGTGACACGCCGCAAGAAGCCCTATTCGAGGGCATCGAGTACGGCCTCTACGCCAAAGACATGGGCGGCGGGCAGGTGATGCCAGGTACAGGTGAATATAACTTCGGAGTGAAAGAGGGTTATATCATCCGCAACGGCAAGATTGAGGAACCCGTGCGCGGCGCGATGTTAGTGGGCAAAGGCCCTGACACGATTACCAAGATTGCTGCCGTTTCGTCTGACTTAGCAACGTCGGCGGGCATGTGCGGCAGCCTCTCAGGTTCGATTCCCACCGAGGTCGGACAGCCTCATTTGCTCGTGAGTGAAATTGTCGTAGGGGGTGAAGCGTGACCTTTGCAGAAGCGAGAAAGTATCTACTCGAGCAAGCCAAAAGTGCCGGACTCGACGCTGAAATTTTAGCCACCGAAAGCCGCACCCTATCGCTAGAATCCTTCGAGCACAAGCTCGCCCAAATCACCCAGGCAACCCAGGGCGGCATCGGCGTACGCGTGGTCAAGGGCGGCAAAACGGGCTACGCCTCCACGGAAGAGCGAAGTAAAGAAGCACTCGGCTGGGTTTTAAAAGAGGCTGCCGAAAATGCTGAACTGCAAAGTGACACGGGCGGCTTTTTACCCGCTGGACAAGCCCTTGGTCATAAAGACCTTATCAGTGAAGGCTTAAGCGCACCTATCGAAGAAAAAGCCGAGGCGGCTCACGAGCTAGAAGGCGGCTTACGCCAAGACGAGCGCACCGACCAGGTGCCGCTAACGCGCTATACCGAAAGCGAAAGTGAGGTGTCACTAAGCTCGACCCAGGGCGCAGAGGGCGGCTACCGGAACGGTTACGCCTTTTTACTAAGCTCACTGATTATGCGCCAGGGTGAAAGCTTAAAGCAGGTCTATGACTTCAATTTCGAAAAAGAGTTTCACGCGCTCGAGCCTGGCAAAACCGCGCTGAAAATGATTGACAAAACGTCCCGTATGCTTGGGGCTAAACCCTTGAAAACAGGGCGCTACCGCGTCTACTTTGAACCCAGTGCTTTCACGCAACTGATGGGCTTATTCGTGTTCATGCTGAGTGGTAAGACCGTGCTCGAGGGCAAAAGCCGCTTCGCAGACAAACTCGGGCAGCGGGTAGCCTCAGAGCTATTTACCCTCACCGATGACCCGCTACTCCCTGATGGCAAGGGCAACCGTCCCTTTGACAGCGAGGGCACCCCCGCACAGACATTACAACTCATAGAAAACGGTGTCCTGAAAAGCTTTTTCCACAACTCTGCAACGGCGAAAGCCCTGGGGCAAGACAATACGGGGCACGCCTCGCGCAGCTACAAAAGCACCCTCGGTATTGGGCCTTCGAACCTCTTTGTGAACCGGGTGAGGGTGTCACACTGGAAAAAGGCGTTATTATCACCGACATGATGGGCGTTCACGCCGGAGCCAACCCCATTTCAGGTGATTTTAGCTTGCAAGCTTTTGGCTTAAATGTCGAAGGTGGTGAGGTGACGCACCCTGTTGAAAACTTCGCCCTATCAGGTAATTTGTCAGAGCTGCTTATGAATATTACGGCAGTTGGTAGTGAACTCGAGTGGTTCCCTGCTGGCGGTATTTTGGGCGCGCCGATGGTGGAGGTGGCGGAACTGTCGTTTGCAGGTGAGTAAGTGTTTTTCTAAACTCGGAAAGGCTCGAGCGTACTCGAGCCTTTTGTATTTTGAATATCATAATATGTCTGTAGAGGTACTTCCGATGTTTCAAGAACCTAGCTCTCTTATTATTCGTTACCCCAAGCACCGAGTGTTTACCAATGACGAATTGCTCGAGCTATCCTCGCTCAATAAAGATTTACGGTTTGAGCGCAGCTTAGAAGGCAACCTTGTTGTCATGACACCGACGGGTGGGAAAAGCAGTCAGCGTAATGCAGAGCTAACCTCGCAGCTTTTTATCTGGGCAAAAGAAGACGGAAAAGGAGTGGTTTTCGATTCTTCAGGCGGTTTCCATTTGCCCAACGGTGCGATTCGTTCACCCGACGCCTGTTGGATAGCGAATGAACGTTTAGATAAGCTTACGGATGAGGAATTAGTAGAGTATCCACCTTTGTGTCCTGAATTTGTTATCGAACTGCGCTCGGCGTCGGACCCTCTGCAAGAGACACAAGCAAAAATGCGGGAGTATATTGAGAACGGTGCGAAACTCGGCTGGCTCATTGACACTGAAGAAAAGAAAGTTCATGCTTATACACCGAATGGTGTTGAGATTTTAGACAATCCTGAGAAGGTTTCCGCCCTAGACCTCCTTAAAGGATTCGAGCTGGATTTACTCGAGGTTTGGTAAATACTCTATTCCGGTTTTAGCAGCGGAAACAAAATCACATCACGAATACTTGGCACGTCAGCAATAAGCATCGCCAAGCGGTCAATGCCCAAACCCAACCCCCCTGTGGGCGGCATACCGTACTCGAGGGCCACCAGAAAATCCTCATCGAGTTCGGGCTGCTCGTCGTCGCCTAAGTCACGGAGTTCTTGCTGTAATTCAAAACGCTCACGCTGGTCGAGTGGGTCGTTTAGCTCGCTAAAAGCGTTACCTAACTCCATCCCGACACAAACGGGTTCGAAACGCTCGACGAGTCCGGCGCGGCTGCGGTGCTTTTTCGCCAGTGGGCTAATCGCCTGCGGGTGATCCATGACAAAGGTCGGCTGAACTAGGTGCGGCTCAACATAAATATCATAAAGCTTGTTGAAAAGTTGCGATACAGGCTCGTCAGCTAACGCGACACCGTCCACCTGAGCGTGATGCTCAGCCACCCAAGCGCGCAGTTTTTCCTCATCCATAATGTCAAAGTCGATGCCAGCACGTTTAGCAAGCTCGCCCGTATAGTCAATCCGGTCCCACGGCGGGGAAAAGTCGAGTTCTTGGCCCTGATAATTTAGGGTCGTTGAGCCCGTGAGTTTTTCAATGAGTTTGCTGTACATGTCTTCGACCAGGCGCAAAATATCTTCGTAGTCTTTACCTGCCCAGTACAGCTCGAGCATTGTAAACTCGGGGTTGTGCTTGGGGCTGACACCCTCATTACGGAAAACCTTACCGATTTCATAAACCGCGTCAAACCCGCCAATGATGAGGCGCTTTAAGTACAGTTCTAAAGAGATGCGCAGGTGAAAGTCATGATCGAGGGCGTTGTGATGCGTTAAAAAGGGCCGCGCCTCTGCGCCACCTGGCACGCTTTGCAGCACTGGATTTTCAACCTCCATAAAGCCTAAATCATCCAGATAGCGCCGAATAAACGAGATGGCTTTTGAGCGCAGTACAAAGGCGCGGCGCACCTCGGGGTTGACCATCAGGTCTAAATAGCGCTGGCGGTAACGCTGCTCTTTATCGCTTAGCCCGTGATATTTCTCGGGTAAAGGCCGCAACGATTTAATCAGCAGGCGAAACGCGTCGACTTTGACCGTCAGTTCGCCTTTTTGGGTGACAAACATGCTGCCAGAAAGCTCGAGCCAATCGCCCAAATCTATCTTTTTAAGGGCGTTGTAGCGCTCGAGCTGGTCCTTTTGAAAGTAAGCCTGAATCTGCCCCGACGCGTCTTGCAAGGTTATGAATGTCACCTTACCCATACCCCGCAAAAGCATGACACGCCCAGCGATTTTTACCCCAGCGTCAGGCCACTCGCTACCCGCCTCACCCTTATAAGCTTCATGCAGGTCTACCGCCCTATGCGTAGCCTCAAAGTCGTAAGGATAAGCTTCAAAGCCTCGCTCGACGAGACTGTCTAAATTCCGTAAGCGCTGTTCCCGCTGTTCATTTGACATATACACCCAATCAAAAATTAAAAATTGGAAAATAAGAAAATTAAATCCCTTTTCCAATTTTTAATTTTACAATGTTCCAGTTGATTTTCTCTAACTTATCGACATCAGGCTATACTCCGTCGTCTTCTTATTAATAGTTACCTTGAATGTGTCTCCAGGCTTTTTGCCCATAACAGCCGTACCCAGAGGTGACTCATCGGAAACTTTGGGTATATCGCTGTCTAAAACGCCCGCTTCGATGGAGGCGACAACTTGAACGTCAAAGGCTTCTTTCGTCGCTGTTTCTTGTAACGTAACAATAGAGCCTAAGTCGACCTTATCAACCTCATGCGATTCGATAATTTTGGCCCTAGCAAGCTGATCGTCCAAATTATCTACCCGCATTTCGATACGCGCCTTTTCGCGTTTGGCCTCTTCTAAACCCGAATCGTCGTAATCGTCAGAAGACCCCGTTAGCTCGCTCAAAATACGCGTCGCTTCTTCCAGACGTTCCCGTTCGTGCTCTAAATTAGCCTGGAGCCGCTCGTACCCCTCTTGGGTTAATCTCACTTCTCTTGACACCCTAAACCTCCACTTATTTCTCTGACGTATTTAAACTCCCCACATATATGTTTTGGGCGATACCTATATCAACCCAACTTATCTCCAAGCTTCGTTCAACCCCTTTGCAAGCGCTCCCCTCGAGCCCCTGCATGAATACGTAAGCAATGGTGATAGGCGGCAATATAGCACAGAAATTTGTGAAATCCTTGACTTGTGTCACGCTTTGGTTGACAGGGCCGCTTGTGAGCTTCTAGGCTGACTTTTGAGAGGAGCTAGCACCTCAGCGTGCAAGCCAATATGCAAGTTTTAGGCAGACAGTTATGTGACGATAAATTTGCTTGCTTTATTCCTCGAGACAGATAGGATTGCCCGCTAGCTATTTGCAGTGCTCTTGCTGCAAATGATAGCTGTTCGGGGCTCAATTCTTCATTGGGAGTTATATGTCACTATTACGTTTACTCTGTGCGCTCTGCTTACTAAGTTTGACGGTGAGCACGGCTCAAACTGAAACTACACAGACCGAATCTACGCAAGTTGACACTGAAGAGACTGGGCCTACTGAGACCAATTCTAATGATGACACAAGCGACTACGACGTTTTAGTCGATGTAGGATTCGGCGTCGGTTGGCCAGGCTATCAGCTTTACCAGTTTAATGTCGCCCTACAAAAAGATGCCTTTGGCATAGCCTTTCGCGGTTCTTGGACCGAAGCAGGACCGTATATCTCAGCGGCAGGACGCTACTATACGCCTATCCCTATCCCCGTACCTACATTTGTCAGCGTCGGTGCGGGTGTGCTCGTTGACAATCCGGTTTACTTTGCATCACTCGGGGCGCAGTTACCCGTTTACGGTCCTGATGTACGCCTTACCTTAGAAGCAGGCGTAAGCTATCAAACGATTTTTCAGCGGGGACAAGTGTTGCCCTATGTCTCAGCGGGCCTGAGCTATTCCTTTCTTATAAATGCTGCGCCGATTTCTCAAGAAGAGCGGGCGAGACGAGAGCTGGAGCGCTTAAGACCGCCCAACTGCGAACCCACCGACCCTGATAAAGGTACCTTGCGCAGTTCGCTTAGCCGCGCGGTCAAACGTGAGGCGCGGCAAGCCAAAGCGAGTTACGCAGGTGTTTATAAAGATATCAATTACAGCTACAGCATTAAAGACATTGAATATGAAGATAACAAGGCGCGGGTTACGGCGTCTTATAGCGCTTCAGCAACTCAGGTTGTCAATGGCAAACGCATCAGCAGTAAGGGAACGATTACCGTCAAAATGAGCTGGAACGGTTGCGGCTGGTCGGTTGGGGGGTATTCGTTTGAGGAGTGAGCTTTTGTGAGCATACAAACCCGTGAGCTTCCCCTGTAATGAGCAAGGGAGCAAAAGAGAGGGGGAGAAGGGGTGCAAAATCCTTTTCCCTCCTACTTTTTACCCCAAAACCCTTTTGCCTCTAACTCATTTTCAACTGCCGCTAGAATTTTGTTACGGGCGTCCTCGAGTGAGCCCTCAATCTTAGCGCCTGCGGCGTTTACATGGCCCCCGCCGCCTAATTCGTGGCAGATACTTTGGGCTGACACCCCGTCACGGGTACGCACGGAGAGTTTGACGTGCCCTTCGCGTTCTTTGACAAAAACAGCGACTTTGGTGCCTTCAGCGTAGCGGATAAGCCCGACATAGTCGTTTGAATCGTCATCGGTCTCGCCGACCTCGGCCTCCATAGCCAGTGTCATATAGGCCATAACGGCGAGTCCGTCATAAGGAAATTCGACGGTATTCATAACCTTGCCGAGCATTTCAAAATATTTGGGGTGCCGCCACTGCAATCGGTCTGTTAGGTTAGCGTAGTCAGCGCCAGCCGCTAAGAGTTCACCCGCTGTAGCCAGCACACTCTGGTCGGTATTGCTATAGCGAAAGTTGCCCGTATCGGTGATAATTCCGGTCAGACAAGGGGTCGCAATATCCGGCGTCCAGTCGACCCCCAAAACGTCAATAAGGTCTTTGACCATTTGCGCCGTCGCCGCTTTGCTGGGCTGCACACATGACAGGTCGCCCAGGCGCGGGTTCGAGCCGTGGTGGTCGATGTTTACCGTAAAGTCAGCGCTGTCGAGCGGCGCACCCGTCGCGCGGGGTCCCATTTCGACATCTAGAACAGCTAAAAGGCTACCCGTGGGTAAGCTCTCGAGCGGTTTCGAAAGTTCCCCATCCTTCGTTAAAAATTTCAAGTAACGCGGGGCCTCGAGTGCCAGCACCGTCTCCTTATCCAAGGTATCCAGCGCCCGCTTGAGCGCTAAGGTACTGCCCAGAGCGTCGCCGTCAGGGTCGACATGACTGATTAAAACGATGGGTCCCTGCCAATCATGCAGTTTGTCGGCAATAAGCTTAATCTTTTGATCATAATTCACTTCGCCCTGATTATTGATAGTTGTCGTCATAAATCACCACTTTAAGTTAGATAGGTTAGGACAGCGTTTGTAAGCGTGCGAAAGCCAAATTCTGACTGGTCATGTTGTTCGAAATAACGCTCTTTCTGAGCTTGAATCAAACCAATCCTCTCGACTTTATACCAATAAATGTCATTTAACTAGCAGAAAGACTCACACTGGCTCGTCATAATAGTGTATGAATACGTTTTCTACTCCAATTCGAAAGTTACTGGCAATATGAGTAGCGTAAGGCGTTTAACCTGGCTGCTTTTGGGTCTGCTGGTCTCAGTTGCTTTTTATAGTTTCCAACCTCAAAGCAGTCCCACAGTTTATGTTCATGCCAGCCAGCCATCGTTCCCTGACATAATCGCGCCCGAAGGCATTTTTGCAGATGTTTTTGTTGAAGCTAGACCCGCAACTTTGCGCATTGAAGCGCGCAGCCCACTGACCCAGGGACGGCCTATTGGCGTGGGTACAGGCTTTTTCATTTCGGCTGACGGTTTTATTCTTACGGCCAACCACGTTGTCGACACGAGTAACAGTAACGGTTTGAGAGACGAAATAAGGCGCTCTATCAGCTACGTAGGCATTTCACCGGACGGTATGGAGTATGACCTCGAGGTTATCGGTTTTGACGCTTACAAAGACCTCTCGCTCTTAAAAACCGACGTTATAGAAAATGTGCCTTACCTGCCCTTAGCCTCGGAACCCTTGCGCACAGGCACCAACATTATTGCTATTGGCAACAGCGGCGGCGACTTTTTAGAAGGGCGCGCTGGTAGCATCTCGAGACTTGGGGTAGCGAGTCCGCAAGCCCGTTTTGCAGGCGGCACCATCGAACTAACCGCAGCCCTAAGCCCGGGTGACTCGGGTGGCCCTATTATCAACGAACAAGGCGAAGCCGTCGCCGTCGTAAGTTTTATCAGCTACAACCCAGGCAGAATAGAATCCGATAACGAGGCAAATATTCCCGACTACTTACGCGATATTGTCAGCCCAAAGCCCAATTTTGCTTCATACGCAGTGCCTATACCTAGCAACAGCGATATCATTATGGCGCTCATGGAAGGGGAACGGCGCGATATTCCTGTGATCGGCTTTACCTTGCCACCTGGCGGCTATAGAGCAGAAAGTTTCCCCGTTGATTTAGGACCACGCTCAGGGGCTATCGTCGGCAATGTTCGCGCGGGTGGACCGGCAGACCAAGCAGGCATTCAAAGTTATGATATAGACAGACAAACAGGTCTCCCTATCACAGCAGATATCATTGTCGCCATTGATGAAGAACCCGTCTCGAGCGACTACGACCTGATAGCTGTCCTCTACAGCAAACGTGTTGGTCAAGAAGTAATTGTCAGTGTGCAGCGCGGCTCTGAGCTATTTAAATTGAGGCTTGTGCTGGGCGCTAAGCAAGAAGTCTTTCGATAAACACAGGGAAGATCAAACGTTTAGAGGTGGCATCTGTTACGGATGCCACCTCTATCCTTGGTGGGCGATAATGGATTTGAACCATTGACCTCGTCGTTATCAGCGACGCGCTCTAACCAACTGAGCTAATCGCCCCAGAGAGGTATCATCTTTCAATCAGACGCTTAACCTCAGCGCCACCCTCATTCGGCAGCGTTAGGGAGTGTAGCACTTTTGGTTTGCACGGGTCAAGCCGATTTTAGCAAAGGTTTCAGTTCGTGAAAGAAAGTTGTTAGTGATTAGTTTTTAGCTTATAAAAAAGGTTTTTAAACTAACAACTAAAGACTAATTACTAAGAACCTCTTGCTGTTCTGCCCTCCATGCCTACTCAGCTATGCGTTAAATTCTTATAGGTCATTTCACGCTGGCAAATACGGATAAACCATCCCCGCCATTTCGCGCACCACGCGCATCACCTGGAAGCTGTAACCCGCCTCATTGTCGTACCAGACATAGACCACTGCACGCTTGTTCTGAACCATAGTCGCAGGTGCGTCGACAATGCCCGCGTGTTGCGACCCAACAAGGTCACTCGAGACCAACTCAGTCGAAACCTTATAGTCGATTTGCTCTTTGAGGTCTGAGTGTAGACTCATATTCCGTAAATAGGTGTTCAACGCTTCCTTCGTCATTTCTCTCTCTAAATTTAGATTGAGAATCGCCATGGAGACATTCGGTGTAGGTACGCGAATCGCGTTGCCCGTCAATTTACCCTCTAACTCTGGCAACGCTTTTGCCACAGCCCGCGCCGCACCCGTTTCGGTTAAAACCATATTTAGGGGCGCACTGCGGCCCCGGCGCTCTTTACTGTGAATGTTGTCGATAAGGTTTTGGTCATTTGTATATGAATGCACTGTTTCGACGTGACCATTTTCAATGGGGAATTCGTCATTGATGGCTTTTAGAACAGGAACAATGGCGTTTGTCGTACAGCTTGCCGCCGACAGAAGCTTATCCCTACCTATTGCGTGGTGGTTCACCCCGTAGACAATGTTTTTGATGCTGCCTTTGCCTGGGGCTGTCAGCAGGACTCTGCCAACCCCTTTAGATTTCAAATGCAACCCTAACCCTGCTTCATCACGCCAACGGCCTGTATTGTCAACCACAATAGCGTTGTCGATGCCGTACCGCGTATAGTCCACCGCGTCGGGTGAATCTGAATGAATGACCTGGATGTAGTTGCCGTTGGCGATGATGGCGTTAGCCTTTTCATTGATGGTAATCGTTCCTTCAAAGGGGCCATGAACCGAATCGCGGCGCAACAGGCTCGCCCGTTTTCGTAAGTCGTCCGCTGAGCTTTTACGAACGACCACAGCCCGCAAGCGCAACTTATCGCCGCCGCCCGTACGCTCGATTAAAATGCGTGACAGCAGCCGACCAATCCGCCCAAAACCGTATAGAACAATGTCTTGAGGTTCAGAAAGGAGTACGCCATTACCTGTCATAATCGTGCCTAAAGTCTCTTTGAGAAATGCTTCGATAGATACATCTTCTGTTTGTAAATACGCTGTTGTCAACTTGCCCAAGTCAACCTTGGCAGGGTCTAACGCCATAGTACTTAAAACCTCGAGCAGCGGAAACGTATCTTGAACGCTGAGTTCGCGCGGCTCGAGCTGCCGTGAATAGCGGTGCGCTTTTAAAATGCCAATGGTCGACGTATGCACCAAAGACCGTCCGTAGATATACAAAACCACGCCACGTTTCCGGTAAAGCCTTCCGATGAGCGGCAACATAGCCTCGGCTAGTTCTTCTTGTTGTTGCCAGGACTGTAAATAGCTGTCTGCTTGGTTTTCGTTCATAAGAAAGGCTCCTGACTAGGTCACGAAGACCGCACACCTACTTTAAGGAACCATAGGGCACGAAAGGGCGCTGTGTACATGAGGTCGCGTACATGTTAGCGAGTAGCGGCCCTAAATAGAGTTAGACTCACCTTTTGAAATTTGTAACCACTGCCATTTATAGCTTGAGAAAACGTTACGCACTTGAATACCATTACTTACTGAAATGATTCCGAAGAGTGCTAACGCGCTTTAGATACATTTCGACACCGAAAAGGCTCAACGCGAATTTGAGTGTTACCGGTGATGACGCTTCAATCAGTACGCAACTTTGAGGATTCCTCGAGAGATTTCTGCATTTAAGGTTCGAAAACTCGTGGTCAAGCAACTTTCTTCACAAAGCAACTATGGTATGTTACCTGCCGGAGGCGACAAGTGACATTTAAGGTCGGCGACAACGTAGTTTATCCTTCTCAGGGGGCAGGCACTATTAAAGAGATGACGACCCGCCAGGTCTTAGGGGAAGAACACGAGTACCTCAAACTCATTTTCATAAGTGGTGATATGGAAGTTTTAATACCTTTGAAAAAAGGTCAAGAGGTCGGTCTGCGCCATACGATTGGCAAGGACGAAGTCGAGCAAATTCACGACACCATTTTGCGTGCTGACTTAACTCTGCCTAACCAGTGGCCGCCCCGCTTTCGCGCCGAGCAAGACATTATTTCCTCGGGCGACGCTTATGAGCTAGCCCGTTTGATTGGTTTTTTGGTACTGCGTGACATCGAAAAAGGTTTAGCAGCAACCGAGCGTGAAATCCTCGAGAAAGCCAAGGACATGCTCGTTAGCGAAATTGCCGTCGTGCAGGAGAAAGCCTTAGCCGATAGCAAAAGCGAACTCGAGCAGTTCTTGAGCGATAATATTTCTCTGGACGAGTGAGTTTAGACGCCAAGTCGTCCCCCGAGCCGCTACATTCACCCAGAGTCGTACGCGACCTGTTGGAGCGCTACGGTCTACGCGCTGACAAAGCCTTCGGGCAAAATTTTCTTATAGATGGCAATAGTTTAGACAGCATCACCCAAGCCGCCGAGCTTAATGAAGACGACACTGTATTGGAAATTGGGCCAGGCTTGGGCGTTTTAACGCGGCGTCTTGCCGAAAAAGCTGGGCGGGTTATCAGCGTCGAACTCGACGCGCGTTTGCTTCCTCTTTTACAAGAAACGGTCAACCACAATAATGTCACGTTAGTCGAAGGCGACGGTTTAAAGTATGACTTTAGTACGCTTCCGCAGGGAAGTTTGCTGGTAGCGAACTTGCCTTATAACGTCGGCACACTTATTGTGGTGCGGGCGCTCGAGTCCGGTCATTTCAAACGCCTGGTGGTGATGTTGCAAAAAGAGGTCGCAGAACGCTTAGAAGCAGCGCCGGGCAGCTCTAATTACGGTGCGCTCAGCCTGGTTGTCAAGGCTTACGGCACAGCGCGGCGCGTGCGCGACGTCAAACCGGGCTCATTCATGCCTGCGCCTGACGTAACAAGCAGTATTGTTCGTATTGATACCCACGGACGTAGGCCTCCAGAGGGACTAGTAGCGTTCATCCATACTGCTTTCAAGCACCGCCGCAAAACCCTCAAGAAGAATTTACTCATGGCAGGGTTTGCTAAAGATAGGGTTGAGGGGACACTTATTGGGCTCGAGCTAGACCCAAAAGTCCGCGCCGAAGCGCTGCCCCTGAAAACCTTTGAAGCTCTTTATCAACGTCTTGGACCTTCATGAAACTGAACTTGGGGGTCTTTTGTCCCTGTTTGTGAAACTTTACACTCGCCTACACTACTCAGGCTTTGACAAGCCTATTATCTTACACACGCCTTACAAAAGTGGTGTAGAGTAAGAGCAACACATTCCAAAACGACACCAAAGCGGGAGTATCTGGATGTCTAAATTTTTTGTTGTCGGCGATGTAACCGTCGACCTAATGTATTTTGTAAACGAGTTGCCTGAATCCGGGGGCGAAGTCACCGTCACAAAGGCGGTCACCGAACCAGGCGGCGCAGGCGGTACAATTGCCTACGTACTGGCCTCTTTAGGACACGAGGTTCGTATTGCAACGCGCATAGGCGGTGGTCCCTTTTCGGAACTCGCCTTAAAAAACGTACTCTCTTCAAACGTAGACCTGAGTACCGTACAACGCGACCCAAAGCTACAAACGGGTAGCGTCGTTATTTTTATTACCCCCGATGCACAGCGGACAATGATCAGCTCACCTGGGGCGAGTCGTCACCTCGACATTGCCGACCTCGACCCAGAGGCTATTACGAGCTGTGACGCTTTTGTCATGAGCGCTTACAGTCTTATCGGCGGTTTGCAACGCGAGTACGCCGTTCGGGCGCTTGACATTGCCAGAGAAGCCAACTTAACGACGTTCATCGACATGGGTAGTGGCGCTGTGAGTGCGCTGCAAGACCGCCTTATCAGCCTCGTTCAAAGCGTGGATTACTTGCTCATGAACGATAAAGAACTCTATACGCTGACCGGCGAAGAATCCATTTCAGACGCCGTAGCGGGGCTAGCTGAGCAGGGTATCGAACGCGTCATCGTCAAACTCGGGGAAAATGGCTCGATGGTCATTACCCCCGAATTAACCGAGCTTATCGAAAGTATGACCGTCGACGACGTTGTGAACTCCGCAGGGGCAGGCGACTATTACACCGCCGCCTTTGCCCACGGCATTATGGAGGGTTATGACCTGGAATATGCAGCCAGGCTCGGCAACGTCGCAGGTGCCCTCAACGTCATGCAAATCGGTGCACAAGGCGCCGAGTTAACCACTGAGTTGCTCGAGCACCACGCCCAGGAAATGCTAGCGGTTGAAACGTAGGATAAAAAGTTCTTAGTTTTTGGTTCTTAGTTTTTAGATTGCAAACTATCTCTAAGAGCTATTTACCAAGCATTGTTCGTTATCCTCAAGTTTCAATCTTCAACCGCCTCTTAGTAAGCTTTTATGCCCGTAAACCTGCTCTAAAACGTTAGACTCAAAGCTATATGTTCAAGCGCCTTTTGCTCAGTCTCGTTTTAGTTCTTTGCACATTAAGTCTTGCTCAAGATTATGCCGACCGCTTCGAAGCGGCCTGGCGTTTGGTGAATGAGCGCTACTGGAATTTAGACGAGCGCGGTATCGACTGGGAAGCAATAAAGCTTACATACGAAAATGAAGCTCTAGCAGCGCAAAACGACACAGACTTTTATAGTGTTTTAGAAACCATGTACGGCGAACTCGGTGACAACCATTCGGTCTTTGTACCTCCGCAACGCGTGGCGGATATTCGCGCTCAGTACGGTGATTTGCCGTGTTTGGGCGTTTTTGCACTAGCGTCACAAGCAGAAAGTGCAGGCAACGTTAGCTGGGAACTTTTGGACGAAGGTGGCACAGCGACAGGCTATGTAGAAGTGCCCGACTTAGCCACCGACTATGTTGCCGCTAACCTAAGAAGAGCTGTTCGTGAACTCGAGGACTCGGGGGCAACCGCCCTGATACTAGACATGCGCGGTAACCCTGGGGGCCGCCTGGTCGAGATGATGCAGGCAGCGGGTATTTTCACGCGGGGGTTTTTGTGGCGCACGGTGACGCGCTGGGCGTTGCCCCTTCCCTACCCCGCTATCGGCGCACCCGAAACTGACTTGCCTCTCGTGATTCTTATCGATGGCGATGTCAACAGCGCCGCCGAAGGACTCGCCGGAGCGCTGCAACAGCGCGGACGCGCCACAGTTATCGGTGAAACAAGCGCAGGCAACGTCGAAGCGGTTCTACCCTTTTGTCTGCGCGACGGTTCGCAAGCCTGGATTGCCACAGGCGTACTCGCCCCCATCGGCGGCCCGACCTGGGAAGGTGTGGGCGTGGTCCCAGATATCACTGCGCCCTCGGCAGAGGCGTTGGATGCAGCCCTCGAGTACATCAACGAAAAATACTAGCGATTGAAGATGAAAGAAGGAAGAAGAAAGATTTCATTCCGCAGGGGCAGCCCCGTGTGGCTGCCTTTCATTCGAAAAGAGCTATCTTTGAAAAAGACCGAGCAATGACACCTGAACAAATCACCCCCGGCATCTACCGCCTCGAGCTTCCCAGCGAAACCCTGCCACCCTTTACCCACACCAACACCTATCTGATTGCCGATGGCGGCGTGGGGGTGCTCGTCGACCCTGGCTTTCATAAAGTGGAGAGCCTCGAGACAGTTCACAAGGCGCTCGAGCTAGCAGAAGTAAAACTACTCAAATCAGTTTTACTAACCCACACACACCCCGACCACATCGGTGGGCTGGCACTCGTTCAAGAGGCATTCGAGGATATCTCCGTTTATGTTCACCCGAATGAATTGGGTAGGCTCGAGGCTAAAAATGTCCAAGCCTTGAATGCAGGTCGAACGTTGACCGTAGGAAACAAAACCATCCTCTCTGTCTTTACACCGGGTCACAGTCCAGGCCACTTGAGTTATTACTTAGAGGATGAAACCTTTGCCCTCGTCGGCGATATTGCGGCGGGTCACGGCTCGACCTGGATAGGCGTGCCCGAGGGCGATATTGACGATTACTTAGAAAGTATCGACACTTTGCGCGGCCTCAAAGTAACTGCGCTAGGTCCAGGACACGGACAGGTGATTACAGACCCCTACAACAAACTCAACGAGGTCCGTCAGCACCGTTTGGAGCGACTCGAGCAAGTCTACAGGGCGCTCGAGCCCAACGCACTGAGTCTGAGTGAATTAAGGGACGCTGTCTACCCAGGTGTGCATGAAGGTCTAAAAAGAATGGCTGAGTACAGCCTCTTAGCCCTGTTAAAAAAACTCATGAATGACATGCGCGTGTTGCATTTGGGTGAAGATGAGGCGGGACCTTACGCTGTTAGAAAATAGTTTAGCCAAGGGCAAAACTTGCTTGCCCGTAAAGCTTACCGAGCTGCCTCGAGACCTCTGGTCCTAAACTCATATGTTCGCAACTACGCTTTAGAATAAAACCGCTTCTTTTTAAGAGTTGAATGCCCTCGGCGTTTTCCACTGGAATAATCACGCATGCTTGTCCGTCGAACTTCAATGTCAACGCCGCCTCTAACAAGCTTGCGGCACCTTCGGGAGACGCCGCACACCAGGGACCGAGCATCTTTTCCTGCACAACCATAAAGCCTGTGATGTTCCCTTCATTATCAAAAGAGACAAAACTGCGCTCTGGGTAAGCGTTTCTAAAGTGGCTGAGTAAACCTACTCTATCCCCACCAAAAATAGAGGCGTCCAAACTTGCTAAGCGCAGATTGTCCCCGGGTCGCCAAAGCCTTGCCCCAGTTGGGAAACCCGGACCTTTTGTCTCCTTAAGGCGTTGCCAGAATTGTGTTTCACCACGCGGAGCAAAACCCATCTTTGTATAGAGAGGTTTTCCCAGGTCGGTAGCGTCTAACAAAACGGCACGGATGCCTTGCTGTAAAAGCCAATTAACAGAGCGGCGCATCAAGGCTTGGCCCGCGCCTTTGCCTCGAGCTTTAGGCAAGACACCAAGCATCCCTATGTAGCCAAATTTAAGGTAATTAATCGTTGATATCAGGCCAATTATTTCACCTTCAGATTTAGCGACAAAAGCGCCGTCAGGTGCTAAGTGGCACATGCGCCTTAAGGCGACTTCTCGACTTCCCGAAACCCCATAAGCTGCTTGAAAAACGCTGTCGACACTCTCAATGTCGTCAGGCTCGAGAGGTTCGGTAAATAGCTCAGTCAAGTAGCACCTGTCGTAACGCTCCAGGCTCTGGCGCAATCTGTCTGGCCTTGATTTCTTTTGGAGTCTCGAGTATTTTTCTTACTTTTTTTGCACCAAAGACTTTCTGGTAATCCGACATCAAACGAGTAAACTATCCCGCGCTTCATCAGCTTCTTCCAAAGTTTTATATTTATAAACCCCAGGGCGAAAGCGCTTGGGATAAAGGCGGTCACTACATGCCCACAGCTCGGCAACACGTTTAAGATAAGCCGCGTCAATAGTGTCACTCCACAGGGCTTCTCTAGCTTCTTCAAAGGTTTTGAATTTCTGAACGGGCATTAGCCTTCCTCTAGGTTGAACTTTTTTTAAGTGCCTCAGCGTCTGCCTGGTCAATAGGTCGAAGGGTTTCTTTTTTCAACCAGTATAACGTTTATTTTGGATAATCGTTCGGCTCACGCAAATGCAAAATCGCTTCTGGTAGGCCGTCTTTAACAATCACGTCTATCAAGCTACTCGGATAAGTTCTTTTATCTACTAAGTCATCTAGTGACAACCACGTGGGTTCATAGCTGTTTTCCGCGTGCGAACGCTCGAACTCTTCGCCCCTACCTGAACCGAAAACGCCGCGCCACTTTTCGGCCAAGTAGTACAGTTGCAGGTGGCTCACTTCACCCCACTCGACGCGCTCGACAATGGCGACCAGGCGCTCGAGCGCGACCGCTATACCCAATTCTTCGTAAACCTCACGCAGGGCAGCTTCATCTGAATACTCACCGTCATCTAGGCCGCCCCCTGGAATCACATAATAGGTTTGGCCCCGTTTAACCCGTTTTATGAGCGCGATTCGGTCATCTTTTATCAGGATGACACCCGCTCTAATGCGCACTAGGCTAAGAGTTCTTGACGTAGCGCCCCAAGGTCTGGCGCAATCATTTTGACGTTCGTTTCTTTTTCTTTGAGTGCCTCGAGCGTGTCATCTTTGAGCGGTTTAATACCGAGGGCTTTAGAAACAGCTTTAGGAAACTTAGCCGGATGTGCGCAGGCAAGGGTAATAATAGGCGTGGTGTCGCCCGTTTCCTCGCGGTAGCGTGCGACGCCCTCGAGACCCACCGCCGTGTGCGGACAGGCAATATAGTCATAAGCTTGATAGGTTTTTGCCATGCGCTCTAAGGTCGTGCGGTCACTCACGCTCGTACCCCATACCCACTCGCGCAGTTTTGGGGTGGATAGCAAACTGTAAAGCCGCTCGAAATTGCTCGGTGAGCCTACATCCATCGCGTTCGAGACAGTGGCAACAGTTTTTTCAAAATCGTACGCCTCTACCTCGGACTTTAAAAAGTCGGGGAAAAAGTGGTTGGCATTGTGTGCGGCGATAAAATGGTTTACATTCTGCCCGACCAGTGACGCAAAAACGCCCCCCGTCAGGTTGCCTAAGTTGCCGCTTGGCACGCAAACGTTGACCTCTTTTAAGGAGGTCTGCGATACCGCCCACAGGTAGTAAAGCGACTGCGGTAATAGCCTGCCAATGTTGATCGAGTTTGCGCTTGATAATGGCAAGTGCGAAAGTTCGCTATCGACAAACGCTTCTTTCACCATGCGCTGGCAGTCGTCAAAGTCACCCTCGACCGCAAAACTGCGCACCCCCGGACGCTTCACAATAAGCTGCCGCTCTTGCACCTCGCTGACCTTGTCCTGCGGGTAGAGCAGCACGACTTCTATGTTGTCCATACCCGCAAAGCCGTCCGCCACGGCGCTGCCCGTATCACCCGAGGTAGCAACCAGAATGACGCGCTTTTCGCCACGCTTTTCCAGAAAGTGTTGCATAAGCCGCGCCATCGTCCTAGCACCGAAATCTTTAAATGAAAGGGTAGGGCCGTGGAACAGCTCAAGCACCCAAAGCCCCTCTTCCAACTTCACCACGGGCGCAGGAAAGTCGAGCGCGTCCCGAACGATGGGCTCGAGGGCGTCCGGCGCAATTTCATCTTCTAACCAGGCTGATAAAACGTTGACACCGATATCGGGAAGCGAGTCGGCATTTTGCCAGAGGGTAGGCTCGAGCTTTGGCACCTCAGTGGGAATATAAAGCCCGCCGTCAGGAGCTAGCCCTTTGAGCAAAGCCTCTTCAAAAGAGACTAGGTTTTTCGCGTCGTCCCTTGTACTAAAGTAGCGAATCATTACTGTTCTCGGCTTTCTCTGCGACTTCATTGACTTCTGCAACCTCCGCGACTCGAGGGCGTTTGAAGTTCATGTACTGCATCCCGCTCGACTCGGCAATCGTGTGCGTCACGAGTTCCCAGCCGTCCTCGCCTACCAGCTTGAGCAAATCTTTTAAAGTTCCGGGAGCCTCTTCTTCTTGACCTGTTCGGCTTAAAACGCGCTCACCATCAACGTCGAGCAGGGCGAATTCTTGCTTGATGCCAAGACCCTTATAATTAAATCTAATAGCGAGATAATCCCACTGCATATCAACCACTCGTCCTTAAACTTCTTCCAGAGCTTCCACAGTTTCGTTTGGTACGGGCGCAGCTTTTGCTAGCAAGCTCGGTCCGGGGCGACCCTGCGCGGCACTCAAAATATCGCCGTAAACACCACTTGCAGTAGGCATCCCCCCTGCACCCGCGCCCGTAATAAAAATTTCACCGACGGCGTCGCCTCTAAAATACAGCGCGTTGCGGTTGCTCGCCGCACTCGCCATTGGATGAGCGTTCGGTAGAAAAACGGGACGTACAACCGTTTGCCAGTGACCTGCCTCTGGATACACACTTCCTAAGAGCCGCACGCGCCCGCCCCGCTCCTGAGCACTTTGCAAAACCTCTGGGGTGAGGTCACTGATACCGCGTGTGTTTGCCTCGACAGCCGACCAGCTTATAGCGGGGTCGAAAACGAGCCGCGCTAACACAGTGAGTTTATGCGCCGCGTCAAACCCGCCCACGTCGAGTGTGGGGTCGGCCTCGGCGTAGCCTAAACGCTGCGCTTCCGCGAGGGCGTCGGCGTAAGGAACACCATTTTCTAGCTCACTCAAAATATAATTACAAGTTCCGTTCAAAATAGCGTGCAACTCGAGCGGTCTCGAGCCCCGCAGCGCACCCGTCAGCGGCCCGACCACGGGCGTACCCGCCATCACCGCGGCCTCGAAGTACAGTAAACCCTGCCTGGCAAATTCCTTCAATTCATCCCAACGCTCGGCTAAGACCGCCTTGTTGCCTGTCACCACACGCTTGCCAGCTCGCAAGGCTTGCAACGTCAAATCACCCGCCAGCGTCGTGCCACCCATCAGTTCGATGATGACGTCAGCGTCGGTTAAGACCTCGTCAGGGTTTGTTGTTAGTTGTTTTTGCGCGAGGCCCTCTCGAGCCTTATCCAAATCCTGCACGAGCGCCCTTGTTACCCGCATAGATGACCCTGAACGCGCCACCAACTGCGCGACCGCCGAACCCACTGTTCCCGCACCTAAAAGACCAAGTTTCATGCGGGCGAGGATAACACGCGGAAAGGTGCAATGGCTTTTATGCAGTTGTTAAAGCTATTGGAGGGTAAAGCCGCTGGGCAGCAAGTCACTCACCTTAAACGTCCTGGTTTTTCCCTGATGGTTGACCATATACACAGTCGCATTGGGGGAAAACTCGAGCATAATCTGCCGACACGCCCCGCACGGGCTGGCAGGTTCATCGGCCTCGGTGTAGACAACGATTTCTGTGAAAGACCTTTCACCTGAACTCGCCATCGCTTGAATCGCTGACTGTTCAGCGCAGCGGGTCAGGCCGTATGAAGCGTTCTCGATATTGGCACCTTGAAAAATATGACCGGAGTCAGTACGCAGCGCGGCGCCCACTTTAAAGTTTGAATAGGGAACGTAAGCGTTATTTCGCACTTGCCGCGCAGCGCCAAGCAAATCTTCGGGTAGGTTCATAGCCTTAGTTTACAGCGAACGTTAAAAAAGTCCTGAGAGTTTATGCCACAGGGCTGGCCCCAGCGTCCATAAACCCACCATTGTGGCAATAATGGCGGTTAAAAGTACGGCCCCCGCAGCCGCATCTTTAGTGAGTTTGGCAAGCGGATGCAGTTCGGGTGAGACCAGGTCTATAGCCGCTTCCAGGGCACTGTTGATAAGCTCTAAGGCGAGAACCAGGGCGCAGCATAGCAGAATCGGTACGGGCGATACCCCTAGCCACAGGGCTAAGCCCAGAGCAGCCATTCCGATAAAAATTTCAATACGAAAGTTAGGCTCTTTGCGCCAGGCGTAGCTTAAACCCGCCCAAGCAAAACCGAACGATTTAACAAGCCGCGTTTTGCTTAAGACTTTTCGTGATAAAGCTCGAGGGCGCGTTTCTGCGCCTTGTGAAACGTCTGCCACGCTTCCTCCGTTGGATGGTCGAAGCCTTGCAAATGCCGTACGCCGTGAGCACTCAGGGTTAAAAGCTCCTCAGTTAAACTTACGTTATTTGCCTCGGCTTGCCTCGCTGCCGTGTCGACACTGACAAAAATATCGCCTAACTGCTCTATTTCCAATATCGTAGCATCGTCAGGTTCGATAAGCGGGTAAGAAAGTACATCTGTCGGGCTGTCAACGCCGCGGTCTCTTAGGTTGAGGTCTTGAATAAAGCTGTCACTGCACAAAATCAGCGTGACTGTTTGCTCGACACCTAGTTCTTCAAACAAGGTTTCCAACACACGCACCAAACCTTCAAGAGGGAGAGACTGCTGGGTTTCGTTGACTATCTCCAGCACGGGTGTCTCCCTTAGCTTTGTTGTCTTTTACCTTCTCGCCCGCTTGACTCTTTTCACCTCGAGCGTTCGCGCGCGCTTCGCCGCCACGTTTGAGACTTTGAATTTCTTCGGTTGACGGGTATGAGATGCGGCGGTGCAAAATCGCTGTGAGCATACGCTCGAAGGTGTTGGCGATAATATCCAATTCTTGCAGGGTAAGCGGGCTGTCAGCCAGTTGCCCATCTTGCAAACGCAGTTCGATAAGCCTGTCTATAAGCGCGCGAATACTGCCCTGACTCGGCTCGGTGAGCGTACGTGAGGCTGATTCGACCGCGTCTGCGAGTAAGAGTACCGCTGTTTCTTTTGTTTGCGGTTTCGGACCCGGATAACGGAAGTTAAGCTCATCTAATTTCGAGCTGTCTTCCAACGCACGTTTGTAAAAATAGCTCAGCACCGTAGTGCCGTGGTGCGAGGCGGCAAAGGGCTCTAAGACCTTGGGCAAATTATAGTCGCGCAGCAGTTCAACCCCGTCACGCACGTGACTGGTGATAATCAGAAAGCTAAGGTGTGGGCTAATCGAGTCATGCGGGTTGACGCCTGAGACCTGGTTTTCGACAAAAAAGTGAGGCCGCTTCAGTTTGCCTGCATCGTGGTAAAGCGAGCCGACCCGCGCTAAGAGCGCATTGCCCCCGATATTCGTAACGGCTTGCTCGACTAAGTTAGAGATGATGAGACTATGTTGGTAAGTACCTGGGGCCTCGAGTAGCAAACGCTGCAACAGTGGCGAACTCGGGTTGGAAAGTTCTGCCAAGCGGAACTCGGTTAAAAAGTCAAAGACACTTTCCGCTAAGGGTAAAAGGCCGAGGGCCAAAACACCGCTCAGCAGACCACCACCAACCAGAATAAGCGCGTCATAAGCCATCGTTACGGTGATGTTGGTGCCGTAAAGAATAAGCAGTAGCGCATAACCGAGCGCCGCAGCGAGACCGCCCATGAGGCCCGAAAATAACAGCGAGGTGCGGGTTTTAAAGGTTTTGGCAAAGAGACTCGCGCTGAGGCCGCCGCTGAGCGCCGTGAAAAAGGTGAACAGCGGTGAACCAGGGTCGAGCAACGCCATTACCACCGCGAGCCAAATCGCCCAGCTAATCCCCGCGAGTTCAGAAATAATTACGGTGACTAAAATAGGCGCGAGCAAGGTAACTATGAACGTATCGTTCAGGGTAAAAGCAAAGCGTTGTGCTACTAGTGCAACAAGTGTCAGACCAATCAGAAATCCCAGTTGTCTGAGGCTCAGTCCTTTCAGGCGGCGCACAGCGAAAAGTAGCGGTACGCTTAAAAACAGGCCCAAAAGCAAACAACTTAAAAAGGTGCGCAGTTGACGGTTGGCAACGTCTGCCTGGGCGCTGTAGAGTCCTAAGCCCTCGAGGGCGCGCAGGTGGTCAGTCGTAAGCACCTCACCTTCACGCACAATGACCTGTCCTGCCTTTAGAACCTGCATAACAGGTCTAACAGCCTCAGCGGCGGCGTCTCTCGCCGCTTTTGTGAGCAGGTCGTTCGGCAAGGATGTAGCGAGCAGACGCTGTTCTAGAAGCAGACGCACCTCGCGTTCGCGTTCTTCCGGCGTGAGCAGAAGCGCCTTGCCGATAAGCTCGTCGCGCTTCTCTTCACTTACGCCGTTAGGGTTGCGGTAGGCGCTGATAAGCAAATCCTCGACTCTGGCAGGCAAACCTGCCGACGTCACCGCGTTGACAACAAGCCGCTGCAAGGTAGGGTCCGAGGTCAAAATGGGCTCGACTTGCTTTTTAGCGGCGTTGCGCTCAGCTTCGGTCAAAAGTGGGTCGGCAACCTCGGTTGTCACAGGCGAAGTAAAGGTGCGCGGGCTCGACTCGCCTACCGTAAGCGTATCTTGAGGTCTCAACCCGTAAACGCTGTAAAGTAGCGCCATAAGCGCGAGCGTGCAAAAGCTAGCCAGCAGGCTAAGCCGCACGGGACCGCGTGCTTTGGTGGGTTTTTTAGCTCGTTTGGTCATAAGCTTTGATAATGCGCGCTACCAGCGGGTGGCGCACAACGTCACCTTCAGCAAAGTAATTAAAGCTTATCCCTTCAATGTTTTTAAGAATGCGTTCGGTCACGGTAAGCCCACTTTGCATATTGGTGGGCAGGTCAGTCTGCGTTATATCACCCGTAACGACAACCTTGCTGTTAAAACCCATACGTGTCAGAAACATTTTCATTTGTTCGGGTGTGGTGTTTTGCGCCTCGTCTAAGATGATAAAAGCGTCATTCAAAGTTCTTCCGCGCATAAATGCCAGCGGTGCAACTTCGATAACACCCGCTTCTAAATACTGGTCAATCCGGTCACCCTCGAGCATGTCATAAAGTGCGTCATAAAGAGGACGAAGGTAAGGGTCGATTTTGGCTTGTAAATCACCTGGTAAAAAGCCAAGACGCTCACCTGCTTCAACCGCAGGGCGGGTCAGAATAATGCGCTTGACATGTTTATCGCGCAGGGCAGCGACAGCCATTGCCACAGCAAGATAGGTCTTGCCTGTACCAGCAGGCCCAATGCCAAAGGTTATGGGGCTACGCTCAATCATCTCGACATAGCGGCCCTGCCCAGCGGTTTTCGGGCGGGTGCGCTTGGGTAAACGGCCCCCAATGTTGCTGCGCTCTGCGCCTAAATCATCAGGGTTGCCATGCTCGAGTTCCGTCAAGCTGAGTTCCTCCCCGCGGCGTATCGAAGCCAGAAGGTTTTTAAAGGTCTTCTGCGCCTCGGCGACGGCGGCGTCACTGCCAGATAAGCGCAGCTCGTCGCCGCGCGCTACTACCTTAGCACTTAACTTCGTGCGCAAGACCTTTAAATTTTCATCATTTTGCCCAAAAAGTTGAACGGCTTCTGTGGGGCTTCTTAGTTTAAGGGTTACCGACGCTGCGATTGTTGCCTCCAAGATTGTTTAGAACGCGGCTCGTCTAAAATCTGTTTCCACACTATGCCGCGCATCAGGTCTGTCTCACTAAAGCTGAGCAGACGGCCTCGTAGTTTAGCGCGTTTCGAGCCTAAGGAACGTTGTACCTGAAGCGGTTTGGTGACCGCGCCTTTGCCCCTTTTATCAAGGGCTTTAAAGGAGGCGCGCGCTTCGGGCGCTGCAAATTGACCGGAGCGACCCGTAAATTTAGCGGGAGACCGGGGTTTTGTGGACTCGAGCTTTTGACCCATAAGCCCTTGCGGCGCCTGGCGCGGCGGCGTTGCAGGACTGCTCTGCGGGCGAAACATATCACCGCCACTTTCCTGGCCTACAGGTGCGCCCTGCGGTTGCTCCGGTGCACGTCCTGAGGCGGTTTGACCATCCATTGCCTCTTGTACGCGGCGACGTGCTTCTTCAAGACGTTTATTGAAATCATCACTCATACTCGGTACCGGGGCTTGTCCGCCTGCTTGCTGCGGCGCACTCTGAGGCCGACCCAGTGTGACTTGCCCACCCTGCGGTCCTTGACCCGGCTGCGCTTGACCTGTTTGAGGGTTACTTTGACCCCTCGTTTGTGGTTTTTGTCCTGGCCTGTTTGGAGCACCTGGTCTGCGCCCTTGCGGACCCTTACGGCCCGAGCGGCTTAGCATCGGTACGACAATAAAGACGATAAAAAGCAGCAGCGTAATGAGGTTATCGATACTCATAGGACTAGCGTCTAAGCATTTTCTTCGCCCTCGGTAGCGCGGGCAATATTGCTACGCATACTCGTATCGCTTTGGATATTTTGTAGGTTGTAATAGTCCATGACACCCATGTTGCCGCTTCTGAAAGCGTCGGCCATTGCCAGGGGTACTTGCGCCTCAGATTCAACGACTTTCGCGCGCATTTCTTCGACCCTGGCCCTGTTTTCCTGCTCGGCTGCCACCGCCATTGCGCGGCGCTCCTCGGCCTTAGCCTGCGCCACTTGTTTATCGGCCTCTGCCTGGTCGGTTTGCAGAATCGCACCGATATTTTTGCCTACGTTTATATCGGCAATATCAATCGAGAGGATTTCAAAGGCCGTACCTGAATCTAAACCTTTAGCAAGTACCGTTTTAGAAATTACATCGGGGTTCTCGAGCACAAGTTTATGCGTTGTGGTCGAACCAATCGAGGAAACAATACCCTCACCAACACGGGCGATAATCGTTTCTTCACCCGCACCCCCGACGAGACGCTCGAGGTTGGCCCGCACCGTTACGCGCGCCGTGCTGATGAGTTCGATACCGTCTTTGGCAACCGCAGAAACATTCGGCGTTTGAATAACGCGCGGGTTGACCGACACCTTTACAGCGTCCAGCACGTTACGACCTGCTAGGTCAATCGCGGCGGCGCGGTCAAAAGGCAGCGTGATACGCGCTTTATCAGCGGCGATAAGTGCATCCACCACGCGGTCAACGTTACCTCCGGCTAGAAAGTGTGCCTCGAGCTGGTCTTGATTCACCGCAATACCGGCTTTATCTGCCTTAATGAGCGGCAAAATAATTTTGGCAGGTGGTACGCGGCGCAATCTCATCCCAATAAGGCTGGCAATGCCGACGCGAACGCCCGCGGCGAGCGCACTAATCCACAATCCCACCGGAATAAAAAACAGAAATACGAAAATGAAAACAATGGCGATAATGGCGGCAATAAGTCCTGGAATATCAAAAAAATTCATAATGCCCTTTCCTCTTAGCTAGCTTTAAGATTAAGCTTCAACGGCGCGAACAACCACGCGGCTGCCCTCGACCCGTAAGACTTCAATGGTACTGCCTACACTGATAAAATCGCCCTCGGTCACGACATCGACCCGTTCTGAACCTATTTTAGCGACACCTGCGGGGCGCAGGTCTGTCGCCGCCATCCCCTGCAAACCTTTTAGATAGTCGTGGCTCGCTACAAGTCGACCCCGTTCAGGGTCGGTGCCTGGTTCGTTGGACAAGCGCGTGGAAAGTGCAAAAATTTTGGTAAAGCGTGAGTTAGGTAAGAGCCAGAAAAAGGCGACCATCAGCAGCGAAGCAAAAATTGCCGTATAGCTCACCACCATAATTTGCTGACGCGGACTGTCGAAAAAGCGCACTACGGGTATCAGCAGGGCCGCAAACCCCAGTACCCCTGCTACGCCAAAGCCCGGCACCACAAACGCCTCTAAAAGTAACAAGAGGATACCTGCCATAATGAGGACAATATCGACCACACCGGGCGGCGTGGCAATAAATAGTCCCGTTCCAAGGGCCACCAGCGCCAGTGCACCTACCACACCGGGCAAACCAAACCCAGGCGTAAAGACTTCTATTAGGATGCCGCCAATGCCAATCACGAGCAGCGCCGCGGCAATAATCGGATTGCCCAGCGAAAAGCCGATGCGCTCAGCCAGTCTAGGCTCGAGCCGTGTGACCTCTGCACCGCCATAGCCAAGCTGCTCTAGTGCGTCGTTGACCGTACGCGCTTGAATATCAGCAATGTTGAACTCTACGGCTTGAGGCGCCGACAGAGTGATAAGCTCCTCGTCGGTGGAGAGCCCAGGCACTTCGATGCGCTCAGACACCATACCCTCAGCTACTTCGGGGTTGCGGCCCCGCGCTTCCGCCACAGAGCGGAAAAAATTGCGCCACACCGAGTTGATTTTCTCACTAGCTTGTTCGCCAGTAATACCGTTAATCGCTGTCGCTGCACCAATCGAAGACCCTGGCAACATGGCGACCTGCTCGGCGCTCATGGCGATAATGGCGCCCGCGCTAATTGCATTGGCAACCACAGCTATCGTCGGTACGTTCGTTTCTTGCAAAATAAGATTGACAATGTCTTCAGCCGCCAAAATTTGCCCACCCGGCGTATCTACATAAAAAACCAACGCCAGGGGCTGCTCTTCGTTGGCCCGCTCAATGCGCGAGCGCAAATATTGCGTGGTGGCAGGTCCGATTTCGGTTTCTATGGGTACGAGCCAGACTTCTCTGGTGACGTTTTGCGTAAAAGCAGGCGTACCAGTGAGCGTAAGCAAAAGCGTTACAAACGCGGCAAGCCAAAGGGCGGGATGACCCCGCGAAAGTGCTGTCATAACAAGCTTAGGATATCACGCGGTAGGGGGTTTTCTGTGTCTCGAGGGGAAGTTAGACAAGGGAAAGGGTAATGCGGGAAAGGGGAAAAAATCTCATGTATTTCTACTAAACGTGTAAATTTTACGCCGCACCTATTGTTAAAAAACGTACACTAGCGGCGTGAACATCACTACGCTGAACGTTGTGAAGTCTGGGGAGGCTTCAGGTACGGCCCGTCGTGAATCTGAGCGGCGCTATCTTATACGCATCTTTTTACGTACCGTCGTCATTTTTTTCTTGACGCTGTTTATCGCCCAACATTATGCGGGTTTTGCTGTTGTGATTGGTATAGCGACGGTCATTCTCTATTTGCTCTCTATAGGAATACGCGGGCGCAGTGTAGGGGCAAGCGACTTTCTTTTAACCTTAGGTGATTTACCTGCGCTTGTTGGCGTTGTGCACCTGCCGTCACATGCAGCGGCCTTTGAAGCTATAGTTCCCGCTTGGCTCATTGGCACTACCATTGCAAATTTGCGCAAGGGACAACCCGTTTTGCTGCCACTTTATAGCTTAGCAGCCTGGTTAGTGCTGATAACCCACGCCAACAGCACGAGTGACCCGCGCGCCTATTTCATTGTACAAACACTAGCGGTGGGTATCGCTACGGTGGTAGCCCTGTCAGTGGTACTCGAGCGCCGTGGTCACCGCACCGACGCCTTAACCGGAGTCTTGACGCGCAAGGCTGGCTTGGAGGAACTCGAGCACCTTAGCAGCCGCGAAGGTGCGCTCACCCTAGCCTTTATAGACTTAAGCCATTTCAAGTCTGTAAACGACAAATATGGTCACACGGTCGGTGACGAGGTTTTAACCATTATCGCTAAGCGTCTTAGCAGCTCTTTACGACAAGACGATGTGCTGTTCCGCTACGGCGGTGACGAGTTCATTGCAGCTAGCACCGCCCCTGATCTAGAGAAGAGATTGCAGCAAGCCTTCACCGATAAGGTTGCAACCAAGCGTGGCCCCTTAAACATAAAAGCGCGTATCGGTATTGAAAAAAGAGCTGGCAAGATTAATGTGGATAAGGTCGTACAAGAGGCCGACCGCCGAATGTTCGATGAGCCAAGGCGAATTGCAGCGCTTAAAAAGACTGAAGTGCCGCAGGGGTCGGCAACTTAATTTCACTATTTTCCGCCAAAGTTATGACGGTGTTTTGAAGCAATTAAGCTAATCCATAGTGAATTTACAGGATGCTTAGTTGGTTAGTCCGTACTCGCATCCGCTCGGGTTAATTTGCATTCTGCAAATTAACCCTGGGAGATACTTAAAAGTTGATTGGGTATAATCATGTCAGCCCAGATAAAAGGCGCGGACAATGACAACTCAGGTTTTGGAGCGGTGCGCTAAAAAGACCCCAGCGGTCTAGCACACCGCTGAGGTTAGTAGCCTCCGCTCTAAAAGAGAGGAGGTGAACATCTTGAACAGAAACAATTATAGCAGGCCGCCACCAAAGCATGGTGTGATGCTTGCAACCTTGTTTTTGGGCAGTGTTACCTTGACTTGTCTCTTGATAGGTCTTGATACTGATGAGACACAACTTGTACTCACAATTGTGTTTCCTTTAGCTGAAAAGCTAATCAACTAAAACCTGAGTGTCCGCGCCTCTGGGCGCTTTACATAGAAGCAATAAACAAGAATTCAAAACTAAATGATGGAGGCGTTTACTCAAATGCACCTAACCTTTCAAACCTCTCGAACGCCTCATCCCAATCTCCTTGCGACTTTGGTTCAAACTCTTTCAACTCAACCGAGCGTGCAACGGCCTCACGCCCTTCTTTAATAGTTGCAATATGCCCTGTAGCCACAGCTTGCATCATCAAATTTCCGAGCGCTGTTGCTTCGACTGGACCCGCGACTACTTTTTTTCCGCAGGCATCGGCGGTGAACTGATTGAGTAGCTCATTTTGCGAACCGCCGCCGACAATACGAACGGTGTCCATCGTTTTTCCGGTCAGGCGCTCAACGGCCTCTACCACCCAACGGTATTTGAGCGCCAAACTCTCGAGACAGCAACGGGCCACTGCACCGACGCTTTTAGGTTGAGCTTGGCCTGTTTTTTCGCAAAAGGCACGAATCGCGCCTGGTAAATCACCTGGAACGTTAAAGCTAGCGTCGTCAGGATCGATGATGCTAACAAAGGGCTCAGCGGCTTGCACCTCACCTAATAAGGTCTCCCAGTCTAAGTTTTTTCCCTCTCGAGCCCACTGGCGGCGGCTTTCTTCTAACAACCACATCCCTGCTACATTTTTCAAGAGCCGAATGGTGCCGCCTACGCCGCCCTCATTTGTAAAGTTCAGGCGCAGCATTTCGTCATTGATAATGGGTTCGCTTACCTCGACACCCATCAGGCTCCAGGTGCCGCTGCTTAAGTAGACACTTTTTTCATCCAGGTGTGGCACAGCCGCGACGGCGCTTGCCGTGTCGTGCGTGCCAGGGGCTATAACGGGGGTAGCAGGGTCTAAACCGACCTCGTCCGCTAACGAAGCGTGAAGGGGGCCGAGGACCGTGCCTGGTTGAACAATGTCAGGTAAAAAGTGGGAGGGTATAGCGAGGTCCTCGAGCAAATCCAAATCCCAGGCTCGAGACTTGGCATTTAGCATTTGCGTGGTCGAGGCGTTCGTGTATTCGGTCTTTTTGACCCCCGTCAGCCAGTAATTAAAGGCGTCGGGCATCATAAGTAGAGTATCTGCGATGGCAAGTTGTGGCACCTCGGCCCCAACCATACTCGAGAGCTGCGTGAGGGTATTCAGCTCGAGAAACTGTATCCCTGTGCTTTCATAAATTCGACCTTTTCCCACAAGCTCGTCAAGCTTTTCAACGCCCCCAACGGTTCGCGTATCGCGGTAGTGAAAGGGGTTGCCTAGCAGCGTGCCCTCTTTATCTAGCAGCACGTAGTCAACACCCCAGGTATCAATACCGATACCCGCAGGCGCGCTGCCGTGCTCACGCGCGTAAACACGAAGCCCTGTTTTAATCTCTTCCCAGAGCTGAAAAATATCCCAGTGCAGTCTGTCGAGCACTGTCACGGGGCCGTTTGTAAAGCGGTGCAGTTCGCTTAAAGAAAAGCGCTCACCATCCCACTGTCCTAAGAGCACGCGGCCACTCGAGGCCCCCAAATCTACCGCGATAAAATCCGCTTTACTCACGCCTTACCGCTCAATTCTTTGCGGCGGTAGTGCTCGTCTAAACGGTTGTCGATGCGGTCAGCCTCTTCCTCGGGTAAAAACTTTGGGCCACCCAGCGCGTAGGTATGAACGAGCGTTTTGGCCCATTTATCTGCCATGAGCATGATATTCATAACCTCTTTAGCCGTTTGCCCGAGCGCGACAGGCCCGTGGTTTTCCATCAGCAAAAGTTTGGGGCCTTTGCCGTGTTCGCTTTTGAAACGTTCCAACTCTGCCTTGACTGCTTTGGCAAGCCCAAAACCGGGGTCGACATAGGGAACGCTGGCAACGTGCCGACCACAAACCACAATCACATCAGGAAAAATATGGCGCATAAACGGCTCTGCACCCTGCTTCGAACATAAGAAATGATTGATGGAAACGGTGTGCGTGTGCCCTACCCACTTCGCCCCGCCGAGGGTTAAACAAAGCGCGTGTAAAAACGTTTCTACCGAAGGTTTTTTATCGTTCTTGTCAACGAGCGAAAGTCTGAGTTCATCTTCGATTTCTTGTTCACTCATGCTTTCGCGCTCGAGTAAACCCCTCACATACTCAAAGTTCACGCGGCTGACATCTTTTTCTTCTAAGGTGCTCAGACTACTACCCGACGCCTTGACCAAAAAACTGCCGTTGCCGCAATCCACACTTGTATTGCCCTCGCCAAGAATGGCAAGTTGGCGGGACTCGAGGCCGAGGTCACGCGATAGTTTAATCAGGTCTTGTTTTAGATTATCCATAGATAGGTCCTCAACTGACTAGTAAATTTTTTAGCAGTATAGCTTTTGTAGAAAAGTAGGGAGTAGGCTTCCAAGGTTTTTTAGACTGAGGAAGTTGTAGGTCCGGTGAACATCAACGGTTGCCGTAGGGGAAGCCACCAGTTCAATGAGCGTGAGGGATAAGGCTTTTCAAACGGCTTTCCCCTTACCTCTCACCCTTCTATCTGTTAGGATGTGCAAAGCAAAAAATTTAATCGCCTATGTTTATTTGAGACGAGTTATCGTTGAACCCTCTAACCGCTCTTTCCACAGTTCAGGACTCAAGGATGCTTTTTATCTTCAATCTCCAACCTTTAACCCACAACCTGCGACTTGTAGGGAGGACAGGCACTGTACGCTTCGCTCGGTCTTTCAGGAAACGAAGTTTGAGCATAAGCGTCAGACCTGCCCCTACGGATATTTCGGCGGTATCATCTTTTTTCAATTTTCAATTTTCAATTTTCAATTTTCCTTTCAACCTTCAACCTTCAACCTTCAACCGCTTTTCATGACCCTCCTCCAACTCAAAGGCATTCACAAGCGTTTTCCTGGCGTTCACGCGCTTAAAGGGGTCGACTTCAATGTGCGTGCAGGCGAGATTCACGCGCTCTTGGGTGAAAATGGTGCGGGGAAGTCAACGCTTATCAAAACGCTGGCGGGCGTGCATAAACCTGATGAAGGCGAACTGTTGTTCGAGGGAAAAAGGGTCTCCTTTAACAGTCCCAAAGATGCTCAGATACAGGGCGTCGACACCATTCACCAGGAACTCAGCCTTTACCCCGAACTGAGCGTAGCCGAAAATATCTTTATGGGTCACGCGCCCAAGCGTAGCTTCGGTCCCTTTAAAGGTATCGATTGGCAAGAAATGTACCGGCGCTCTAAAGACTTGCTGGCCGAACTCGAGGTCACCAATCTAGACGTAAAAGCCATTGTCGGCTCACTCAACGTCGGCAACCGCCAACGTGTCGAAATTGCCAAGGCGCTGTCGCACGACGCAAAGCTTCTCATTATGGACGAGCCCACCGCCGCCCTGACCGAGAGCGATGTCGAGCAGCTTTTCAAAATTGTGCGTCTACTAAAAGAGCGCGGCGTGGGCATTATTTTTATTACCCACAAACTGACGGAAGTTTTTGAATTGGCTGACCGCGTGACCGTTTTGCGTGACGGGGAATATATCGGCACGAAAGAGGTTGCCGATACGAACGAGGGCGACCTGATTAGCATGATGGTTGGGCGCACGATTGAAAACCTCTTTCCCAAACAAGAGGCGGAGATTAAAGAGGTGGTGCTCGAGGTTCGCAACTTAACGCGTGAACCCTATACTCGAGACATCTCGTTTCAGGTTCGTGCAGGTGAAATTGTCGGGCTTGCTGGACTAGTAGGTTCAGGGCGCAGCGAAACGGCGCAGGTTATTTTTGGCATCACGCCCGCACAATCCGGTGAGATTCTCATAGATGGTAAAAAGGTCAGCATCAACCGTCCCGCACAGGCTGTCGAACACGGCATTGCCTATGTACCTGAAGATAGAGGCACGCAGGGGCTTATCAAACAAATGACGATTCGGGAAAATGTTTCTTTGTCTGTGCTAAAAGATATCGCCTCGAGTTCCTTTATTGACTTTAAAAAAGAGCAAGAGCTAGCTGAGGGCGCAATCAAGCAGTTTGGTATCCGCGCCTACGGCCCTGAGCAAGTGGTAAACAAGCTGTCCGGCGGTAATCAGCAAAAGGTCGTTGTCAGCAAGTGGCTGGCAAGTAATCCCAAGCTCCTGATTATGGATGAGCCGACGCGCGGCGTCGACGTGGGGGCGAAAAGCGAAATTCACCGGATTATGAGCCGCCTAGCCGCGGAGCGGGGGTTGGCTATTTTGATGATTTCGTCTGAACTGCCCGAGGTCTTGGGCATGAGTGACCGCGTTCTGGTCATGCGTGAGGGACGCATTGTCGCGGAGTATGAGCGCGCCGAAGCAACCCAGGAAAGAATCGGGGCTGCCATGATGAGCGATAAGGTCGAGGTTGCTGCGTGAGTTCACGGCTAGACCCACTCGTTCTATTGCCCCTTATTCTAGGGATTGTCACCTTAATCATTTATCAGTTTGCGCCTTTTGTTATCCAGCCCGATTTGGGCGCGACGAGTATTCCCACACTCACTGAAACACGCTCAAACAATGAGTTTGGGGTGACGACCAATGGCCTTATCCTGATACGCATTGCGGCGGGCGCGATTATTTTGTTGGGCCTGTGGACTCTCACCAACAATCAGCTAAGCCGTGCGGCGGCGGCGCTGACAGCGTTAGCGGGTATTTTGGTGCTCGAGTACTTCGTCGTATTCTGGCGTGACTACGCACAAGAGGGCGCGACTTACCTAAGCTCGATGGGCTTCGGCTTTTGGACCCTACTGGGGCTGGGAATTCTCATGCTGCTACAAGCCGCGATACCGCGCCCCGCCGTGGCGCGTGAGTTTCAATTGCGCAGCTTAGCTGCGAATCAGGAGAGCGCCATTCTTCTTGCCCTCGTCGTTTTAATCGTCACGATTGGCATTGCCAGTCCGCGCTTTTTAGCGACGCGCAATATCTTAGATATATTGCAGGGTAACGCCTATATTGCTGTAGCGGCGATTGGCATGGCGATGGTCATTATTACCGGGAATATCGACATTTCGGTAGGCTCGCTTATCGGTTTGCTGGCGGTTATCAGTGGGCGTCTGGTCGTTGCAGGTGCGCCCATTTGGCTGGCGTGGCTTACGCCGCTTCTTATCGGTGCACTTGTTGGCCTGTTCATAGCGCTCATCGTGACCTATTTACGCGTGCCTTCAATTGTCGTAACACTGGGAATGTTCAGTATTTTAAAAGGCGCTCTTATTTTATGGACTAACGGGCAGCGCGTAACGGGTATGCCTGAGGGCTTTTACTTAGCGCAAATGAAGCCTTTCGGCATACCCATGTCGATTCTCTTTATGCTGGTGCTGACGTTACTCGCGGCGCTCTGGATGCGCTATAGCGGGGCAGGGCGTTCTCTATATGCGGTGGGGGGCAACGCCGAGGCGGCGCGTCTATCGGGGCTTTCCGCGACTCGAGTGGTTATTATGGCCTTCGTGCTCAACGGTGTATTTGCAGGCATCGCCAGCGTGCTCTATGCGACGCAGCTTCAGATTATTCAGGCGACGCCGCCTCCGGCGCTCGAGCTTTTTATCATCATGGCGGCAGTCGTCGGGGGCGTAAGTATTTTAGGGGGTAAGGGCACGGTTATCGGCGCGATGCTCGCCGCGATTTTGCTCAATATGATTCGCTCCGGCATGATATTTATTGACTTTAACGTTTTTTACCTGCAAGCCATTACTGGTTTACTGATTCTGTTAACTGTACTGATTGACCTCATCCGGCGTAGAAGGCAGATGGTGTGATGGCGGACGCGGCGCAAACCTCAAAACCAACCTGGGTTCAAAGGCTCAGGGGTATTTTGTTCAGTCAAGAGGGCATCCTTTTACTGATTTTGCTCGGAGTCATCATCGTTTTAGCGCAGCAAAACCCGAACTTCTGGACGGTCCGCAACTTGCTCAACCAGGGTCGCCTGATGAGCGAGGTCGGTCTGGTCGCCCTGCCGATGACCTTTATCATCATTACCGCAGGCATCGACCTGTCGGTAGGCTCCATCTTAGGTTTGAGCGCAATTGTGCTCGGGGTGTTGTGGAAAGGTGCGGGGCTGCCGCTCGAGCTAGCTATCTTTTTGGCCCTCATCATCGGCAGTTTGGCGGGCCTTATGAATGGCCTATTTATTGTCAAGCTCGACGTGCCACCACTCATCATGACACTGGCGACGCTAGCGCTGTACCGCGGGCTGGCGCAGGGCATCAGTCAGGCGCGCAGCGTGACAGGCTATCCCGAGTGGTTTTTTATCTTCGGTCAGGGGCGCATCTTGGGCTTGCCGACGCAGTTATGGCTGTTCATCATTTTTACAATCCTATCCATTATCATCCTCAGGCGAACGACGCTGGGGCGCTCGCTCTACGCGATTGGCAACAATCCGGTGGGGGCCAGGTTTTCAGGCCTACCCGTAGGCCGCAATCTACTTATTATTTATACCTACGCTGGCTTTATGTCGGCCTTAGCAGGCGTTGTCTTCGTCTCGAGGGTCACCACCACCCGCAGTGATATGGGGGCGGGGCTCGAGTTAGATGTTATTGCCGCTGTAGTGTTGGGCGGTACGAGTATTTTCGGTGGTAAGGGTACGGTCATTGGCACGGTTATTGGCTTAGTGCTTATCCAACTGCTGAAAAATGGCCTTGCACTCAGCGGCGTGACAAGCGACGCGACCATCATCGTCATAGGTGTCGTACTAATTCTGGCGATTCTCGTAAATAACTTTATCCAACTGAAACGCACGTCTTAAGGAGGTGATAGCTAAGCGTTACAATCTAGGCGTTACAATTTGGTGCGGATCAATTCGGTATAAGCTATAGAGCAACTAAAATTCTGGAGGTAAGTATGTTGACGATTTTACGATTTGCAGTACTAAGTATTTTTTTAACGTTAGGTTTTAGCCTTGCCCAAGGCTGGGATGGTGGCGACGATTTGCCGACCAATCCCCTGGCTTGCGGTGAGGGTGGCGGCGGTGACGTTGCCATGATGGACTATAACGGCGGTCAGGCTGCTGGCGAAATGTCGATGATGGGTGAGGCCATCACCATTATTGATGTGCCCAAACTCGTGGGTATTGGCTACTTTGCCGCGACCACGCTCGGTCAGCAGCAAGCGGCTGAAGAACTCGGCAATGTCACGGTTACAACAGACGCACCCACCGAGGCCAACATCGACGACCAGATTGCTGTGATTGAAAACTATATTGCCAGTGGCGATATCAACGGCATCTTGTTCGCCGCAAATGACCCCGTTGCTATCTCCCCCGTCCTGCGCAGCGCTTTAGAGCAAGGGATTCACGTGGTCGGCTACGACGCCAACTCAGAACCCGACGCACGCGAGTGGTTTGTCAACCAGGCTGAGTTTAACGGCATTGCTAAGTCGATGATTGACAGCCTCGCTGCTGAAAAAGGTGAAGACGCCTCTTTCGGTATTGTCACAAGCACATTCACGACGCCGAACCAGGCACGTTGGATTGCTGAAATGCAAGCCTATCAGGAAGCCTGCTACCCTGATATGGCGTGGCTCGAGACTTTAGAAGCGCAAGAAGACGCTGTGCTCAGCTTCAACCAGGCCAATACTCTTATCAACAAATACGGTGAAGATTTAGACGGCATTTTGGGTATGACGAGCGTTGCGACGCCCTCCTCGGCTGACGCCGTGACCCAGGCTGGTCTTTGTGGTGAGGTTGCTGTGGTCGGTTTAGCTACCCCGAACGCCATGAAGCCTTATGTCAATGATGGCTGCGTCGAGTCGGTTGTACTTTGGAACCCTGTCGACTTAGGCTACGCCGCTGTTCACGTGATGCGGGCCATTGTCGATGGCGAACTCAGCCCTGGCGACACATCGGTTATGGCAGGTCGTTTGGGCGAACTTCAAGTCGTCAACGGCTCTGAGATTTTGCTGGGCGCACCGTTTGTTTTCAACGCTGACAACATCAACGACTTCGATTTTTAACGACTGCCGTCCCGTAGTGAAATGTAATTTGCGTTCCACTACGGGACATTTTTCACTCCTCTATCACTTTGTTCAGAAAAATCGCCGTAGAATCGTGGGAATAACGCTGCAACAACGATAAAACCTAGCGTCCTGAGAGGAATTACCCTTATTCAGGGCAAAACGCACAGACAAGCTTTTCCTAGGGGGATAAAGTGAACTGTAATGCCTAAGGTTTTTCTTATCGACACGGAACCCCATATCTCAGCGCTTTTAACAAGTCGCTTTGAGCAAGAGGGGTTTGAAGTACTGCCGTTTGGCCTCAACCAGGTCTCGAGCGAGGCTTTAAGCTTGCAGCGCCCTGATTTAGTTGTCTTTGGTCGTGGTTACAGTGAAACCGACCCCACTATTAGCTCGTTTCAAGATTTAATGAAGCTTGGCGGCACGGGCTCTGTACCGATTATCCTGCTCACAGCCAGCGATACTGAAAGCTTTGGGGACGCGCAGCAAGCCATTGCGCAAATAAAAATGCCTTTTCGCCCGAGTCAACTGCTTGAGCTAGCACGCAAGGCTGTTGCCAGCGCTTAAAACCTATCTAAAATTTAAGCCCGAAAAGAGAAATGGTACGAAGATTTGTTGATGTCATAACTCTTGTTATGTCGACTGGAACGTTGGCGCATAGAGAAATCTTTTTTGTTATGCCGCATAAAGATTTCTCGCGTTCGCTCGAAATGACAGAGAGTTGTAGTTTGTCAACGCTTCACTACTCAAGCAACTTTCCGGCCTAGTTCTAAATAGGTTAAGAAGCGTAGTCTTCTTTATTGGCCTGTTATGATTCAGAGCATGACAAAAAACGTACTCGAGCTGTTCCGCCTAGACAGCAAAGTTGCCCTGGTCACCGGAGGCTCTAAAGGTTTAGGTCAAGCAATGGCCCTCGCCCTTGCCCAAGCAGGTTGTGACCTTGCCATTAGCAGCCGCACTGAGAGCGAGGTTCGTGACGCGGCGCAGTCCATTAGTGAAGAAACAGGGCGCAAGGTCGTGCCGATTGTGGCAGATGTGCGCAACTGGGATGACGCCCAGGGCGCTGTGGCGACCACTTTAGAGAGTTTTGGCAAACTCGATATTTTGGTGAACAACGCAGGCATGAACAACCGCAAGGCCATTCATGAAATAAGCGTCGAAGAATTTGAGGAACTCATCGACATCAATCTAACGGGCGTTTTTCGCATGTCGAAGGCGGTGGCTGACACCTTCATGGCGCAAAAGTCAGGTCGGGTTATCAACCTGTCTTCGATGCTCGACCACGTGACGATTCCGGGGCGCACGGGTTATTCGTCATCAAAAGGCGGCGTGCTGATGTTTACAAAGACGTTGGCGCTCGAGTGGGCACCTTTAGGCATTCGGGTCAACGCCATAAGCCCTGGCCCTTTTGCTACGCCGATGAACCAAGCTCTACTTGACGACCCCGAGCGCAATAGGGAGTTTTTGCAAAAGCTCCCGGTAGGTCGTTGGGGTAAGCCTTACGAAATAGGCGCCGCCGCTGTCTATCTTGCTTCAGAAGCGTCGGATTTTATGACGGGGAGCACGCTTTATATTGATGGAGGATGGACCGCGCAGTGATGGTTGACCTTCACCCTGCGTGGGCAAACTTTGTTGACCAGTACCAGGCGGCTCGTAATCTAAAAACTAAAGCTGAGGTTATCGAACAGGCCCTTAAGCTCTTATATGAAAAGGAACTCGAGCGGTCCTACGCAGTAGCTATGCGGGAGTATATCGACTCGGGTGACCGTGAGCAGTTTGATAATGTTGTGGGAGACGGATTCAAATGAGATGGCGGATTAATTCAGAGCAGGAAGTACCATTTTACGTTTTTAAAATAGACTTCAGGAGGTAAAGATGGATTACCGTACGATTGGACGAACGGGTGTTAAAGTTTCTTCGCTCTGCATGGGCACCATGACTTTTGGTGATACCGCCGACGAGGCCGAATCAGAGAAAATGTTCAAAGCCTGCCTAGACGCAGGCGTCAACTTTTTCGACTCGGCAAACGTCTACGCAGGCGGACGCTCCGAAGAGATTTTTGGTGACCTTATAAAGGGTATGCGTGATGAGCTTGTTATTACCAGTAAGGTGTTCGGCAAAATGGGTGATGATGTCAATGCAGGTGGCTTGTCACGTCGTCACATCACCCTGGCCGTTGAGGACAGCTTGCGGCGCATAGGCACAGACCGGCTCGACTTTTACTTTGTCCACCAGTTTGATGAGAACACACCGATGGACGAAACTCTAGCCGCGCTAGATGACCTCGTTAAACGTGGTCTTATTTTGTATCCGGCGGTAAGCAACTGGGCGGCGTGGCAGATTGTCAAAGCGCAGGGCATCGCCGCCAAAGGGGGGCTCGCCCGCTTTGAACTGATTCAGCCGATGTACAACTTGAGCAAACGCCAGGCTGAAGTCGAGATTTTGCCGATGGCCCAGTCCGAGCAAATAGGCGTGATTCCTTACAACCCTCTGGGTGGCGGTTTGTTGACCGGAAAATATACAACTAAAAGTAAGCCTGATGTAGGTAGACTCGTTGAGAACCAAATGTACAGCAAGCGCTACGCTGAGGACAAATATTACGAAATTGCCGAGAACTTTGTCGCCTTTGCCAAAGAAAGAGGTGAGCATCCGGTGACGCTGGCTGTAGCCTGGGTCGGGGCGCATCCAGCGGTGACCGCACCGATTATGGGCGCGCGGACAGCGGAGCAGCTTGCGCCCTCCCTCGCCTCAGCAGAGTTTGACATGACGCCTGAGCTTTATGCAGAGATTGCCGCACTGTCCCCCGAGCCGCCGCCTGCGCATGACCGCAGTGAAACGAGAACAAACAAAACCTAAACAGGCGTCAGCTAGACTGGACAGATGAACGCTTGCCGCATAAAACTCACTAGGGTCTTGATATTACTCTCATGGCCCTAGTTTTGGTTGTTGAGAACGAGACGACACTCGCTCAAACGATTGAGCTTTACTTGCGAAACGATAACTTCCGAACTGAGCGGGCAGGCGACGGGATTCGCGCCCTCGAGCTGTTCCGAGCGGCTCAACCCGACCTTGTCATCCTCGATATTGGTTTACCCAAATTAGACGGCCTCGAGGTTCTAAAAACCATTCGCACTGAGTCGAGCGTGCCCGTCATCATACTTACAGCTAGAGCCGAAGAGGTCGATGAGCTAGTCGGTTTAGGGCTTGGCGCGGATGATTATTTAGTTAAACCTGCCAGCGCCAGAAAGCTAATGGCGAGAGTCAAAGCTGTATTACGCCGTTCGCAAGAAAAGCAGGAAACAGCTAAGGTACTGCGGTTTGGGGCGCTCGAGGTTGACACCTACGCCGTACAAGCTCGCGTCGGCACGACAGCCCTCGATTTGACCCCCACCGAATTTCGCCTACTCGCTCATTTAGCCGAAACGCCCGAGCGAGCTATCTCTCGTAGCGAGTTGTTTGAAGCGGCCATGCCCGAGAGCGACGCTTTTGAAAGGGCAGTGGACATTCATATCACCAACGTGCGGCGCAAACTTAAAAAGGCTGGGCTTGACGGGCTGATTAGTACAGTACGCGGCGTTGGTTACCGGCTTACTACGCTCTCTGAAAGTTCATGAACCGGCTTGTTACTCGCTTACTTCTTGCTTTACTAACCGTGTCATTAGTCTCAATGATCATTGTTCCCATTGCCCAGACTATCGCCGCGCGACAAACGTTTAATGCCCTTGCCCCTGAATTTAAGCAACGGGTCCAGGAACGAACGCAACCGCCCCTGTTAGGCCGCCGCATTCGCCCACCTCGTAACGCTGCACCAGATCGTCGCGCGGCTGAGTTTCAAGAAGATGCCAGTCGGCTCTTCGACCTTTTTAGCGATTACCGTGCGGCGCAGCGTCGCGGGATTCTTGGCGGCCTAGCAGTGGCCTCACTGCTAGGCATTTTGCTTGCGCTTTGGCTTTCTCGAAGTATCGCCAAACCTATCGAAGCCGTTTCCGAAGCGGCGCAGGGCTTGGCAGGAGGTGATCTGAGTACGCGTGTGTCCCTGAAGACCCTCGAGCACCAACCCTTAGAAACTCGCGCCCTGGCAACCGACTTTAACCGGATGGCGGATTCACTCGAGACCCTTAATAGCGAACGTAAAGCCATGCTCGCCGACATTGCACATGAACTGCGCAACCCGCTAGCAACCCTGCAATTCCGGCTGGACGCACTCGAGGACGGCTTAGCGACCTTCACTCAAGAAGAAATAGGTGTATTAAAAGGCCAGGTCGGACTGCTATCTCGCCTAATTGAAGACTTGCGAATGCTTTCTTTAGCCGATGCTGGCAAGTTGTCGCTGCATAAAAAAGAGGTCGCGACAAGGCAACTCGTTACGTCGGTGACTGAGACTTATCAAGACAAGGCTGAGCAGCAGAAGATTAGGCTCGAGATCAAAGTACCTGACAATGAAATCTACCTGCACGCTGACCCTGACCGACTGACTCAAATTCTTCACAATCTGCTCGATAACGCTTTTAAGGTAACGCCTGAGGAGGGTTGGATAGAGATTGTACTGACCTCCAAAAAAGATGAAACTGTGTTGAGCGTTCGTGACTCAGGCCCGGGTATTCCCAAGGCGGAACTTGAGACCATCTTCGAGCGTTTTGTACAGGGTAAGCGCCGTGATACGGATGGACAAAGTAGCGGTCTCGGCCTCGCCATTGTTCATACACTCGCCCGTTTGCACGGTGGTCAGGTACGCGCTAGCAATCACGCGGCAGGGGCGCAGCTCGAGCTGCACCTACCTAGGAAGCGTTAGATACAACCGCTAAACAAAAACCAAACAAAACCCACGCAGAACCCAAAACCTCTTCCGGCATACTTGAAACAGATGAAGGTGAGCACCTTCATTTCAGGTCACTAGAGACCGGAAAGGTTACAAGATGAATATTCTAAGAAAAGGCTTTATCACGCTAACAGTTTCAGGGTTACTTTTGGGTAGTGCTGGCTTTGTCGCTGCGCAGCAAGATACGCTCCCACAAACAAGTGAGGTTCTCGCTCAGGGTGAGCGTGGTCGAGGCAAACGTGGCGGTGTGCGTCAAAGGGGTCAACGCTTTAGACGGGGTGGTCAGGAGGGTAGACAAAAGGGTGCACGAGAGCGCGGCACAGTTGGCTTAGCACTTGGTCGCTTTAGCATTGGCACGACAGTGGAGCTAAGCTTTTACAACGGGAACCCTGAAAATGGCGGTACGGCCCAAACAAGTTTGACGCATGTGATTGGGAAAGACAGTGAAGTTGTATTTGCTGAGGCGTTTCAGACAGCTCGAGCCGACGCGACCCACATCACCATGAGCATTAGCGAACAAACCCGTACGCTTGACTTAAGTGCTATGCATGAAAGTAGTGAAGTGCGTAGCAGTAAGGGTCGCAACCGCGAGGGTCGCAGCAGCTCTGGTGGTTTAGGTCGCTTGGGTGCTGGACTGAACAGACTTAATGAAGGCTCTACCGTAAGCGCCACCTTCTACGACGGCGACCCCGAGGCAGGTGGTAACGTTTTGCAAAGTTTAAGTTTTGCTTATGGCGAGGACAGCGCAAGGGGCTTTATGAATGAGATGGCTACGGCCGCCGAAGATGCCGCGTTCGTTACCGTAATAACTAGCCCACAAGAGCGCACCGTAGAGGTCTCTAGCTTGGGTGCTCGAGGTTTTAAACGCTAACTTATTCTCAACCTCGAGGTCCGTAGCGCCACTCACTCCTAGATCAACAAAAGTGAGTGGCGCTACAAACTTGCTCTAGGTCTCCTCTGACTCGGAAGTCATAAGCCAAACTCTTCAAGTCATACCAAGTGTTAAAAAGACCTTCATCCTCTCGTAACGATAGTTGCTACCCTTCTCACCCTTTGAGCGGTATACTCCCCCGTGATGAAACGGACTTTATTCTCTTTATTTATTTTTCTACTCGTTGCCCCGTTAAGTTTGGCGCAAGAGGTAACCAGGGTTGTTATCTTGCCCTTTAGTGTCAGTAGCTCTAACGGGGCTTATGAACTTGGTTTAGCCGCCGCCCTACAGCGCAGCTTAAACGTTATTGATAACGTTTACGCGCCGCCTATTGGGGACACCTTTTTGTATATTCGCAAACTGATTGAAGATGACAACGTGAGCACCGCCAACATTGCTGACGCCTTTGAGGCGCAAACGGTTGTCAGCGGACAGCTTAGCGGCGAAGGGGGCGCGGGAACGGTGCTGCTCGGTTTTGCCGGACCCACTTATCCAGAAGTTAAAAACGTATCTGTCAGCGTATCACCAGATGATCCCGACGCTTTGGTTTCTGCTGTTGCTGAGGCTATTGTAAGTGAATTGCAACTTGGGCTTAGTGGCGAAGACCGTCAAGAATTTACTGAGGTCAACGCGCAAATACCTTCTGTCCCAAGTTTGAGCGCGGTGGGCCAGGGCGCTTTGCGTTTACCAACGACCACGCTGACCCAACTCGAGAGCGCTGTCCAACTCGACGCCGACTCGAGCTGGGTGCAAAGTGAATATGCTCGGGCGCTCGCCTTAGCAAGCGATAATGAAGCGGCTCTCGAAGCATCATTAAGAGCCACCGAACTCGCCCCTAACGACGCCGAAGCCTGGGCGGTGCGCGGCATCGTTTTACAAGCGAGTGGCGAACGCGAAGGTGCAGAAAACGCCTTCGATACGGCGTTGATGCTCAACCCTGCCCACGCTTACGCGCTTGTTGGTAAGGGCACGCTTACAGGTGACGCGGCCCTTTTGCAAGCGGCGAGCGAAGCGTATCCGCGCATGGTTGACGCTTATGTAGCGCTCGCAGAATTGCAAAGCCAGAGCAATCCGCAGCAAGCCCTGCAAACCTTACGGCGCGGCGCGGCGGCAGTACCCGAATCAGTAACCTTGCACCGCAATCTACTCAACAGCGCCCTTACGCTGGGCGACGGGGCAGGCGCAGTATCCTATTTAAGAAATGAGGTCTTGGCGCGACAGACGAACCCCTCACCGGCACTCTACGGTTTAGCCGCCATGCTGCCCGACGCACAAGGGGCAGAGGCTCTGGGCATCGTGCAAGAGGGCTTAGGACGCTACCCTAGTAATCCGGTCTTAGCCAGAGCTGAGGCCGAGTTACTCGAGCGCCAAGGTAACCGTGCAGGTGCCGTAGCAAGTTTGAGTGCTGCACTCGCGGCGAACCCCTCGAGCATTGAAGTTGCCAATGACTTAGCCCTGTTACAAGCCAAAGAGGGTGACTTGGAGGCGGCGCGTAGCACGCTTACATCGGTCACAGGACAAAACGAAACAGTGCAGTTCAATTTGGGCCAGCTCTATTTGCAGTCAGGTCAAGCAGAGGCGGCACTCGAGGCTTTGGAACCCCTCGCTCAAACGCGACCTGATGACGCCGAGGTGCAGGCCCTTTACGGCATCGCCTTGGCGCGACTCGGCAGAATTGATGAAGCGAGGGCGGCGCTCGACACTGCCATCACCTTAGACCCTGCTCAGGAAAACGCCTTGCGCGCCCGCGCCCTGCTTTCTCAGGAACAAGCCTTAACCGGGGGTGAGGCTATCGAGCTGAGCCCAGAGGCAGCCGCCGCCTTCAACGAGGGTAAAAGTGCCCTAGAAGCAAGCAACTACACAGACGCCGCCGCTGCTTTCAGCCGCGCCCGTGACGCCCAAGATGAGGGCATCATTGCCTTCTACCAGGCGTACTCGCTTTACTTTAGCGGACGTACCCGCGCCGCCGCCGACGCTTACATTAGAGCTGCCGAGGCTTTTCCTGAAAGCGACATCGTTTTAAATAATCTTGGGCTTGCCCAAATTGAACTGGGCCGCTACGACTTGGCTCTGGACAATCTAGCACGGGCTGTTAGCCTCAATCCAGATAACGCCAACGCCCACCTCAACTTAGGGCTTGCTAACTATGAACTGGGCCGCTACGCGGCGGCTGTGACCGAGTGGGAACAGGCGATTGCGCTCGACTCGAGCCTGGTAAGCGCCATTGCTGACCGCCTTGACGACGCCAAGCAAAAGTCACAGTAATCACTTGGTAGACTATCTACTATGAACCTTCGACCCGACCTGTTCAAAGCGCCCGCCTATCATTTTACA
>ENA-ORXM01000425-ORXM01000425.1-marine-metagenome-genome-assembly--contig:-NODE-425-length-76810-cov-6.023458_pt1 | contig 76810 bp, 70 predicted proteins | sample MGYA00237867_ERZ511480 | MGnify/ENA primary metagenome ERZ511480 (study PRJEB26309, sample SAMN06266103) | marine metagenome | isolation source: Algal blade | place: United Kingdom:Sidmouth, United...
CGCCGTGGTCGAGGAGGTTCGCAGGCTTGTCAACACCTTGTCGGACTCGGATGCTTTCGATGTGATCGAACTTGTCCGCCAACGCGAGGTGCCGATTGCACCCGTGTTGTCGTTGGAACCGGGATTCGACGGGAGTCAAGCGGTGATCGAGTTAGTCGCTCTGATCTTGCTGTCGCGGGACGGCAGGAATCCGTCGAGGATCCCCAGAATCGAGACGCGCCCCAATGAAGCAGTTCCGGAGGTGCATGAGCGGATGAAACGCCTTGTTCGGCTCGCCGCGTACCGGTCCAACTTCGTGGAAACGGTGAAGGGCGACGATCCGCTGGTCCGAATAGCGATGAATTACCAGGCCTACATGGTGGGTGTACGGAACCTCCAGTACGACTCCGTCCAGCTCGATCACGAGCAGCGGCTGTTCAGCAGGCCAGAAGTCGAAGGTTTGCTGAGCGAACACCTGGGGTTCTCCTTCGCCGCCTTTGTGGCCGTTCGCACGGCCATCCAAGACCACCACAACGAGACCTTCACGTCGCTGCGGGACTCCATCGGGTCCATCTTCATGACCGCCCAAGCCGAGGAACGAGATCCAACACCGGAGGAGGCCGAGATTCTCAATGCTCACGTGTTGGACGCACACTTGCTGCCAGGCGAGCGGGCGGCATTCACTGCCGCTGACATCGCTGATCGTGGGTCGATTCAACTCGAGATCGTCGAACGCGTTCTCACCATGTTCAGCGTCGAATTCGACGAGGATGCTTCCGCCGTCGACACCGTCTTCGACTTCTTGCGGGGGAAGAACGAACTCAGCCGCCGAGGACTGATTCGCGACGGCGACAAATATCTGACCGTCTGCGGGCTTATCGGCGGCGACTCGTTCCGAAGCGTCGCTGAGGAAGCGTTGAAAGAAACGCCGGGATGGGCGCGCTACGACAAGAGCCGACGCGATATCTCGGAAGCACTCGCCGTTGCCGCCGTCAGCGACGCTCTCAATACACAACCGTTCTCAACGAGCCTCGACTACTACGCACCGAAAAAGGGCCAAACGACCGAGGCGCTCGGGCAGAACTGCGCCGACCCCACCACGCTCGGCAAACAGGTCGAAGCCGACGCTCTGTTCGTGATCGAAGACGTCGCGATCTGTCTTGAGGTCAAAGCCCGCGCGGTGGCCGAATCGGCCCGCCGTGGCGACATCCGACGTCTGAAAAGCGAGATCGGCAAGATCATCACCGAAGGCTCAGGACAAGCCAACCGGCTCGCAGAACTCATCGCCGTCAACGGCGGAGTCTGGGACGCCAACCGGGAATGGGTCGATCTCAGCCACGTTCGTGAAACCCATTCGGTTGTCGCCAGCCTCGACTACCTCGGCCCGCTCGGTGTCGGACTCGGCGAACTCATCGAAGCCGGGCTGGTCGAAGGTCACTCACCAGCGTGGATCGTTTCAGTCCACGACCTCGCCATGGTTGCCAGGGTCGTTGGCCGACCGACAGAGTTTCTGCTCTACCTACGCAGGCGAACTCGCTCGAGTGTCGCCCGCCGGTACCGAGGGGCCGACGAACTCGACCTCTTCATGCTGTTCTTTGACGGCAACATGTTCATCCCGGATGACCCCGACGATGTCCACCGGCTACATCCAAGGACGCCTCCACCCACTGGACTCGCACGAACCCGCCACGCCGAGGCCGATCAGCGCACCTACGTTGGGACCTTCACCGATCCCCTCGACGCCTGGATGTACTGGCTCGAAGGCACCAGCCCAGACCCAGTCGAGAAGCCGGTGATGAACGCCAACGAAGGCATCGTCGAACTCGTCGACTTTCTTGCCACCGATCACAAACCGGGGTGGTTCCGTATCGGGGCGGATCTCCTCGGCCTCGCGGGCGATGTCGGCGAAGCACTCATCGCCGAGATAGGCGCCATGGTTGACCGGACGAGACGCGATGGACGACCGCACACGCTCACTCAGGGCTACGCAACCCTTACCGGCTACACGACCGTCTTCGTCGGCACGATGCCCCAAGATTCCAACCGCGACGATGTCGCTGATCCATTCATTGGGTACATCGCAGCAAAGCGGCACCAGGTCCGCTCAGATCGCGCCCTTGGGCTACTCCTGAGCACCAAAGCAACGGTAGAGCTGGCGGCGTACTTCAACGATCCACCCGGTGAGGATGCCGATCTCGACGCCTACGGAGCCGCTATCGGGCTACAGCAATCGTGGCGACCGTCGAAGCGGAGAACATCTGTGTCCAAGGCGAAACAGAAGCGCAGGAAGAAACGAGACCAGCGCCGCTGACTTCGCCAAACTCGGGCCGTTCTGCCGCACCGCATCGTGGTTCAGCTTCGGACCTTGAGCACATCTTCAAGCAGCTGTTGCCGTCATAGTGGCTGAAAGGTGTTGCGAAATCGCCACAGCAATCCTTGACACGTCAGATTGCGCGAGCCAATATGCAACAGTGTTCTCACCAGCCGACGAACTCAATATCGCCCGCAAACAGGCAGGGCTATCGATGCGAAAACTCGGTCGCGTCGCCGACCGCCCAGTGTCGACGATCGCCAGGATCGAAGCCGGCGTCGTCTCACCTTCGACTGACGTGCTTGACGGTCTCCTGCGAGCCTGCGGAAAACGTATGACCGTGGTCCGCATTGATGCGGCAGTGGGTCAGACTCCAGAACCTACCGAGGAGATGCTGATGCCTTCAGCACCGACAAGCTACCCAAATCCCCGCAACGACGATGCCTGGGACAACGACGCTGTCCACTACCTGCTTGACCAACCCGTCGTCAGCAGCGCATTCAAGCGAGGACCGCTGATGGAGTGCCTACGCCGGCAGCCCAACAGATTGCGGAATCAGCCCGATCGTGTAGAGCAGGCAGCAGCTCTCGCTTCGAGGTTTGGCGTCGAACTAGTTCAGATCTACGACCCGAAGGTTGGTAAGACTCTGGTCAGGCTCATCCGGACAGACGACTCAGCCCCGGCATACCCGCAAGATCGAATCGGCAAGGCCGCAGGGTGACTCGACGCGGCTCGATCCTGATCGACCGGGAAAACAACCAGCCAGAGTTCGGGCAGGACGCTGACCACAGCATCAGCAACCTCAACGAACTCGAAGCCCTCCTTCCCCAACTCCGATAGGCAATCGACGGCAGACGTCCATGAAGCCGTGGCATGGTTGCCGGGTGCTCAAGCCTGTGCTGTTGCTGGACGTCGACGGCGTGCTCGCCCTCCAACACAGAGCAAACGAAGACTTCGCGATGCACAGCGTCACCTCTTCGTCGGGAGGCGTCCATGAGGTCTGGCTGAACCCAACCCACGGAAACTGGTTGCGGATGCTTCACCAGGTCTTCGACATCGTCTGGACAACCGGATGGGAAGGCGACGCCCCACGAATCCTTGAGCCGATCCTGTCGATCCCAGAGTTCCCCGTCCTCGTGTTCTCCGAACGACCTCAGATCGGGACGCGCCTCGACAAACTGCCCGACGTCATCGCTTTGGTCGAGAACCGCCCGACTGCGTGGCTCGACGATGACCTCGACAGTGTCACCATCGAATGGGCAAACCAGCGCACGGCACCAACGTTGCTGGTGCAGCCTTCCCCCTCGCTTGGACTCCAAGCATCTGAGGTCAGCCGGCTTTTGTTGTTCGCAGCGAACCACCGGCCGGAGGGTGCGAACCTTCGCCACCGTGCAGGGGTCATCGCGATCGACAACGGGCGTGTGGCCATGGTCGAGCGGAAGCGGGCAGGGTCTACCTACTTCGTTTTGCCTGGCGGCGGAGCCGAACCCGGCGAGACCATTCAAACCGCAGCGCAGCGTGAAGCACTCGAAGAGACCAGCCTTGGAGTGCGGGTCCTCGGACCGGTCGCTCACATCACCTTTACCGACGGCGATCACCTGGCAATGCAGCACTACTTCGCCGCAGAAACCACCAGTGGAACTATCGGCCCGGGGTCCGGTCCGGAGTTCGCTACCAACGTTGAGACCGTGCGAGGCACGTACCGACCGATGTGGCTACCCATCGAAGAGGTCGACGGCCTCGACGTGCGCCCAGCCGCTCTCGCTGCAGCCATCAACCATGGCATCGACCAGCTTCTCAGCCGCCCAATTCTGGCCGAGGAATCGGCCTAGCTGGCCCAAGGCATGTGCCAGGATCTCGGACGTGGCCGACGCTGCGGATCTCGAACTGAAGAAACCCGACACGGGAGCCGGAACGATCTGCGCCCTCCTTCTCGACGACCTCCCCGAATGGTTCGGCATCCCCGAAGCCAACGCCGCCTACGCCACAGCCGCACAAGCGAACCCAACAGTCGTCGCATCCGCCGACGGTGCTCCCGTCGGAATCCTGACGACGATCCAACACTCCGAAACAGCAGCAGAGATCCTCGTGATGGCCGTTCGACGTTCCCACCACCGGCACGGAGTCGGAGCCGCGATGCTGCGTTTCGCCGAACGCCACCTCGCCGAGAACGGAATCCGGTTCCTGCAAGTGAAGACCCTCGCCGACACGCACCCCGACCCCGGCTACAGCGAGACACGAGCTTTCTACCGAGCGTGCGGTTTCGAGGACCTCGAGATCTTCCCGACCCTCTGGGACACCGACAACCCGGCCCTCCAAATGATCAAGACCATCCCGAGCTGACGATCTACAACCAGCCAGCCCCACCGCACGCTGGCCTTGCGACTGCTGGGCTGGAGCCCACTCGATAATCCCGAGCCGCGAACGCGAACCCAGCGCTGCAGTACCGGCGTGATGTGTGGCTGGAGTGCCCGATAACGACCTGGGTGACTCAGCTGGGGATGGCGATGCGTTCGTCGTCGAACACAGCGACGAGTTCGAGGCGGCCGCCCATGCTTTCCACAACGGCACGCCACGTCGACAGCAGGTTGTCGTCGGCGGTTTCCATGGCCGAGATCGATGCCTGAGCTCGCTGCAGTCGTTCAGCCAACTCGACCTGGGTGAGTGACCGGAGGCGTCGCAGTTCAGCGAGGTTGAACGCGACAGCGTCAGCGCGGGCTTCGTGCTTGATCGCGTCGATGCGAGCCCGACGGTCTTCATCGATTTCGCCAACGATGTCGGTGAACTTGTGGTGTGCCATGGTCAGTTGTCTTCCTCGGTGTCGGCGAGAACTCCCGTTGCTTGGAGTTCTTGCAAGTAGTCCTCGTAGAGCGTTTCGGCTTGCGGGATTGCGGTTTGGTACCACTTCACCCAGTTGTTGGTCTTGTCGCCGCCGACCAGGAGAACGGCTTGTCGTCTCGGGTCGAAGATGAACAGGATCCTGCAGTTTTTGGCCGCACTTCGCGGTCGCAGCTCTTTGAGGTTGTGGTATTTCGATCCTTTGATCCGGTCAGTGTGTGGTCGGTCGAGTTGTGGTCCGCTCTCGGCGAGAAGTTCGACAACAGCGATGACGGCGTCTTGTTCGGGTTCGGACAGCGAGAAGTACCAATCGGCGAATTGGTCGGTGCCGTTGATCTCCCACGCCATCCTGTCACCATAGATCAGAATCGATATAGATTCAAGTCTATGTTCCGAGACTGACGGCACTCGATAATCGCGAGCCGGAAGTCAGCGCCGCCCACTCGTGAACCGGCGAACTCGGTCAGGCAAAAGCAACCTGAGGGCACTACATATTCACGCTGTGGTCCACTCCCCTACCCGGGTCTTGCGCGTCGGATGCTTGGGGCCTGCGAGCCATCGGGCTGTTTCTTCGTGCTGCTTGTGCGAGGGCTTGTGTGGGATCGGTGAGAAGCTGAGCAACTCGGTTTGCCGCTTCTGCTTGTTGCCCGGGAAGCACATGGGCGTACACCGCAAGCGTCATCGCAGCACTCGCGTGTCCCAAGCGTTCGGCCACGACGTGCACAGGAACGCCAGCTCGCAGAGCCATCGTTGCGTGCGTATGGCGAAGATCGTGAAACCTGATCCTGGGAAGCCCGGACTTGGCTGCAAGCCGAAGGAACCGCTCGCCGAGGTAGTCCGGCCGAAGCGGCCGCCCGTCGGGATAGACGACAACAATGTCGTCAATACTGCCGACGAGTTGCCGTGCCCGGTGGGCTTTGAGCGTTCGAACCGTGCCGATGTCGAGATCGACCAGTCGGGGCTCCGGACTTGGTCGTGGTGGTGATGGTTTGGTTGCTGACGCGGGTGTGCGCCTCACATACCCGGACCTGACCGCGTGCGAGGTCGACGTTTGGCCAGCGAAGCCCAGCGATCGCGCCTCTTCGCATACCCGTCAAACCGGCAAGGTGCCAGGCCGCTTCGAGGTGGTCGCCCTTGACGCTGTCAAGGAAGGTCGCCAGGTCTTCGGGCCCATGCTCGGATTGTGGACGAGCGGATGCTGGTCCGTTTGGGCGGGTGCGCTGTGTCAGCAACGTTGACTCTAATGACACCGGCCGCTTGAGCGTCGGCGAGCGCAAGGTGAATGAGCAGGTGGACGTTGCTGACAATGCGACGGTGGAGACCACTGTTGCCGTCAACCCGTCCCCGGGTCAGCAACTCGGTGTAGAGAGCGTCGAGGTGAGCAGCAGTGAGACTGTGGAGTCTGAGTCCCCCAATCGTAGGCAGCACATGGTGTTTCAGAATCGACTCGTAGGAGGCGATCGTTGTGGCTGCGGCTCGTGTCGCGATGAGCGGCAGCCACCGGTCAACAATCCAGTCAGCGACAGTCGTCGCCATGGGCTCGATGTAGGAGCCGTTGTAGAGACCAGCGATGATTCCCGCTCGAGCGTGTTCGGCTTCGGTCCGGGTGGCGAATCCACCGTGCCATTTCTAGCGGCGTTTCCCCTCGAGTGTCTTGCCGATGTCGACCACGACGTACCAGCGGGTGGTGGTCTTGCCTGCTTTGGATCGATGGGTGCGTTTACGAACGTGACCCTGCACCAGACACCTCCCAGCGGAGCTGCAGTTGTGTCATGCCAACACCTACCGGGATCCACATCTTCAAGAGGCGACGTCCGGCGGCGTAGGCAAAGAACTCGGCGTCTGCCCCCGGTGCCGGAGGCCCCGGTGTTCGACGCCGACCAACTGTTGCAGACCATCAACGGTTCGTAGCCAGCGACGACAAAACGAGAACAACCCCGGCCGAAGCCAGGGCTGCACGCGGTCCTGAACGGACACTGTTGTGAAGAGACAAAGTGCGGAGCTGATGTGGTCCGGGCCCGCAGGTCCGGACCGAGGCGTCAGGAGACGCCGGCAATCAGCGCTTCTTCTTGGCTGCGAGCAGCCATTCCTTCATCGGGGCTGAGGTGCTCAGCTTGATGGAGCGGCTCTTCTTGATCTTGATTGCTTCACCGGTCTGGGGGTTACGACCGGTGCGCGGCGGACGCTCGCCCATCGAGAACGTACCGAAGCCCGGCCATGCGACCTTCTCGCCCGACTTCACGGTCTCTGCCGCGTGATCGAAGAATGCTGCGAGTACTGCTTCGGTGCTCTTCTTGTCGGTGCCAGCGCGCTCTGCGACGGCCTGAATCATTTCTGCCTTGGTTGCCATGTGCAACTCTCCCGCTCGTTTGTAGGGGTTGGATAACGAGCAACAAGAAAGCAGAGAACCCCGCAGGAGTGGGGGATGCTGCCAGATTCTCTTCCCACACGAGCACCGGTGGTCGGGTCACATGAATGGGCGCATCGCCTCGCCAGCGCGCGACCGAACCATCAGGTGAAGGGAGCCAGCGGGGTCGGGGATGGTCCCGACATGCTCGAAGCCCGCTTTGGCCAACGCTCCCCGCGATCGAACATTGGCCGAGAACGGTCCGGCGCCGACGTGGGTCCAGCCAGGGTGTTCGGCAAAGACCACGTCTTCGACGAACCCAGCGATCATCGCTGCACCTCGACCACTCCCCCGCTGACCGGCCTCACCAATCAAATAGTCGATACCCGCAGCGGTGTCGGGAACGCCGAGAGCCAACCACGAGGCACATTCGTCGAGATCAGAAGTGACCGGATAGCACTGGATCCATCCGAAAGGGACGTCGTCGTCGAGGGCAAGCCAATGCTCGACGCCGTCCTCGATGTTGGTGAAGTAGTGGCTGCGTACCGCCTTTGGCGAGACATCGTCGCCCTCCCACCACTCGACGACCCCCGGCTCGTTGAGCCAACGATGCATCAGAGCAAAGTCCTCGGGCTCCAATCGACGGAACGTGAGCATCCTCAGGTGCGACGAGTCACGAACACCGGAATCTCGCGGTCGGTCTTCTCCATGTACTCGGTGTAGGTCGGGAAGACGGCAACAGCCCGCTCCCACCACGCTGCTCGCTCGTCACCGGTGACCATCTCTGCCGTCGCTGCGAAGGGCTCCGGACCGTCCTGCATCATGATGGAAGGGTCGGCGACGAGGTTGTGGTACCACCCTGGGTGCTCTGGTGAGCCGCCCTTGGAGGCCACCAGTGCGTAGTCACCTTCGTGCTCGACTCGCATCAGCGGGACTTTGCGAATCGCTCCGCTCTTCTGGCCAGTACAGGTCATCACGATGATCGGGATGCCGGAGTCACGCAGCGTGTTGGCTTCGGTTCCGCCAGAACGCTCGTAGGCCTCCACCTGCTCAGCGACCCAGTCCCACGTACTCGCGACGTATTCACCTTGGTTAGTCATGGGGGCACCATAACGGGCCATGCCCGAGCGGTCAGCCCACGTGGCCCACGTGGGCTACTCGACTGCGACCCGCTGAGCCAGCGAACACGAAGGCAAAGACGAACACGATCGCTCCAGCCAGCACGATGACGGGGCCCGAGGCCACATCGAGGTGATAGCTGGCGTTCATGCCAACGAATCCGGTGATGGCGCCGATGACCGTCGCCAGCCAGAGCATGGTCGAGAACGTCGAGGTGAGCAGTCGAGCAACCACGGCAGGCAGCACCAGCGCTGCTGCGATGAGGGTGACACCCATGACGTTCATCGTGGCCAGGATGGCGGCAGCGAGGAATGCCATCAAGACACCGTCGGTCAGCGCAACATTCACGCCGCTGACCTCGGCCACGTCGGGATCGAACGTGACGAAGAGCAACCGTCGATAGCTGACAGCGATGGCGCCAACCGTGGCGATCGTGACAGCGATGATCACCCAAACATCCGTGGTCGACACCCCGAGGACGTTGCCGAACAACGCAGCGTCAGCATTCTGGCCCGTCGTGCCGAAGATCTGGATCAGCGCCAGGCCCAGAGCGAAGGAAGCGGTCGTGACCACACCGATCGCGGCATCAGAACCCACCGGTCGCCTGCGGGTGATCCCGCCGATGAGGAGCGCTGAGGCAAGGCCCCAGATTCCTGCTCCGAGGAACACATTGACGCCGATCAACGAGGAAGCGGCGAAGCCGCCGAAGATCGAATGGGCCAGACCGTGGCCGATGTAGCTCATGGATCGCAGCACGACATAGCAACCGATCAGGCCGCACAGAGCACCAGCAATCGTGGCAACGAGCAAGCCGTTCCGGAAGAACTGGAACTCGTAAGGACGGAAGGCGTCAGACCAGACCGAACCGAACAGTGCAGCGGGGATCATCCCATGACCTCTGCGGTGTCGGTCAGCGTGATCGTCCCGGGAGGCCCATCCATGGGTCGACGAGCGTCGACCACGACCGGCATGCCAGCGTGCTCGAGCACCTCCATCGGCGAGCCGTAGGTCAGTTCGAGAATCTCCGGCGTGAGCACGCACTGCGGCGTTCCTGTTCCGATCACTCGCACGTTCAAGCACATCACCTGCGGGAGGTGGGCGGCGATGCCGTTGAGATCGTGGGTGGTGACCACGATCGCCAGGCCGTCGGCCCGAAGCTCATCGAGGAGATGCAGGACTTCGTGGCGAGTCTGTACATCCAGCCCACTGGTGGGCTCGTCGAGGAGTAGCACGTCGGCATCGGTCATCAGTGCCCTTGCCAAGAACATGCGTTGCTGCTGGCCGCCGCTGAGCGCTCGGATGTGGCGATCGGCCAGTCCGTCGAGGCCCAACCGGTCGAGGACAGCATCGAGCTGGCGGCGCTCGGCTTCTCGTTCGCCCTTGCTCGACCAGAACCGGCGGATGGGGCGAGTCCGGGCCATCAGGATGCACTCGGCGACCGTCACAGGGAAGTTCCAGTTGACTTGCTCGAGCTGGGGCACGAAACCGAATCGAATGCCCGGAGCGCGGGTGACGGTCCCCTTCAACGGCTCGACGCTGCCCGAGAGTGCTCGAAGCAGCGTGGTCTTGCCAGAGCCGGAGGGGCCGACGATTCCTAGGAAGTCTCCCTTACGCACCTCGAGCGAGACCGAGTCCAAGACCAAGTCGTGGCTGTAAGCGTGCGAAACGTTGTCGACGTTGATCAGTGGCGTCACTGGGGATACTCGGCGTTGTCGTTGCCGGAGTTGCGAGGGGCCAGTTCGGTGAGCGGGCTGGCGTCGCCGCCCAGCGCTTCGGTCATGGTGATGTAGTTGCTTCGCATGAGCCCGACCCAAGAGTGCTCGGACTCGCCCGGTGCACCCGGCAGGTCGTCGTCACGGAGCGTGTCGACGAAGGTGCCGCCCGCCTCGCTGGCGATCTGATCGAGAATCGGCGAAGGGAAGACCTCGGATCCGAACACCGCAGGAACGCCGGTGTCCCTCACCTGCTCGATGAGGTCGGCCACCTCTTGAGGCGACGGCTCGCCGAAGTCCGCGGGCTGTATGGCGCCGATGACGGTGAAGTCATAGTTCTCGGCGAAGTAGGCGTACGCGTCGTGGTAGGTCAACAGCACCCGATTGCCGTCGGGGATCGAGGCGAAGCTGGCCACCATGGCCTCATCGAGTTCCTCAACGATCGTTACGAACTCGTCGTAGTTGGACTGATAGGACTCGGCGCCTTCGGGGTCGACATCGCTGAGGGTGGCCCGGATGATCTCGGCATAGGCAAGGGCGTAGTCAGGGTCGGTCCACAGATGCGGGTTGGGCTTGCCCTCGTCCTCTGGGAAGGAGAAGTCGTACTTGTACTCAGAGGGATCCAGCGACTCGTTGCCCAGCTCGATCAGGGGCGTGTTCTCCGCCTTCACCGTGAGCGCCAGCTCCTTGGTCGGTTCCTCGAGCACCAAGCCATTGATGAAGATCACATCGGCATCACTGAACAAGGCGGCGCTGCTGGGCGGCGGTTCGAACGTGTGGGAGTTCGTGCCTTCGGGGACCACGCCGACGATGTCGGCCCGGTCTCCGGCGATGTTGGCAGCGATCGAGGTGATCGGGGCAACGGTGGTCACGATGCTCAGACGATCGGATCCGCTGTCAGAAGCCGAGTCAGAGGCTGCGCCGTCGATCGAACCGCCACAGGCGGCAGCAAACAACAAGAGGGAGAGAAGTGCGGGAACAATGGTGCGGGTCTTCACGGAGTGCACCGTACTCCTTACTGCAACCAGGTCGCAGAACCGGGCGCCAGACAATTTCTCGAGCCGAGACCTCGAGGACTGGCGCCCGAACCAGTCGACGAGCTACTTGCGAGGCTCTCGCGGAAGTCCGAGGACACGCTCACCGAGAATGTTTCGCATCACGTCTGAGGTGCCACCCATGATCGTGTAGCCCGGGGCATAGGCGAGGCCCTTGCCGACGTCATCGAACAGCATGGCATCGGCACCGAACACCTTGGCGACGAATTGAGCGACCCTCCACTGGTGCTCTGTACAGAAGCACTTCGTGGCGGCGCTGAACCCGGCGGGGGCCTGGCGAAGCACTTCGCGATAGACCAACAAACGGCCGATCCGGTAGTCGGTTTCCAGGCGAGCGATCTCATTACGAGTCACGGGGTCCGATGTGTCTGCCCGCTCCACTGCCATGTCGTAGAGCGCTCGGTTCGACACCAATCGATCGATTCCGCCCCGCTCGTGTTCGAGCTGCTTCATCGTCTGCTTGAAGGCATTGCCCTCGACGCCGACCAAGTTCTCGACCGGCACCCTGACGTCGGTGAAGTACACCTCACAGAAGTGACGGTTCGTGGTCATGTCGGTGATCGTTCGCACCTCGATACCAGGGGTGTCCATCGGGACCACGACCTCGGAGATGCCTTGGTGAGGCGGTCCGTCAGCTGCAGTACGGCAGATCAAGTAGCAGTAGTCAGCGACCTCGCCGAAGCTGGTCCAGATCTTCTGGCCATTGATGACGAAGTCATCGCCGTCGCGAATTGCCGAGGTCTTCAGCGAAGCAAGATCCGAGCCAGCGTCCGGCTCGCTCATACCAATGCACCAGGTGGATGCACCAGTGAGCATCGCCGGCAGGTATTCGGCTTGCTGATCTGGCGTCCCGTAGGCGATGACAGTCGGACCCATCTGGCGATCAGCGAACCACATGGCAGCGATAGGAGCACCTGCTCCGATCATCTCTTCAGCAACGATCACGCGCTCGATTGGTGGGCGACCCTGGCCGCCGTGCTCGGTAGGCCATCCCATCCCGATCCAGCCCTCAGCAGCCATGATTTGGGCGAACTCTTTGGAGAAGCCGTTGATCCACGAATCGTTGTGCCGTCCAAAGCGCTTCACCCCATCGGCTGCGACCTCACGAGCCCGCTGCTGCAGCGCTTGGAGTTCGGGATTCAATCGGAAATCGAGCACGGTGTCTCCTCGTATTGCGTGGTGCTGGTGAGAGCGTAAGGCAATTGCGCCGGCACGACCCCACCGGATCGACGGGCGTTCACTCGCCAGTGAACACGGGGTTGCGCTTCTCCACGAAGGCCGCAGCCGCTTCGCGATGGTCGGCAGTCCCCATGGTGCGGACCATGGCAGCGGCCTCAGCGTCGAGTGCTGTGGCGAGGTCGGCATGGAGTGCCCGATTCAGGTTTTCCTTCATGTAGCGCATGGCGATCGGGGCCCGCTGAGCCATGTTCTGACACCACGCCAACGCCGCAGCATCGAAGCCATCATCGGGCAGGACCTGGTTGACGATGCCGAGTTCGAGTGCCTGCTCCGCCGACAAACGGGGCGACGTGAAGTAGAGCTCCTTTGCCTTCGCAGTTCCCACCAACTGGGTCAAGAACCACGAACCACCGAAGTCACCACTGGCGCCGACGTTGGCAAAGGCCGTCACGACGATCGCGCGTTCGGCTGCCAGACGAAGGTCGGCGGCGAGAGCGATCGACAGTCCGGCTCCCGCTGCTGCCCCGGGCAGAGCGGCAACGACGGGCTTGGGGAATTCGTGCAGGGCGAGAGAAAGCTGGCGCTGACGCTTTCGAAGAAACGTCAGGCGATCCTCGATGCCTGAAGGCTGACCTTCGCGTGCACCTCCGGAGCTGTTGGCCTCGTGCATGCCCTTGACGTCGCCGCCAGCACAGAAGGCTCCCCCGTTGCCGGTGACCATCACCACGCTCATGGTCGGGTCAGCTGCGAGTTCTGGCAACGCTGCGGCGAAACCCTCGTAGATGCCGTTGGACAGCGCATTGCGGCGCTCTGGCCGGTTGAACGTGATGATGCCGACGTTGCCCTCGACTCGAGCGAGAAGATCGTCAGAACCGGTGTCGATGTGTCGTGCCATCGCAGCAGCCTGCCACAGCCGACCTGCCTCCGTGAAACGTCGCCCGGGCGACAGATCGCGCTGGCATTTGCATCACTGTTGTTGCTGCTGCTGTTGATCTTGCCCGGAGGCGGCTTCAGCGTTTGCGAGGCGGATATCGCTCTCGGAGAGCGTGGAGAATTCGGGGAGAACCTCGGTTGTCTGGCGGGATCGCCGGCGGATCTGCACCGAGGCAGTGACTTCGGAAGAGTCAGGACCGATGAAGGTGCCTCTGAATGGCATCACGGCGGAGTAGTCGGGCCCGTGCCCGATCTTTACGTGGCGCTCGCCGGGGATGAGGCCATTCGTTGGATCCATTGCCAACCACCGGTGCCCGGGAATCGCTATCTCGACCCAGGCGTGGGTCTGCACCGTGACGAGGTCGTCCTCGCTGTCGGCCCCGTCGTGATCGGCAGCAGTGAAGAAGTAGCCAGACACGTAGCGCGCAGGCAGGCCGACCAGTCGGGCCAAGGCGACCATCACGTGCGCGTGGTCTTGACACACGCCGGCGCCCAATTCGAAGGCCTCCGCAGCGGTCGTGGTCACCGAAGTGGCCCCGGTGCGGTAGTCGAAATGTTGGACAACCGCTTCTTGCAGCGATGACACCAGGCCCAGAACATGCGTGGCTTGGGCACGAAGCTCCGCGGCCAGGGTTGCCATTGCCGGCGACGGACTCGTCGACGGCGTCGGTACGAGGAATTCATAGTGGGCGTCGACGAACTGAAGATCGTTCAGCCCATCGAGCGCCACCAACGCAGTGACCTCTGGCGGCATCGTGGTTTCGACCGTGGCCTCGGCAACCACTTCCATGGCGATGTGAGGGAGCCGAATGCCGAAGGAGTCAACGAGCGTGCCCCATCCGTCGACAAATCGCCGGATGGAGGCAGGAGGTGAGACCAGGAGCGAATAGTCGACGACCTTCTGGAAGGGCGTCTCGGCCGGACGGGCCCGTACTTCATTGTGGGAATCCACCGCCAGCTCTTCGTAGGAGATCAGGGTGCGATAGCGAACGTCGAACCTCATTCGACAGCTCCGATCGTGTCGGCTGCCCCGAGCCTGAGCGATCGGAGCCCGTTCTCGAGCGGCAGGAGAAAGAACTCTGCAGCAAGCGCTGCACCGAATCGACGAAGCTCGGTCTCGACCTCGATCAAGAGCGCATCGATCTCGGGGTCGCCCAGTTCGAACGGATCGCCGAACCGAAGCGTGGCCCCGAGTCGACCGATCACTCGGCGAGTGCGGGCACTGACGTCAGCCCCGAGCTGGGTGATCGATTCCTCGAGGTGTCGGATGCAGAAGTTCACTGACCGGGGCGCAGCCTCGCTGTGAAGCAGGAGCGACACGATTGATCGGGCGTCGTCGTAGCCAGCGAACTGGCGTCGATGGGCCTGGAGTGCGCTGCAACAGCGGAGGGTGGTGGTCCACTCATGGGACCGATCCTTCAGGTGCTGTCGATGCCGAACCGCAAGGACCTTCGTGGTCAGCAGCGCCCGCTCGTGGAGACGGCCGATGGTGAAATACATCCAGGCGTCGGTACGGATCCACGTGGCATCGGCGGTGCCAACGATGTTCTGACACCGACGACGCAGGAGCGTGCACCACCCATTGGCATCCATCGTGTCGGGATCGGGGATTCGAAACTCGAGCCAGAGCCGGTTGATCTCTTCCCAGAGTTCGATCGGGAGGTGTTCACGATTGCCTCGGCTGTTGAACCGCAATCGCTGCACCGCATCGAGAGCGGATCCATCGCCCGCTCCAGCGAGGCAATGCGACGCAAGAGCTTCGTTGTCGAGCCCGACAGTCTCCAAGACCGACTGTTCGAAACCGAGCATGGCAAGTGCGTCGCTCCAACAGGCTTCACGCTCATCTTCCGGGCTCTCGAGCAAACGGTGATAGATCACGTCGATGATTCGGCCCATTTGTTCGGATCGTTCGAGGTAGCGACCCACCCAATACAGGTCTTCAGCTGATCGTGCGAGCATGACCATCAGATCGCCTCGCTTTCTCTGTGCACGGGCTTGCCGTGCGGGGGTGGTGCTGGTGATCGGTCTTCCATGATCCAGGTGTCCTTCGACCCGCCACCCTGCGAGGAGTTGACGACAAGCGAGCCCTTCTTCAACGCCACTCTCGTCAGGCCGCCAGGCAGCACCTTGGTCTCGGCACCCGACAGCACGAACGGTCGGAGATCGATGTGTCGAGCTTGGAACGTCTGATCGATCAGGCAGGGGTGCCGACTGAGTTGCAGCACCTCTTGTGCGATGAAGTTGCGCGGATCGGCTTCGATCTTCACCGCGAGGTCTGCCAGCTCTTGATCGGTGGCGGTGGGGCCGATCACGAGCCCGTAACCACCGGCCTCAGCCACCGGTTTGACGACGAGTTCACCCAGGCGAGACAGCACGTGGGCGCGATGTTCGTGGTCTTCGAGCAGGTAGGTGTCGACGTTCGGGATGATCATCTCTTCACCCAGGTAGTACTTCACCATGTCGGGCACGTAGGCGTAGACCGCCTTGTCATCAGCGACGCCGTTGCCGACGGCGTTGGCGATCGTGAGATTGCCCGCTCTTGCTGCGCTCATCAGGCCGGCAACGCCAAGCGTGGAATCAGCTCGGAACACCACGGGATCGATGAAGTCGTCATCGATACGTCGGTAGACGACGTCAACGCGCCGCAGGCCCCCCGTGGTCCGAACGTAGAGAATGTGATCCTCCACCACCAGATCTCTTCCCTCCACCAGGTCGACGCCCATCTGTGTCGCCAGGAAGACGTGCTCGAAATAGGCGGAGTTGAACACACCAGGCGTGAGCACCACGACGTTGGGCGTGTCTGGGGCGCTGAGCGGAGCGACCGCCCTCAGTGAAGAAAGCAGGAGCTCGCCGTAGTTCGATACAGCGCGCACCCGTCCGTCACGGAAGAGCTGAGGGAGCAGACGAGCCATGGCCTGACGGTTTTCGACCACGTAACTCACGCCGCTGGGCGAGCGAAGATTGTCCTCGAGCACTCGATAGATGCCGTCGCCGTCGCGGATGAGGTCGATGCCAGCAACCACGCAACGACCGCCAGCGGGTACGTCGATACCAACGGCTTCGGGCCGATAGCCCTCGGAGCTCACGATCAAGCGTCGTGGGATGATGCCGTCGTTGACGATGTTGGCGCCGCCAGCGTAGATGTCGTCGAGGAACGCATTCAGCGCAGTTGTTCGCTGGATCAGCCCTCTTTCGAGCATCTCCCACTCCGATGCAGGGATGACGCGCGGGATCAGATCCATGGGGAAGGTGCGCTCGACACCGTCGTCGTCGCCGTACACGGTGAAGGTGATGCCCTGGCGAATGAACTGGTCCTCGATCTGGGTCCCGGTCCTCACCAGATTGGGTGCGGTGATGTCCTCGAGACGGGCAAGCAACTGCTGATAGTGAGGTCTGACCTCACCATCAGCAGTGAGTGCTTCGTCGAAGAAACCTTGATGTTCGTACCCAGCTGTCAGTTCCGCCATCGTGTCCATGTCCTGTCGAGTCTTTCCAACGTAGAGCGCTTGCACAAGCGCTGCGAGTAGCTGACAGACTTCTGAACCCGATGTTGCAACGGTTTCACACAGCGGAAACAGTCCTGGCGGGTTGCCTCAGTCGAGTGAGGCGACGAACTCGCCGATTGTGGCGGGCTCGACCTGTGGGCCAAAGCGCTTGATGACCTCTCCATCGGCACCAACCAGGAACTTCGTGAAGTTCCATGCAATGTCGGCGTTGCCGTCATCGTCGGGCGCCTGCCCCTTCAACAGGGTGAAGAGCTCGGCTTCGTTCTCCCCGTTGACCTCGATCTTGGAGAACATCGGGAAGTTCACGTCATAGGTCGTGGTGGCGAACTCGAGAATCTCTTCGTTGGAGCCCGGCTCCTGATCGGCGAACTGGTTGCACGGAAAGCCGAGCACCTGGAGACCATCGATGTCGTTGTGAAGCGTACGCAGACCTGCGTACTGGGGGGTGAGACCTCAACGAGAGGCGACGTTCACCACCAACGCCATCTGGTCTCGGTACTGACCGAAGTCGACATCGTCACCGCTGATCGATGCCATGTGAAGATCGTGGAAGTTGCTCATGGGTGCACCGTAGCGAGCCGCTCAGGGCCGTGTGAGCATGAGCGCCGAGCGAATGGCTCGACAGGTCAGGTCGTCGTGCTGGTTGAAGCCTCGATGTTCGAACTCGACCACGCCTTGGGTCGGGCGCGACTTCGAGGGCCGGTTCTTCATGACCTCGGTCTCGACACGCAACGTGTCGCCGTGAAACATCGGCGCAGGGAACACCGTCTCGGAGAATCCGAGGTTGGCCACGGTGGTGCCCAGCGTTGTCTCGTGCACCGAGATCCCGACCACCATGGCAACCGTGAGCATCGAGTTGACCAACGGCTTGGCGAACTCGGTCTCGTTTTCTGCGTAGTCGAAATCGAGATGTAGCCAGGCGGGGTTCATCGTCATCGAGGTGAACATCACGTTGTCTGACTCGGTGATGGTGCGACGAATGGCGTGATGGATCACGAGCCCGGGCGTGAGCTCCTCGAGCCACTTGCCGGAAACGGGGCGGGATTCAGGTGCGGGCATCAGTTGTCCTTCGTCGTCGGGTTGCTCGCTCTGGCGAGTGTGTTGCGTGCTTGGGAGGCGAGGGGTTCGTCGACCATCTGTCCCTCGAAGTCGATGGCGGCCACTCCCCCGGCCGACGCTGCGTCGTACGCCGCGAGCAAGCGGCGAGCCCGGTCGAGTTCTTGCTCGCTCGGCGAGAAGGCGGCATTCGCGATCGCCACCTGCGACGGATGAATGCAGAGCTTTCCGGCGTAACCCAGGTTTCTGGCTTGGCTGGCCTCGGTTTTGTACACAGTGTCGTTGCGGAAGTCGGTGACGACCTGGTCGACGATAGGGACACCGGCGAGCCTCGCAGCAAGCACTGCCGAGGACCGGGCGAAGTGCACTTCGTCGTTCGACTCAGTTCGCACTCCGCCCATGTCGGCGATGTAGTCCTCGGCGCCGAAGTAGGCCGCTACGACCCGGGGGTGGGACAGCAACGGACGGGCGTCAGCGACGCCGAGCGCCGTTTCAAAGCCAGCAAAGATGCCAACCTGGAGCAGCCCAGCGTGGTCGAGCAGCGCTGCGGCTTCGTCGAGGGCTGCCACGGTTTCGACCTTCGGAATGACCACGGCCACGGCCTCGGGTGCCACCCCCTCCATCACATCTGCCTCGAACCACTCCGAGGCAACGGCATTGACGCGCACGATCACCTGACAACCAGCGGCGGCGAGTTCCGGGACGGTTGATCTCGCAATCGCTCGTGCCTCCTGCTTTGCGTTGGCGGGAACAGCGTCCTCACAGTCGACGAACAACATGTCGGCGCCACGGCCGGGCAGTTTGGCGAGGAAGTCTGGGCGGACCGCTGGGGCGATCAGCACCGACCTCATGCGGGGCATCGGGGTGAGAGATGGTCGAGTCGAAGGCACAGCCCCATCGTTCCAGACCTCGTTCGAAGACACGAGTACCGTCGGCGAATGAATGAGATCTCGTCTGCATCTGCTGACTCGACACCACCGGGTCGAGCACTCGTGACCGGTGCCTCGAGCGGCATCGGCGCCCCGACCGTCCAGACGCGGTGCGCCGCAGGCTGGACCGTCACAGCGGTCACCAGACGAGCGGTCCGTTTGGAGGACCTGGCCCTTGAGACCGGCTGCCAGGTCGTCGTGGTGGACGTGACCGACCAGCAGAGCGTCGCAACGCTCGGCTCATCGACTCCTGTCGACCTCGTGGTGAACAACGCCGGCCTCGGTCGCCCACCGGGCGCTATCTGGGAAGCCACCGATGATGAGATGTTCTACGACGTCGCTCTCGATGACCCAGCTGCCGCCGCCGAAGCAAGGAACACCGGCATCACCGAGGTCGCCACCGCCGACGTTGCCAACGATGTTCTCCACGCCGTCAGTGCACCGTGGCGAGTCAACGTCGGCACGATCGAGATCCGGCCAACCGAACAGACAAACGGGAGCGGACAGTTTTCCCAACTTTTGTCACTTCAGGATGCGGCTCTCGCCTTCGCCCCAGTACCGATCTCGAAGCTTGCGTTTGTAGAGCTTGCCCGTCGGCAAGCGGGGCAGTTCCGGATCGAAGTCGATTGAACGGGGAACCTTCTGCTTCGACAGATGCTCTGCGCAGAACGCCGTGAGCTCAGCGGCAAATGCATCATCTGTCTCGATGCCAGGCATTGCCTGGACAACAGCTTTGACCTCTTCGCCGAGATCGACATTTGGCACACCGAAGACTGCTGCGTCAGCCACCTTGGGATGGGTGATCAGCAGGTTCTCGGTCTCCTGGGGATAGATGTTCACGCCACCGGCAATGATCATGAAGGTCTTGCGGTCAGTGAGGTAGAGGAAGTTGTCGTCATCGACGTAGCCGACGTCACCGACCGTGGTCATCGTGCCATCTGGCGACAACGACTCGGAGGTCTTCTCCACATCGTTGTGGTACTCGAACTCGGTGGCGGTCTTGAACCAGATCGTGCCCGGCTGCCCGTCGGGCATCGGTTGCATGTCGTCGTCGAGGATGTGCAGCTCACCCAGCATCACCTTGCCGACCGAACCCCTGTGGGCCAGCCATTCCTCGGTGTTGCACGCCGTGAAGCCCAGGCCCTCGGTCGCACCGTAGTACTCGTGGATGATCGGCCCCCACCACTCGATCATTTGCTCCTTCACCTGGACCGGACAGGGAGCGGCGGCGTGTATGGCGATCTCCAACGACGACAGATCGTGACCGCCCCGATCTTCTTCGGGCAGCTTGAGCATCCGACTGAACATCGTCGGCACGAGCTGGGTGTGGCTGACTTGGTAGCGCTCGATCAGAGCGAGATACGAGGCAGGGTCGAACCGCTCCATGATGACGGCGGTGCCACCGAATCGCATCGTCAGGCTGACCGCCGCTTGCGGTGCCGAGTGATACAGCGGTGCCGGTGACAGGTAGACCATGTCCTCTCGGTAGTGCCAGAGGTTGGCCAGGAAGTCGAAGAGCGGGAGTCCGTTGCCTGGCGCAGTCTCAGGGAGGGGACGGATGATGCCTTTCGGGCGACCCGTGGTGCCCGAGCTGTAGAGCATTGGTGTGCCCAACCACTCCTGTTCGAGTGGTTGGCCCGACTTCGAACTCACAGCTGCTGCGTAGTCGAGCACTGCGTCGGACAAGTTGTCGAGTGCTGCATCGACGATCAAGACCAGCGAGATGTCGGGGCAGTCAGCGACAGCGGCGAGCGCTACGTCCGCCCTCGAAGCCGACGTGATGAGAACCTGCGACTCGCTGTTCTGCACGATGTACGCAACCTCTTCGGCGGTGAGGTAGCTGTTGATGCAGGTGTAGTAGAGACCCGCCCGTTCACCGGCCGCACACGACTCGACGTACTGCTCGTTGTTCTCCATGAACACCGAGTAGTGATCCAGCCGCTCGAGACCATGGTCGACGAGGAGGTGGGCAAGACGGTTCGCCCTGACCTCGTACTCGGCGTAGGTGACGGTCACCCCGCTCTCCGCCATCACGAACGCTGGACGGTCGGGGTGCTCACGTGCGTAGTCGCCTGGGTACATGGTGACCTCCTGCGCCGATACTACGCAGGGCTGGGAACGCAGTTCCAACGATCGAGTGCCAGGGTGACGAAAGCGACGCCACTGGTCATCTTTGCTCTGCCGAAACCACTCCTGCTGGCCGGATACTCCTTGGGTGACGCCGCCCACCAACAGCCAGCCGAATGCTGGTGACGTTCGCGTGGCCGGTGCAAGAGGCCAGGGGCACATTCCCTCACTCGACGGCATTCGTGCCCTTGCTGTCACGGTCGTGGCGATCTCTCACGCGTGGGACAACCTGCCCATCCCTGGTCGATTCGGCGTCACGGTCTTTTTCTTCCTCAGCGGATTCCTGATCACGACCCTGCTCGAGCGAGAGCATGCCGACACAGGAACGATCGATCTCCGGGCGTTCTGGGCTCGCCGGCTCATCCGGCTGATGCCTCCGCTGGTCATCGTCCTCATCGGCACCTACATCGCGAACGCTCTCGGCGCTGTGCCCGGCCCGGCATCGGTCCGAGGCTTTCTCAGCCAACTCTTCTACTTCGCGAATTATCACCTGGTCTTCTTCGACGGCGTCACAGAGATCCCCGCTGGCACAGTGATCTTCTGGTCACTCGCGGTCGAAGAGCACTTCTACCTGGTCTACCCCGTCGTCTTTGCCGCAGCGATCGCAGTACGAGGCCGTCGTCTGGCGAACCTGCTCATCGCCACGTGTGTCGTCGTGGCGCTCTGGCGTACGGGGCTCGTCATCAACGGAACGAACGACTTCCGGGTGAACCTGTCAACCGACACCAGGATCGACTCGATTGTCTACGGGGCCCTATTGGCCTTGCTGTGGAGCCCGCTGAAGCAAACCCACTCGACCGAAGGCGAGGCACCAGGCTTCGTCAAAGACCTGCTGCTCGCCGGCGTCGGCGGAATCGCGATTCTTGCTTCATTCCTCTTTGGCGGTCTGGACACCGAGCCAGGCTTCAGCCTCGGAAAGATCCTTTACTCGAGCCGGTACGTGGTCCAGGGCATTGCGCTGATGCCGGTGTTCCGTTTCGTGATCATTCATGCCAGCAGGCCAGGGCTCCGATTGCTCGAATCCGCTCCGTTCCGAATCGTCGGGCGTTACTCGTACACGATCTACCTCTCGCATTTCATCTTCATCGCAGCGCTACAGAATGCGGGCGTCACGAGTCGACCGGCGGTGTTCCTCGGAGCGATGTTCTACTCGATGTGGCTGGGTTACCTGGTTGATCGCTTCGTCGATCGGCCGCTCGGGGTGGTGCGCAAACGCTTCCGTCACGACGCTCGCGCTGCGATCGCCCCCTCCGACCCATGAGAAAACGCTGCTCGCTGGTTCGCCGCAGCTTGCGCTGAGGCGTCGCGTCGGTTGAACTCCGATCCATGATCGAAACCTTCGTCGACATTCCGACCGCCGATGGAGCGATGAACACCTTCATCGTCCATCCAGACGAAGGCGGACCGCACCCTGTTGTGCTGTTCTTGATGGACGCTCCCGGCATGCGGGAGGAACTCAGGGACATGAGCCGCCGGCTGGCCTCAGCTGGCTACTACGTCGTTGCATCCCAGCTCTATTACCGCCAGGTGCGGGAATACAACGTGTTCGAGACCGGCGACCGAGATCGGATGTTCGAGTTGATGAGTGGGCTGTCGAACACCATGGCGGTCGAGGACGCCAAAGCCATGATCGCCCACGCAGCGTCTGACCCCGCCGCTGATACGAGCAAGGTCGGGACGGTCGGCTACTGCATGAGTGGACCCTTCACGGTTGCCATCGCTGCTGCCCTACCCGGCCAAGTGACCGCAGCGGCTTCGATCCACGGCGTCGCTCTGGTCACCGACCGAGACGATTCTCCTCACCGCCTCGTCGAGCAGGCGACAGCAGAGATCTACATCGGAGCGGCCGAGACCGACAGTTACGCACCACCCGAGACCGTCGATGGCTTCGAGGCCGCCCTCGAGGCAGCGCCGTGCTCCGGTCGAGTCGAGTGGTATCCGGGCACAGAGCACGGTTTTGCCTTCGCTGAACGACCCCTGTACGACAAGGCCTCCTCAGAGCGGCACTGGCAGCGGTTGCACGATCTGTTCCGGCGCAATCTCCACAACACCTGACCGGCACAGCAGCTGATGACTCAGTCAGCCGGGATGAAGACGTTGGCGTAGAGCTGCCATGCAAGCGCCGTCTTGGCCACGAAACTCAAGACGATGTAGGTCCGCTCGCCGACCAGGTAGTCCGACCATTTGCCGATCTCGCCGTACTGCAGCCACTGGTTGATGGCGAAGCTGTTGAAGAAGACGAAGATGGTGGCGATGATGATGTACACGAAGGTGGGAGCAGTGCCCTCGCCGGTGAAGAGGTAGGCGCCCAGCGCTGCCCACGGGCCGATGCCCGCAATGCAGCCAAACCAGAATGGGGTCCACCACGTCGGTTCGCCCTTTCGATTGACCATCTCCATGATCCAACCGAACAGGATCATCGAGATGTTGGCGAAGGCCAAGGCAATGTGGGCCCCGAGGTCGGTGATGCCGGTGATGAGGGCGATCGTGATGATCATCAGCGTCGAGGAGAGCGAGTACTCGACCCAACGGAACCGGTTACGACCGTGCCGCAACTCGTCGCCGTACTTGGAGAAGCCGATTGTGACGATCAGGAAGTGGAAGAACGCCGAGAGGAATACGAAGCCAGCGGTGAGCGGCACGAGTTGGACGTCGATCAGTGTGGAAAGCGTGCCCTCCTCGACGGGGGTGCCGGGGGGCCCATTCAGGTTGAACGTGGTGATGGGCAGCGTGAAGCTCGTGGCAAGCACGGTCATCAAGACGCCGGATGTGAGATGCAACGCACCCGCACCCAGATTCATCTTCCTGAGCTTCGACATCTCCGCGTCGGTCACCTCGATCGATTCGGGGTCACCGTCAGCAATGGGATTGGCGAACTTCGTGGAGCCTGTCACGAGGTAAACGTACCCGTCGATCCGTTGGCCGAAACCACACGACCGCCAGGAATCCCGAGTGTTCGGATCGATGGCCTACGGTCGCAGCCCATGGCAGAACTGGCAGAACACACCGACGTACTGATCGTCGGCGCAGGCATCTCTGGGATAGGGGCCGGCTATCACTTGCAATCACAGTGCCCCGACCGGAGCTACACGATCCTCGAGGGCCGACCGCAGTTGGGTGGCACCTGGGATCTCTTTCGTTATCCGGGCGTTCGTTCTGACAGCGACATGCACACCTTGGGCTTCAGCTTCAAGCCGTGGACAGCCGAGAAGGCCATCGCCGATGGACCGGCGATCCTGTCCTACTTGCAGGAGACGGCGTCGGAGTTCGGCATCGATCAGCACATTCGCTTCAACCACTTGGTGACAAATGCATCGTGGTCGAGCGACGATGCACGCTGGACGGTCACCGCTACCGAGACATCGTCTTCCGGAGACGCCACCGTTCGCACGCTCACCGCGAACTTTCTCTACATGTGCTCCGGCTACTACAGCTACAAGGGCGGCTACGAGCCCGACTTCGCCGGCAGCGATGACTTCACCGGCGAGATCGTGCACCCGCAGAAATGGCCGGAAGATCTGGACTACGGCGGCAAGCGAGTCGTCGTGATCGGCTCCGGGGCCACAGCGGTGACCCTCGTCCCCGCAATGGCCGAAACAGCCGCTCACGTCACGATGCTGCAACGCTCTCCCACCTACATCGCGGCCGGGCCCGATGTCGACGCGATCTCGCAGGGTCTACGGAAGGTCCTTCCGAGCAAGGCGGCCTACGCGGTCACCCGATGGAAGAACATCCTCAAGAGCGAGATGGTCTACAAGAAGAGCCGCACCGATCCTGACAAGGTGCGCACGATGCTCCTCGACATGGTCAAGGAAGAACTCGGCGAGGAGGAGACAGCAAAGCACTTCACGCCGAGTTACAACCCGTGGGACCAGCGCTTGTGTCTGATCCCGAACGGTGATCTGTTCGATGTGCTCAAGACCGACAAAGCCGACGTCGTGACCAACACGATCGAGCGTTTCGTTCCCGAAGGTGTTCAGCTCAGCAACGGTGAGGTGTTGCCAGCAGACGTCGTCATCACTGCGACTGGCCTCCAATTGGTGACCGTTGGCGACATGGACTTTCAGGTCGACGGGAATTCCGTCGACTTCTCCGAGACCTGGACCTACAAGGGTCTGGCCTATTCCGACATTCCGAACATGGCCTCGGCCTTCGGCTACATCAACGCCTCGTGGACATTGCGCGCCGATCTGGTGTCCGAGTTCGTCTGTCGGTTGCTGAACCACATGAGCGAGACCAACACCTCGATCGTGACACCAACGCTTCGCTCGAGCGATGCCAACATGCCGCGACGTCCCTGGATCGATGACTTTTCGAGTGGGTACATGCAGCGCATGATGCCCATGCTGCCCAAGCAGGGCGACCGCGAACCGTGGGTCAACACCCAGCGGTACACCGCTGACCGAAAGTTGCTGCGCAAGGGCGACATCAACGACGGAGTCTTGTTGTTCACCAACCCGGCACGCGTTCCTGCTGCAGCCGGCTGAACCCTCACGGGAGGCTCGGTGCTGGAGCATTTGCACCGAGGCATTTGCACCGAGGCATTTGCACCGAGGCATTTGCACCGAGGCACTACCCGCCGGAGACTGTCGGACATGAGCCAACCCGATGCTGTCCTATACGAGATCGACGACGACCACATCGTCACTCTCACGATCAACCGCCCTGAGGCCCGCAACGCGGTCAATGCCGACGTCGCCACCCAGATGGAAGAGGCTCTCGACCGTTTCGAGGCAGACGACAACGCCCGAGTTGCCATCATCACCGGCGCTGGCTCGGCGTTCTGCGCCGGCGCAGACCTCAAGGAGGTGGCAGCCGGCAACGCACGAGGGCTCAACACCAAACGAGGCGGCTTCGCCGGACTGATCGTTCGAGATCGAGTCAAACCGGTCATCGCAGCCGTCAACGGCACCGCAGTCGCCGGAGGCTGCGAGATACTCCTCGCTTGCGACATGGCCGTGGTCGCCGAAGGCATCAACATCGGCGTTCCCGAAGTGAAGCGCAGTCTCGTGGCTGCTGCCGGTGCACTGTGGAGGCTGCCTCGAGCCGTTGGCCCCGCCCGAGCAGCCGAGATGGCGCTGACGGGTGACCCCATCTCGGCCGAAGACGCTCTTGCCGCCGGCTTGGTCAACGCAGTGGTGCCAGCGGATCAGGTCCTCGCTGCTGCTCATGCGCTCGCACTTCGGGTGGCCGTGAACGCTCCGCTGGCGGTCCAGGCCAGCCGTACGGTGCTCACACAGGCGTTCGAGGCCACGCAGGACGAGTTGTACAAGGCCAGCGGACAGGCGATCGCATCGCTGGTCGAGACCGAAGACTTCGCCGAGGGTCCTCGAGCGTTCATCGAAAAGCGTCCACCGGTCTGGAAGGGACGCTGATGACCACGGCCCGCAAAACCTCTGCACCGGACACGAACATTCTCGATCCCACCTGGTGGCAGGGCGATCCCCAAGCGAGCTATCAGCGATTGCTCGCCCATCCAGGGCTGTGGCGCGACGAGGCCAGCGGCATCTGGGCGATCGCTCGCCACGCCGACGTGTTGGCCGTCGAGCGTGACCCGACAACGTTCGTGAGCCGTACCGGAGACGACGGGCAGTATCGCCTCGAGCCGAGTGAGTCCGAAGGGACCATGATCTCCAAGAACGACCCGGAGCATCTCGATCAGCGCCGCATCATCAACCGCCGTTTCACCCCTGGCTCGATGCGAGCCCACACCGAACACTACGAGGACCTGATCGGCTCCTTGATCGATCGGTCGATCGAGGAGCAGACCGATCGTGGATCGGTCGAAGTGATCGACGCGTTCGCGGCCCAACTGCCCTGCCGGGTCACGGCGGAACTTCTCGGATTCGGCACCGAACGCTGGCGCGAAGTGAAGAGTTGGTCAGAGCGCCAGATGCGTATCGATCGACGATTCGTCGAGCCCGAGATCTATCAGGACCTCCATGACAGCATCCACGAATGGGCCGCTGTCATGGCTGACGTGTTGCCGCAGCGAGCGGCCGATCCCCAAGACGATCTCTTCAGCGATTGGCTTCGAGCTGGAATGGACCCCAGCACGATGGTGCAAGAAACCGGGCTCATGATCGCTGGCGGTGCTGAGACCACCAGGACCGTCATCGCTCATGGCTTTCGCATCCTTGCCGATCATCCCGAGGACTGGGAGCACCTCGCCGAACATCCTGAGGCGATCGACGCCGCGGTCGAAGAACTCATTCGTTGGGTGACCCCGTTGAACAACATGTTCCGGACCGCAGGCTGCGATACCGAGATCGCTGGTACGAAGATCCACGCCGGAGATCGAGTCGCACTCATCTATCCGGCAGCCAACCGCGATCCTGCAGTGTTCGATGCCCCGGACAGCTTCGACATTCGCCGCTCCCCCAACAACCACGTGGCCTTCGGACACGGCACCCACTTCTGCCTCGGCGCAAACATGGCCAGGGCTGAATTGCGCCTGTTGTTCCGCGAGCTCACTCGGCGCCTCACCAACATCGCAGTCGTCACCGAGCCAAACGTCGAGGCGAACATCTTCGCCAGAGCGGTCACCGACTTCGAGATCAGCTTCACCGTCCGCTGACTCCCTCAGAGAAAGTTGGGAGGACCCGACCCTCCCAACTTGGGGATCTGTCTGGGCATGGATTCGACGGAGTCGCTCCGGCTTTGAGAGACTCACCCCACTCAACACGGGGGTTTCCATCATGGCCGAAGCACTGATCATCGACGCTTGCCGCACGCCGCGCGGCGTGGGCAAGCAAGGCAAAGGCGGGCTCGCTCACCTTCATCCACAACACCTCGGCGCGACCGTGCTGAAGGCACTCGTCGATCGCAACGACTTCGATACCGCTGAAGTCGATGACATCATCTGGGGTACCAGCGCGCAGGTCGCTGAGCAGGGCGGCGACATCGGTCGCATGTCAGCCCTCGACGCCGGTTACGACGTGAAGGCCAGCGGCGTCACCCTCGATCGCTTCTGTGGTTCAGGCATCACGAGTGTGAACTTCGGCGCCAACGCGGTCATGGCCGGTATGGAAGATCTCGTGATCGCTGGCGGCACCGAGATGATGTCGCTGCCCAAGACCGGAGCGCTCGGTATCGGCGCGAAGAACGCCCACCTCCAAGAAATTCACCCGCAGCCCCACCAGGGCGTTGCCGCAGATGCCATCGCAACGATCGAGGGCATTCCCCGCACGGCGCTTGACGCTCATGCCGCCGAATCGCAAGCTCGGGCCGAGCGGGCCATCAAGGAAGGCCGCTTCGACCGCAGCCTGATTCCGGTGCTCAACCTCGATGGCTCGGTCGCTTTGGACCGTGAGGAGTTCCCTCGTCCTGGTACCACCGCCGAGAAGCTGGCGAATCTTCCCGCCGTCTTCGGAGCCATCGCCGACTACCGCCACGAGGACAACCCCACGTTCCGCGAGCTGGTCGCTCAGAAGTACCCAGATCTCGAGATCGAGCATGTGCACCATGCGGGTAACTCCTCCGGTGTTGTTGACGGCTCGGCCGCCATTCTCATGGCGAGCGCCGACTACGCCAAGGCCAACGGTATGAAGGCGCGGGCCCGCATCGTGGCCACCGCCAACATGGGAGACGATCCCACTCTCATGCTGAATGCTCCTGTCCCCGCCGCTCACAAAGTGCTGGCCAAAGCCGGTCTCACGGTGAAAGACATCGACATCTGGGAAATCAACGAAGCCTTCGCCGTGGTGTCGGAGAAGTTCATGCGTGATCTCGACCTCGACCGAGACACCGTCAACGTCAACGGTGGGGCCATGGCCCTCGGCCACCCCATCGGGGCAACAGGATCGATCCTCATCGGCACCGTTCTCGACGAACTCGAGCGGACCGACGGTCAGTTCGGATTGATCACGATGTGCGCCGCCGGCGGCATGGCTCCGGCCATCATCATCGAACGCGTCTGATCATGCAGGCCCTCTACCAAGAGTCACACCAGCTGTTCCGCGAGAGCTTCCGCTCCTTCGCTGATGCCGAGCTGGCACCCCGCATCGAGGAGTTCGAAGCTGCGGGCATCATGGACCGAACCGTCTACAGCGACGCCGGCAAGCATGGCTTCATCGGGTTCAACGTCCCGGAGAAATGGGGAGGCGGTGGCACGTCGGACTTTCGCTTCAACGCGGTCCTGAGCGAAGAGATCGCCGCCATCGGCCTCGGAGGTGGCGGTATGGGTCTCACGCTGCACAACGACATCACCACGCCCTACTTCGTCGAGTACTGCAACGACGAACAGGCCGCCCGCTGGCTTCCTGGCATTGCCTCTGGTGAGGTCATCACCGCCATTGCCATGACCGAACCGGGCACCGGGTCTGACCTCGCCGGTATCGCCACCACGGCGGTGCGAGACGGCGACGAGTGGATCATCAACGGCGCAAAGACGTTCATCACCAACGGCATCAACTCTGATCTCGTGATCGTGGTCGCCAAGACCAATGCTGAGGGCGGGCGCGACGGCATGTCCCTTCTCGTGGTCGAGCGGGGCATGGTCGGGTTCGAGCGGGGCCGCAATCTCGACAAGATCGGCCAGCACTCGGCTGATACCGCCGAATTGTTCTTCACCGACGTTCGAGTGCCTGCTGCCAACATGCTGGGTGAGGAGGGCCAGGCCATGAACTACCTGACGTTCAACCTCGCCCAAGAACGTCTTTCGCTGGGCATCTTCGGCTTGGCAGCGGCCAAGGCTGCGCTCGGCTGGACCGTCGATTACGTCAAAGAGCGCACGGCGTTTGGAACAGCGATCGCCTCGTTTCAGAACACCAAGTTCGTCCTGGCCGACGTCGCGACCCAGATCGAAGTCACGACACCCTTCATGGAGCGCTGCATCGAGAAACTCAACGCTGGGGAACTGTCGGGCGCCGAGGCCGCCATGGCCAAGCTCTGGGGCAGCGAACTGCAGGGCAAGGTCGTCGACGAGTGCCTGCAACTCTTTGGCGGTTACGGCTTCATGAGCGAGTACCCCATCGCCCGGGCGTACGCCGACGCCAGGGTCTGCCGCATTTATGGCGGTACCTCGGAGATCATGAAGACCATCATTTCCAAAGACGTCCTCGCCTGAAACGGCAACTGCCACCGTCACCGGTTGCCAGAGCACCCGTTGACGGTGGCAGTTCGCTGAAAAGGTTACGACGAGGCCTTGGATTCTTTCCACGAACCCTTGTCGGAGCGGGGTTCCTTCGGAAGACCGAGCACACGCTCGCCCACGATGTTGCGCTGCACCTGTGATGTACCGGCGTAGATCGTTCCGGACCTCGCGATGAGCGAGCTCATCACGATGTTGGCTGGCGTGGCCTTGGTGCCGGCGGGCCATGAGCCCAACCCGCCTCGAGTTCCTTCGCCCCAGTCGACCAGAGCGTCGGCTCCGAGCATCGTCACCATCTCGTTGGTGAACTGCCAGTGGTACTCGCTCCAAAAGAGCTTGCCGATCGAGGCTTCAGGTCCTGGAGCTTTGCCGGCAAGGAAGCGGGTGAGCGCTTGCATGCCTCGGAATCGCATGATCTCGGTCTTGGTGTACGCCGCAGCGATCTTTTGACGATTGATCGGGTCGTCGGTGAGGCCTCGCTCCTTGGCGACTTCGATCATGGCGTCGAGCTCGCCGCGGAAGCCGAGTGACGCAATCGTGGCGCCCGCTCCTCGTTCGAAACCGAGGAGTGTGTTGGCAACAGCCCAGCCGTTGTTGACACCGCCGAGAACATTGTCTTTCGGGCAGCGTGCGTCGGAGTAGAAGACCTCGTTGAAGTGGCTGTCACCGGCGATGTTGACGATCGGACGGATCTCGACCCCTGGCTGATCCATCGAGATGAGGAGGAACGAGATACCAGCGTGCTTGACCACGTCAGGGTCGGTGCGGCAGAGCGTGAAGATCATGTTGGCGTGCTGACCCGCTGAGGTCCAGATCTTCTGCCCGTTGATGATCCACTCGTCGCCGTCGAGTTCGGCCTTGCAACCGAGACCGGCCAGGTCAGAACCTGCGTCCGGCTCGGAGTAGCCCTGACACCACAGGTCCGTGCCGTCGAGGATGCGTGGAATGTAGTGAGCCTTCTGCTCATCGCTGCCCCACTGCAGGATCGTGTTGCCGACCATGCTGATCGAGAAGCCGTCGTTGGGGCCCGCGGTTGGGGCGCCGCGAAGGGCGAACTCCTCGGCGAGTGCCAAGTTCTCGAGATGAGAGAGCCCACCGCCGCCGAACTCGGCTGGCCAGGTCGGTGCGAGCAACTTGTTCTCGGAGAGGATCTCTCGCCACTGGGTGTGCCACGTGTGTCGCTCAGCGGGAGCGATCGCTCCGTAGCCCTCCCAGTCGTCGGGCAGATTCTTGTCCAAGAACGATCGAACAGTGTCGCGGTACGCCTCGGTCTCGGCGGGGTACGTCAGATCCATGGGGCCTCCTCAGGTCCGTCACAAGCTAATTCGAGTCAGGTGTTCGAATCCAAACGGCACCCATGATCGCCGCATCACGACTCGACCGGCAGGATCGGTTTTGTTGGGAGAGCAGGATTGGCTGGCAATCCGGCGAACGCTTGGGGGTTGCGAAGCGCCCGGTACTCGTCAACGATCGGCGCGAGATCAGCCGGGGCCGCCCCGTGCATGATGACCCCATCGCACCCCATGGCCAGTTGGTCGGCCACCGCCGCAGCGCACTCAGCGGCTGTGCCATTGGCTGATGGTGCCAACCATTCGGCGGGAAGCAAGGTGGCGACATGTTCGAGTTCTGATGTCGTTGCCAACCCGTCGAGGGCCCCTCGGAAGCCTTTGACGAACTCGTCGGCTCGGAATCGCTCGAGCACCGCTGGATCCCACTCGTTCGTGCTCACCATCAGATCGCCGTACGCCTGGAGGTAGGTGGCCAGACGCCCGACCGTCTTCTTCAGTCGGACAGACTCCGGCAGGTGATCGCCAATCGTGGCGAAACACGACCACACACGAACCGCATCGGGATCGCGTCCAGCATCGACTGCTGACTGTTTCACTGTTTCCACACAGCGCTTGGTCGTCTTGTCGGTGAAGAAGGTGTGCAGGATCACTGCGTCGAAGGCTCTGCCACCCAGTGCCAACGAGTTCGGACCGAAGGCGGTGAACGACATGGGGATGTGCTCGTCGAATTGACGTCCCACGCTCAGCATCGGGTAGGTGCCTGCCGGGCCGTCGTGGCCGAGGATCGTCTCGCCGCGCCACAACCGACGCATGATCCCAACGAAGTCTTCCATCTGGGCTGTGGTGATCGGGTCGAGTCCGTACGCCCGCTGGATGGGAGCGATGCCGCGTCCGATGCCCAGCGAGAATCGACCGTCGGTCAGCTTGTGCATGGTCATGGCGTGACTCGCAGTGACCATCGGGTGCTTGGTGTTGTGGTTGGTGGTGCCGGTGGCGATGCCGATCTCAGAAGACACCGCACCAACGGCGCCGCTGAGGGTCAGCGCCTCTTTGATGTTGAAACGCTCAGAGATGAAGGCAGAGCCGATCCCCATCTCCTCGGCCGCTTGGACCTCGGCGATCAGATCGCGAGGCGACTCGGGCGCTCCCGCCAGCGTGTAGAAGCCGATCTCGGGCATCTGTGTCTCGAACTGCGGCGATGTGTGCACCCTGGCAACCTAGAAGAGCCGCTTGCTCAAGGCCAGATATCGCCGATCGTGAACCCGTCGGGGAACGGATCAGTGGGGTCGAGTACGTAGTTGGCCATCCCGTAGATCCAGCCCTGCCCAGAGATCTCAGGCACGATCGCTTCGTACTCTCCAATGGTCGTTGTCTCGAGCACGCGTCCAGCGAACGTCGTGCCGAGCGGCCCCTCGTGAACGAACGTGTCGCCCACACCGAGAAGTCCACGAGCGTGGATGGTGGCCATCTTGGCCGACGTGCCGGTGCCGCATGGACAGCGGTCCAGTGCGCCGGTCCACGTCGACGGGCGAGCCCAATCGAGGGTTCCTCCCGAGACCGTCACGGCGTTGCGTCGATCCGCTCCCTTGATCGATGGCGCTCCGGACAGCTGCGAGATCGTCGGGCCGACGAGACCGGGCAGCAATGGATGCGTCACGGGAATCTGTTCGAAGGTCGCCTGTCTGATCATCTCGCTGACTCGAACCTGTTCGGCACCATTGCTGGGATCGAGGTCGATCCCGAGCACGTCAGCATCAGCAATGACGAAGAACATTCCTCCCCAGGCAATGTCGACGATCACGGTGCCGAGTTCAGGCACCTCCACCTCGGCGTCGAGGGCAATCGCGAACGACGGCACATTCTTGAAAGCAACCGACGTCACCTTGCCGTCTTCACAGGTCGCGCGTACATCGACCAGCCCCGCGGGAGCCTCGAGTCGCAGTTCGGTGACGGGCTCGACCATCTCGAGCATGCCGGTCTCGAGCAGTGCCGTCACCACGCAGATCGTGTTGCTCCCAGACATCGGTGCGTACTCGCTCTGTTCCATGATGATGAAGCCGGCATCGGCGGTCGGGTCCGTCGGCGGAACGATGACGTTGCAGCACAGGCCCGGATAGCCCCGCGGCTCACGCAACATGCGGAGGCGGATGTGGTCGGCGTTGGCTTTCATCCACTGCATCTTGGCGAGCATGCTGGCTCCGGGAATCGGAGGGACACCGGCGGTGATCACCCGGCCTGGCTCGCCCTCGGCGTGGACATCGATCGCAGTCAGCATGCTGGAGAAGCGCATCGCCGGACCGTAGCGCCCCAACACCCGAACCTTCTGCGTCACGTTCGTTGGTTCCTGCCCGACAAAATGGGCGCAGAACCGACGATGCTCAGGTGAAGGTGATGCCCTCGAAGTCGCCGCTCGTTCGCCACCGGTCGATGTAGTCGAAGTAGGCAACGGGTCCGTCGGGGTAGCCCATCGAGTTCCGTAGGCCCGCTCGGTCGCGTTCCTGGCCCTCGTTGTTGTAGTAGCCGGGTGTGCAGGTCGGATCACCGCCGAAACTGCGACCGCCCCTTTCGAGCAGCGCGACCCACGCAGCCTCGGCGTCGGCTGTGGCCTCGACCTCGGACGCATCGGTGTCGAGCGCATGGTTGACGATGGCGGCCACGGTCTGGCCTGCCTCGACGAGGTTGTGGGGCACGTTCGAGATCAGGTTGGCGGCCTGGGTCGGGCCGAGGATGAATGCGTTGGGGAAACCGTGCACTTGCATGCCATGCAGCGTTTGCATGCCCTCGGCCCAGTGCTCAGAGAGCTTCTCGCCGTCCCGACCTTCCATGTCGAAGCCCCAGCGCCGTTGAAACTCGGTGCCGACCTCGAACCCTGATGCATAGATGATCACGTCGAGGTCATACTGCTGGCCGTTGACGATCAGCCCCGTCTCGTTGATCTCAGTGACGCCCTTGCCGTCGGTGTCGATCAGATGAGCGGTCGGGGTGTTGTACGACTGCAGGTACTTGTCGTGGAAGCAAGGTCGCTTGCAGAGCTGGCGGAACCACGGCTTGAGTGCCTCGGCGGTGTCGGGATCTTCGACGATCTCGTCGACCCTCGCCCGGATCTCGGCCATCTTCTCATCGTCGCTGTCGAAGTAGGCCCGCTGGAGCGCCTCTGGGCTCATCGCACCGTCGACCATCGCGTCGGGGTCAGACATGGCGATCGCCACCGCCTTGTCCCTGATCCGCTGGGAGATGTCGGTCCAGCCGTCCATCACGAGGTCTTCGTCGGCGAATTGACCGGTCTGGAGGGTGGTGAAGTTCTCCAGCCACTCCTTTTGCCAGCCGGGCTGCAGTGTGGCGAACCACTCGGGATCGATCGCATGGTTGTTGCGAATGTCGATCGACGAGGGCGTCCGTTGAAAGACGAACAACTCCCCCGCTGACTTGGCCAAGTGAGGAACGCATTGCACCGCGGTCGCTCCGGTCCCGATGATGCCGACCTTCTTGTCGGCCAAGCCTGTCATCAGACCTCCGGCAGGGTCGCCGCCGGTGTAGTCGTAGTCCCAGCGGCTGGTGTGGAAGCTGTGTCCCTCGAAACTCTGGATGCCGGGAATCCCTGGCAGCTTCGGACGATGCAGCGGGCCGGGACCAACAGCGACGAACTTGGCTCGCATCGAATCCTCGCGGTTGGTGCCAATGATCCAGCGTGCAGCGTCGTCGTCCCACCGCAGCGAAGTGACCTCGGTCGAGAACACCGCATTGTCGTAGAGACCGAACGTGTGGCCTATCCGTCGACAGTGATCGAGGATCTCCGGTGCGTGGGTGTACTTCTCGGTGGGCATGTGCCCGGTTTCTTCGAGAAGCGGGAGATAAATGAAAGCAGCGGTGTCGCACTGAGCGCCTGGATAGCGGTTCCAATACCACGTGCCACCGAAGTCACCGCCCTTCTCGATGATCCGGACATCATTGATGCCGGCCTGTTTCAGCTTGGCGCCGGTGACCAAACCAGCGAAGCCTCCACCGATGAACGCCACGGTGACTTCGTCAGTCAGCGGCTCTCGTTCGACAGGCTCGACGTGAGGGTCGGTGGCGTAGTCTGCGAACGCGCCCTCGATCTCGACGTACTGCTCGTTGCCGTCAGCACGGAGCCGCTTGTCCCTCTCGGCGAGATACTTGTCCAAGACTGACTGCTGATCCATCGGGCCATGTAAACCGAGGGTCCGATGCCGACACAAGCCGAGGCCGTACGATCGCCCGATGTCAGAAGCTCCCGACCGCGTCGATCTCCTGCTCGCGAACGCCAGGTTGATCGCGACATGCAACGATGACCGAAGCGAACTCGAGGCGGCTTGGATCGCGATCACCGGTGGGCGAATCAGCGCCATCGGAGCAACCGGCGATGAGCCGCTGGCGATTCGCACGATCGATGCCTCCGACTCGCTGATCACCCCGGGTCTCATCAACACCCACCACCACATCTATCAGAACCTCACCAGGGCCTACGGTCCGGCGCTCGAAGGCAACCTCTTTCACTGGCTGACCACGCTGTATCCCAAGTGGGCCAGGCTCGACGAGGAATCGGTTCATCTTTCCACTTGGGTCGGTCTTGCCGAACTCGCATTGGGCGGCTGCACCACGACGACGGACCACCTGTACGTGCACCCGGCCGGTGCGGGTGACCTCATCGCTGCCGAGATCGGGGCGGCCAACGATCTCGGTTTTCGATTCCACCCGACCAGGGGTTCCATGAGCCTGTCGCATAAGGACGGTGGCCTTCCGCCCGACTCGGTCGTCCAAGATCACGACACGATCCTCGCCGAGTCCGAGCGGTTGGTGGGCGCCCATCACGACTCCGCGTTCGGCGCCATGACTCGCATTGCCTTCGCCCCGTGCTCGCCGTTCTCGGTCACCCCCGAACTCATGCAAGACACCGCTGTGTTGGCTGAGCGCCTCGACGTCCGACTGCACACCCACTTGGCCGAGGACCGTGGTGAAGACGACTTCTGCCTCGAGCGGTTCGGCAGGCGACCACTGGAGTTTTTCGAGGACGTCGGCTGGGCTACCGATCGGTCATGGATTGCTCACTGCGTCCAGCCGAATGCAGCCGAGATCGCCAAGCTCGGCGAATGGGGCACCGGGGTTGCTCACTGCCCCAGCTCCAACATGATTCTTGGGGCCGGCATGGCGCCGGTGGCCGAGATGCGCGGGGCTGGCGTGCCGGTAGGACTCGGGTGTGACGGATCTGCGTCGGCTGATTCGGCCTCGATGTGGACCGAGGCCAGGAACGCTCTTCTTCTCGGGCGGTTGCGCAGCGGCATGGCGCATCGAACCCCGGTCGCGATGCGAGCGCGCGATGCGCTCGACATGGCCACCCGTGGCGGGGCGTCGTGCCTGGGCCGAGACGGCGAGATCGGACAGATCACCGTGGGTTCGTGTGCCGATGTGGCGGTCTGGCCGCTCGACGGCATGTCGTTTGCGGGCGCACTGTCGGATCCCATCGAGGCATGGGCCCGGTGCGGGCCGGCAGCACCGTCGCACACGATCATCAACGGCGCGCTCGTCGTCGACAGTGGTGACCTCGTCGTCGATGGCAGCGAAGACATCCTGCGTCAACACCGTCGAGCGGCCGAAGCCATGCAAGCCGACTGAACCAGCCCGTTCTGCGGAGTCCTACCCTCACTTCTGAGGGTGAGATGCCTCAGAACGGGCGTTTTGGTCAGGCTTTCGGGGCTCGGGCCATGGTGAAGAACTCGTCGTTCGGGCGCATCGAGGTGAGGTTCGCCAGGCGGTTCGACATGGCAAAAAACGCAGTGATCGCTCCGATGTCCCATATCTCGTCGTCGGTCAGACCGCCATCACGCAGAGCCTGCACGTCATCATCGCTGACGGTGCCGGCGTCATTGACCATCTGCAAGGCGAAGTCGACGATGAGCCGCTCGCGATCCGAAAGATCGGCCTTGAACGGATTGATCGCCAGCTGATCAGCAAGCAACGGGTTCTTGGCCCGGATGCGCAAAATCGCACCGTGAGCAATGACGCAATAGAGGCAATCGTTGACCGCACTGGTCGCCACCACGATCATCTCCCGCTCGGCCTTCGAGAGCCCTTCGCTCTTGTCCATGAGTGCGTCGTGTCCGGCAAAGAAGGCACGGAACTCTGCCGGACGATGGGCCAGTGCTAGAAACACGTTCGGGACGAAGCCGGACTTCTCCTGCACGCCTTCGACCAAGGCCCGAATGTCTTCGGGCATCTCATCCAAGGTGGGAACAGGGAACCGGGAGATGGGGTGCTCACTCATGGCCGAAACTCTGCCACGTCTACTGCGCTGTGTCAGAACAACAGGGCGTCACAAACCTCTGAACCTCTTGACCCCCGGCACCAATGGGCACCAGTCGGTCAGACAGGAACGTCGCCTTGCACCGTGATGCGGCGCACGTGACGACGCTGACCGGCGTAGTCGTGCAAGGCGTAGTGTTGAACACTGCGGTTGTCCCACATCACGAGTGTTCCCGGTTGCCACTGGACCCGGCAAGTGAACGCTTCGTGGACCGCATGCCGGTAGAGGAAGCCGAGCAGCGCATCAGACTCGTCCGGCCGCATGCCCTTGATCTTCACGGTGAACGCAGGGTTGACGTACAACCCTTTCCGTCCCGATTCCGGGTGCGTGCGAACGACGGGGTGCTCGACCACTCGAGAGGCAAGCTCGACGTTCTTGGTGCTCATCGTCTTCGACTTGGTCGACTGGCCTCCGGCCCCGTACTGCCGCCCGGCGGAGTGCGTCGCCGTGAGCCCCTCGAGCATGCCTTTCATGATGTCGCTCAGGGCGTCGTAGGCCGCGTGCTGGTTGGCGAACAGTGTGTCGCCGCCGAACGCTGGCAGCTCGACGGCATACAGGATCGATCCGAGGTCTGGCTTCTCGAGGAAGGTCACATCGGTGTGCCAGCCGCCGCCGAAGTTGGCGCGGTCATCGGGCTCGGTGACGATCTCGATGACCTCGGGATACACGGTGGAGCCATCGACGAACGGGTGCGTGTCGAGCTCGCCGAATCGACGACCGAAAGCGATCTGGTCGTCGTGGCTCAGCGTCTGACCCCGCACCACGAGCACGTGGTTCTCGACGAGCGACTGGCGAAAGGCAGCGATGCCAGCGTCGTCCAGTCCCCTCAAGTCGAGATCTCTCAGCTCGAGTCCGATCGATCCGGTGAGCCGACGCTCGTGCCATGTTGCTGTTGCGCTCATTGCGTGCATCCCGTCATTCCACGACACCCGACATCAAGAGTCCGACCTGTTCGCGGGTGGCGGTGGCAGCGTCGAGGTCGGCAACGATGGTTCCTTCGTAGATCACCAGGATTCGATCGGACAAACTGAAGATCTCGTCGAGTTCGGCGGACACCAACAACACGCCCGCTCCGGCGTCACGTTCGTTCACGAGTTGTTGATGGATGAACTCGATCGAGCCGACATCGACGCCTCGGGTTGGCTGCGATGCCACGATCAGTTTGTTGTCGGTCGACAGCTCGCGAGCAACGATGACCTTCTGCTTGTTGCCGCCCGACAGGGCGTCGACCTTGGTGGAGATGCCCGGTGTGGCAACCTGAAACCGCTCGACGAGATCCCTGGCGTTCTCGGCTACTGCAGCGAACTGGCGTCGACCGAAGGATGCGAACGGCGCTTCGCGATAACGGTTGAGCACCAGATTGTCCGAGATCGAGTAGCTACCGACCAAGCCGTCCTTCTCCCGATCCTCGGGAATGTGGGCGACCCCCATGTCGTTGATGGCACGTGGTGATGAGCGGGTGGTGACTGCTCCATCGACGCTGATCGAGCCGCTGCGTGGATGGCGCAAGCCCGTGATGGCCTCGACCAGTTCTCGCTGACCGTTGCCCTCCACACCAGCAACACCGACGATCTCGCCTCCGCGCACGGTCAGTCCCAAACTCTTGACTGCGGCTTGACCACGATCGTCGCGTACGGTCAGGTCGTTGACCTCGAGCACGATCTCACTGACCGTCGAGGTTCCCTTGTCGATGCTGAGGACAACAGAACGCCCGACCATCATCTCGGCCAGGCTCTGTTGAGACGCCCCTTCGGTTTGTGCTTGCCCAACCACGGCGCCGCCGCGGAGCACAACTACTCGATCGGTGATCGCGAGAATCTCTCGCAGTTTGTGGGTGATGAAGATGATGCTGACACCGGATGCAGCGAGGTCACGAAGGACCTGCAGCAACTCGTCGGTCTCCTGAGGCGTCAGCACCGCTGTGGGTTCATCGAGAATCAGGATCTCTGCACCCCGATACAGCGCCTTCAGGATCTCGACCCGTTGCTGGATGCCGACCGGAAGGTCCTCGACGATCGCCCGTGGATCGACGCTGAGGCCGAAACGATCGCTCAGCGCCTGCACATCACGTTCGGCGTCAGCGCTCTTCACGAACCCATTCGACGTCGGTTCGGCACCCAATACGATGTTCTCGGCAACGCTGAGCGGACCGACCAACTGGAAATGTTGATGGACCATGCCCATGCCACGGTCGATGGCATCACCGGGTCCATCGATCTGGACCCGCTCGCCGTCCATCCAGACTTCGCCCTCGTCGGCGGAATACACACCAAACAGCATCTTCACCAGCGTCGATTTACCGGCACCGTTCTCACCGAGGAGGCCGAGGATCTCGCCCTTGTTGATCGAGAGGCTGACACGATCGTTGGCAAGCACACCGGGGAAGCGCTTGGTGAGGTCCCTGGCTTCGAGCGCTGGCGCTTCGTTCATCAGATCAGGCTCCGACGTCATTCGGTCTCGTACGGTGTGCCCGCCGCTGCGGGTGGTCGCGCTGCCAGGCCGGACACGGCCAGCACGATGATGGTGAGGACGAACGGGATCATCCCGAAGAACTGGGGAGGAATGTCGAACGCCTGACGGAACTGGAGCTGCGACTGCAATCCGTTGAAGAAACCGAGGAGCAACGCACCGACCAGCACACCAAAGGGCCGGTACCGACCGAACAGCATCACGGCCAGAGCGATGAAACCGGCGCCGTTGGTCATGCCCCGATTGAACACCGACGCCGACTGGATCAGCGCCATGCCGGCGAGGCCGGCCAGACCGCCAGCGATGGTCATGTTGACGTAGCGGAGGCGCAAGACATCGACGCCAACGGTGTCGACGGCGCTCGGATGTTCGCCAACGGCTCGGGTGCGAAGTCCCCATCGAGTGCGGAACAACGCAACGTGCACGACGATGATCGAAAGGAAGGCCACGTAGGTGAGTGGACCTTGCTCGAAGGCCTTGCCGACGACGGGCACCTCAGACAGGCCAGGAGTGCTCCAACTCGGAAAGGTCGGCTGTGTCCGACCCTGGATGTACGCGTAGCTGGTGAAGCCGGCGGCGAAGATGTTGACGACGGTGCCAGCGATGATCTGGTCCATCTTGAGGCGGATGGCACACCAGCCCATGAAGGCCCCAGCGAGACCGGCAGCCAACATGCCGGCTCCTATGCCGAGCAAGAGCGAGATGAGCGTGCCGTAGTCGGCTGTGTACGACGATGCCATGAAGCCGAAATAGGCAGCCAGGAGCATCTGCCCTTCGATGCCGATGTTGACAATGCCCGAGCGTTCGCTGATGAGGCCACACAGAGCGCCGAGCATCAGGGGAGCAGCAGCACGCACCGTGCGAGCCATGACGGCTTCGGTGTCGTTCGGCTTCCAGCCGTAGGACACCACGATGGCCACGACGACGAGAGCTGACAACACCCATGGCAACGCACGCTTGAACAGCGCCGAGGGATCTGCGGGAGCAGTTGCGGTTGCAGCGGCCATCTCAGCCACCCCATCCAGCGGACAAGTTCGGACCGACATCGCCGTCGACGTCTCGGGTCCGGATGAGGTAGCTCACCACTGACGGTGCGGCGATGAAGAACAGGATGCTTGCCTGGATCACGCTGATGATCTCAGGGGCCACGCGAGCTTGCGACTGCATCAAACTGGACCCCGCATCCATGGCGCCGATGAGAATGGCAGCGGGGACGACGGCGATCGGATTGGTCCGAGCGAGCAGCGCAATCGTGATGCCGTCGAAGCCAAGACCAGAGTTGAATCCTGGCTCGAACCGTCCGACGACACCCTGGGTTTCGATGGCACCACCGACGCCGGCGAGAAAGGCGCTGAAGCCCATCGTCAACATGACGATCCGGCTCGTCTTGATCCCCGCGTAACGAGCAGCTTTCGGGTTGAGGCCCGTGGTCTTGATCTCGAAACCGAGTGTCGAGCGTTCGAGGAGCCACCAACACAGCACGGCGGCGGCAACAGCGAACAAGAAGCCGACAGGCAATCCGCCGATACGAGGAATGACGGCGGAGTCGTTGATCAACGGTGTGCGAGCAATGGCGCCACCTTCGGGATCGTTCCACGGCCCGTCACGGCTCGCCAGCCAATCGGTGAAGTTCGCTGCCACGAAGTTCAAGAGGATCGTGGTGATGACTTCATGCGTGCCGCGGAACGCTTTGAGGGCACCGACCAAGAGGCCGATCAGCGATGAAGCGAGGCCAGCAATGATCATGGCGATCGGAATGTGGAAGATCGTCGGCATCGAGAAGTTGAACCCGACCCAGGCGGCAAACGCTGCGCCGACCAAGAGCTGGCCCTGCCCACCGATGTTGAAGAGCCCGGCCTTGAACGCGAACGCGACGGCAAGGCCACCGAGGACGAGCGGTGTGGCCTTTTCGAGCGTGCGGCCGAATTCATCGCCGCCCAAGAAGGCGCCCTCGACCATCGAGGCATAGGCCTGGAGCGGGTTCTTGCCGGCGAGCAGGATCAACAATGCGCCGACGACGAGACCCAGAGCAACGGCTACCAGCGGGAGCAGTGAGGAGTTCTTGATTCGTTCAAGGGTGGTCATTGTTCAGAGGCGCATGCGAAGAAGGGGAAGCCCAGAATCAGAACGGGCCTGGGCTGTGCGAGAGCATCGCACAGACCCAGGCCCGATTCATCTCGAGGCTGTCGATCAGCGGGTCGGGATCGATCCGTCGAGAACCTGCGGCGTCAGCGCTTCGATCTCTGTCTTGACCTCGTCGGGGATGACCGAATCGAAGTCGTGGTACGGAGCGAGGCCAACAGCTCCGGCGAAGTTGCCGGAGGGGAACGAGCCATCGATGGCGGACTGGATCAGGTCGATCACGCCGGCGTCGATGAGCTTCATGGCCGATGTCATCAGGCAAGGCTGTGCTTCGGGCACGGTCTCCCACTGATCGGTGTCAACACCGATGCAGAGGACATCGCCGCCGTCCTTGGCCACTTCGCCGAGGGCGCCGTTGCCGGTGGAGCCGCCAGCGCCAAAGATGATGTCAGCGCCAGAGTTGATGGCCTGGCGAGCGGTGTCTGCACCCCACGCCGGATCCGAGAACGCAATGTCCATGCCACCGGGGTGGTAGGTCAAGATGAGCTCGGCTTCGGGGTTGGTGTAGGCAATGCCCGCTTCGTAGCCCTCGCCGAAGGCGACGACTGGCGGGACCAAGTCGGTGCCGAAGACGGCGCCGATCGTGTTGGTCTCGGTCATGAGTCCAGCGAGCGCTCCAGCAAGGAAGCCAGCCTGATCCTCGGGGAAGATCAAGCCAGCGACGTTCGGCGTGGCTTCACCCTGGAACTGGTCGACACCGATGAACTGGATGTCGGGATTTTCGCCCGCGGCGATGATCGTGGCTTCTCCGAGGGCGAAACCAACGGTGACGATGACGTCGTAACCCTGGTCGACGAACGTGGCGATGTTCGTCGCGTAGTCCTTCGACTCCTGGGTCTCGATGTAGTCGAACTGGTCGGCTGCTGACCCCTGAACGCCTTCCCAAGCTGACTGGTTGAACGACTTGTCGTCGATCTGGCCGACGTCGGTCACGAGACCAACACACATGACGTCGTCAGAAGCGCAGTCGGCGTCGCCGCCGGCTTCGGCTTCCTCGGCGTCTTCGACTTCGGCTTCCTCGGCGTCTTCGACTTCGGCTTCCTCGGCATCGGAACCCTCGGCGGTTTCATCGCCTCCGGATCCTGCATCGGCATCGGTCGCATCTGATCCACACGCCGCAGCGATCAGGATCAGGGCAAACAGCAGCGCCAAAAGACGCGAGTTCTTGATCATGGTTTCTCCCCTTGTGTACCCGCGAGAGCGAGTGTCTTGGACGGCCTAGATCATACGCAACAGGTCGCTAACCACGCGAATGGGTTTGTGAACACCCAGTTACAGGTCGGCGAGCCGTGCTCCCCTGGTTCTGACTTGGTCAATGGCTTCAGCCACGTCGATGTGTACACAACGGTGGTTCGCTACCACTCGGTCGCCGTCGACCCACACATCGCTCACGTGGCGTCCCGTCCCGGCAAACGCCAGCGTGGTGAGCAGATCCTGTTCGAGAGCCGGGGCGAACGCCGGGTCGTCGAGATCGATTCTGACGATGTCGGCCCGGAACCCTGTGCGAAGCTCGCCGACGTCGTCGAGCCCAATCGCTCGGGCACCGCCGACAGTGGCCAGACTGATCGCCGTCGCGGCGTCGATCGCGCCTGCATCTCGGCTGGTCCCGCGCGCAAGCAAGGGGGCCAGCTTCATCTCTTCCCACAGGTCCAGATTGTCATTCGATGCCGGACCGTCGGTACCCAGCCCGACATTGACGCCAGCGGCTCGAAGCTCGGCCAGGCGGGCGATGCCAGAGCCGAGTTTGAGGTTCGACATCGGACAGTGGGCGATACCGGCGCCAGCGGTCCCCAGAACGGCGATGTCGCTGTTGTCGAGCCAGACACCGTGAGCTCCGAGCACCTGGCCGTCGAGGGCGCCGATCTCGGCGAGGACCGTTGTCGCTGATCCACCGTGGCGATCCGACACGACCTCGCGTTCTGTCGTGGTCTCATCCAGATGGATGTGCATCAGGGCATCCAGCGATTTGGCCCGGTCGCTGATGTCGCGAACTTGGTCGGACGACAGGTCATAGAGCGAGTGCGGTCCAAAGCCGACGCTGACCCGCTGGTCCGGGTCGTGATGAGCGTCGTGGAACGCCGCTATCTCGTCGAGTCGACCATCGAGAACACCACCCGGCGCAAGGGCAGCGATGATGCCTGGCGTGATCACCAAGCGGGCTCCGCTCCGCTTCACCGCACGAACGATCGCCGCCTCGTGCAGGTACATCTCGCAGCTCGTCGTGACACCTGCCATCAGCATCTCGGCCGAGCCGAGCACCATGCCCCAGTAGGCATCCTCATCGGTGATCTCGAACTCTCGTGGCCAGACACCGTGTTCGAGCCATTCCTGCAGAGGCAGGCCATCACCGGCAGATCGCACCAGGGTCATGGGTGTGTGGGCATGGGTGTTCACCAGGCCGGGCATCAAGAGGCCACCAACCTGCTCGACAGCGCCGCTTGCGCGTCCCAGCTCGTCTTCGGTGCCGACGCTCGCGATTCGGCCGCTGTCATCGATGTCGATGGCGACCGCGCGCTGCAAGGAGGGGCAGCCATCCGCATCGGGCACGACCGCGAACTCGCCGACCAGGCGAATCACAGTGTGTCGCCCTGCCCGAAGTGGAGAATGCGTCGCTCGGTCACCAACGCTGTGATGAGATCGACTGGGGTGACATCGAAGGCCGGATTGATGGCGGCAGTTCCGGGAGGAGCCACGGGCACGCCGCGAATCGAGGTGACTTCGTCGGCTCCCCGATCCTCCACTTCGATGTCTGCGCCCGTGAGCGTTGCCATGTCAACGGTGGACTCCGGTGCCACCACGATGAAGGGAACTCCCGCTCTGGCTGCTCCGAGCGCCAGCGACAGACTCCCGATCTTGTTTGCTGTGTCGCCGTTGGCGGCGATTCGGTCTGCCCCGATGAGCACGACGTCGGCTGCTCCCTGTGTCAGGAGGAAAGGACCGGCGGAGTCAACAGCAAGGCGGAAGGGTGCGCCCATTCGTTGCAGTTCCCACGTGGTGAGCCTGCCGCCCTGCAGCAGAGGACGGGTCTCGACTGGGATCGCTTCGGTGAGCGCACCCCGTTCGTGGAGTGTCTGGATCACGGCCAGAGCCGTCCCGCGTTCCACCGTTGCCAAGCCGCCGGTGTTGCAGATCGTCATCACGCGAGGCGCAGCGACGCCGGTCAACTCGAGAACCAGATCAGCGCCGAGATCTCCCATGGCGACCGAGGCCGCCAGCTCCTCGTCACGAATGGTGTGCGCTTCGGCCTCGAGGGCGGCTACACCGCCGCCGGCCAGGGTCTTCAGGCGATCGACGGTGTAGGCGAGGTTCACCGCCGTGGGCCTGGCTTCGCGGATGGCATCGACGGCTGTGTCGAACGCAGGCGTACCTGGCGCATGCAGACGAGCAGCCATTGCAACGCCGTAGGCACCGGCTACTCCAATGGCAGGAGCGCCTCGAACCGAGAGTCGTTTGATGGCAGCAACCAGATCCTCGACCGTGTCGATGCGTAACACCTCTTCGACCTGCGGCAGCTTGGTCTGATCGATCATGGTGATGACGCCGTCGGCGTAGTCGATGGTTCGCATGTCAGCTTCCTCCTGGGCGTACAGCGGATGATCCGTAACCGGGCCCGCTGTTCATCTTGTCGAGCACTTCGTTCATCTGAGCGTCGGTCAGTTCAGGTGGTTCTCCAATGGCGAGCGCTGCCAGGTATTGCCCAGCAAGAACCTCGACCTCGACAGCGACGTCGAGCGCCTGTTTCAAATCGGAGCCGACGGCGGTGATGCCGTGGTTCGCCATGAGACAGGCCTTCCGACCGACCATTGCCTCGACCACATGGGTCGACAGTTCCGGCGTGCCGAACGTGGCATACGGCGCACAGCGGATGCTGTTGCCACCCGCCACACCGATCATGTAGTGGAACGGGCCGATGCCTCGGCCGTGGGCGGCGATCGCGGTGGCTGCGGTCGGGTGGCAATGCACGATGGCGTTGACGTCTGGGCGGGCGGCGTACAGATCCAGATGAAAACGCCACTCTGACGACGGCCGCCTCCCATTCGTGTCGTCCCAGCTGCGGTCTGGACCGATGGCAACGATGTCGGATTCGATCAAGAGTGCGTACTCGACGCTCGATGGCGTGATCAACATGCCGTCATCGGAACGAATCGAGACGTTGCCGGACATGCCGAAGTTGATTCCCTGCGAATTCATCGCGAGCGCAGTTGCGATCACTCGTGATGCTCGGGCCTCTCGAGTGGTCACGACGTGGCTCCTGCGTGGGTGATGGCTCCATCGATCAGTCGATGGAGCGGGTCTGCGAGGTCGGTCACGAGGCTGAAAACATCAGCGGTGGTGATTTCTTCGTCCTCCATGCCAGCAGCAGCGTTGGAGATCACGCCGACCGAGGCGTAGCGAAGGCCCGCTTCACGGGCGAGTGCAACCTCTGGGTAGCCCGTCATGCCGACCAATTGACCTCCCAAGGTCCGCATCATCTCGATCTCGGCAGGCGTCTCGAAACGGGGCCCGTTCGTCGTGCAGTAGACACCGCCGTCGATCACATCGATCGACTGTTCGGCAGCCGAGGCCAGCAAGGCGGCGCGTAGGCCTGGGTCGTACGGGTTCGTCATGTCAGTGTGGTGGCGGCTCGAGTCGAACCTGGCGGAGCCATCAATCGGCGTCGTGCCATCGAAGAAGGTGTCTGCCCGCCCGTTCGTGAAGTCGAGGAAATCCGAGATGATCACGAGCGTCCCAGGTGTCATTGCTCGATCGATCCCTCCGCTGACCGCAGTTGCGAGCACCGAGGTGACGCCGACCGACTTCAACGCCCAGACGTTCGCCCGATAATTGATGCCAGCGGGCGGCACCGAGTGATCAGCGCCATGTCGTGGGAGAAAAGCGATCGGCCGGCCCCGCCACGTACCAGAGGTGACCATCGCCGATCCGAAGGGTGTCGCCACCTCAGATGTCGAGCGATTCTCCAAACCCGGAATGTCGTAGAACCCACTGCCAGTTATCAAGCCAAACATGGCGGCAGACCGTACTCGCATCTGCTGAATCCACGAATGCTCGCCACACATGATCGCCATTCGGACCCGGCTGCCTAACCTGCGGCGATGCGTTTCGTTGCTCGGTCGACCCGCCCGGCGGAGCGATGATCGTTGCCGCCGTGCCATGGCCGACATGGCAACACGCTTGGGTCACATCAGCGTTTCTCATTGCGGTGTACCTGTTTCTCCGCAGGCGATCCTCCACGCGAGTCATCGACGCAGCACTCCCTGCCATTCACGAGCTGATCGTGCTGACGGGGCTGTACGGACTGTGGCGCACAGCGAAGAAGCTCCCGCTGACGCAATCCGACGGCGCCATCAGGCGAGCCGAACTGATCGTTGACTTCCAGGACCGGATCGGACTGCCGTCCGAACTGGGGTCACAGGACTTTCTCCTGCGTCACGACACGCTCGGGTGGTTGTCCGCTGCGTACTACTACTCGGTCCATGTTCCAGCGCTGTTCGCTTTTCTCATCTGGCTGTTCTGGCGCCGCCGTGAGCAGTACGGGCACTGGCGAAACGCTCTTGCCCTCACCACAGCTGGCTGTTTGTTCATCCGCTTCTGGCACGTCGCTCCCCCGCGGTTTTTTCCCGAGCTGGGGTTCGTGGACCTGTCCGTTGTGCACGATCTCACCGTCTACGGCCCGGTGGGTACCGGGATCTCCGGACAGTTCGTGGCGATGCCGTCGATACACGTGGCCTGGGCAGCCGTGGTGGCTGCCGGAATCCTCGCGGCGAGCCCGAGCCGGTGGAAGTGGTTCTTCGCCGCTCATCTTCCCGTCACGATCTTCGTCGTGTCGGCGACCGGCCATCATTGGTGGCTCGACGGCATCGTCGCCATCGGGCTCTTGGCACTTGCCATCGTCATAGACCGAAGCGTCCGTTCGCTCATCCGGTCTCGAGCGGCAAGAATGACCCCTGTCACTGATCGACCAGTCCGCCAACCAGGAGCACACCCATGAATCTCGGCATCTTCGGATCATCACCCACCATCGACGGCCTCCAAGCCGACGTCGAAGCTGCCGCTGCCGCTGGTTATGCGTCCTACTGGACGCCACAGATCTTCGACCTCGATGCCCTCACTGCGCTGGCAGTCATCGCCAGGTCGGTGCCAGAGATTCGGCTGGGTACCGCCGTGGTCCCCACGTATCCACGCCACCCCATGGCGCTTGCCCAGCAGGCCCTCACCGTCAGCCAGGTCAGTGGCGGCCGCCTCGATCTCGGCATCGGCCTCTCGCACAAGCCTGTCGTCGAGGGTATGTGGGGCATGTCGTTCGATCGCCCGGTCAAGCACATGTCGGACTACCTGAAGATCCTCATGCCGTTGTTGACTGACCAGGCCGTGTCGCACGGTGGAGAGCTGCTCACTGGCCGAGGCCAAATCGGCGTGCGGGCCGAGGCTCCTCCTGTGTATGTCGCCGCTCTCGGGGAACAGATGCTGAAGCTGGCGGGCAAGCTCGCCGACGGCACCGTCACCTGGATGACCGGCCCCAAGACGGTCGCCGACCTGACTGCACCCACCATCAACGCAGCAGCCGAAGGAGCGGATCGACCCAAGCCGGCCGTCATCGCAGCGGTCCCGGTGTGCCTGACCGATGATGTCGATGGCGCCCGGGCACGAGCAGCGAAGGAATATGAGATCTACGGCCAACTGCCGTCGTATCGGGCGATGCTGGACCACGAAGGTCTCGGCGGCCCCGAGGATCTCGCCCTCATCGGTGACATGGACAGCATCGGTGCAGGACTGCAGGCCTTCGCCGATGCCGGCGCCACCACGGTGGTCGCCAACCCATTCGGGTCCAACGACGAGGTCGACGCCGCACGCTCGGGCATCGCTGCACTCATCAGCTGACGGTCACCACCTGGAGTCAGGCGCGGTGGATCAGCTCTGTGGCTTTGATTCGTTCCTGTCCAACGAGATCGCGAACAACCCGGTAGCAAGAATCACACCGGCCCCGATGATCGTCAGCGCATCGGGTGGCTCGTCGAAGAGTGCCCATCCGGACAGGATCGCTCCGAGGAGGATCGTGTACCGGAAGGGCGCTGAGACGCTCAAGTCGCCCACTCGGACGGTCTGGATCGTGAACAGATAGCCAAAGAACAACAGCCCCGACGCAAGGCCGATGAAGCTCATCGCTCGTGCGCTCGGCGTGTTCCAGCCTTCGGCCACTGCGAGGCCTGTGCCCACGGTCGTGTTCCCGAGCGCGGTGATCAAAGCGATCGACAACGCCGGTACGCCAGGTTCGACGCTTCTCGTCATGAGCTCGCGTCCCACCACCGCCAGGACACTGAGCACCACGACCAAGGACCAGGCGGTGAAGCCGTCGGTCGCCGGACGAATGATGATGATCACGCCGATGAGCCCAACCACTATCGTTGCGTACCGACCCCCGCTGACCCGCTCGCCCAGCAGTACCGCTGCCGCCAGGGTCACCAAAAGCGGGACGATCTGCAGAATGGCTTGCGCATTTGCGAACTCCATCCGCACCAGGGCAGTGAAGAAGAGGACGGTGCCGACGACTTCTGCAACGACGCGGCCGAGCAGTGCTCGTTGGAGATGTTGCCGCTTCGGTAGCTCGTCTCGAATTGTGCCGACACAGGCAAACAACACGCCCATCGCAGCTCCACGAAGAGCCACGACTTGGTACACACCAATCCCCTGCTCGCTCGCGAGGCGCACAGCGGCATCGTTCAGGACGTAGGCCAGGGACCCCAACGTCATGTACAGCGCGCCTCGAGCGTTGGGAGACAGCGGCTGCACGACGGCACGCTAGCCCGTCGACGTCAACCCCGGAGGGGCATCAGTGACTACGACGAGGTCGAGTCCAGAAGGCGGAATGCGGGGTCGACCTCGTTCGGCCTGGGCGACGCTGTCGGTCAGATCGGCTGTTCGAGAGTAGTTCGCTATCAGAGCTGCGTCATGGGCGAGACGTAGTACCGAGCCCCGAAACGACAAAAGCCGCCATCCCGAGGGATGGCGGCTCTCGTCAGAAGCTGGGTCTCAGACCGCGCGAACGTTCTGCGCTTCTTCGCCCTTGCGGCCGGGAGCCACGTCGAACTCGACGAGCTGGCCTTCATCAAGGGTCTTGTAACCATCACCGGCGATGTTGGAGTAGTGAACGAACACGTCGTCCTGCCCCTCGCGGGAAATGAAGCCGAAGCCCTTTTCAGCATTGAAAAACTTGACAGTACCTTGCATGGTTTTCTTCTTTCGATTCGGGCTGCCAACGTGGCGAACCCAAGCGTAAGACTATGGCAAAACGGCGGTGACCACACGGTCGGGCGCCGTGTTCTCGTTTCGAGCGGTGAACCAAGGGCCCAGTTCTGCCATCGGCATCGCCCGTGCGTACAGCCAACCCTGGAGATAGGTACACCCAAGCGTTCGCAGAAATGTCGCCTGATCTTCGGTTTCGACGCCTTCAGCGACGATGGACATACCGAAATGCTGTGCCAGATCGCGAACCACGCGGACAAGCGCTTGTTCACCAGGAAGCTCGGCAACCAAGCTCCGATCGATTTTGATCTCGTCGATGGGCAGGCGGCGGAGTTGCGTGATCGAGGTGAAACCGGTCCCGAAGTCATCAACCGACACGCGAACACCCAGATCACGGAGTGCACGGAGATGCTCTGCTGCTCGGTCGAGATCAGCGATGAGCGCTGTTTCGGTCACCTCGATGATCAAACGGGACGGATCGAGTTGGCTCATTGTCAGTGCCTCAGCCACGTGTGCGACGACGTTGGCGTGGAGCAGGTGGCGGCCGGACAAGTTCACCGCCATACGCAGGTCGGCTCGATCACTGTCCGCCAAAAGGTCAACAAGGTCTCTCGTTGCGGTACGAAGCACGAGACGGTCGAGGGCGATCACCAAGTCGGATTGCTCGGCCACCGGCACGAAGTCATCAGGACCATAGGCATCTTCACCAACCCACCGAACCAGCGCCTCGAGCTGCCCAACACCAAGCGAATCGGCACGCAACACCGGCTGGTAGTGCACCTCGAACTGCTCGGTCGACAGCGCGACATGGAGTTGCTGTTCTATCTGCGACTTGCGACTCAGCTTCGATTGCAGCCGTTCGTCGAAAATGCCTATTCGCGTGTCGTTCGACTTGGCCAGGTACAGGGCTGCGTCAGCTTCCGACAGCAGTGCAAGAGACTTCGTCGTCGGGTCAGCGGTCCTCGCAATGCCAACCGAAGGAGCGATCGACAAGCCTCCGACGCTTTCCAACGGCATCGGGGCTCCGACGACATCGATGATGCGTCTCGCCATACGCAAAAGCCCATCGATGCCGTCGAGTTGCTCAGTCACGACCAGGAACTCGTCGCCGCCGAGGCGAGCAACCATGTCGGTTGGACGGCAAGTCTCGCGAAGACGGTGAGCGACCTCGACGAGGACTTCGTCACCGGTTGCATGGCCGAACACATCGTTGGCTCGCTTGAAGTCGTCTAGGTCGACGAAGAGCAAGCCCACCGGAGCAACGGCGGCCTTTTCGAGAACTGAGTCGAGGTGGGCCAGGAAGGCCGCTCGGTTGAAGAGTCCGGTCAGATCGTCATGACTTGCCTGATATCCCAATCGGGCGTGCAGGGCATGACGGTCTGCGATCGACGCAGAGAGCGTGTCGACCGACTTCGTGAGGGTGTCGCCGAGCCTGCCCGGAAGCGGCTCCGAGAGTCGATGGTCGCCGAGGTCGGCCCGAGCGAGGGCACCGAGCTTTCCTTCGAGCGCATCGAGGTTGACCGAGACATCGTTGATGGCGCTGGCGACGTCCCTCAACTCTCGGGGTCCGGTCATCTCCAGTGGCCTGGCCTCGATCTGGCCGGCCTGGAGCTGGCGTGTACGTGCAGCCACCGAAGCCATCGGGGACGCAATCGAGCGTGCGAGGGACCACGAAAGAAGGAGGGAGAGCCCAACGGCCACGCTTCCGATCACCAGCGCAGCAACGAAGGCGTTGGAGGCATCAGCGGCAACTCGCGTCGCTGTGGCCTCGACGTCATCAGCTGCGAGCACCAGGACCTCGCTGAGCACGTCATTGCGGGTGAAGGATGCGCTGAAAACCGAGATGATGAAGGGCAGCGCCTCATCGAATTCGACTTCGTTGTCTTCAGGCGCCGTCACCTCTCCGGCCAGGACCTGAACCACAGCGGCGAGGACGAAGCCCTCTGATTGGGCGAGCTCATCTCCGGACTGCTCGGACAGTTTCGATTGATCGAGGCTGTCAAGTGCCAACTGGTAACGAGCGGTCTGGAAGCCAAGCGCCGAAAGTGCGCTCCCTCGGTCTTGTTCAGCTGCAAACCACGCGTTCGCCAAGCTGGTCGTTTGCTCGGTTGAAGCCGAGAATGCTTGCACAGCGACCTCGAGCTGGGACAGCACCACGGACAGCTTGCCCTCGGCAGTGCCAACGCCGAGCTCCTGCATCGCCGCAAGCTCAACGCCGAACTGAACAACGATCGCGTCGTCTACGACGTCGTACGCTTCGATAGCTGCGATACCAGCTGTCGTTCGACTCTCACGAGCAACAGCGAGCAGTTGGCCGAGCTCAGATGGGGCTGACGGAGAAGCTTCCATCGCCGCATTCGTTGCGTCGAAGGTGTCCTCGGCATCGGCGACACCGAGAAGAACAGCGCCGAGCGTCGAGGGAACGCCGAACAACTCCGAACGAAGTTCGATTTCGACCGCAGCGCGCTCGTTGTACAACGCCTGCTGCAGCGCCACGAGAGATCGAACCTCGCCAACTCGAGCGACGACGTCCGCTCCGGCTTCGCGCTTCGACCACCGATCGTTTGCGACGACGCCGAGCGACACCATCAAAACGATGAGAGGGAGTAGCACCAGAAGAAGAAGACGTCGACCGACAGTCCAACCTTCCGGCGATCGAGTCGACGGACGCATAGCAGAGGTATCGGCACAGCTTCACGGGTCACTGAAGCGAAAACTTCCAGCGCGATCTCTGGTGGACTGGGAGGTGTGGCGTGCTTCATGTCACATTGGTGCCCGACACAGGGGGTCAATGTGAATACGAACGCACAACTGAAGAATCAAGACGCCATCACAGGCTCGACAACCGTCGACGTCGCCGTCGTCGGCGCAGGATTCGCCGGGCTCTATCTCACGCACCGGTTGCGCCAGATGGGCCTCTCCAGTCTCGGCTTCGACGTTGCCGATGGCGTCGGGGGCACGTGGTATTGGAACCGCTACCCGGGGGCACGCTGCGACGTCGAGAGCATCGACTACTCCTACAGCTTCGACGCAGAACTCGATGCCGAGTGGAAATGGTCAGAGCGCTACGCCACGCAGCCCGAGATTCTCACGTACCTCAACCACGTCGCCGATCGCTTCGACCTTCGAAAGGACTTCCGGTTCGAAACTCGAATCGCCAGCGCAGTCTGGAACGAGTCGGCCAAGCGCTGGCTGCTCACCTCCAGCGCTGGTGACACCATCGAGTGCCGCTACTACGTCATGGCTTCCGGCTGCCTCTCTGTTCCGAAACAACCAGACATCACCGGCGCTGAGCGCTTTGCCGGCGAGACCTACTCGACTGGTCGTTGGCCTCATGAGGGTGTCGACTTCACTGGCAAGCGAGTGGCTGTGATCGGCACCGGCTCATCGGCCATCCAGTCCATCCCCCACATCGCGGCCCAAGCCGCCGAGCTCACCGTCTTTCAACGAACCCCGAACTTCTCGATTCCCGCCCACAACGGGCCTCCCGTCGCCGACAAAGTGGCAGAGGTCGAAGCCGACCGCGCTGGCTATCGCGAACGGGCGAAATGGAGCGGTGCCGGAGTGCCGCGGGAACGCAGCGAGGTCAGCGCGCTCGATGTCTCAGAAGAAGAGCGCAACGCGGCGTACGAGCGGGCGTGGGAAACTGGTGGCCTCTTCACGCTGAGCACCGAGTTCAGCGACCTCGGAACCAACAAGGCCGCAAACGACACCGTCTCTGACTTCATCAGAGGAAAGATCGCCGAGATCGTCGACGACCCAGAGGTTGCGGCGAAGCTCTCGCCCACGACCTACCCCTATGGCACAAAGCGGCCCTGCCTCGACGACGACTACTACGCCGTCTACAACCAGCCACACGTGCGTCTGGTCGACCTCAGCTCAGACCCGATCATCACCATCACCGAGACCGGGGTCGAGACCGGCGCCGGACTGGTCGAGGTCGATGCACTCGTCTATGCCACCGGCTTCGATGCCATGACGGGCGCGTTGGTCTCGGTCGACATCACCGGTCGCGACGGCTTGACACTGGCCGACAAGTGGTCGGCTGGCCCGAAGACGTATCTCGGCCTCACCACCGTCGACTTCCCAAACCTGTTCATGATCACCGGCCCGGGCAGTCCATCGGTGTTGTCCAACATGATCGTTTCGATCGAGCAACACGTCGACTGGATCTGCGACACCGTCGCCCACCTCGATGCAAACGGCTTCGAGACGATCGAGCCGACGCCCATTGCAGAAGAAGCGTGGGGAACCCACGTCAACGACTTCGCTGGCATGACGCTGTTCCCGCAGGCCAACTCCTGGTACATGGGCGCGAACGTGCCCGGTAAACCTCGCATGTTCCTGCCGTACATCGGCGGCGTCGACACCTATCGCCAGATCTGCAACGACGTGGTCGAGCAGGACTATCTCGGCTTCTCCCTTGCCGGCAGCGGCAAACAACAAGTGAACGATGGGATCATCCGAGAGATCCAGCCCGATGTGAATGTCATGCTCGAGATGATCGCCGAGCTCGGCATGCCGCCACTGGAATCCTTGCCTGTCGCCGATGCTCGTGCGCTCTCCGATGCAGGCAAAGAGACCAGAGCACCAGGTCCAGACGTTGGCGAGATCGTCGACGGCACCTTCCCTGGTGCGGCAGGTGACCTCGACTACCGGCTGTATCGACCAGCCACCGACGGCCCACACGGCATCGTCATCTACTACCACGGCGGTGGCTGGGTGTTGGGCGACGCGACCTCCGACGACCCCTTCTGCCGGTATCTGTGCAAACGCAGCGAGTCGATCGTGATCTCGGTCGACTACCGGCATGCGCCCGAAGCCATGTTTCCTGCCGCCATCAACGATGCCCTCGCTGCATTGGCGTGGGTTCGGGCGAACGCAGGCGAACTCGGCGGATCCGCTGACCGCATTGCCGTTGCTGGTTGGAGCGCCGGAGCCAACTTGGCCGCTGTGGTGGCTCAGCAGGTTCGCGACGACGGCCAGCCCCCACTGCGAGGCCAGATGTTGCTGACCCCGGTCACCGACGGCACCACGGTCCGGCCCTCGATGGACGACAACGCCGAAGGCCTCATGCTGACCAAGTCCCTCATGAGTTGGTTCTTCGATCTCTACACCACCGAAGCGCAGCGAAGCGACCCGCTGGTCTCACCGCTACTGGCCACCGATCTCAGCAACTTGCCGCCCGCCGTCATCGTCACCTGCCAGTTCGATCCGCTTCGCGACGAAGGCAACGCCTACGCCGACGCTTTGGCGGCGGCGGGCAACGACGTGGAACACACGGTTGCACGGGGGCAGATCCACACGTCGATTCCCGCCGTCGACATGTTGCCGACCGGCGAGCCGTACCGCGAACAGATGGCCGCCGCCCTCAAACGCTTCCTCGCCTGACGAACCACGTGGACTGGGAATGTGGTCGCCCGAGCGACCACATCCATTCCCGATTGCATCACATCGCTAGAGCTTGACCATGACCTTGCCGGCGTTGGCGCCAGTGAACAGTCGATCGAGGGCCTCCGGTGCGTTGTCGAGCCCTTCGACGACGTCAGTGGCGTACGTGAGCTTGCCTTCCATGATCCAACCGCCCATGTCGGCAATGGCTTCTCCCGAGCGAGCGAAGTAGTCGAGGATGATGAACCCTTCCATGCGGCCGCGCATCGAGATGAGTGTGGTGAGATTGTTCGGACCAGGCGCCGGGACCGAGTCGTTGTAGCCAGAGATCGCTCCGCACATCACCACACGGCCTCGAAGGGCCAGGTTGGCGATTGCGTCTTCCAAGATGTCGCCGCCGACGTTGTCGAAGAAGACATCCACGCCCTTGGGGCAATGCTGGTTGATCGCCTTGCGGACGTTCTCGGTCTTGTAGTTGATGGCCGCGTCGTAACCGAGTTGGTCGACCAACCAGGCGCACTTCTCATCGGAACCCGCAAGGCCGACGACGCGGCAGCCCTTGATCTTGGCGATTTGTCCGACCACGGAACCGGTGGCGCCAGCGGCACCAGAAACCAGCACCGTCTCTCCCTCGACCGGACGGCCGATGTCGAGCAAACCGAAGTAGGCGGTGAGGCCGGTCACGCCGAAGACGCTGAGCGCAGCTTCGGGCTCGACTCCTTCGGGGACGACCATTGCATCGGCGCCCAAGACGGCGTACTGCTGCCAGCCAACCGTGCCGAACACGGTGGATCCGACGGGAATCTTGTCGTTGTTCGACTCGATGACCTTGCCGAGACCACCACTTCGGATCTCCGCCCCGATTTCGATGGCCGGCAGGTAGGTGTCGTACGCCATCCACCCGCGGATCGTGGGGTCGATCGAGAGCCAGGAGACCTCGACCAGGATCTGGCCAGGGCCCGGCACGGGAACGTCGACCTCGTCAGCGGCAAAGCACTCAGCGGCGACCGGCCCGTCAGGTCGCTGGGCAAGCGTGATGCGGCGATTCGTGTTCATCGCCGCACCGTAGACGCGCAACAACGCCGCTCCCCGATTCGGATGCCGGGGCGACGTTGTGAGCTCGCGAACAACTCGAGTTTGGCCGAAGGCCAATACCTAGTCGCGTGTGGTGCTGGTCTTGAGGTCCTTGAAGGCGACGCCGCGGTCGACCGAGATGTCACGAGGCAGACCCAAGACGCGGTCGCCGATGATGTTGCGCTGGATCTCATCGGTACCACCAGCAATGGAGGACGAGAACGAGCCCACGGTCTGCTTCTGCAGGTCGGGCCCGGCTTCGTCGCTTGGATCCCATGCCATCGAGCTGGGGCCAGCCATGTTCATGAGGATCTCACGCATGCGCCACTGGATGACCGAGCCGAACAGCTTGCCGAGCGAACCGCCGGGTCCGGGGGTTTTGCCGGCCTTCATCTCGGCCCGAGTGCGCATCGCCACGAGCGACTTGGTCATCTCCATGGAGTAGATCTTGGCCAGGTCCTGTCGGACGTTTTTGTCTTGGAGCTTGCCAGATGCCTCGGCAGCGTTCTTCAACATACGGAAGTTGGGTGTGTTGATCTTGCCTGCGCCCACCGTGCCGATGGCGACACGCTCGTACATGAGCATGGCCGTGGCTTGATTCCAGCCGTTGTTGAGTTCGCCGAGCAGGTTCTCGGCCGGAATACGAACATCGGTGAAGAAGACTTCGTTGAAGTGGCTGCCGCCATCGATCTGATTGATCGGGCGGATCTCGACGCCTTCGCTGCGGAGGTCGAGAATGAACATCGAGATCCCGGCGTGCTTCACAGCCTCGGGGTCAGTACGAGCGATGAGCACGGCGTACTCAGACACGTGGGCGAGAGTGGTCCACACCTTCTGACCGTTGAGAATGAATTCGTCGCCATCACGCTCAGCCTTGCTCTGCAGGCTGGCGACGTCAGAACCAGCCCCGGGCTCGGAGAACATCTGGCACCACATGGTGTTGCCGGCGATGTTGTCGGCCAGGTACTTCTTCTTCTGCTCTTCGGTGCCGTAATCGTCGAGGACGGGCTGGCACATGCCGTGGCTGATGATGAAGTCGCCACCCATGAAGGGAAAGTTCGACACTTCTTCACGGAAGATGGCGTCATGCTTACGAGTGAGGCCAGCGCCGCCGTACTCAGTCGAGATGGTCATGCCAGCAAGTCCGGCTTCGGCCAGCTTGGAGAAGTACTCCTTCTGCATGTCGAGGTTGTGAGCGGCAGCATGATCGGTGTGTTCACCAAGGAAGGTGCGAACTTTTTCGCGGAACTCGGCAGTTTCGGTTTCGGTGAGCACATCAGACATTGGCGGTTCTCCAGGGGTGATCGGGCGATTGGCGTTTCGAGGCTTTGCATTCTCGAGTCTCGGAGATTGTATAGTCCCAAACAGTCATGAGCGAAACTGTCTCCGGCAATACCGCCTCCAGCGAGCCGCCCTCACCAGGCCACGAGCTCGACGCTTCGCCATGGATGCGAGTCGAGAGCACGCTGATGGCCACTGCCGGGATGATGCGCGACACCTACGATCGGGCCCTCGAACCCCTCGGGCTCAATCTCACCGATGCCAGTCTCCTCGCCTATGTGGTCGAGACCGGCCCACTCAAGCAGACCCTCATCGCCGATCACCTCAGCATCGGACGAGCTGCTGCTGGCAATGTGATCGACCGCCTGCAAAAGCGCGATCTCGTCGAGCGTCAAGCCGACGACAACGATCGTCGAGTCTGGCTTGTGGCTCCCACAGCCGCCGGCAAAGACATCGCCGCTGAGATCGCCGTCATCGATGTCGGCCTCCGTCATGATCTCCGTCTCGGCATCGATCGCCACGAGCGCCAGATGCTGGCCACCTTACTGGTGCGCCTGCAACGAAATCTCCAGAGCGCACGTGCTCGAGACGCCCATTCACCCCGTTCATCGCTTCACAGTTCAACACCGAACAATCCAACAACAGACAGGAATCCCACATGAGAGACGCAGTCATCGTCGACGCGGTCCGTACCCCCGGAGGTCGCCGCAACGGCAAGCTCCAGGACTGGCACCCCGTTGAGCTCGCCGCCCACGTGCTCAAGGCCCTCGAAGAGCGCAACGGCATCGATCCCGCCATCATCGACGACGTCATCATGGGTTGCGTTTCCCAGATCGGCGAGCAGTCGCTCAACATCGGCCGCAACGCTGTGCTGACCGCTGGCTGGCCTGAGTCAGTTCCCGCCACCACCGTCGATCGCCAATGTGGATCGTCCCAGCAGGCCCTCCACTTCGCAGCGCAAGGTGTCATGGCTGGCGCCTACGACGTCGTCGTCGCTGCCGGTGTCGAAGTCATGACCCGCACACCGATGGGAGCATCCCTCGGCAAGGACATGGGCTTCCCCTTCCCTCAGGCGATGATGGATCGCTACGAGGAGTCTGGGCTTCCGCCCCAGGGCATCGGCGCCGACATGATCGCTGACGAGTACGACATCACCCGCGAAGATCTCGACGCTTTCGGCGCCGAGAGCCAGCGTTGGGCCGAAGTGGCCACCGAAGAGGGCCGATTCGAGCGGGAAATCGTGCCCGTGCCCGTCACCATCGATGGCGAGACCACGATGATGACCGCCGACGAGGGCATCCGCCCCGGCACCACGGCCGAGAAGCTCGGCAACCTCAAGCCCGCCTTCAAAGAAGATGGCAAGATCACCGCTGGCAACTCCAGCCAGATCAGCGATGGCGCCTCGGCTGTGCTCATCATGAGTGCCGAGAAGGCCAAAGAGCTCGGTCTCAAGCCCCGCGCTCGGTTCCACAGCTTCGCCGTGGTTGGCACCGACCCCGTCACCATGCTCAAGGGCCCGATCCCGGCCACCGAAAAGATCATGGAACGCTCCGGCCTCACCATGGATGACATTGACCTCTTCGAGGTCAACGAAGCGTTCGCTTCGGTCGTTCTTGCGTGGCAGAAGGAGCACAACGCCGATCTGTCGAAGACCAACGTCAACGGCGGCGCCATCGCCCTCGGACACCCGCTCGGCTCCTCGGGAACCAAGCTCATGGCCACTTTGCTCTGTGAACTCGAGCGCACCGGTGGCAAGTACGGAATGCAAACCATGTGTGAAGGTGGCGGACTCGCCAACGCAACGATCATCGAAAGGATCGAAGACTGATGCCTCGTATGAACCTGGAGGGCTCGTCCTCCATCATCACCGGCGGTGCCTCTGGCATCGGAGAAGCCTCCGCTCGCCAGCTCGCTGCTGCCGGATCCCGCGTGGTCATTGCTGACCTCAACGAAGAAAAGGGCCAAGAGGTCGCTTCCGAACTCGGCGGACTCTTCGTCAAGTGCGACGTGTCCAGCGTGGAAGACGCTCAGGCCGCGGTTGCCGCAGCTTCGGAGATGGGTCCCCTGCGGGCACTCGTCAACTCTGCTGGCCTCGGCTACGCCGGTCGCACCATCGACCGCAACAACGTTCCCATGGATCTCGAGCGTTTCGCTTTCGTGATCAAGGTGAACCTCGTTGGCTCGTTCAACATGCTCAGCCAGAGCGCTGCCGCCATGGCTCAGACCGAACCCCTCGATGCCGACGGCGCTCGTGGTGCTGTGGTCAACATGGCTTCGGCTGCTGCGTTCGATGGTCAGATCGGGCAGTGCGCCTACTCCGCCTCGAAGGGCGGCGTGGTCGGCATGACCCTTCCCATCGCTCGTGATCTCTCAGCTGTTGGCATTCGTGTCAACACCGTGGCTCCGGGCCTGATCGACACCCCCATCTATGGCGAAGGCGAGCAAAGCGATCAGTTCAAGGCCCACCTCGGCCAGAGCGTGCTGTTCCCGAAGCGTCTCGGCACCGGCGAGGAACTCGCCTTCGCTGTGATGGAGTGCATCACCAACCCGTACTTCAACGGCGAGACGATCCGTCTCGACGGCGGCATCCGGATGCCCCCGAAGTGAGCGGTGACACAGTGAGCGGTGACACAGTGAGCGGTGAAGAGGCAGTCATCACCGAGCAGCGGGGACGGGTGCTCATCATCACCCTGAACCGGCCCGAAGCTCGCAACGCCATCAATGGTGCGCTGTCACACGGGCTGTGGGACGCTGTGCAGCGTCTCAACACCGATCCCGGTCTCACCGCCGGTGTACTCACCGGACACGAGTCTGGCTTCAGCTCGGGCATGGATCTCAAGGCCTTCTTGGCTGGCGAGGACATCGGCCCGATGATGGACTTCATCAAGGCTGGCGCCGAGAAACCACTGATTGCTGCCATCGAGGGGTTCGCCATTGCTGGCGGACTCGAGTTGGCGCTCTCGTGCGATCTTCTGATCGCATCGGCTGGCGCCAAGCTCGGTATCCGCGAGGTCAAGGTCGGGCTGTTCGCAGCCGGTGGCGGCGTCATGCGTCTGCCGTCCCGTGTGGGCTACGCCAAAGCAATGGAGATGGCCATCACCGGCGATCACATCCTCGCTGAGGAAGCCATGGAACTCGGCATGCTCACCGAAGTCACCGAACCGGGCAAGGCCGTCGAGGCCGCCATTGCGCTGGCCGAGCGCGTCGCCCAGAACGCTCCCCTCGCCGTTGCTGCTTCCAAGCAGCTGGTGAAGGCAGCGGGCCAGGGCTACGACGAAGAGTCGCTCTGGAAGATGCAAGCTGGTCTCCAGGGCAAGGTCTTCACGTCGAACGACGCAAAGGAAGGCCCCAAGGCGTTCGCTGAAAAGCGCGCGCCCGAGTGGACCGGCACCTGACATTCCCTTCGGGGGTCAGGTCCCAACAGGTACAAGTTTCAACTCGGCACATCGTCGCTCGAAACTTGTACATGTTGGGACCTGACCCCTTTTGGGTTTTAGATGTCGGTGAAGTCTCCGCTGCGGCCTTTGCCGTTCGCGAAGCGGCGAGCGCCCGCAATGCCTTCGGCGGCGACCACATCGCGGCTGCCATTCCACTCTTGCTGAAGGGCAGCTCGTAGCGGCAGCCCCTCTTGATCGATGGCAGAGCTGCGATCAGCGTTCATGCACTGCTGAGGGAAGCGAGCGATCTGGACAGCGAGCTCCTCCGCCCGAGCGCGAGCCTCGCCTTCGGGAACCACGTATTCACAGAGTCCGATGCGTTCGCATTCCTCCGCCGGCACTTGCCGTCCGGTCAGGATGAGGTCCATTGCTCTCCCCTGTCCGACCAACCGGGGCAGTCGCACGGTCCCGCCATCGACGAGCGGCACACCCCAGCGGCGGCAGTACACGCCCATGTAGGCGGTTTCTTCCATCACCCGGATGTCGGCCCACATCGCCAACTCCATACCGCCAGCGACGGCAGGACCAGCGACTGCAGCGATCACCGGCTTCGAGAGCTCGAGCCGGCTCGGCCCCATCGGAGCGCGAGAGTGGCCCTCATCGGCGAAGGCCAACCGGTCGACGCCGTCATCGTCGTCAGACAGCGATGCCGCTTGCTTCAGATCCCAGCCGGCGCAGAAGGCTCCGCCTTCACCCCAGAACACTGCAACGGCAGCTGATGGGTCGTTGTCGAACTCGATGAAGGCCTCGAACAGGTGCCTGGCACTCGTTGGATCCATGGCGTTCCGAGCCTCGTACCGGGAATGGATGACCGTCCACACGGGGCCGTTCTTTTCGACTCGCACTGTCATCGGTCACTCCATTTTGGTCGTGTGTCTTGCCTTCGGCTTACTGCCTCGTCGTGCGTGACTGCAAGCAAAGGCAACCAAGGCCGCAGTAGCGGCAGCGGATCGTTCGAGTCTCCGTCGCGACGTGTGGATGAGTGGCGGCTGGATCTCGGTTGCCTTGGGCGGTAGAGGCGTGGTCGTTCCCGGCCTGCCTGGCGTCGGGCCCCACGTTCGGGCCGCAGCTGCAGATCAACTACTGTCTCCCCAGCTACTAGGGGGCTTGACATGCATGAGATCGTGATCACGAACGGCACCATTGTCGACGGCACTGGGGCCGACCGCTTCACCGGCGACATCGGTATCGACGACGGAGTAATCACCGCCATCAGCAGCGAGGTCGGATCACTCGTCGGCGAACGCACTCTTGACGCGGAAGCAGCCATCGTCGCTCCAGGCTGGGTCGACGTCCACACCCACTTCGACGGTCAGGCTGCGTGGGACGACACGCTCGACCCATCGTTCAGCAACGGCGTCACCACGCTCGTCATGGGCAACTGTGGCGTCGGCTTTGCTCCCTGCCCTCCCGGCGGTGAGGCGACGCTGATCGAGCTGATGGAAGGCGTCGAGGACATCCCCGGCACTGCCCTCTACGAAGGTGTGCCGTGGGGAGCGTGGAGCAGTTTCCCGGAGTACCTCGATCATCTCGGTCAGCGCTCCTACGGTCTTGACATCGCAGCGCAGCTGGCCCACGGAGCGCTTCGCTACACGGTGATGGGCGAGCGTGGAGTGCGAAACGAAGAGTCCACAGCGGAGGACATTGCAGAGATGCGTCGGCTCACCGCCGAAGCGACTGCTGCTGGTGCGGTCGGGTTCACGACCTCGCGCACCATCTTCCATCGATCCCTCGACGGCACCGCCGTACCTGGCACCTATGCCAACCTCGATGAGCTGAGTGAACTCGTGCAGGGCATGGCCGACGGGGGCGGCGGCGTCTTCGAGGCGATCACGTCGTCCTCGCTCGGCGACCTCGAGGCCTTTGGGGGCGAGCGCTTCAGCCAGACCGAGGAAATGGACATGCTGGCCACGATCTCCAAGACCACTGGCCAACCCATCACCTTCACCACGGTCCAGAGCGGCGATCACCCTGACGCCTGGCGTGAGGTCCTCGACTTCGTTGATGAGCAGAACGCTCTCGGTGCGCAGCTTCGGCCCCAGGTCTGCTCTCGGTCGATCGGTCTGTTGTCCTCACTGGCGGGCTACCACCCGTTCATGCGGCGCCAGGCGTATCTCGAGATCGCTGATCTTCCGGTCGCGGAGCGTGCCGCCGCCATGCGAGACCCCGAGATGCGAACCCGCATCCTCAACGACATCGACATCGCTCCGCCGAATCCGGGGTCGATGGAGGCGCTCTACGAGGTACTGCAGAGCTTCATTCCCAACATGTACGAAGTCGACGAAATCGTCGATTACGAACCCACGCTCGACACGTCTTTCGGCGCCAGAGCGGAAGCGCTTGGTGTGCCCGCGCTCGAGCTTGCCTATGACTTCTTCGTCGAGGGTGACGGATCGAATGTGGCTGCCCGCCACGGCGCTGGGTACGCCGATGGCAATCTCGACGCCGTACGAGAGATGCTTTCCCACCAACACACGATCACCGGGCTCGCCGACGCTGGTGCGCACGTGAAGCTGATTTGTGATGGCACGATGCCAACCACCCAGATCACCCTCTGGGCTCGAGATCGCACCCGAGGCGAGCAGCTCCCGCTCGAGTTCCTGGTCAACAAGCAGACCCTCAACAATGCGAACCTCTACGGCTTCGATGACCGAGGCTCGATCGAGGTGGGCAAGCGAGCCGACATCAACGTGATTGACCTCGAGCGGCTGCAGGTTCGTAGGCCCGAGCCTCATGCTGACCTCCCCGCCGGTGGTTGGCGGTTCCTTCAGCCGGTGCAGGGGTACAAGGCAACCTTCGTGAATGGCGTGCAGACCCGGTCGAACGACAGCGACACAGGCGAACGCCCCGGTCGTTTGGTGCGGGGATGAGCGAAGCGACGTCAGGAACGAGCGAAGCGACGTCAGGAACGAGCGAAGCGACGTCAGGAACGAGCGAAGCGCTCGTCAAGGTCGAAACGTTCGACAACGGAGTCGTCGAACTGATTCTCAACCGGCCGAAACGACGGAATGCACTGACTGGTCCGTTGGCCACCGAGTTGACTGCAGCGGTCCGACAGGTCACCAACAACAAGGCAGTTTCTGTCGTCATCATTCGGGGTGAGGGCGGCGCGTTCTGCTCCGGCCTCGACCTCAAGGAGTTCTCGCAGAGCCCGCAACCGGACTGGGTCACTGAGTTCCCTGGCCTCTGGCGTGAGGTACACGAGGCTCTGTTCGACCTTCCCTGCATCGTGATCGGAGCTCTCGAACGGGCTGCGGTCAATGGCGGCGCCAGCCTGGCTCTGGCCTGTGACTTCCTGGTCGCTGGCGAAGAAGCGTTTCTTCAGGTTGGCGAGATCCAGCAAGACATGGCGGCACCGATGAACATGGCGTGGCTGCGTCTGCGTCACAGCGAAGCCCTCGCCGCACGTCTCGTCCTGATCGGCGATCGTGTGCAGGGGCCAGCATTGCAAGCGCTCGGTCTCGCCCACGAGGTTGTGCCTGACGCCGATGTGGTCGAAGCAACCCGAGCGCTCGCTGGCCGGCTCGCCGAGCACAACACCATCGGCGTCCGTCGTATCAAGGCCAGCCTTCGCACGTCGGGCCTGGCCACCGACGGCACCAGCTGGTTCGATCGAGTGCTGGCCTCTGACCCGCTCAACGGCCAGCGGCTCGCCCCCAAGGCCGTCGAAAACCGCTGACTCGCCCCGTTTTGCGGAGCTTGGGCCTCAGTTTTGAGGGCTCAGTGCCGCAGAACGGGAAGGGGTCAGCCGTGGCAGTGTTTGAACTTCTTGCCCGAGTTGCAGGGGCAGGGTTGGTTGCGGCCGACGGCTTCGATCTTGCCGTAGTCATCGGCGACAGCGGTACGGATGGAACCTGCCCGCAAATCGAGTGAGGCTCCAGCGGCAATGGTCATCTCGGCAAAGCCTGCCTCAGCTTCAGACGGGGCCAAGAACAGTGCACAACTGCCGTCGTGGCGAGCGTTGTCGAGCCACGAGGCCGACAGGTCGGGAACTGGCGCCTTGACCAGCCCCTCCCCCAACGGGTTGACCACGACGATGTCGTTCTTGCGGACCTCGCAGGTCCATCCGAGCACGTGGTTGAGGTTGGCCTCGATCGAGCCGTCAGCGCTCGGCCAATCAGTTGGAATCTCGGTTCCGGTCGTGATGACCAATCCAGCACGGGGCGAAGCCATCGTGCGGACGAAGCTTGCAGCCACGGCGGGACGGCCGGAGCCGGCGGGGCGAATGTCGGTCATGCTCACGATGGTACTTCCGGCTGGTTGCCTGAAAGAACAGTGGTGGCGACATCGGTGCCCGCTCGTTGGTGGCGAACCGTGATCGTGACTTCGCACTCCGGCATTCCGCTGACCGTCCACGCGATGAGCGAGCGATCTGGCGTGCCGTCATTCCAACCGGCAAAGCGGGCTGCTGCTCGTCCCTCCAACTGACCGAATTCGACCCTTGCTGTCCCTCCGATCACCGTTGCGCCCTCGATGGTTGCTTCACAGGGCAGCGTCAGCGCGGCCTTCCTTGCAAAGGCCGACACATCGGTGGCGAACCAACCAGTGTTGGACACCGCAGCTTCCACCCGGAACATCTGCTGACCGGCCTGCGGCGACGGCCCGAGAGGGAGCGTGCGCAGGTGGTCGATCTCGAGGCACGGAGCAGCGAGCGCCTGATGCACAGCAACATCGGGATGGCCATCGACTTCAGCGGCCAGCAATGACGGTGGCGGATTCGTCCACACGTGCAGATCGTCCCAGCCGCCGATCTCGACCGAACCAAGCTGTGGGTGCTCGAACGCCGTCCACGGCACATAGCCACTCGGCGAGTGCTGATCGACCCAGCGCAGAACGGCGAGCGCTTCGTCGTCGGTCGGACCCGTGTACCAGATCTTGGTGGAGGACTTCGTGCCAGTAGCTGCATGGATCACATCCCAGAACTCGGTGGTCCAGCTGTAGATGCCCAGATGTTCGTAGGCCCAGTCGTCGGCAGCACCGCTCATGATGTCGGCGTAATCCCAGGTGAAGTCCTCGTAGACCGAGTGCGTGGGATACCCCGTGGCAGCTTCGGCTTGCACACCGAGCTGGGTCCAGGCCCAGACATCGAACGGAGGCAAGTCGCTGTCCTTGCGGGTCGACGACGGACGGAGCTGGACACCGCCGCTGGTGTGGTATGCGTGCGCACCACAGATGTTCGGTCGGGCCACGATGGCGCGGATGAGGGCATCGATCTCCGGCTCTGACATTGGATGATCGCCAGCCCCAGTCACCGCTGTCGACCAACCGGCGGGGAAGTTCCGGTTCAGGTCGAGACCTTCGACCGCTCGCGGTGTCGGAATCGTCCACCCGTCGAAGTCCCGAATGGTTCCCTCGGCGAGCAAGCGATAGCGGGAGCGCTTGCCGACCTCGGCATCTGGCGGCACCGGAACGAGCAACCGGTCATCGTCGAGATGTGTCGTCCATGGGCCGTCGTCATCAGCAACCCGCATCTGTAGCAACCGGCCGTTTCCGTCGACGTCACGTCGCTCGAGTCCGGGCAGCGGATCGGTTCGAGGCCACCGCTTGGTACTCGACCGAAGGAATCGAGGGTCATCGGCCAGCGCGAGTTCAGCTCCATCTGGGTTGACCCTCGGCACGATGTAGAAGGTGCGGGTGGCCAGCGCTCGCCGGATGCGAGGATCGTCATCGTGGCCTTTGACGAGGTGATCGATCATTCGGCAGGCTGCGACCGAGGCGGTGAGTTCGGTGGCGTGGATGTTGGCGTCGACCCAGTGCGCGGGCTTGGTGTGGTGTGCGCCCGCCGTGGTGTCGGTGACCGTGACGAGATGGAGATCCCGTCCTTCGCTACTCGAGCCGTACACCTCGACCGAGACCAGACCGGGGTGATCAGCGGCGACCCCATGCACCCATTCCACCAACTCGTCGTAACGAAGGTGTCGATCAAAGCCCCAGGACGCAGTCATCGGCTGACTGTAGGCACCGGGCTCTCTGACTGAGCCACGTGAGCGGCAACCAAGGCAACGAGATCCTCGGCATCGGGGCCGGCTCCGTCGATGAAGCCAGAACGACGGCGAAGACCGAACGGCATGCCGGTGACGAACATACCGGGACGCGACATGACTCCGCTGTGATGGACAATGCCCCCTCGACCATCGAGTAGATCTCGCTCGAGCCACGGAAGGTGCGGCTTGAACCCCGTGGCCCAGATCACCGTGGCGAAACCAGCAACATCGAGTTGGTCTGGGACCTCGGGAATCGGGAGCGGGCGCGGTCGCTCGACCGGTCCACACTCGTCGCACATTCCGTGGTCTTCCACGTACCGATCGATGCGATGCAACACGGCGTCGAGCTCAACATCGGCGTTGCGTGAATCCAGCGCCACGGATGTGCCGAGCTGAGCGACCGTGCCCACAACTGACTCGATGCGACCCACGATGCGTACACCTTTGGCTAGCAGCGTTCCGAGATCGAGATCGACTACATCGGTCGTTCCGACGAGCTGCAGCGATGGCAATTGCCGCTCGCCCTCGAGATTCAGCGAATCGGGAACATCATCGAGCATGCCGATGGTGTCCATCCACCAGAAGATGTCGTGGCCTCGATAGCGGCGGATCATCCGGCGATGACGACCGACCGACAGAGTGACGTCTCGACCGCTTCGAGTCAACTCGTCGGCCAGCTGTGCACCTGAAGCTGAGGCGCCGACGATCAGAATTGGTCCGTCGACGATCTGAGCAGGGTTGCGGTATTCGGTTGGTGTGAGCTGCACGGCGGCACCAGGGAACTGGCTGGCTACCGCCGGCACGTACGGATTGTTGCTCGCCCCCGTCGCGACCACGACGGCCAGACACGACCATGATCCGCCTGCAGTCTCGACATCGAAACCGTTGGCCACCGTCCGTACTGCCTCGACACCTGCGCCTTCGATCACCGGTGCATCAGACCCGTAGTCCCGAAGCCTCTCAGCGAACTCTGAAGCGAACATGTAGCCATCGGCGTCAGGTCCGTTGTACGCAGCGCCGGGGAGCCTGGCCAACCAGTTCGGCGTGAGCAGCCGAAGCGAGTCCCAACGCTCATTGGCCCAGGAGTTGGCGATGGACGCCCGCTCGAGGACCACATGCTCGATCGACCGCTGTCGAAGCTGCCAGCTCATGGCCAGGCCAGCTTGGCCTGCGCCGATGATGACAACGGTCGTTTCGTGCATGGGATCTCCCTCGTGGTCGCCGATCGGACGGACTGTTCTATCGGGAGTCTTGACGCCGCATGGCACTCCGTGTCGTCTGTTCGATCAGCCGAACTACTTCGGGCTCAGACAGCGGGGACACAAGCGGTCCGGTCAGATGTTTCGCTGCCCTGCTTCGTCGCAACGAAGAACGTGATGACGCCCTCACGGAGCTGATCGTCGAAGGTCAAGGAAGAGACACGGCCACGCCAGAACTGAGGACCGCCATCAATGCTGCGGAACACGACGTACTCGGTGTCGACGTCAGCGCCGTCAGTTGCTGACCAGGTCACCGTGGCAAGGTCGCCAACAACCGAGACCGCACACGAGGCAACAGGCTGGATGGGTTCGATGTCGATGACCATGGAACACTCGGTGCGAGTGCTGAGCTCACCAGATCCACTGCGGGAAGCCACGAAGTACGCCAGCGTCCCCGAGCGGTTCGAGTCAGCGAACGATGTGGTGGCCACACGGCCTCGCCACGCCTGAGATCCGCCATCGACGCTTCGGAACACGACGTATTCTTCGGCTCCTGCAGCGACCGGCCACGTGACGCCGACACCGTCGGCAGTGATCGTTGCCGAACACTGTGCAGGCGGGGTGAGCGGTGGGGTGACGTCATCGGTGAGACACGTCCTTGGATCGCTTCGATCGCCTGACGCTGCTCGGGACCTCACTTCGTAGACGATCGTGCCGCTACGGACCGTGTCGACGAAGGGAGCGGTCGCCGACACACCACGCCAGTTCATGTTGCCAGCGTTGACTGAGCGTGCAATCACGTAGTCAACGGCACCTGGAGCAGTGGGCCACTCGACCGAAATGGCATCGCCATTGATCGTTGCAACGCAGCTGACCGGAGGCTCTAGATCGTTCGGGGCAACAAAACCCTCTTCGCACAGGCGGGCAAGATCTCGGCCTGGCGACTGATCGCCGGGGGGGCCGACAGCGTTGATGCCACCGGCGATCCAGATGCAACCGTCGCTTGCCTCGAGAACGCCCCATCCGCCGCTGTCGCCAGCCATATAGGGGTTGAAGGACTGATCACGAAGGCCGGTCACGGCATCGTAGGCGATCGTCGCACTCACGCGTCCGGTGTGGCTACCATTCGAATTCGCCAGATCGCTGTTGTAGGCCGGCGTGAAACCAAGACCTGTCGAGTGCGAACCCCAGCAGTGGCAGGAGGCATAGAGGGTCATTCCGTCACTGGACATCTCGATGTCTTGAAAGTCGCCGCCGCGTCGGGTGTTGCTGTTCTGATAACGGCTGTCGTAGGAGGTGGTGTGCCCACTGATCTGGGCCCAGTCGTTGTTCTCGTCGTAGAGGTAGGCGCCGTGCTGTTCTCCAACGGCCAGGACGGTGCCTTGCGGCGTGGCCTGGATGTCGTACATGTGACTGCAGCAGGCGAAGTTCATCGAGAAGTCGTTCCACACCACGATCGACGGGTCGGTGCTGTCGACGCCGACCACGATCTGGCCGTTTCGGATGTTGTCCCAGCCAGACAAGTAGACAACGTTGCGGGTGTACGAGCGGCTGATACCCCAGAGAGCACCACCATCGGTCTCGGGAACCCATGTCCAGTCAATCGCTCCGGAGATCGGATCAAAGCGAACCACGCTCTGCACCGGTCCGGGCGTTCCGTTCGACGATGCCGTGGTGAAGGTGCCAGCGGCGTACATCCAACCGTCAGGCCCCATGCTCAGGTCACGGATGACCGAGGTCCCACCGTAGATCCGTGTGCTGAAGCCGGGCCAGAGATCGCCGGTTGCCGGGTCGATCTTGACGAGGGCGCCGATGGTCGACCCGTTCCACTCATCCATCTCGCCACCCACGAACAATCCGCCGTCTGGGCTCGGTTCGAGTGCCAAGACCGGGCCGCCGACGGCGGGCCGTATCGTGGAGACGAACGTCCCGCTACTGCGGTCGAAGGCAGCGAAGAACGGCTGCGATTCGATCTGGTCGCCGTTGGTCACCTCGAGGAACTTGCCCCCGGCGAACACGAAGCCTCCAGCTTCCTCGACTGCCCAGCCGAGTGAGTCGAAGCGGTCGATCACTCGCGACGGTCCTTCATTCGCCAGACCCCAACTCGACTGCTGTTCGTCGTCGATCGCAGCACTTGCCGACCCGGCAAAGCCAAATACAGCGGTCGCAGCGATACCTGCTCCCACCAACCAACGACATGCACGGCTGACGCCTGAAGATTCCATGCCTTCAGCGTGGCAGCGACTTGGCTGCAACTGAATGGGGAGAGCTACATGCGCTCTGGGCCTGCGTCACCAGGGCCCTCCTGGGTGACCTCGCCCCTCGCCACAGGCAGGAGAATCAGAAGGCATCGACGCCAGTGAGCTCACTCGACAGAGTCCAGAGCTTGGCTGCTTCGTCGGGATCAACCGCATGAGCGCTCACGCCCATGAATCGAGCCATCGGATCACCTTCGACACTGAGGCCAGCGATGTCGCTGTCCTCGCAGTACACGCCACCCATCCCGGCGAGCTGAGGCGACGTCGCTGCCCACACCGAGGTGGCGGCGCCCTGTTCGGCGGTCTTGAACAACTCGTTGATGTTGCCATCGGCATCGACCCACCCCATGGCGATCATCTCCTCCTGGGGAAGGTGGCGTTGCAGCTCGGTCATGATGCCGCCGGGGTGCACAGCAAACGCACGCACGCCCGCCTCGGCACCGAGGGCATCGAGGTGGACGGCGAAGAGGCTGTTGGCGGTCTCGCTGCGTTGTTGATGGCGATGTCGATCGAGCGTCCCTGCGCGACGATCCGTTGGGCGCAGGCTCGTACGCTTTGGAGAACGCCGAGGTCCATGGTCTCGACCGACACCGAGCCGCTCGCTTCGGCGAGCGGGGCCAGAACCTCGGCAGCATGGTCAGGTCGCCGAGCGGGCACGAGGACGTCTGCGCCGGCGTGGACGAGTGCCTTCGTGGTCTCGTATCCAAGGCCCGAGTACCCCCCGGTGACCACGGCGAACATGCCCGACAGGTCACGCCCTTCGAGGATGTCGGATGGGGTGCTTCGAAGGCCGAAGCCGCTGTCGATGGGCTGCTGAGGGGTCATCGGGCGACACTACTGCCTCAGAGGTTCAGCCTTCACGTCTCGGTTTCTGGTGCCTGAAGGCTGTCCAGCCTCTGGCCCAGCGGCTGGTCGGCCTTCGCTTGACCATGATGTAGCGGCCGATCCCTGCAACCACGAGGCACATCAACGCTGCGGTCCACGACACCACGGGTAGGACCACGGCGCCGACGAGGCCGCTGACCATCAAGAACTTCGCGATCGAGACGGTGGGATCTGCGTTGTCCATGGCCTTTCTACAGTACGACGAAGCAGCGAGCGGTGTCTGATCAGAGCTGTCGGTACGAGCCGAGGAACTGCTCGAGGCGGCCGATCGCCCACTCGAGGTCGTCGGCAGCAGGAAGGAACACGATACGGAAGTGATCGGGTTCTGGGTAGTTGAAGCCGGTGCCGGGAACCATCAGGATTTGCTCCGCCCGCAGGAAATCCAGCACGAACTGATAGTCGTCGGTGATCCCGAACTTCGATCGATGGATCTTCGGGAAGAGATACAGCGCACCTGCCGGGTTCGTGCAGGAAAGCCCTTCGATGGCATTGATCATGTCGTGGGCGACCCGTCGCTGCTCGTAGAGCCGACCACCAGGTCTGATGAACTCGCTGATGCTCTGATACCCACCGAGCGAGGACTGAATAGCGTGTTGCGCAGGCACATTGGCGCACAAGCGCATCGACGCCAAGAGGCGGAGCGCTTCCAAGTAGCTGGCGGCCCGGTCCGTGGCGCCGCTGACCGTCAGCCAACCGGAGCGGAAGCCCGCCACGCGATAGGTCTTCGACAGGCCGTTCAAGGTGAGGAACAACACGTCGTCAGCGAGTGAGGCGATCGAAGTGTGCTCAGCGTCGTCGTAGAGGATCTTGTCGTAGATCTCGTCGGCCATCACCACCAGGTCGTGCTGGCGGGCCAGTTCGACGATTTGTTCGAGCAGTTCGGGTGAGTAACAGGCACCGGTCGGGTTGTTTGGATTGATGACCACGATCGCACGAGTTCGATCAGTGACCTTTGCCCTGATGTCATCGATGTCGGGAAACCAATCAGCTTCCTCATCGCAGCGGTAGTGGACCGGCGTGCCGCCACTGAGCGTCGTGGTTGCGGTCCACAGCGGATAGTCGGGGCTCGGAATCAACACCTCGTCACCCGGGTCGAGGAGGCCTTGCAACACCATGCCGATGAGTTCCGAGACCCCGTTGCCGATGAAGACATCGTCGATCTCGACACCCTTGATGCCCATGCGCTGGTTGTACTGCATGACGGCTTTTCGAGCGCTGTAGATCCCTTGTGAATCGCAGTAACCCTGGGCTGTCGGCAGGTTCCGCACCATGTCGACGAGCACTTCATCCGGAGCATCGAAGCCGAACACCGCCGGGTTGCCGATGTTGAGTTTCATGATGCGATGGCCCTCGTGTTCGAGCCGATTGGCTTCGTCGAAGATGGGGCCGCGGATGGCGTAGAGGACGTTGTCCAGCTTGCTGGACTTGTGGATGTCGCTTGGCACCAGATCACTGTACGGCCCCACCGGCTGATGGGCCGTGCAATTCGGGGTCGTGGCACTCGCTCCAGATTCGATGCAACATGGAACATGGCCGTCACCGACACAACGCTCCCGAATCCGATCATGAACGACTTCTGGACTCGACCGACGGTTGCAATCGAAACCGACCTCGCTCATCTCCGGACTCTGCCGCCGACCTTCCACCCAGAGCCCGAGTCAGCAATGCCAGAGGTCATGCCCACAGGGGCAGGGTCTTGGGTCATCACCCGGCACGCCCACATCCTCGAAATGTCAAAGAACCCGCAGCTGTTCTCGTCGGCCAGTGGGATCACCGTCGACGACATCCCTGCAGAGTTCAACGAGTTCTTCTCGTCCATGATCGCCATGGACGACCCTCGCCACGCCCGGCTACGCAAGGTCGTCTCTGCTGGTTTCACCCCCCGGATGCTGGCCAAGTTGCAGGACGGCGTCGAAGTCCTTGCGGCGTCGATCGTCGACGAGATCCAAGAGCGAGGCTCGTGCGACTTCGTGGTGGACGTTGCTGCTCGCCTTCCGCTCAAGGTGGTCTGTGACCTGATGGGCATTCCCGAGTCCCACCTCGACTTCGTCTTTGACAAGACGAACGTGATCCTTGGTTCTGGTGATCCCGAATACATCGCCGAGTCCGACGACTTCTACACAACGATCCTCGAGGCCGGGGGCGGGCTCTCTGACCTCATGCTCGATGTCGCGGCCTCGAAGGAGGGTGGCGACGCCGACGACCTCACGACCATGCTGGTGAACGCCGACGTCGACGGCGAGAAACTCAGCCACCAAGACATCGCCAGCTTCTTCATCTTGCTTGTCATCGCCGGAAACGAGACCACCCGCAACGCGATCAGTTGGGGCCTCGAATACCTCACGCAGAACCCGGAGCAACGAGCCATCTGGACCGCTGATGTCGAAGGCGTCACCGGCAGCGCGGTCGAGGAGATCGTGCGTATGGCTTCACCGGTGACATACATGCGCAGAACGGCCACCTCGGCGACATCGATCGGGGGCGCAGAAATCGCCGCCGGCGACAAGCTCTCGATGTTCTACCTCGCCGCCAATCGCGACGAAGACGTGTTCGTCGACCCGTTTGCGTTCGACGTTCTTCGAGACCCCAACCCTCATCTCGGGTTCGGAGGTCCCGGGCCCCACTTCTGCCTTGGAGCGCATCTGGCCCGACGAGAGATCGCGGTGATGTTCTCCGAGCTGTTCGCTCGGCTTCCCGACATCCGCTCGACGGGGAACCCTGATCCGCTGGCATCGGCGTTCATCCACGGCGTGAAACACCTGCCCGCAGAGTTCACGCCCGTCTGAGAAGCGAAAGGTGACGCTGCGGTGGTGCTCCCCACGGAGGGGAACACCACCGGCGAGGTCAGCTTGCGGTCGTGCTGTTCGTGCGTCGGCGGCTCACGCCGACGAAGCCGAGACCCAGAGCCATCAGGAACAGTGCGGTCAGCAAAAGCTGCTGGGTGTTCGAGCCGGTGTAGGCCAGCGGCGACGGACGAACCGAAGGCGTCGAGGTGATCGTGGCTTGATCCTGGTTGTTGCTCAGGTCGTTCTCTTCGTGGTCGGAGAGAATCCTGACGGCATTGAGGATCGAACCTGTCCCCGTGACCACAGCGGTGTAGCTGACCGTTCGCGTTTCCCCGACCGGCAGCGATGCGATCGACCAGGTGATCGTGTTGTTCAGCTGATTGATCGTCAGACCAGCGTCGGCAGGGACCGTGATCGATCCCAGTCCCGCTGGCAACACATCGAGCACCTGCACATCGTTCGCATCCGTCACGCCATCATTGGAGATCGACAGCGTGTAGGTGACCGTGTCGCCAACCTCAACGCTGCTCACGTCGACGTTCTTGATCAGCTCGAGTTCGGCCGGCTCGATCGTCTCGGCGAGATCGTCGTCGGTCACCGGCGGATCCTCTGGGTTCAGCGTGGAAGTTCCTTCGACGTAACCGATGTTCGTCGTCGGTTCCATGACGTTTTCGAGCACACACGTGAAGGCCCAGACATCGCCAGCAGCGAGAAGCGATCGAGAGCGATCACAATCGGGTGCCAGCGGGTCAGTGACAGTCACGTCAGCAAGATCGACGTTGCCGGTGTTGGTCACCGTCATGCGCCACATTGCGTCGTCGCCGTCGGAGACAACGGTGACTTCGGTCCAATGGTCATCGTTCTCCACGTCGCAGCCAGCGATGTCGTCGAGATCGCAGACTTGCTTCTGGATCTCGATGCCGGGGCCGGTGCCGAAGTGATTCGCCGGATCGTCGTCGGTCACCGGAACAATGGGAAGTCCCGTTTCAGGATCGACGACTGCGGTGAATGGATCATCAGGATCGCTGGTCGGGGCAGCGGGGACACCGGTGACTGTTGCGACGTTGGTGTATTGGCCGAGGGTGGCTGGTTCAGCCGGCCCGGTGCAGACCATCGAGGCACCGACGTCGAGCACCGATGCAGGGCAGGTCACGACCACGCCCATGTCATCGAGAACCACCACATCGATCAGCGGCGTGTTGCCGGTGTTTGTCACTGCGTACTCCCACGAGACGTCCTCGCCAGCGGGGACGAGCACGCCGGGAGCGGCGTTGGCGTCTTCGCCGTTGACGGTCTTGATGACCTCGACCATTGGCGTTGCGCCGAAGTAGAAGTCGTCATCATCATCAGTGACGGGCGGAAGTTCGGTGGTGGAACCGTCAGGGTTCGTCACCGTTGGAGGCGTACCAGTGGCAACAGCGTTGTTGCTGTACTGGCCAGCCGTGGCCACACCAGTGGCTTCGAACAACCACGTCTCATCAGTGTCCAACGACAAATCGCCGTCAGTGTCACCAGAGACATACGTCGCCGTGAGATCGTCAGCGGCATCGGCCGGGGTTCCATTGTCATCGACAACGGTCACACCAGACAGCGCGATGTTGCCGGGGTTGCTGACCTCATAGGTCCACGTCACGGTGTCGCCTTCGAGCACGAATGGCCCCGTAGCTTCGGTGTTGTCGACGCCGTTGGTCGACTTCACGATTGCCATCTCGGGATCGACGCCGTAGTAGAAGTCGTCATCATCATCAGTGACGGGTGTCGGCACCGTGGTGGAACCATCAGGGTTGGTCTCGGTCGGAGGCGTACCAGTGGCAACAGCGTTGTTGCTGTACTGGCCAGCCGTGGCCACACCAGTGGCTTCGAACAACCACGT
>ENA-ORXM01000428-ORXM01000428.1-marine-metagenome-genome-assembly--contig:-NODE-428-length-76620-cov-6.146009_pt1 | contig 76620 bp, 76 predicted proteins | sample MGYA00237867_ERZ511480 | MGnify/ENA primary metagenome ERZ511480 (study PRJEB26309, sample SAMN06266103) | marine metagenome | isolation source: Algal blade | place: United Kingdom:Sidmouth, United...
CCCATCAGTGCCGTATTGTTGGTATTTGCAGGCCTATCGCTATTGAGCCCAATTGTATTTAATCGTTTATCAAAAACTCTAGTGGTCTAATAATTCCGTACATCACATAGAGTCGTTAGACTCACCATGTGACCACAGGAAAATACAATGCCACGTAAATCGTATAGCAGCGAGTTCAAGAAAGACTCTGCAGCACTCGTCCTCGATCAAGACTACAGCATCTCTGAAGCTTGTAGAGCCGTGGGCGTCGGCCCAACAGCTATGCAACGCTGGGTAAATCAACTGCGCGCTGAGCGCTCTGGTCAGACGCCACAGTCCGGGAAAGCCTTGACGGCCGAACACCTTGAAATACAAAAACTGAAGAAACAAATCAAACGCTTGGAGGTCGAGAAAGAAATATTAAAAAAGGCTACAGCGCTCTTGATGTCGGACAATCACAACGTTACGCGTTGATCGACACCTTGAGCGCTGAATTTCAACAGGCGGATGTCCTGCGCTGCTTTTCCCTGAGTCGTAGCAGCTACCAATCACACTGCCAGACTCGCTCAGTGGTCAATCACGAACGTGAACGACTGAGCAACAAAGTAAAGCTCATGTTTAGAGACAGCCGCAATGCGGCCGGTTCACGAACTCTTGCTGGCATGCTGAAAGCCGACAACGAATCGATTGGCCGCTACAAGGTTCGATCTTTGATGCGGGAGAATAACCTTGAGAGTAAGCAGCCAGGCAAGCACCGCTACAAACCGGCACAAAGTCCCAGTGACATTGCACCGAACCTGCTGAACCGAGAGTTCAACGTGACACGCAGCAACCAAGTATGGTGCGGTGATATCACCTACGTTTGGGCTGGCGGTTGTTGGCTGTACCTTGCACTGGTCATCGACTTACACAAGCGTCGGATTGTTGGTTGGGCGTACGCCAAAAAACCGGATACGTACTTGACGGAGGCGGCGTTGCGCATGGCGTATGAGTCGAGAGAGCGACCTGCGAACGTGATGTTCCACTCAGATCAAGGCTGCCAATATACCAGCGCACAGTTTCGTCGCAGGCTTTGGCGGTATCGCATGACACACAGCATGAGCCGACGTGGCAATTGTTGGGACAATGCTCCGATGGAGAGAGTATTCAGGAGTTTCAAAACGGAGTGGATGCCGAAGAATGGCTACGCTGACTACGTGTTAGCAGAGCGAGATGTTCACCGCTTCATTCAATACTACAACCATCGTCGCGGCCATAGTTATAACGGGTATATCGCACCAGCAGTGGCCGAAGAAAAAGAGATAGTACAAGCAAGGTAAACTTAAACCTTAACAGATGTACGAAATTACTTGACCACTACAGGTGTCGGATTTCCGAAGCCCTAGAACTCACGCTGGAGCACGTCGACCTGTCCGCCAAGTCGTTACGGCTCCGTACCCTGAAACAACGCAACCAAACCACCTACCGATCTGTGCCGCTGCCGGATCATCACCTGGACGCGCTCGAACTGGTACACCGCATCCGAAAACAGCAGAAGACCAAGAACGGGGGCAAAGCCAAGTTGTGGCCCTGGGGACGAACCCAAGCGACCAAACACATTTGGGCGGTGATGCAGGCGGCGGGCATCGAGGGCGATCACGCTAGCCCAAAAGGGCTAAGGCATGGCTTCGGGGTCAGGCTTGCCCAGAAGACCCGCAACCCGCGTCTGGTGCAAAAACTGCTTGGTCATAAGAGCCTCGAGACAACAGCGATTTACATGGATCTGGTGGGTGAGGAAGAACGCGCTGAAGTGGTGGGGGCTTGGGGTTAGTCGAAAAATATCCTAGCGACCTAAATTTTAATAGACGACTTAAAATTAGACGTGTAAGTACAAGTACCTCTCAAAAAGAGTACGCGTCTTCCTTGTATGTATACTCAAATAATTGTCTGTTCAGACTGCCAACCTCATGAGAAACCTAAAATGATAAAGCTACAAAGCACCAACGACATCATTGTGGTAGACGACGATGATTTTGATTTAATGATGACAAAACGTTATGTCGAAATGTCGGAATTGGTTAATCCTCTTTTGACATTTAATTCGGGAGAGAGCTTCATTTCACACATGCAAGGTGTCGGAGAAGGAAAATCAGAGATGCCAGCGTTAGTGTTCTTAGATATCAATATGCCTAGAATGGATGGGTTTGAGGTATTGGAAAAAATTCGAGTCGTAGACTCTTTCCAGGCTTTACCAATTGTGATGTTTTTGACCACTTCGCAAAACCCAGGAGACATGGCACGTTGTCAGTCGTTTAATGCCCATATCCAAGAAAAATTTTACAGCGCAGAGGAGGCTGTACAGTTTCTCAACAACCTCATTCCTGACAGCTGATAAACAGCCCGCGTCATTTTTAATAAAAATCAAGAGTATTGAGGCCTGCCGACATTGACGTCATAGCAAAAGCCCCTTCTTCCGAAATTTTAGCGACGAAGATTGCTTTCAAAGCCTAGGAGATCCACGATGGATGCAGAGCACCATAGTGAACTGCAATTCCCGAGAGTACTGCATAAACTATCAGGTAAGACGGCCAAATCTGTTTGGTTAGTGATTTTGAGTATATTTGCTGTCGGCATCCTGTTGACAGTGCTGGCGTTTAGTCGTTTGTATGCCGATGAAAAAGCTCAAAATATACAGGAAGTAACTAAAAAAATTAACGCGTCTATGTCTCATCTAAAGTCTGTTGTGGGCGCTCAGAGTAATTTGCTCGCCTCATTACAAGGACTTTTCTACGCAAGTCCTTCTGTCGAAAGGAATGAATTCCATCGGTTTGTAGAGAGCATCGATATATCAAGTCAACACCCCAGCGTTATCGCGCTATCATGGAACGCTGCGCTAGAGTACGACTTGCGGGAGAAGTTTGAGCAGGATGTTCGTGAAGATACCTCCCTCCAAGAAGAAGGGTATCCGGATTTCAAAATTAGGCCTCCAATTGAAGCAGGGCAAATGGCTTATGTCATCACTTACATCGAGCCAATGAAGGCCAATGAGAGCGCATTTGGATTTGATATCGGAAGTGTTGCGCAAAGGCGGCTTGCAGTAGAAAAGGCGCGTGATACAGGACGTATTGTTGCTACAGAGCCGATTACCTTGGTTCAGCAAGCTGCCGATGAGAGAGGTTTATTGCTTATAGCGCCTATTTACAAAGATATTGGGTTGGAGACTATCAGCGAACGGCAGGCTTCTTTTGTCGGTGTCGTAGTTGCAGTGTTTAGGTTGCCTGTTCTCATAGGAACATCTATACCTGATGAACTTGGTCATATCTTGGTCAACGATATAACAGACTTATCCGCTTCCTCTGAAGGCCAATTGGTTTACATGGAAGGCGATGCGGAACTTTCGCCATTGCACGTTTTGCAGCGGCAACTGGAGGTCGGGGGGAGGACATGGCAGCTGAACTTTGGTGTCGAAGAGCAAAGCTTAAGTCCTGGCATTACGATGGCGGAAATTGCTTTAGTGTTGTCTGGGCTGCTGGTTAGCTTGTCATGCTGCTTTATTTACTGGCTGCTTTGCGATACAAAAAACCGTGCGATTGCTCACGCAGACAAGCTCACTCAGAGCTTGCGGGCTGTTAATGCTGACCTAGATCGATCCAACAAAGATCTCAGACAATTTTCCTATATCGCCTCTCATGATTTACAAACACCTGTGCGCGGCATCAGCGTAGCAGTTGATGGTCTCGCGCATGAATTGGTCGACGATTCGAGGAGCAGTATCAAGGGTTACCTAGCTCATCTCTCCGGCTCTGCTAACAGACTAAAAAGCCTTCTATCTGACTTGCTGTCTTATGCACAAACAAATCGATGCGAACTGCAGAAGACTAACATCGATCTAGACAAGCTCACGAGGCGTGCTGTCGGTCAGCTCAAAGCTCAATATGGATTATCTGAAGATAATTTTAGAATCCAGACTCCACTGTTTAGTGTTTGGGGCGATGAAACACAGGTCGAGAGAGTGGTCGTCAATCTTATTGGCAATGCGATCAAGTACCGCAATTATGAGAGAAATCTAGAGATTTCTGTGTCGACTGAAACAAGTCTCAATAAGTGTACTTTGTTGGTTGCAGACAACGGGATTGGCATAGATGAAAAATATCATTCTAGCGTATTTGAGCCGTTCCAGCGCTTGCATCGGCATGATGAAATAGAGGGAACAGGGCTAGGGCTTGGGATTTGTCGACAGATCGTCAACCTCCATTCTGGTCGTATCTATGTTGCTATGTCTTCGGACGAAGGAACTACATTTGCGATCGATTTCCCTACACAGCAGGGTAAATAGAAGTACCTGCGGAATGACGTGCGATTCAGCCATCACCAACGCACCAAAAAGGTTCCCTTTCGGTGCACGCAAGCGCGGGCAGGGGATAAAAATTCTAATACCAAACTGTTCACCCTTATCTGCTTTCTATTTGTATAGGGGGTGTGAAGCTCAGTCCATCAAAGTAGCTCTCGACGTACAGAAACAGGGGTCTGTAGCCCTTAGCGCGACTTTTCGTTCCGTTGGGCTCCATACCCCTATAGAAAGCTCCCACCTAAAAGTACTGGCATACTTTCAAGTGGAAAGTATTCCCCTAATTAGGTTTCGCCATGCCAGCGATGTGCCGCAATTGCAACGCGCTCACCCAAAAGCCTTCCTGTTTCTAGATCCGCAGGATTGGGCGACTGATCAGGACCTTGGTCATCCAGTGATTGGGTTCCGACACCGGTATAGAATCCACATCGATTTATAGCTGTCTCGTAGTCTTGCGTAGAGTTGCTGTATCCCGGCTTGAATGCGGGAGGTACCCAGATCATGCCGTGCTGACAGGCTAGAATGAACATTTGATTCAAGGTAGAGGACTTATCTCCTGCAATTGATCCAGAGTTTGTGAACCCCGCCGCGAGCTTATCTTTCCACGCATGTCGTGCCCAAACATTTGAAGACGTGTCGGCGAATTTTTTAAACTCTGCGGACGCCGCCCCCATATAAGTTGGAGCACCAAAAATAATGGCGTCCGCACTCTCTAATGCATCCCAGTGCTCGGCCGTGGAATCGGCTAAGTCAGTAGCTAGATATAGACCGACTTTTGCTTTGCCATCTTTGGCACCCTTTGCAACGGAGTGGGCTAGCCTCTCCGTGTGGCCGTATCCAGAGTGATAAATAATTGCGACAGTTTTCATTTTATTTCCCAATCCTAGAAATGTTCGAGATACTATATCTAAGGTGGGTGCTAAAAGACTAGTACGCACCTTTTGGTGCCTATGGCGACCCAGAGGTGAATATGGAAACAAATACAAAGGAAGGCAGTGGAGAGGGCGGAAATATTCAGTTCCCCGTAGATTGCCCTTCTCGTAAAGTACTCGAGCTGCTAGCAGATAAATGGAAACTCCTCATCATCCACTGTCTCGCCAACGGCGAACGACGTAATGGCGAACTTAAGCGTGCTGTAGAAGGAGTTAGCCAGAAAATGCTTACTCAAACACTCCGTTCATTGGAACGTGATGGGTTCGTAGAGCGGAAGAACTACCAAGAGATTCCTCCACGCGTTGGATATAGGCTGACAAGCCTTGGAGGCTCATTGCGCGACGAATTGCTTCGCTTAAGCAAATGGGGAGTTGAAAATTTTGGCGAAATCGCTTCGGCACAAACAGTGTTTGACCTGAGTAGTCAGAAATAGGGCTTCAATGGGTCTGGGCAATGAAATGGACCACTGCTTTGCTAATCGGAAACCGATTCCGACGCTATACAAAGGTGCAGCAAGAAAACGGAACAGTTGTAAATCGAACTCGATGTCTGATATGAAATATTTCCGTATTTGTCATATCACCCAAAGTGCGAATTTTCGAACGGGGCTAAACCCATTTCTCTAAACGCAGTCCCTCGACGCGTTCAAATTCACGTAGGTTGTTGGTGACAACTGTCAGCCCTTCGCTGCGAGCGTGTCCGGCGATGTGTAGGTCATTGACACCGATGGGCGTTCCTTTGCGCTCTAAGTCTGCGCGAATGTCCCCGTAGTGTCCTGCGGCCTTTTGGCCGTAGTCAAGCACGGTTAGGCGGGAGCAGAAGTCTTCTACAGCCGCTAGGTTTCGTTCGGGTTGCGCGCTCTTTTCTACGCCATGCAAAAGCTCTGCTTGGCTGATGGTACTGAAGCACAGTTGCCCTGTGTGGCGGTTAAAGTGATCCATTGCTTCGAGGGGACGGCGCTTGATCACGTAGATGGCGATATTGGTGTCGAGCATGAATTTCAGCATCAGAAAGATTCGCGCTCTTGCTGTTCTTGAGAAGCTCGTTCGTTCATGAAGTCGTCGGTCACACCTTCACTCGCGAGAAAGAAACTATCCCAAGTATTATCGACGGGCGAGAGTATGCGGTCTTTCCCGACCACGCGGACATTTACTTGTTTCACATCATCGGGAAAACGAGTGTCGGCGGGTAAACGCACAGACTGGGTGCGGTTGTTGACGAAAACAGATCCGGTTGACATAAGGCCTCCTAATGCAGTGCTATATACAAAAAGTATATAGCATGTCGGCTAAGAACTCATGAAACTTTGGAATATTGGGCGTCTAGGCCAGGATATAGGGCACTGAATTTGTCATATCGTGCAATAAAGCCACCACCTAATCCCTCAAAAAGAACCTATTTTTGGCACGCACAGGGCCACTTGAGTTGAGCGCTCACAGCTGCACTAGCCACGATCGAGTCAGTTACTCTTCTTCCTGAAACGACGAGTCCTCAACCATCAAGTGGTGTCCGGCGGGGTGGGGCCGACCGTGTTTTATTTCGTCTTTGTGTGCGGCGCGCACGATTTCAACTTGCAGCTTGAATGTCAGTTGTTTTCCGGCCAAGGGGTGATTGGCGTCTAAGGTGATAATGTCATCCTCGATAGCGATGATGGTGAATTCCATCGGGCCATCCGGGCCGCTTGCTGCCACTGGAGTGCCTACCTCTATCTCCATGCCTTCGGCTAATGCTTCGCGCGGTACTTCCATCACGGCTTCTTCTACGCGTTCGCCGTAGCCTTCTTCCGGGCTGATTTCAACTTCGCAGCTCTCGCCGGGCAGTTTGCCTTCCAGTGCCGATTCAATTTTTGGCACCAGATTGCCGTGGCCGTGCAGGTAGGCAAAAGGGCCTTCGTCTGTTGTGCTTTGCAGCAGTTCGCCCTGCTCGTCGTAGACGTGCATATGAAGCAATACAATGTGATTGCGGCGCACAGTTAAAGGAGAGGCGTTGGCCGCTGATTCGGCCGATGGATTGTGTTTAGTCATGCGTTATTATCAAGCGCGTTGCGTTGCGCTGCAAGCACACGAACAAAGCATGAGCTCAGGGTGTTTTATTTTGAATTTGAGTACTTAAGACGGCGCGTACGCCTAATACGATCAAGGCGGCCGCGAGCACGGCTTGCCAGCGCAGTGTTTCTCCCATAAACAACAGACCCCACAAATACCCTAACAGCGGAATGATGTAGTTGATTTGCGCAAATTTGTTGGCGGGCAAATGCCCCAGCAATTGGAAGTACAGCAACGCCGCTCCACCGGTACAAACGCAGCCTAATATCAGCATGGCGAGCCACGCTTGTGCTGATTGCGGCAACACGGGGCTTGTGCTCTCCAGCAGTGCTAATGGTAAAACGCAGGCTGCGGCCAGCCAGAGTGTGATGGCGACATTCGCGTAAGAAGTTGTAGAGCCAAGCTTACGCACCAGGGTTGCTGACAGTGCATAGCTCACGGCGCCGCCAGCGACCAAGAGCTGCCCCCAAGCTCCGCCTAATCCCGATAGCGCATCGCTGCCTACCAAAACCAATAGCCCAACAAATCCGATTGTGAGACCACCCAGCTGCGTTCTTGATAGTTGTTCACCCAGTAAAAGACTGGCACAAGCAAAAGTGGCCAGCGGCATTGTGCCCATCAGTACAGCGGCGATACCGCTGTCCACTGTTTGTTCACCGGCGTGGATCAATATATAGGGCAATGCGTTACCCAAAATAGCGGCCACTGCGATCACGCGCCAAGGTCGTGGCTGTGGTTCGCCGTTAACGTTTTTATTTCGGGTCAGCGCAGCGGCAACTGTCAGCACACTCGCGCCCAGCACCAGCCGCCACACGGCAAGCCAGCCGGGTGGGATCTCTTCGACAAGTATTTTTATCCATAAAAAAGATGTGCTCCAAATCAACACCAGTGCGGCAAACTGAAGACTGAGTCGTTGTTGTGGTGTCATGACATCTGTGCCGAATCAATTAGGTGGAGCGGCAGTGTACCCTGCCGGAGTTTAAAAATGTTTTGGTATGGCTTTTGATTAAAGCCATAGAATAAAGTCTTAACAGGGATGTTTGATGGCTATCAAGAGTCAAGAGAAGAACTTTCTCATTGCTGTGGTGGTGTTTGGCCTTTTGGTTGGTCTGGCGATTGTATTGTTACCACTGTTGTCAGGAGGCGATAAAAACAAAGCTAAAGCGCCGCCCCCTAACACTGAAAGTGTTCGTGTAGAAGTGGATCGCAGCGAACCATCGCCACCTAAAAAGCCAGCAGAAAAACCCGCAAAAGCGCCCGAGCCGGAACCCGAAAAAGACAATGAAGAAAAGTCTGCAGACGAGCCTCCTGCGACTGAAGCAACGTTGGTCTTGAGCAAAGCCAAAAAAGTGCCGACGGATTATTTCGAAGACAGCAGTGGAGTGGCTGAACTGCCACGAGTGGTGGAGCGCTATTTGGATGCGGTCAAAAACGGATCGCGATTTATGGGGCGACTGGAGTCAATTGCGCTGCGTGATAACAATGTATTAGAAGAGCAACGCCAAAACGCGAAAAAGGGTGAGAGTTTGACTTTGCAGCGCGGCGATCTGACAAAAGTCATCTCCTACAACATGAAAATTAATACCCCATATTTGTCCGCGAGCTTTGACGCCGAAACTGTTGGTGATTTTAAGGGTGATGTGTTGGTGGAGTGGGTTGATAGTGCAAGTGATGAGCGGATTGAACTATTTTTCACACCTATATCGCGTGCCGGAGCAGAGGGACAGTTTCGATTAAATATGCCAAGTGATGCAATCCCGCCTGCAAGCAAGGTGTTTGTTTACTCTGCCACTGACGAGATGCCGCTGATTGCGACAGGTGCTTACAAGCCTTAGTCGTCTACTGGCGAACCCAAAAGTGCCTAGTCAACGTGCGCCGCTCCACTAAGCACTAAAACGAGTGTTTACTCAAACAAACACTCGTTATGGCTTTCCAAATTTGGTGTGCAGTGTCTGTTAAACAAGTGAGCCTGGCAGTGAAAAACTTATCACAGCGCCGCATCCACTTTCGCTGTTAGTGGCCAGAATAGCGCCGCCGGCGTTTTTGATTATCTGTTTCAATTCAATCAGACATAATCCCGGTGCCTGGCTTATCTTGTTTTTATCCGAGAAGGCTTTGTTGGGGTTCTCAAACCCTTGGCCGTTGTCTAGCAGAGTGACGAACAGCATATTGCGCTCTTGGTTTTGCTCAATGCTGACGCTTAACTTCAGTGACTGAGAAGCGTTGTGGGCCATCGCATTTTCAAACAGTGTCGCAATGGCTAGCTGCATAGTCTGAGACTCACCATTGACCCAGACGCTATCGACCACCAGCTCGTGGCGGCTCTTGGGGTCGTAGAGGTACATGACTTCAGAACACAGCGTTTTGAAATCGTAGCTGCTGGGTTTGTCTACCGCTGTATTTATGGCACGACTTCGTTCTAGTACCTGATTGATCAACTTGAGAGTGTTGTTGCTCAGTCCTTCAACTTTGTCTAACAGCTGTAGTTTTCCGTCTCCCAAATCTCGGAAGTTGGATTGCAGCTCTTTCGACAGAGCAGACAAATCCCGTATCGGTGCTTCCAACTCGTGTGCAGAGTGCGCCATGAAGCTCTCCATTTCATTGACGAGGTGAGACATTTTGACGTTTTCTGCAACCGCAGCATGGTGGTTGCTGACATCATCCGCGGTTGCCAAGATATAACCCACACGCCCATCGATTGTCTGGGCGGGGCGCAGCTCAATATTGAGTTGTTGGATGTAGTGCTCGCGGTGAACCGAGAGCTTGAAGCTCTTAGCTGTGTTGTGTTTTAGGGTTTCAAGTAGCTTGTCGCGAAACACGAAACCAGCAGCATCGGGGAATGTTTGCTCAATGGGCTGCGCAGAAATTTGCTTGGCATCAATCTGCAGGCGTTCTACTGCCGCTTGGTTAACACGAGAGAGTGTTGCTACTCCGTCTTCATCACAGTTAATCAACAAGGCGGGTGTATGCAGCAGGTCAAAAACTGCGGACAAGGCGTTCGATAGGTTGTTCAGCATAAATAATGTGGTCGCTAGTCTCTAAAGATAATCAACGCTATTGACTAGGCGGGGAGGACAACATAACTGAACGTTATAACGGGTTTATAACACCGATTATTGCAAACTTTGGGCCTAATGAAAAAGACAGGCTGCTGCAGTCTTCATTCTAACTGTCTTGTAGGTCAGCAATGGTGTGAGGGCGGGCGAGGAAGTGGTTGCTCTAGTTGTTAAGTCGACGTGCACCGAACCATCGAGTGAAAAAAAATCTGCAAATCAATAGTACTGTGTCTATAGTCAGTGTTAGTTCGAAAACAACTGTTTCCATATACAGTTTTTTGGTCTGCTGAACATCTGCGCTTAGTTTGGGTTGCGGTGCAGAGCAGTTCCGTCACCTTGTCTAGCGTGTTTTTTTGGGGGTTCCGCCAATGATGATTTTTAATAGCATTCGTATTCGTACGGCCATCTGTGCACAGGTGTTTGGGGCTGGGTTTCTTTTAATGTCTGTGATGCACTTTATGACGCAGTCTGAGTTCTCCAGTGAGCATGCCAAAAATGTTTATCTGCTGGGCTTGGGGCTTTGGTTGATGTATGGCTTTGCAGCGATGTTTGTTTCGTGGCTCGCGGCGTTTTCACTGCGGCACTCAGAATATCGTCACCAAGTGCAGAACTTGTGCGTCTCTGGCATTGCGATCAGCTCTGCATTGTTAACGCTAAGCTGCGCCAGCTGAAAAAACCATACTTGGCTTGAAGCATTTGCTTGGCTAATGATTGCGCCTGCTGATGATGAGCTTCAGAAGCTTGAGAGGGTAAAGCGCTCTGTGTGGATATCGCCTCTCAGTGCGAGAGGCGATTATTGGCGGGCCTTACTTGCGGCGTACCACTTGATCGACATCACGCACTGCGCCGGTGGCTGCAGAAGTCGTCAAGGCGGCATAAGCGCGCAGAGCTGTGGTGATTTTACGAGGGCGCTCACCCGGGTGCCAGCCGTCGGGGCGGCTGTCCATCGCTTTGCGTCGAGCATCGAGTGTGGCGTTGTCTAAACGCACATTGATGCTGCGCTCAGGGATATTAATATCAATGATATCGCCGGCTTCCACTAAGCCAATAGCACCACCTTCAGCTGCTTCTGGTGAAACATGGCCAATTGACAAACCACTGGTACCACCTGAAAAACGGCCGTCAGTCAGCAGCGCACAAGCTTTGCCCAAGCCCATGCTTTTGAGGTAACTGGTGGGGTAGAGCATCTCTTGCATGCCTGGGCCGCCGCGTGGGCCTTCGTAGCGAATGACAACTACGTCACCCGCTTTAACGTGTCCGCCCAAGATAGCTTTTACCGCATCGTCTTGGCTGTGGTAGACCACGGCGGGGCCGCTGAATACCAAGCTGCCTTCGTCCACACCGGCTGTTTTCACAACACAGCTGTCGAGTGCGATATTGCCAGTCAGTACGGCTAGGCCACCGTCTTTGCTGTAGGCGTTTTCGATTGAGTGTATACAGCCGTTGACACGGTCGGTATCTGGTTTCCAGCGACGTTCTTGGCTGAAGGCTGTCTGCGTGGGTATGCCACCGGGTGCAGCGCTGAAGAGCTTCATGGCTTCTTCACTGGGGTTGTCGCTTGCGATATCCCATTTAGCCATGCCCTCGGCGAGGGTCGCGCTGTGAACAGTAGGGATGTCATTGTGCAGTAGGCCACCACGATCTAGCTCGGCCAATATGCCAAACACGCCACCGGCACGGTGTACGTCTTCCATGTGATAATTTTGCGTGCTTGGCGCTACTTTACACAAGTGCGGCACACGGCGTGAGAGTCTGTCGATGTCTTCTACACCAAAGCCAATTTCGCCTTCTTGCGAGGCAGCGAGCAAGTGCAGAATAGTGTTGGTAGAGCCGCCCATGGTGATGTCCAAACTCATGGCGTTTTCGAAGGCCTTGAAGTTGGCTATGTTGCGCGGCAACACGGAATCATCACCTTCTTGGTACCAGCGTTTGCACAGTTCTACCGCGGTGCGACCAGCGCGCTTAAACAAGTCTTCGCGATCGGCGTGAGTGGCGAGCAATGAGCCATTGCCGGGCAACGACAAGCCTAAAGCTTCGGTGAGGCAGTTCATCGAGTTGGCGGTGAACATACCTGAGCAGCTACCGCAGGTAGGGCAGGCGCTACGTTCGACACGGTCTACATCGTCGTCACTGATGTCTGGGTTGGCGGCGTCGATCATGGCGTCAACCAAATCCAAACGGCGCGTCTCGTCACCCCATTCAACCTTGCCCGCTTCCATCGGGCCGCCCGAGACAAACACGACGGGGATGTTGAGACGCATGGCAGCGTTGAGCATACCGGGGGTGATTTTGTCGCAGTTGGAGATGCAGACCAAGGCGTCGGCGCAATGCGCGTTGACCATGTACTCCACGGCGTCGGCAATGACTTCGCGCGAGGGCAGCGAGTAGAGCATACCGTCGTGACCCATGGCGATACCGTCGTCCACAGCGATTGTGTTGAACTCTTTGGCGATGCCACCGGCTGCTTCGATCTCGCGCGCCACCAGTTGGCCCATATCTTTAAGGTGCACGTGACCCGGCACAAACTGGGTGAAAGAGTTGGAGACGGCAATAATGGGCTTGCCAAAGTCGCCATCTTTCATACCGGTGGCACGCCACAGGGCGCGCGCGCCAGCCATGTTGCGGCCGTGGGTACTGCGTTTGGAGAGATAATCAGGCATTGGTGCGCTCCGGTGCTTCTATTCGACAGATGAGGAAACCCACTAGACTACCAATTGCGTAACGGCAGTACAAAGGGCTGTGATTATTGTTTGTGTCAATATGATCTATTGTGCTCAAAAACCCATCACAGATGCGGAATATGTGATATTTTTGTACAATGATAAATTAAATTAGGAGGCAGCATGCTGAAGTATTTAACTGGCCTGTTCCAGAACCCAAACGACACGTGGCAAAGTGTGCACGATCAGACAATCAGTATCCGCGAAGTGTATGTTCCCTACTTGGTGTTGTTGGCCGCAATCCCCGCTATCTGTATTTTTTTGGGTGGCTCACAAGTGGGATGGACAATCGGATCGGGTGACACAACTCGGTTGACTGCTGCGAGTGCTATGTTCGTCGGTGTCGCCACTTATCTGGCTTTGTTGGTTGGTATTTTTTTGCTGGGTTACTCCATTCACTGGATGTCCAAAACGTACGGTGTAGAGCCAAAGCTCGGCACTTGCGTTGGCTTCGCAGCGTTAGTGATTTCTCCCATGATGCTGGCTGGCGTTGTCGCTATCTACCCATCGTTGTGGATTTACATGATGGTGTTTTTGGTGGCCTTAGCCTTTTCTGTCTACCTACTTTACGGCGGCTTGCCCATCGTTTTAGGCATCAGCCAAGAGCAGGGTTTTGTCTACTCTAGCGCTATCCTCACGGTAGGCTTAGTGATGTTTGTTGCGCTGCTGGGCACTACGGTGGTGGTTTGGGCCAACGGATTAGGGCCTGTGTACATACGCTAGCCAAAACACCACGGCTTGCCGAACCCGCCCACCGTGGCGGGTTTTTTGGTTTTAGAGAAAAAAATCTTATAGAGGGATCGCCCCTGCTACTTGGCCCACGTATGCTGTAGCAACGGATAAACCCTTGCTGGAAACAAGTACCATGGCAAATTTGTATCTGCTGATTGCAGTGATGTGCGAAGTCATTGCCACGACGGCACTTAAAGCTTCTGATGAATTTACTCGCCTGTGGCCAACGGTTGTGGTGGTGGTGGGATACGGTGTTTCATTTTATTTATTAACCTTGGTGTTTCGAACTATGCCTGTCGGTTTGGTCTACGCCATTTGGTCAGGCGCTGGTGTGGCTTTGATCACGCTGATGGGTATTTTTATTTATCGTCAAGTGCCAGACCTTGCGGCAATTGTCGGCATGTTATTGATTGTGGCCGGAGTGGTTGTGATCAAAATGTTTTCAAAAATGTCGAGCTAATGAAGCGCTATCACTGACGTCAATAGTTTGAATCGATGTCAGAGCGGAGATTCTTGTTTTGGGCGAAGCTATAGTGATGTCTTTAAGCAGACAATGACAGAGGTTGGCCATGTTGCGTAATGTGTTGCAGCAGTACCCTATAGTGCAAGCGCCGATGGCAGGGGTGCAGGGCGCCGAGCTGGCGATAGCTGTGTGTGAGGGCGGAGGCATCGGTTCGCTACCTGCAGCGATGTTGAGCATTGATGCGTTGCGCGCAGCGCTTGAGCAGATGCAAGCGGGCACTTCACAACCTTACAACGTTAACTTCTTTTGCCACCAAAACCCCGAACCTGATGAGCAGGCGCTGCAACGCTGGCTTGAAGAACTAAACCCTTATTACGATGAGCTGGCTGCCGATAAAAATGCACCTGCTGGCCCAGCGCGCGCGCCTTTTAGTGCGCAGGCGCAGGCGGTGTTAGCCGAGTTTAAGCCGGCGCTGGTGAGCTTCCACTTTGGGTTGCCTGGGCCTCAGTTACTGGCGGGCGTCAAATCTATGGGAACTCAGGTTTTGGGCTGTGCCACCAGTGTTGATGAAGCTCTGTACTTGCAAGCGCATGGAGCTGATGCGGTGATTGCCCAGGGCATTGAAGCTGGCGGGCATCAAGGGCGTTTCCTCGAATCGGCGCAAGCACGCGAGTTAACTTGCTTGGAGTTGACGCGCGAGATCACTGCTGTGACGGCGTTACCGGTGATAGCGGCCGGCGGCATCGCTACGCGTGAGCACGCGCAAGCCGCTCTGTCTGCTGGGGCAGCGGCGGTGCAAGTTGGCAGCGCTTACCTGCAAGCCGCCGAGGCAAAAACCAGCACGATACATCGAGCCGCGTTACAAAGTGAGGCTGCGCGACACACTGCTTTGACCAATGTTTTTTCCGGCCGCCGCGCGCGTGGCATCGTTAATCGCTTTATTCGAGAGCAGGGGCCGATCAGTGCAATAGCGCCTGCTTTTCCACTGGCAGCTACGGCTGTGGCACCGCTTCGTAGTGCTGCTGAGGCACAAGGGAGCGGTGATTTTTCTCCGTTGTGGAGCGGCGAAAACGGTTACCTAAGCCAAGCACTGCCCGCCGCAGAGATTACACGTGCACTCCACCCTTGCAAGACATGATGAGCCAATAGAACAATGGAACGATATCTGGAAGACTTTGAAATCGGTCAAATTTTTGAAGCCGGAGGGTTCAGCCTGACTGAAGCGCAAATAATCGATTTTGCCTTGATGTACGACCCGCAACCGTTTCATATAGACAAAACAGCGGCCGAAGAAAGTCAGTACGGAGGTTTGATTGCAAGTGGATTGCAAACTGTGGCCCTGTGCTTTCGCATGGTTGTGCAAACAGGCTTGTTTAAAACAGTGAGCATGGGTGGGCCTGGAGTTGATGAGCTGCGTTTTTTAGCGCCTGTACGGCCTGGCGATACGATTAAGGTCACCGTAGAAATTGATGCAGTGACGCCTTCAAGATCAAAACCCGACAGAGGAATGATGCGTCTACAGCACCGAGGCTTCAACCAAGACGGTGTGGAGGTAATTCGCTTTGTGGTTCTAATGATTGGGCAGCGGCGTACGCAGGTTTGCTGATCTTGACCGATACGCGAGCGTTCTCTGCTTTAGGACAGCATTGGCAGTGCGTCGCTCAGATATCGGCAAGCCATTTGGCAATGGCTTTGCCAATTTTTGCGCTGGAATCTTCTTGAATAAAATGGCTTCCCGCAACAGTGACTTCATGCTGATTGGGCCACTTGCGGCAGTAATCACGTGCTGCGCCAACCAAGATCGCACCGGGTTCAGCATTGATAAATAACTTAGGTCGGGCGCTGCTGCTTAGCCAATTTGCGTAGTGGGCTACCGTGTTTACCATCTCCGCAGGTTCGCCGGCAATGGGTAGCTGGCGCGGCCAGTCGAGCATCGGCCAGCGATCTTGCTGCGATTGGTACGGACGTCGGTATTCCTGCATTTCCTGCTCACCCAGTTGGCGCAAAACTGAACCGGGTAAAACACGTTCGATAAAAATGTTTTTGTTTAACACCATGTCTTCGCCGGCATCGGAGCGGAAACCTTGGAATACTGGGGTGGCGTCTTTGTTAAATTCGCTCCAGTCTTGAAGTGGTCGCACTATTGCTTCCATGTAGGCGATGCCGGCAATGGCTTCACGGTGTTTTTCGGCCCAGTGAAACCCAAGCGCGCTGCCCCAGTCGTGCAACACCAAGATCACATCTTCGGTAATACCAAGCTTGTATAAAAAGCCTTTGAGGTATTTGTAGTGGGTGGCAAAGTTGTAGCGCATAGGGCCTTCGCCCTCTAATTTGTCTGAATCTCCCATGCCTAGCAAATCAGGTGCGATACAGAGCCCGTGGGATTCAAGCTCCGGTATGACATCGCGCCACAAATAAGACGAAGTGGGATTTCCGTGCAGCAGCACGATGGGGCGACCGTTGCCGGACTCCACGTAGGCTATTTGCTTGTCAAAAACCTGTAAGAATTTTTTACGATCTTTCCAGTTTTTGCTCATGGTTAAATGCCTCCAAATAGTCGCTCTAATAGAACACCAGAGAGGTGTTGGCGTCAAATCAGCGCATTGCTAACTTGAGCCTAGTCGGTATTCAGTGTTGGCTGCGCCAAAGAAAATAGCCCGCAAGCGCAAATAGACTGATTCCGGCTATCCGCCTTACCCATTGTTGTTGCAGCAATTTATCGAGTTCAGAAGCAAAAAAACCTGCGCTTAACAGCGTTGGTAAGGTGGCAAAGCCAAACAGCAGCATCACTTGGGCACCCGCGATGAGCTTGCCGGAAGCGAAGGCCAGCGCTGCTGCTCCATACACCATGCCGCAGGGTAAAAACGACCAAAGCAGGCCGCTGGCGTAGGAGCTGTGCAATGCCCGGCCGGGTTGGATCTTTAGAGTAATCGGCTGCACACGTCGCCACAGGCGGTGACCTAGGCGTTCGAGTGGGCTAAGCACCGCTGTAAAGCCTAGGTAATAAAAACCGAGCGCGATAAGAACGGCTGTGCTGATGATTGTTGATACCCACAGAGCAGGCTGGGCGTCGAGAGGTCCGGTGCTAGTGCCACCAATAAAGCCCATTGCAGCGCCAATCAGTGCGTAACCAGATATGCGCCCGAGATTGATGGCCAGTAGGTGTATCAGCCGCTTGGGTGCAGAGCTTCGTACTTCTTTGGGGAAGGATAAGCTGAGCGCAGCGGTAATGCTGCCGCACATGCCAATACAGTGCGTGGCGCCCAATAGACCGGCCAGTAGAGCGGCCATGTACAGTGCGCCCAATTCCATCTTACTGCCCCGGGCTAAAGCTCAAGGTGGTGAAGTCTGAATCGTACGCTGTGGCCCGCAAACGCCAGTCACCCTCTGACGGGGTTATTTGCACATACCATTTGCCCGGCGGCAAATTGTCGAGTACTGCATCAAATGTACGGTCGCTGCTTGAGACTAGGGCTACCGTTAGGTCGCGTTGATCTTGGGTGGCGTGGGCAAAGTTGGCGATCAGTGATTTTTCTTCGAGAGACTGATTAAACATTACCCGAATGGCATTGTTGTCACCGCGTACCAATTGCGCGCTCAGGCCCATTGTGGCCGCCAATTCGTCACGCTCCTTTGATTGATTGATCGCCTTGCCAGCGTCGTAATAGTCGTCAACAACGACGCCATCAGCCGTGACGATAGCTAGGTATATGGTGAAGCCACAGGCGATGACTGTGCCAGCGGGAATACCAATAAGAACCCAAGGCCAGAATTGTTTGTACCAAGGAGGGGGAGTAGTTTCCACGAAAATATCCAATGATTTGAGGTCAGGAGCAGCACAGTGTGTACTGCTCCGAGTAGTCGCGAGGCGCGCTTATGGCCCACTATAACGCTGCTGAACTTACACTGCTTGCGTTAACGCGGTGCCGGGCCTAAAAAGCGAGCTTCTTCTTCCTGCTTGATGTCCGGGTTGGTCTTGGACTGCAGCAAAAAGTGGATTGTGTTGCTGGTTTTTTTCAGCTCGAAGGGGTCGATACGTACATTCACGATATGCGTCAACGCGCCGCCACCTGCCACACTAAACTCAGACTCACCCAGTAGCTCGATAGTTTCGACACCGTTGACACTGAGCGTATAGTCCTGCGGGTTTTGGTCCATGTTGTAGATTTTGATCGTGTAGACGTTCTCAATCAGGCCAATGTTGGTGGTGCGGTAGAGCGCATGGCGATCACGGATGATGTCCATCTCCACGGGCACGCGGCTGGCAACTGAAAACAACAAGGCACCCATGACACTACACAAAACACCGGCATAGATAAGCACCCGCGGTCGTAGTAGGCGAGGGCGCTCACCGCCTTCTTCCAGTACGCGCTCAGTGGTGTAGCTGATCAAGCCTTTGGGGTAATCCATTTTTTCCATGACTTGATCGCAGACATCAATGCAAGCGGCGCAGCCGATGCACTGATATTGCAAGCCATCGCGGATGTCGATGCCGGTAGGGCAGACTTGCACGCACAGTGTGCAGTTGACACAGTCGCCCAAGCCTTTGGCTTTGTGGTCGTCGCCGCGTTTTCGTGCGCCTCTGCTTTCACCGCGCTTTTCATCGTAGGCAACAATCAGGGTGTCTTTGTCGAACATCGCACTTTGAAAACGGGCGTAGGGGCACATGTACAAGCACACTTGCTCCCGCATCCAACCAGCGTTGCCGTACGTGGCAAAGCCATAGAAAAATATCCACCAAGCTTCCCAACCACCTAGAGAGCCATCGCCAAGGATGCGTGTGCCCAGTTCTCTTATCGGGGTGAAATACCCTACAAAGGTGAAGCCGGTCCACAGTGCAAATACAATCCACAAAAAGTGCTTGGCGCCTTTTCTGCCAAACTTATTTGCTCCCCACGGCTCCTTGTCGAGTTTCATCTGACGGCCACGGTCACCTTCAGTCAGTCGCTCCATCCACAAGAATATTTCGGTGTAGACGGTTTGTGGGCAGGCGTACCCGCACCACACGCGGCCAAATAAGGTTGTGACAAAAAAGAGGCCCAAGGCTGCAATAATGAGCAGAACAGTGAGGTAGAAAAAATCTTGAGGCCAGAAGGTAAAGCCAAAGATATAAAATTTCCGAGCGGGCAAATCGAACAATAAAATTTGTTGCCCGTTGATTTCGATCCAGCACAGTAGATAGAACAAGCCCAGCAGCGTTGCTACGCCAATCTTGCGCCACATGGCAAAAAGACCTGTCACTGCACGCGGGTAGATTTTTTCGCGTTTTTTGTAGAGCTGAACAACCTCTGGTGCTTGGCGTTGTTCGTGATTGGGTCTTTGCCCCGTTTGTGGATCTACATTGGGGTCAACATTTGGATCGTCGTTTTTATCGCTCACGGTTGCTCGCCTCTTCGTATCTGACGTGAGTTATGTAGTGGGCGAAGCAAGTACTGAGTGCAAATACTCGTGCACAGGGTCAGAGCCCAAAAAACAAAAAATCCCATCGAATACATTTCCATTGTTCCGCTGTCTTCAAAGCCGAGCTCGGCCGCGATCAACAAGGGTTCTAAAAAGGTGAAAAACACACTGTTCGCGATTCCGGCAAATATAAACGAAGGCCAAATAATAGCGCTCAATACCTGTGCTTTTGATCCGCGCATAGGAGTTGTCGTGGGCTGATGCTGTGTCATGTTGCTTGCCTGTTTTAATCTGTTGGGGCCAAAAAAAAACTCGGCTCACTTGGCACCGGTGGGCGCTGTGATTCCGAGCTCAGTTTTACACAATGCGCCGTCGCAGTCTGACGCATCAAACTCGAAGAAGACAGTGAGAACATCACATTCAAGTCGCCTTCTTCGAGCGTTTTAGAACTACATTTCAGTGTCGTCGGAGAGACTGTAAATATAAGTCGCTAACATGCGGATCTTGGTGTCGCTAAGCAGGCTTTTTTGCGCTGGCATGACACCCGCTCGACCGTTGTTTAGCGTGTATTTGATGGCGTTGAGTGTGCCGCCGTACAACCAGATGTCGTCGGTCAAGTTAGGCGCGCCAAGCATTTGGTTTCCCTTGCCGTCGGCTCCGTGACAGGCCGCGCAAACAGCAAACTTCTCTTTACCTGCGGCAGCCAGCGTGGCGTCAGCGTCTTCACGTCCTGACAACGTCAGCACGTAGTTAGCCATTTGCTCAACACCTTCTTCGCCACCAATACTGTCGGCCATCGGCGGCATGTTGCCGTTTCGACCGTTAGTGAGGGTTTGTACGATAGTGTCGGGCTCTCCGCCGTACAACCAGTCACCGTCGGTGAGGTTAGGGAAGCCAGAAAAGCCTTGCGCATCAGAGCCGTGACAAACCGTGCAGTAGGTTAGGAACAAGTTGCGTCCAACGCCAACCGCTGTCTCGTCTTGTGCGAGTTTTTCGATGCTGCGATCATCAAACTGAACATAAAAAGCTTCGAGTTTGTCTTCTGCGTTTTCAACTTCGTCCATCCACTGGTTGGTCGATGTCCAGCCGAGCAGGCCTTTAAAATTACCAAGGCCAGGATAGAGAGCCAGATACCCCAAACTGAAATAGATGGTGATGTAGAACATGTACAGCCACCAGCGAGGCAGTGCATTGTCGTATTCTTCGATGCCATCGTAGATATGGCCTGTAGTGCGAACACCGTCTTCGTTCACTTCACCGTGAGCGTCAACTTCCATGGTTTTGGTTTTTTCTAGCAACCACCAGCAGAAAAATATCATGCCAAGGGTGATCACGATGATCCACCAATGCCAAAAGCTACTCATGAGTGTTTCTCCTGTTGGTCGAGAGTACGCTGGTGCATCTCTTCTTCTTTTTCGTCAAAGAGTGAGTTGGCCGCATCGTCGAAGTCGCGGCTGCGCTTTTTGCTGCCATAGGCCCACCAAAACACGCCCAAGATGGCGATTGTGGCTAGAGGCGTTGCTATAGATTGAATCAGTGCAGGTGACATGGCTTACCTCGTCTCTTTGAGTGCGGTGCCCAGCACCTGTAAGTAGGAGATCAGCGCGTCCATTTCAGTCTTGCCGTCGAGATCAGCGGTGTAGTCTTTGTCGACTTCGTCGTCGCTGTAAGGCACACCCAGTGTCTGCATAGCTGATAGCTTTTTGTTGATGATGCTGTAGTCCAGTTGGTTTGTGCTCAACCAAGGGAAGCCAGGCATGTTGGACTCAGGTACAACATCGCGTGGGTTGTTTAGGTGGGCGCGATGCCATTCGTCGGAATAACGACCCCCTACACGGTGCAAGTCTGGACCTGTGCGTTTAGAGCCCCACAAGAAAGGGTGATCCCAGACGAACTCGCCAGCAACAGAGTAGTGGCCGTAGCGTTCAGTCTCGGCACGGAAAGGACGAACCATCTGCGAGTGGCAGTTGTTGCAGCCTTCACGGATGTAAATGTCACGGCCTTCCAGTTGCAGTGCGGTGTAAGGCTTCAGGCCTTTCACTGGTTCAGTGGTCGAGGTGTTAAAAAACAGCGGGACAATCTGAGCGAGCCCACCAAAGCTTATGATGATGAAAATAAGCACTGCCATCAGCAGCGAGTTTTTTTCTATTATGTCGTGGCGCATTTTCATGGCTGGCTCCTATGCTGTTGCTGGGGCGGCGTCGATAGACTCTGCCTCAGGCGCTTTTTTGATGGTGAGGTAGGTGTTCCAAGCCATCACGAACATACCTGCGAGGAACAAAACACCGCCAAGGAAGCGAACAACATAGAACGGGTAGGACGCTTCTACAGACTCGATGAAGCTGTAGGTCAGCAGGCCGTTGGCGTTAGTTGCCCGCCACATGAGGCCTTGCATAACGCCCGAGATCCACATAGCGGCGATGTAAAGAACGATGCCGGTGGTCGCGAGCCAGAAGTGAATGTCGATCAGTTTGACGCTGTACATGCCAGAGCGAGAGAACAGGCGTGGAATCAAAAAGTAGATAGCGCCGATAGACACCATGGCAACCCACCCTAGAGCACCTGAGTGTACGTGGCCGATGGTCCAGTCAGTGTAATGAGATAGTGCGTTGACGGTTTTGATCGCCATCATCGGGCCTTCGAAGGTGGACATGCCGTAGAACGACAAAGACACGATCAAGAAGCGCAAGATCGGGTCAGTACGCAGCTTATGCCAAGCACCGGACAAAGTCATGATGCCGTTAATCATGCCGCCCCAAGAAGGCGCGAGTAGGATGAGTGACAACACCATGCCCAGTGACTGAGTCCAGTCGGGTAGGGCGGTGTAGTGTAGGTGGTGCGGGCCAGCCCACATATAAGTGGCGATCAGAGCCCAGAAGTGAACGATAGAAAGCTTGTAGGAATAAACGGGGCGTTCAGCTTGCTTGGGCACAAAGTAGTACATCATGCCAAGAAAGCCTGCCGTCAGGAAAAAACCAACCGCGTTGTGGCCGTACCACCACTGCACCATAGCGTCGATTGCGCCGGGGTAGACAGAGTAGGATTTTGTCAGTGAAACAGGGATAACCAAGCTGTTGACGATGTGCAAAACAGCAACGGTAATAATAAAAGCACCGTAGAACCAGTTGGCTACATAAATGTGTGATGTTTTGCGTTTGGCAACTGTGCCAAAGAACAGCACACCGTAGGCAACCCAGACAACCGCGATCAAGATATCGATTGGCCATTCCAGTTCGGCGTACTCTTTAGATTGGTTCAGGCCCATTGGCAGCGTGATGGCCGCCAATACAATGACGAGCATCCAGCCCCAAAAGACGAATTGCGCTAAACCTTTTGAGAACAAAGGTGTCTGACAGGTTCTTTGTACGACGTATAGTGACGTGGCCATCAAGGCACTGCCACCAAAAGCAAAGATAACCGCATTGGTGTGCAGAGGACGCAAGCGGCTAAACGTTAGCCATGGCACGTCGAAGTTGAGGGCTGGCCATGCCAACTGTGCGGCGATAAAAACACCGACAGTCATGCCGACTATGCCCCATAGGATCGTCGCTATTGAAAAATAGCGAACGACGTCATAATCATAAGTTTCTTGACGTTGCTCTGTCATCATGGATGTACCACTAAATTGAGAATTCGTATTTTGGCTCTTACTTGAGCCCATGCAGTTGCCAAAGCCTAGGTAAGGCGGCTGAAATCATCTGCATAAGCTGCACTAAAAAAGGTCGTTTATGCCAAGCATGGTGCCTCTTATTAGGCTCCGCTCCCTATGTACGGTATTGTACGCGTATTGTTTGGTTTTTTCAGCTTTTGTAAGTCGAAATATGCTGCATTTATAGGTGTTTAACGTAATTTCACCCAAATAAAATACCGCACTAAAACCGTCGGATATTTTGAATTTGTTCGTATTAGTTTGAAAATATTAGAATAATCATAAAAATGAATATAAACAGTTCTTCAACCGATACGGCAAGACCCGCACCAAGTGTTTGCTACCACTGTCATTCGGCTCTACTAAATAACGACATTCGTTCATCGCAAGACGACGGCGGTGTGCAATATTTCTGTTGTCACGGTTGTTTGGCGGCGGCGGAGACTATTAAAGCTGCAGGTTTGCAAAACTATTATCGCCAGCGCCAGGCGCCGGCACCACGAGCCGAGCTGCCCGCAGAGCAACGTGAGCAATTGGCGTTGTTTGACCATCCGGCGATGCGCGAGCGATTTGTCGTCACGCTCGACAATGAGTCCGAAGCTAATTTGATGCTCGAAGGCGTGGCCTGTCCGGCGTGCATGTGGTTGATCGAGCGCCGACTGAGCTCACAAGACGGAGTAGTTAGCAGCAGCGTGAACTACGAGTCAGAGCGTGCAAATGTGCGCTGGCGAGACGATGAAGTGGCTTTGTCTGAGCTGATGGGTGTGGTGCAGAGCCTGGGTTATGGTGTGCGGCCCTACGATGTCGACGCGGCGCGACGACAACGTGATACGGCGCAACGTGATTTGCTCAAGCGCTTGGGTGTCGCTGGGCTTTTTGGTATGCAGGCAATGCTACTTGCGGTGGCTGTCTATCTGGGCGAGTGGTCAGGTATTGCTAATGAGCATCGACAATTCATGAATTGGGTTGGCGGGTTGGTGACATTGCCCGTGTTTTTTTACAGTGGGTCGGTGTTTTTTAAAGGGGCTTGGCGAGCGCTGAGAAACAAGCAGATCACCATGGATGTGCCGGTATCGTTAGGGCTGATCTCTGCGTTGCTCGCCAGCATGATCAGTTTGCTGCGAGCGGATGGGCCGGTGTACTTTGATTCCATCGCGATGTTTTGCTTCTTTTTACTTACCGCCCGTTATGTCGAACGGCGCATTGGCGGTCGAGCCGTAGACGTCGCTGATCGATTATCAAGCGCGCTGCCCGTGCTGGCGCAGCGCCTCGACGATAATGACCATATGCACGCTGTGGCTACTTCTGAGCTTGTGGTGGGTGATCGTCTGCTTGTGCCCGCTGGGGAGACAATACCCGCTGACGCTATCGTGTTGTCGGGGCAGTCAGCAGTGGACGAGTCTTTGCTCAGCGGCGAGAGCATACCTCGTCCTGTGGTGCCCGGTGGCCAAGTTGTAGCAGGCAGTGTCAACACCGCCCAGACGTTGATCATACGTGCCACGACAGTTGGCGCTGAGAGTACGTTGTCGCAATTAGCGCGACTACTAGACCAAGCCAGTGCCGCCAAGCCCCCCTTGGCTGAATGGGCAGGTAGGGTGGCTTCGCGGTTTTCTGCGTTTGTCTTGCTTGTTGCCGCTGCGACCGCCATTTTTTGGTTGTGGCGCGATAGTTCGCAAGCTTGGCATGCGGCCATTGCGGTGCTGGTGGTTAGCTGTCCCTGTGCGTTGGCGCTGGCCGTGCCATCTGCCATTGGTAACGCCACTAGCGCCTTGGCGCGCCGTGGGGTGTTGTTATTGCGTGCTGGTGCATTGCAAGCATTAGCTTCTGCCAAGCATGCCGTGTTTGATAAAACCGGCACCTTGACCAAAGGCAAGCTTTCGGTGTCACAGGTAAGTTTAGCTGACAACATCGAGCAGCAGTGGGTGGCTGATAGAGTTCTCACGATTGAAAGTGGGTCTAGCCACCCAGTCGCTAGGGCGTTGTGGTCTTGGGCTCAACTGCAAGAGGCGTCTCCGGTTGTATTGCGCGGTGATTTGATTCACCAGCCGGGCAAAGGGGTAGAAGCCAAAACAGCTGACGGTTTGCTGAGATTGGGTACCGCTGAGTATTTGCATAGTCAGGGTGTTGATATCCCAGATGTATGGTTGCAAGCCGGTGATTCTAGTCTGGCTCTGTTGTCATTAGAGCAGCAAGCAATAGCTTGCTTCTATTTGCAAGACCAACCCCGCGATGAAGCAGAGCAAACTATGCAGGCAATTGACGGTGCCGGTTTAAGCTTGCACCTGTACTCTGGTGATCGACATGAAGCGGTTGCTTCACTGGCGGCGACAGTTGGTATCGAAGACTGGACTGCGGAGCTAAAGCCAGAACAGAAGCTGCAGAAAGTGCAGGCACTGCAGCAAGATGGCGGTGTGATGATGGTGGGGGATGGTTTGAACGATGCTGCTAGTCTGGCGGGCGCAACAGTTTCGGTGGCGATGGGCACAGGTGCTGCTATGGCTCTGCAAAACAGCGACGCGGTACTGACACGCGATGATTTGGCAGCTCTGGCACTCGCTGTGCTGCATGCACGTAAAACCCGTCGAATTGTATGGCAAAATATCGCTTGGGCGCTGTGCTACAACGCACTGGCTATGCCGTTGGCAGCCAGTGGTTGGCTGCAGCCTTGGATGGCCGCTATTGGCATGTCAGCCAGTTCATTGATCGTGGTGCTAAACGCCGCGCGTTTGCAGAGGTTGTAAGTGGAAATCATCTATCTCATGATTCCGTTGGCCGTGGTTCTGGTCACAATAATCGTGACAGCGTTTATTTGGGCTGTTCGCAGCGGTCAGTTTGACGACCTTGAAGGTCCTGCGAATCGCATTTTGTTTGATGACGACGACGAACAAATTATTAAGCGAACTGACCAAAAAACCACTGACGACGAACCACCCAAACCTTCTTGATCCAACAATTGCTGTATTAGCTCGCTTTTTTAAGGGCAAACGCGCCTGTGTTGTTTTCGGGGTGGTAGATCATGACTCTATCTCGGCCCGCCTCTTTGGCGCTGTAGAGTGCATTATCTGCAAGCGTGATGATGTCTTTTGAGCTTTCAGTATGCTCAGGGGCTAACGCTATACCTATCGAAACAGTGACGGCGCCCAGCGGCAGGTTGTTGATGCTTAGACTTAACTCCGATACCGCACTGCGAATTTCTTCTCCGAGAATGCAGGCGTTTTCGCGGTCTATATCGGTAATAAACACACAAAATTCTTCTCCTCCGTATCGGCACGCCACAGCAGATTCTCCGCTGACTCGGCGAATCTCATGGGCGATATTTTTGAGTACTAAGTCACCCGCAGCGTGGCCAAAGTTATCATTGAAGCGTTTGAAATGATCCGCGTCGATCATCAGCATTGCGCTGCTAGTGTGTGGCTTGCTTGGCTGATCAAAATGCTCTTCCATGCTCTCAAGTAAGTACAAGCGGTTGTATAGCCCTGTCATGGGGTCGCGTCGGGCTTGGTCTCGCAACTGATGGCGCAGCTGAATATTGGCCAATGTCAGCCCTGTTTGCTCGGCTATGGCCTCGCGCACATGGTCTGTTTGTTGGCAAGCTTCTGCGCTGAGGTAGTTCAAGTGCAGAACGGCGACGGTTTCACCTTGGGCAACCAAAGGAATGCACATAGTACCGCTCGCGTCTCCATGCCAATGGTCGCAGGGTAGTAATACGCCTTGGCTGTACGCCACGTGTTGGTGGCCTTTGCGCAGAGCCCAGCATTCTTGTTGGGCGAGGGTCGCGTTGCTGTTGAAATCGTCTCCCCAGCTGCTGAGTAGATCGAGTCGATTCCGCGACGCCTTAAAAATTGAGATGCCTCCACTGGAACCTGGTAAAAGCTTTGGCGCAAGCTCACTCAATACTTTTGATGCTTCATCAAGTGAAGCACAGGTATTGAGCAAAGCGCTTAGCATTTGCAACATGACGATTTCTTCGGTGCGCTGGGCCACACGCTCTTCTAGCGAGTCGCTGTCTTGTTTCATCTGTCGGTTTAGGTACAGCATGCCGAGCGTACTAACCATCAACACTAAAAAAATGACAGCCGCGCTGACTTTGAACAGTTGCTGGCTAAAGCCTGTCAGCAATTCATTGATCAGGCTCAACGGGCGAGAGGTTCGGACTATGATGGACTTGCTAAATGTGCCGCCCACGGAGTACGAATGCACTGGCACCATGCGGACTGCAACGTTTATCACATCAGTGGCGGCTGTCTCACTGTATCGAACAGAGTAGCCTTTGCCGTGTTTACTGGCTTCGGCTATTTCCGGCCGGTCAGCGTGGCTCTCGACAGAAGCTAAGTCGGCTGTGTCGACAACAGAGTCCGCGAGAACCTTACCGTTTATGTCCGTCAGCGTGATTCGAGCGTGTAAGGAAGTGGCTAAGCCTTCTACTGCATGATCGAGTTGAGAGATTTGTTCGTCGTAGTCTGCTTCGGGGCGAATTTTCGGCAAGGAAAACAACACCGCGTCGGCTAAGTATTCGAGCTCACTTCGCTCAAATTCAAGAATGGTATCTTCGGTGTAGCGCTGCAGCACAAAAGCAGCAGGGGCGATAATGGACACGATCAAGATGAGTGAAATGATGATCAGTGAATATTTTTGTTTCAACAGCAGTCCCAGTGTAGCTCTGCCAGAGTAGGCCAGATCGATCGCCAATTTGACGGTGGTTGTTCTGTAATCGACTTGTAGTAATCGTGGCTTGAGAGTGTTTGCTGTGTCTAAGTTCTGTTGTTGTGCTGCTGTGGCGGCTGTGATTGCCAATCGTGTGCGGAACACTGTCAGCTGTTACAGGGTCTACTCTCTGTCTATAAAATCAGACCAATTGGTCATTGATTTGCAAGCGAGTAGTTCTCTCGGCTCCCGTTGGCTGGCAACTGATGTTGTCAGCCGGTTTTGTATCTATTGAGGTTTAACGTGTTTCGATCATTTTTCCCGCACCCAAAATGGTTTTTTCTGTCGGCGATTGGCTGGTGTGCATTTGCAATGGCTCTGTGGTTTGGCGCAGATGTCAATGCCTGGCAACCCGCACTAGACTGGACTTCGCAGTATGCGCAAACCGCCCTTGAAGGGGAGCGTGCGCCTTTTCTGAGCGCTGAAAAGCTTTGGACATATGTGTATGTGCTGTTGGTGGGGGCGATATTCCCGCTGTTGTGGAGTGTGCACGGACGTAACGGCTGGTATCGCTGGTCGGTGGTGGGTACAACGTTCATCATTGTCGTGTCTTACTTTACTACTCAGGTGAGCGTTTTTCTTACTGAGTGGTACCGCAAGTTTTACGACCTGATTCAAGCTGCGCTATCGGAGCCTGGCAGTGTGTCGGCGCCTGAGCTTATGTCGAGCATTGGCACGGTGTTGCCGATATTGATGGCCAACATCACTGTGTTGGTGGTGATGAGCTTTTTTACCAAGCACTATTTGTTTCGCTGGAGAACAGCGATGAGTAACTACTACATGCACTATTGGCCGCGATTGCGTGAAGTAGAAGGGGCGGCTCAGCGTGTGCAGGAGGACACTCAACGATTCTCAGCTATTGTCGAAAGTTTGGGAGAGCGTTTGGTTGATTCCGTGATGATTTTGATCGCTTTTTTGCCGCTGCTCCTAGAGCTGTCTTCCGATATCACCGAGTTGCCGTTCTTTGGTCAGGTGAGCGGTTCGTTGGTGTATCTGGCGATTGCCTCTGCGCTGTTTGGTACGGTGCTGATGGCCTTGGTGGGCTTCAAGTTACCAGGGCTGCAGTTTGCCAATCAGAAGGTCGAGGCGGCGTACAGAAAGGAACTGGTATACGGCGAAGATAACCCCGCACGTGCAGAGCCTGCTACAGTTCGAACACTCTATGACGGGCTGAAAAAGAATTACTTCCGTCTGTATTTTCACTATTTGTATTTTGAAGTGTTTCGGTACGGCTATCTGCAAGCGTCTAACTTTATCTTGCTGATCATGTTGGTACCCACATTTGCTACTGGCGCGATTACTTTCGGATTTTTCCAACAGGTATCCAGCGTATTTGGTCGGGTCGAAAACTCATTTCAGTATCTGGCGAATGCTTGGCCGACAATCATCGAGTTGCTTTCGATCCATAAACGCCTGGTTGCTTTTGAATCCAATATCGAAGGCGCACCGTTGCCAGCGCGTGAAGAGTGGATTACTGATTTCGCTCGGTAGTCTAGCTGCACATTAACGAACGCAATTGGCCCCTCACGCAGGGGCCATTTTTTTGCGTGCTATAGGTGTTTGGCACACACTGCTAATGTTATACGAGGTCTACGTGCAACGGTTGTTTGCGCGGATCAAAGTGACGCAGCCAGCTCTGCGCCTTCGCGTATCGCACGTTTGGCGTCGAGTTCGCCCGCGAGTTTTGCCCCGCCAATCAGATGCCAATGATCGCGCATTTCAGTTTCTGCACCTTGATCAAACAATTCGCGTTGGGACAGCTGACCAGCACAGATAACAACCGTGTCGACGGCTAGCACTTCGGCTTTGCCGTCACGAGTGATATGTAAGCCTTCGTTGTCGACGCGCTTGTATTCGCAGTTGTCATACTGCGTCACACCACGACGTTTAATATGTTCTCGGTGCACCCAGCCTGTGGTTTTACCGAGCCCCTTGCCAAGCTTGCCTTCTTTGCGTTGCAGCAACCACACTTGGCGGTCAACCGCTTCCTCCTCGGCCTCTACCAGCGCGCCTCGGGTTTCGCCATCCATGTTGACGCCCCACTGTTTTAGCCAGCGGTCTTTATCCATGGTGGCAGAAGGCACAGATTCAGTCAGGTAGGTGGCGACGTCGAAGCCAATTCCGCCGGCACCGATAATGGCCACTCGAGCACCAGCTTGCGCTGAGCCGTTGAGCAATTGCGCGTAGCTGACGACTTTGTTGTGCTCAATACCAGGAATAGCAGGCATGCGTGGCGCGACACCAGTAGCGATCACCACTTCGTCAAAGTCGGCGGCCAGCAGGTCAAAATCTGCTCGGGTGTTTAATTGCACATCGACACCTTGAATCGCTAGTTGGCGTTTAAAGTATTCGATACTGTGAACGAATTCTTCTTTGCCCGGTACTTGGGAGGCAAGCGAGAATTGCCCACCAATGTGAGCACGGCGTTCAAACAAGCTGACTTTGTGGCCACGCTGTGCCGCTGTAATCGCGCAGGATAAACCCGCTGGCCCCGCGCCAACTACAGCTACACGTTTGGCTTTAGTGGTGTCACGGTAGACTAGTTCCGTCTCGTGACAGGCTTGCGGATTGACCAAGCAGGTAGCGCGCTTGAGTAAAAAAGTATGATCGAGGCAAGCTTGGTTACAGGCGATACAAATATTAATTTCGTCGCTACGGTCTTCGATAGCTTTGTTGGCAAAATGCGCATCGGCAAGAAGTGGGCGAGCCATCGACACCATATCCGCTTGCCCACTGGCGATGATCGACTCTCCGATAGCCGGAGTGTTGATTCGATTAGAGGCGACGACCGGAATATTCACCGCTGACTTGACGGCTGCCGTTGCCTCGCTGAAAGCGGCCCGGGGCACTGAGGTGACTATGGTAGGTACACGAGCCTCGTGCCAGCCAATGCCTGAATTCAACACGTTGGCGCCGGCCGCCTCAATAGCGCTGGCGAGTGCAAGTATTTCACTGCGGGTGGAGCCATCGGGCACCAGATCGACCACTGAAAGTCGAAAGATAATCAAAAAATCAGGCCCACAGGCTTTGCGAACCGCTTCGACGATTTCTACGGGAAAACGCCGTCGGTTTTCAGAGCTTCCACCGTAGGCATCTGTGCGTTTGTTGGTGGCAGGTGCCGTGAACTGATTGATAAGGTAGCCTTCGCTGCCCATGATTTCAACGCCGTCGTAACCGGCTTTTTTGGCAAGCTTGGCCGCACGTGCAAAGTGTTTGACCGTTTTGCGCACAGCGCCTGTGCTGAGTGCTTTTGCCTTAAACGGGTTAATGGCGGATTGGCTCTCACTGGCCGAGCGTGAGAAGGGGTGGTAGGAGTATCGCCCCGCGTGTAGCAGTTGCATGCAAATTTTGCCGCCGGCTTCGTGCACAGCGCGAGTCACCTTCCGGTGCGAAAAAGCATCGAGTGGCGTGATCATGCTGCCGGAAAAAGGGTAAAACCAACCGTGAATATTGGGGTTAAAGCCACCGGTGATTATCAAGCCTATTCCACCGCGTGCACGCTCCGCGTAAAAGGCAGCCAACTTGTCTCTATGCCAAAGGCGATCCTCGAGGCCCGTGTGCATAGAGCCCATGATCATACGGTTGCGCAAGGTGTGTGAGCCCAGTTGCAGTGGGGCTGTCAGGTGAGGGAAGCGAGACATGGCAAGACGTTCCTTTAGGGTTGATCATGCAACCTTAGTGGGGTAACTTGACAGTGTCAAGATAGAGGCGGAATATGATCATTTATGTCATCACTGGGGCCCACTTGAGCGGATACTCCAAAGCAAACACGCATGTCGAGGTTGCCTCTTAATGGCTGAACATTATCACCACGGAGATTTGCGCGCTGCCTTGATAACTGCAGCTTCCGAGCAATTGTCTGAACACGGTTTAGAACAATTAACCCTGCGTAAATTGGCCGATAAAGTCGGCGTATCGCGGACCGGCGCCTACCATCACTTTGCCAACAAAAACGAATTAGTCTGTGCTGTTGCCGCGCAGGGCTTTGTGCAGTTATATGAAATGATGCCGGTGCGAGAGGGTAGTACCGCGAAATCCACTGCCGATGAAGTGCGTCGGTTTGTGCAGGACTATTTGGGCTTTGCAAGTGAGCAGCCCGAACTTTATGAGCTCATGTTTGGACGAACTATTTGGCGTGTCGGTAGCGCTACAGATGAACTAAAGACCATCGCCTATACATGCTTTGCGAGTTATAGCGATTGGGTACTGCACTCGTTGCGCCTTACTCAGCCAGCCATTGGAAAACAACAGGCCTTACGCATTGCACAGAGCAATTGGGCTGCCATTCATGGCTTGTGTCGGTTATCAATAGATGGTGTTTACATGGCTTCTAGTGATTTGAGTGGCGTGGTCGACGAGGTGGTGTTCTCTATTCAGAGCCGGTTTCTCGCGCAGTCGATGTAAAGTAAATGGCCTTAATGTTAAGCGACAGCTGTGACTATTACCTTGAATGCTTCATGATTAACGCGGCGTAGAAAGTCAGAATTTGTAGGCTTTTATGTACCAAGCGTCGGCTCTTTCGTTAAGCAACTAAATTCAGTCAGCTAAACCTCGGCGCAAATGTGAGCAGTCCTCACAGCAGCTTTCTTGCGGCATATCTCGATTCACTGCCGTCAACGCACCGCCCCACACACAGCCACTGTCGATAGCTGTCAGCCAACTAAAGTGCTGATGGCCCAGAGCCGCCCAGTGTCCAGTGAATACGTTGTATTGCGTAAACCTATCAGCGGCTACTTCGAACCAGGGTTGCGCTTCAGCACTGCGAGTGTCAGGTGGTCCTTTTTCCCGCATATTAAGGCTTAGGTCCGCTGGGTTTACAAAGCGCATGCGGGTAAAGGCAGCGGCGGTGAAGCGCAAACGTTCAGGCAGGCTGAGGTTTTTGTTGTCGAGGCTTGGGCTCTTTCCGTCGAAGATACTTTCTAAAACGGCGCGGTAGTTGTCGCTGGCTAAATGCGCTTCAAATTTCCGTGCACGTTTTTCTGCAGTCTGTATGCTCCAGCCGGGGTAGAGGCCTGCATGCACCATGATGTGATTGTCGTCTCGCAGCATCAGTGGTTGCTGGCGTAACCAGTGGCAGAGTTCGTCGCCGTCCGCGGCGTCTAGCACCTCGTTGACGGTGTCGCCAGTGCGAGCTGTACGCACGCCGGCCCAGCAACCCAGCAAGTGCAGATCGTGGTTGCCCAACACGGTGATAGCGGCATCACCTAAGTTTCGCACCATGCGCAACGCTTCGACAGACTTTGGCCCGCGATTGATCAAGTCACCGGTAAGCCAGAGCTTGTCTACTTTTGGGTCAAAACGTAGCTTGTCCAGCAGCTTTTGGAATTCGTCGTTGCAACCGTGGAGGTCGCCAATTACATAAGTGCTCATTGCAAGCTTAAATCCTGACAGTTATTTTTTTAGCGCTTCAATTTGCCGAAACCACCCACCAAAGGCGGCTGCTGAGTTTTCGATAAGTTCAAGATTGGGTGTCTGCTCTAGCAGGGTTTCGAATACGACGTCGGTGCGAGTGGCGATTAGGCCGATCAACGGGCTAAGTGATCGACGTATAGGGGCAAAAGCCTCTTGTGGCAAAAATTTATCCAAGATCAAAAGCCGACCGCCAGGTTTTAGCACGCGGGCGGCCTCTTGCAGCGCTAAGATAGGCTGTGGCACCACCGCCAGAATTAAGTGCATAACGACGGCATCAAATTGATTGTCTTCAAAGGGTAGTGCTTGTGCGTCTGCTACGTGCCAGTCGATAGTTAAATTGGCATCTACAGCACGCGCTTTGGCGCGATCGAGCATAGCGGGCGTCAGGTCTAATGCGCTTATTTTGGCGTTGGCTGGGAGAAATTTGAGATCTAAGCCAGTGCCAAAACCGGGCATCAGCAATGAGCCTTCAAAACCGTCTAGCCTAGCCAAGCTGCGGGCTCGAGCGCTTTGGGTGGCGCGTTGTACTAGGGGGTCGTAGAGAGGTGCGAGTACCGTATAGCTGTGTTGCAATCCCATTGGAGCCTCTGCACCCTGAAGTTGGCAAAAACATAATAACGTGCTGTATCGCGGCGGCGCTGATGTGATTGTATACGTTCACAAGCAGCGCGAGTACAGCCGGCGACTCACCAGTAAGGGGCTGTATGTGGCATCTGAGTGATACAGCAGCAAATACAGGCGAGTCTTGGCTTTTTTAGGTGATTAGCTCAGTGCAGTATGCGAGGAGCTGTCAGCAAAAAATCTGGAATTTGGGCGTCAAACAGTTTGCCGTCATCGGTGATCATTTGGTACGTGCCACCCATGGTTCCCATAGAGGTCTCGAGCATCGTACCGCTAGTGTATTGAAAGCCTTCGCCCGGTTTCAGATGCGGCTGCTCACCTACCACGCCTTCACCGCGCACGTCTTGCACCTTGCCGTTGGCATCGACAATCTTCCAGCGACGATTGGTCAGCCTCGCAGGTACTTCGCCTTCGTTGCGGATGGTCACGGTGTAAGCAAAAACGAAGCGTTCTTCGTCGGGGCTGGATTCAGACTCGACGTATAGGGTGTCTACATCGACTACGATGCCTTCGCTGAGTTCTGTTTTCATGTTGCTGTCCTTGCAGATGTTGATGATTCAACAGCTGATTTTGAATGCTCTAATTGTATGAGATTTTAGCTCCCTTACGCGGGATTGCTGGAACTCATTTAATGTCTATGACGCCGGATTCTGGTGTAAATGTCGCGAAAGTGCAGCAAAACTTTCTAGCGTGATTCGTTCGGGTCGAATAGTTGGATCAAGCCCACAAGATTTGATCGCTTCTTCGTCCAGTAGTTCACGCAAACTGTTGCGCAATGTCTTTCGTCTTTGTGCAAACGCGGCCGATACGACAGTAGCTAAGGCTTCTTCAGAACCGCAGTCAACGGGGGCTTGCTCGTGTGGGTATAACGATACAATGGCAGAGTCGACTTTGGGTGCTGGTACAAAGCTGCCCGGTGGCACCAAAAATCGCTCAACAACACGGCAATGGTATTGAGTGGTGACACTCAAGCGGCCATAGTTATCACCGCCTGCCTCAGAGGCCATGCGCTGCACAACTTCTTTTTGCAGCATGAAGTGCATATCGCTGATCACCGATTTGAACTTGAGTAGATGAAACAACAATGGCGTGGAGATGTTGTAGGGCAAGTTACCGATGACCCGCAGCGGGCCGCCTAGCTCTTTACTAAGCGCTAAGAAGTCCACCTGCATGACGTCTGCACTGCGCACGGTGAGATCACCCACACCCTGAGCCGAGGCTTCGATCTTGGGGATCAAATCTCGATCCAATTCGATGGCCGTCATTTTTCCTGCTGCTTTTAACAGGGGTAGAGTCAGTGCTCCCAGACCTGGTCCAATCTCGACAATGTTTTCACCGGCCTTCGGGTTAATTGTGCGCACAATGCGCTCGATAACGGCCTGATCGTGTAAAAAGTTTTGTCCAAAGCGTTTTCTGGCGCGATGCTCCAAAATGAAGTGTCCTGCAGTTGCGGTAGGTTAATCGGGCTATTGTACGTGCTTGCGAGCTGCCAAGTATAAATCAAGCAAAACTCTGTCAAACTGAAAACCAGTGAGTGGCTGTTTAAGCTCACATCTGAATCACTAAATCCAAACACTGATGCCAAGTTAGGCCAAGACAATGATCGATCTGTATATTCCTTTAAAGCACCTGCACATGACCTTGGCGATGCTCAGTATTTCCGGATTTGTGCTGCGTTTTTTCTGGGTGCTCAGCGGTTCCAGCGCAATCCATCATCGGTTGAGCAAAGTGCTGCCCCATGTCATTGATACGTTGTTATTGCTTTGCGGTGTCACGCTGGCTGTCATGTTGCGTTTGAACCCTCTTGAAGTTCAATGGCTCGGCATGAAGTTAATACTGTTGTTACTGTATATAGTACTGGGTACTTTTGCCTTGAAACGAGCTCCCAGCCAAATCGGTAAGATTGGGTGTTTTGTCGCCGCAGTATTGGTGTTTTCGCAGATGTTGGCGGTGGCATTTAGGCACAGTGCTTGGGGTTGGCTTGAGCTTATTCACTTTTAAATTATGGCTTAGCGTTTGGCATCAGGCTGCCACGCAATTGACACCTAGGAGAGCAACTTGGAACGTATGACGAAAATATTAAGCCTGAGTCTATTGGTGATGCTCAGCGGATGCGCAGCTCACCCCACAAGCATGAGCGACCCGCATGCCTTGCACTCCCAGAAATCGAATCCGATGGGCTTGCAACCACAAGAGCAGGGGCAGTCCGCGTTTGCAGCAATTGCAGAAATAGTCAGTATACTCAGCGCCGACCCTGATACGGACTGGTCGCAGGTGTCGATTGACGCTTTACGAGAGCATCTTTTGGATATGCAGCAGGTGACGATGCAAACGGTCGTTAGCCGCGAGCAGATCGGCATGGGGGTCTACCGTTTTGATGTGGCAGGTGAGGGGCGTGTAATCGCGGCCATACAACGCATGGTGCCTGCGCACGCGGCAGTGGCCTCCAAAAGTTTGAACTGGCAAATTACAACAGAAAAAAGCGACACTGGGGTGGTGCTTCAACTAAGTGCCGACGACGAGTTTGAACAGCAAAAAATTGCTGCGCTTGGCTTTTACGGCTTTATGGCTATTGGCGCGCATCATCAAATGCACCATCTGGCCATGGCGCGTGGTCGCGCTGTGCATCAACACTGACGGCTACGTAGGTTTTTATAGTGGTGCTTCGCAACTCGCCAGCATGACTAACCAGCGATAAGTACTGAGATTAACCTCTTCGCTGTGCTCTAACGTCCAGCCACATTGTTGCAAACGTTTGGCATAGTTGTGTGTGAAGCTGTGCTCCTCTCCGGCAGGGTATGAGGCATCAAAATCGTCAAAGTCAGCCTCGGGGTCTACAGGTTCGATAAACAAAGCGCACGCTGGTGAACGTTGTGATGAAATACCCTGAAGCAAGTCCGACAACTGAGCTTGTGTAAAGTATTCGAGCACGCCCAGACCAGTGACATAGAGGGAATTGGCCGGGGCATTTTCTTTTATCCAAAGGCTTGCGTCACCCGCAAAGTATTCTGGACCGTCGTTAGATCGCTGCAAAATGTTCTGGGCGATTTGATCTTCGCTGAGATCAATACCAATGTGACGAGAGACGGGGACTCGCTGTTGCAAGTGGCGGAGTAGCTGCCCTTCACCACAGCCAATCTCAATAAGGCATTCGGCGCCACGTTCTGACGCTACTAGCGCTAATCGGTCTAAGTATTGGTCAAAATGTGGCATGAACACTTTGTCAAAACGACCGTGTGTACCCGCATAGTAGGCATCAGAACTTTGTTCCCGCCAAAACTGCTGGTGCAGCGCAGCGAGTTGATTGCCACTGGCATCGCGGCTTCTCCACCAAAGAATGGCGGTTCTGATGAGTCGATCAATCGCATCCGGCTGCTGCTTGTCGTGCCAAGGGATAGTGGCCACACGTTGCATGTGCTTCCGGCGGCTTGGCATCACACACATCAATAGGGTGCCCGCACTTACTTTTGCAGTTGCAGTGAGCTTTTGAAGCAAAGTACTTGTATTTTTTGAACTAACTTTGGCCATTGTTTGTACCCATGTTGTCTAGAGCTAACCGTTAGAAGCGGGACCCGTCAGCCATGCGCTTAGTAGTATAATGCTTACAAAAAGTACTGCGTCGAGAATAAGGATTTTTTGCAGCGTATTTTTGTTTTGTAATGGGTTTATACGATGGTGCGAGGATAAGTAGTGGCGGTTCAGCGCGCCTATACCGAGCACACAGCTAACCAATAGCAACTTCAGCACTAAAGTTTTGGCATAGAGGCTTTGAAAGTCCCAGTCATCGGAGCTTAGCGTCAGCAGCGCAAAGCCAAGGCCACACAAAAGTGCAACTGGTACGGCGATACTTGCTTGTCTGCTAAAGCGATCGGCTAGCTCAATTGCACTAGACGGTGCCTGGCTTAATAGAGTGAGCAATGTCGGTACAACTGCGAACCACCAAGCAATGATCGACAGATGCACCGTGAGTAATAGGGTACGCAGCCATTGCGGGTCACTCAGGGCGTGACCGTATCGCGTAAAGCTGAATATCGCTATGAGTGAAAATACTACTGCCACGCCGTGCGGAGCGGCAGTGTTTCGTGCGTAAAAAAGCAGGCCCAACAAAGCGACAACACGCCAGAGCAGCAATTCGCTGGCCGCGCTGCTCGCCAGTAGCTCGTAGTAGTAAGGGTCGCTGAGTGCATTCCATTCACCGCCAAACTCTAGCACCAGTGAGAGCCACCAAAGGGCAGCCAAACAGAGGCTGACAATAGCTGCGTAGCCACAGAATCTACGTAGCCTGACAATCTGATGGGGCAATTGACTTGCCGTGGTGAAGATCAAAAACACAGTGCCGGCGCAAAACAGTGTGCTCAGAGAAAACAAGCCTCTTGTTATCCAGCTCAGTGATTCGATCATGGCGAAATCGCGAAATGTATTTTCCCTTTCATCAGATGACCATCACGCCCAAGTGCATGCCATGCGGCAACGTAACTACCTGATGGCAAAGCCGGCAGCTCTAGGCTAAACATTTTGCTTGGGTCTGCTGCCTTTGCTTTGAGTTTTAGATCAATGCTATCGCCGCTTAAGCGCAGCAGTATCAATTTTACTTCTGATTTGAAACTTAACTCGACGCTGGCTGGCGCTTCGCTGATGGTTGCTTGATTGCTGGGTACGCTGCTGATGAGCGGTGAGTGGGCGAAGGTGCTCTGAGAGGCAATAGCCATAAAAACTAGAGCTGTTACGTGTATGTTTTTGATTAGTTTCATCGTCTCAGAACTCAATTGATACCGTTGGCGCGTTGCAACTCGCGCAAATAGGCGACTATTTTTTCTACCTGCGCTCGGGTGGTTTGCGGTTGTGCAGGCATATCACCAAAAGGCCAATGGTGTGCCCGTACGCCTTGTTCAGCTGCCCGATAAAACGCGATGTCGCCATGGTGTCTTGGGTTGTAATAAGGGTGAACTAATGGTGGCCCCTTACCATTGATGCCATCGGCCAATTTACCATGACACTGAGCGCAATTCTCAGTGAATAATTTTTGCCCAGCAGCTTGCTGCATGACTGGCAATGGCGTTACATCGGGCACAATGGCCTCACTCGCGGTGCTGGGTTGCGTGATAAAAACCAACGTTAGAGCAATCGCGATAACTGGAAGTGCAATCAACAGCAGCTGTCTGTTGTTGGGTTTGTTTAAGTTGCTTAGCTTCATTTTTCTGACTCACTAAAAGCACCCTTAAAATCGACCTCAGCAGTCGATTATTCAGGTGCGGGAAATATGGTGTTCGTGCTGCGCTTAACTTGCTGAACGACGGTAGTGCAGCAAAATCAATTTCCCGTCAATTTGATGTGTCTGAAATTCTATTTCATCGCCCGGTTGAAGCTCCTGCAAGACGGATTCATCCTCAGATTTAAAGCCCATCGTCATTTTAGGCATGGACAGATTACTGATTTCTTCGTGGGCGATGGTCACGATGCCGCGCTTCACGCTGATTTTAACCACTTTCCCTTTTATCCAAGGTAGCTCTGCGTCAGCGACTTGGTAGGGCTGAAAGCGCTCTGCGTTGGTGGTAGCCGTCTCGGAGCCCAAGGCGGCCTGACCAAGCAGTAGCAAGCTAGCGGTAAAACCCGTGATGATTCTCTTTTTTATGCTTTTCATGATGTTGATCTCTTGTTGTGTCTAGTGAGTTAAAACAGTGTTTAGTTCTGCTCTAGCGTGATGCCGTCTGAAGCGATATCCGGTGACGGTGCAGTGATGGCGATGGATTTAATTTCTGAGCGTTTCCAGACAAAATAGACGACCGGTATAACAAGCAATGTGAGCAAAGTTGCGCTCAACATGCCGCCGATCATGGGAGCCGCGATGCGTTGCATCACCTCCGACCCTGTGCCATCTCCCATCATGATCGGGATGAGCCCGGCAACGATAGCCGCTACCGTCATCACAACAGGCCGTATACGCAAGCCCGCCCCGTTTAATACCGCTTGGCGCAATTCGTCCACATCAGGTCTTCGTTTTTCGGCTCGAGCATGCTTTAACATCTGCTCGTATGCCTGATTCAGATAGACCAGCATAATGATGCCAATCTCTACGGCAACTCCTGACAACGCTATAAAACCTACGCCCACTGCAATGGAAAAGTTGAAGTTCAATACTGTCATCAGCAGCACACCGCCAACAGCCGCCACGGGCAGTGTGGCGAGGATAATCATTACTTCGGCCATACGGCGGAAGTTCAGATAGAGCAAGATGACAATAATGCCGAGTGTGAGCGGTACCACGTAGCTCAAGCGTTCTTGCGCGCGCAGCATGTACTCATATTGCCCTGACCATTTGATCGAGTAGCCATTGGGCAGCTGCAGTTCTTCGCTGACCAGTTGTTGCGCGGCTTTTACATAGCTTCCCAAGTCAACGCCTTCTATGTCGACTAATGTCCAACCGTTCAGCCTAGCGTTTTCGCTTTTAATGCCAGGAGGGCCGTCTTCGACTAACACCGTGGCAACGTCTGCCAGTGCGATACGTTGTCCACTGGAGGTTACAACAGGTAACGCGCGCAAGCTCTCGGGTGAGTTGCGATAGTCTTGTGGGTATCGCAGGCTAACGGGGTAGCGTTCCAAGCCCTCGACAGTCTGCGTTACCACCATGCCACCGACAGCCGTGGCGACCAGTTGCTGAATATCGGCGATGTTCAGGCCGTAACGCGCGGCGCGCTCTCGGTCGATGTCGACTTTGATATAGCGGCCGCCTGCTACTCGCTCACTGTAGACAGACGCGGTGCCGGGCTGGTCTTTTAGAATACGCTCTAAATCTTTGCCAATGGTTTCGATAACCGCCAGGTCTGGTCCAGCTACCTTAATACCCACGGGTGTTTTGATGCCGGTCGCCAGCATATCTATACGTGTCTTGATCGGCATCACCCATGCGTTGGTCAGACCGGGTATAGAAATCAAGCTATTGAGCTCTGCGCGTAATGCATCGGGTGTTAGCCCTTCGCGCCATTGATCTTTTGGCTTAAATTGGATGACGGTTTCAATCATGGTGAGTGGTGCTGGGTCTGTTGCAGAATCTGCGCGCCCCACCTTGCCAAAAACAGTTTCCACTTCAGGAACGGTGCGGATCAGCTTGTCAGTTTGCTGCAGCAGCTCACGTGCTTTACCGATGGATATGCCGGGGTAGGTTGTTGGCATATACATTAAGTCGCCTTCATCGAGAGGCGGGATGAACTCGCTGCCAAGGTTGCGCGCAGGCAATAGGCCAATCACAGTAGCGATAACAGCCACAAGTAGAACGAGCATAGGCACCCGCAGCGTGAGAGTGAGCACAGGCATATAAATAGCGTGCAGCACGCGATTCACAGGGTTGCGGTTTTCTGGCAATACTTTGCCGCGGACAAAATAACCCATCAATACGGGCACTAAGGTGATCGCCAGCAGTGCGGATGCCGCCATTGCATAGGTTTTAGTAAACGCCAGTGGCGCAAACATACGTCCTTCTTGTGCCTCCAAGGTGAAGACAGGCAAAAAACTCATGGTGATAATCAGCAGTGAAAAGAAGAGTGCCGGGCCCACTTCGCTGGCGGCACGAGCGACCACCTCCCAACGGTTTTTGTCGGTCAGCGGAGTGCGTTCCATGTGTTTGTGCAAGTTCTCTATCATCACGATTGCCCCATCGACCATCGCGCCGATGGCAATGGCGATACCACCAAGAGACATGATGTTGGCACTCACGCCCTGTAAGTGCATGACAATATACGCCGCGAGAATGCCCACCGGCAGACTGAAAATAGCCACCAATGAAGAGCGCAAATGAAACAGAAAAACAGCACAGACAGCAGCAACAACTAAAAATTCTTCCAAGAGCTTGACGTAAAGATTGTCGACCGCCGACTTGATCAGTTTTGACCGGTCGTAGACCGTTGTGATCTCGACCCCGTCTGGCAAGCCCTTACGCAATTCGTCTAAGCGCTGCTCCACCTTGGAGATAACAGCCTGCGCGTTTTCTCCAAATCGCATCACCACGATGCCGCCAACCACTTCGCCTTCGCCGTTGAGTTCGGCAATACTGCGACGCATCTGTGGGCCGATGACGACTCTGGCGACATCGCGTAACAGCAGTGGAGCGCCGCTATTGTTCATACCTAGAGGGATAGTTTCGATCGTCTCGCGGTTGCTGAGATAGCCCGTGGTGCGCACCATGTACTCAGCTTCCGCCATTTCAATGACCGAAGCGCCAATCTCTTGGTTTGCACGCTGTATAGCTTGGTGAATATGGCTCAATGGGATGTTATAGGCCCGCAGTTGATCCGGGTCCACCATCACTTGGTACTGCTTAACCATACCGCCGATGGTTGCAACTTCAGAGACGCCCGGCACACTCTGCAGCTCGTACTTCAAGAACCAATCTTGCAAGCTTCTCAGCTCAGATAGGTCGTTTTGGCCGGTGGGGTCAGAGAGGGCGTACTGGTATACCCAGCCAACACCTGTGGCGTCGGGTCCAAGCTGAGGGTTGGCGCTAGCGGGCAATCGAGGTGCCACTTGGCTAAGGTATTCAAGCACACGGGATCTAGCCCAATACAAATCTGTTTTTTCGTCAAAAATGATATAAACGTAGCTGTCGCCAAAAAACGAATAGCCGCGAACATTCACAGCACCCGGCACAGATAACATGGCTGTTGTAAGCGGGTAAGTGACTTGGTCCTCAACCACCTGGGGCGCCTGTCCTGGAAAGCTGGTTTTTACAATCACCTGAACATCAGACAGGTCGGGCAGGGCGTCGATGGGTGTTTGCTTAACCGACCACAGACCCCACATTACAATCATCGCGGTCATCAGCAAAACCAGAAACCGGTTTTTGATTGAATAGAGAATGATCAATCGAATCACGATTCATCCCCCGATTGATTTTCGACGTTTTCGATCAATATTTCACCGGACTCAAGCTTGCGCATACTAAAGCGGACTGCACTGCCACTTTTAAGGCTGTTGATATTGCTGTCTGGCGTGTAACTGAACTCCATCTGCATAGACGGCCACTGCCATTCGGGCACCGGCTCATGGTTGATCACTACTACACTCTCGTCGGCGTATATGTCTTCTATCGTGCCGATGGCCCACGCAACTTCAGGTGCTTCTGACATCGGCGCCATACGCATAAAATCAGAGCTGATACTGGATTCTGAATCGATGAGGAACTGCGCCGATACAACTACTTTGTCACCTTCTTGTAGACCTTCGAGCACCTCAAAGCGGTCGCGGGTACGTCGCCCCGTACGGACTTTGACCGACTTATAGTGCCCTTCGTCTGTGACGAGGACTACGCGATCCATTGAGCCTGTACGGATGACAGCCTCTTGAGCGACAGACAAGATGGCCTCGTCAGAAGACGTGTCCACTTGTATTTTTACGTACATATTGGCAAGCAGAGTTTTGTCTGGGTTTTTAACAATGACGCGTATTTTTGCAGTGCGGCTCTTGCCGTCAATTTGCGGGTAAATATAATCGATGTTGCCTTGCCACTTTCGACTAGGCATTGACTCTGTGCTGACACTGACTGCTGCACCTACGCGCAGCTTATCTAGGTCATTCTCAAATACTTCACCTTCGACCCAAATGGGGTCCATTCCAGAAATACTCATGATGCTGGTATTGGGCGTGACGTAAGAGCCTTGTGCAACGCGCAGCTCACTGACCACGCCAGCGGCAGGGGCGTATACCGTGATATTACTGATCACTTTACGGTTCTTAATGACGTAATCGATCGAGCCTTTACTGACACCAAGGTTTTTGAGCTTATCGACACTTGCCGCGCGCATGCCGCTGTCATTGGCGTTTAGAGCGATGAGCAGCTCTTCTTGGGCGGCGATGAGTTCCGGTGAATAAATATCGTACAAGCGCTCGTAGCGCTTGACCTCGTCGCCGTTTGCACGCACCAGCAAAGACTTTATCCATCCAGATACACGCGAGTGCACAACTTGCAATTGCCTCTCGTCAAACTTCACGGTCGCCACCGTGGTGAAGTCTTCTTTGAATGAGCCTTTTTCGACAATGGCGGTACGTACGCCTAGGTTATGCACGACCGTTGGGCTGATTTTGACGGTGCCAGCGGGTAGTTCTTCGCCATCGTCATACACAGGGACCAAGTCCATGCCCATCGGGGATTTCCCCGGTGCATCGCGACGGTAGTTGGGGTCCATCGGGGCGACCCAATACTTGGGCTCGCTTGGGTCCTTTGATGGCGTTTTTGCCATGGCTGCATTTGCATCCATGCCTGTGCCAGACTGGTCAAACAGTAAAGCCTGGAGCTTTGGCGCGATGGATATTCCGATTCCGACGCTCAAACCTGCAACGATGACGAACAGCAGGCCAGCCAGTAGTTTGCTGATGATGCTCATTGTGCTTCGCCTTGTGTGTCATTGACCGTGCTGGATATATATTGAAGTGCATTGATGATCATCAGCCGCTGGCGACGTAAATCCAGATCTTCTAGCTCTACACTCATCAAATCAATTTGCGTACGCTGCATGTCTTTGAACGTCGCTTCGTCGCTTCTGTACGCAGCTCGCGTAAGCTCTGCTTGCTGCTGAGATTGCGGAATGATTTGTCCTGCATAGAGCTCTAGCTGCTTTTCAACTTGCGCTTTAATCGCCAGCTTACTGATCAAGTCACTGTGCAGGCGTTGTTCAATCTGCTGTTTCTCGCGCATGCTTTGATCACTCTTGGCTTGTGCGCTGCCAATGCGAGATTTGTTGGCAGAGCGGCGAAGCGCTGTCAGCTCCATGGAGAAACCAATAGAGATAAAGTCACTGCGGCTGACACCGTTGGCCGATGCCTCTCGATGCCCATAGCTCACACTGACCGCACGGCCTGAGCGGCCCATCGCTTCTGCGATAGTGGTCTCAGCGTTAGATTTTTGCTGTTTAAACTGAGCCAGTTGTATCGCTGGGTGTTGGCTGACATTGCTGCTTTCGCGGGCGAACTCCGCCTTGGTCATGGCCGGCATGGCACTGAAATCAAGTTGTGCAAGCTGCTCAGTGTCTAACCACTCCCGAAACGACTCTTGTGCAACCGTCAATCGGGTGATGGCCATTTGCCTACGGTTTGTCAGTCGCGACAGAGCTGTGCGCAGTGCCAGAACGTCCCGTTGGCTCGAGCGCCTCAGTCCTGCTCGAAAGCTCGCATCGGCGGCGCTCACCATCTGTTCAAAGTGTGCTTGGTGGCGATCTAAAATTTTTGTTGTGGCGTCGGCTTGCCAACCGTCTATCCATGCGGCGTTAAGTGTTTGGGCGAGTTGCGCGCGGCGAAGCTCAGATTCTGCACTGGCGATATTCACTGCTTGTTGTTGAGTCAGTTCTCTTGCTGCGAGCAATCCTCTTGGTGGCAGCTTTTGCGAGAAACTGAGCATGCCCTGCGTCATCGCTTCCTGGTCAAATGCAAAGCTATCAACCGGGACGTTATTGAGGCTCATGCCGAGCGTGGGTGGGGGAAGCGCAGAAGCGGCTTCTAATCCCGACTGAGCTGCGCGCAGCTTTTCTCGCTGACTGGCGAGGGTCAAGTCGTTGCTAATGGCGGTCAGCAAGGCTTGCTCAAAAGTGATTTTGCCCGACTGAGCTTGAGCCTGCGCACTGAATAACAGCGAAAAAAAGAATGGCACGGATGCGCGCGCTGCGATACCAAGCACACCATGAGAGATGTGTGATTTAGATGTAGATAACAAGTTTTTGCCCCAATATTCTGACGTGCGCACAAGCGCGACCATCACCAAACGATCTAGTCGTTAGCGAGATTTATGAATGTCAGAGAGGGCTCAGATATGGATTCGACGCAGGCCTAAATGCGAGCGTATTTGTCCTTGGAATGGGGGGCCTAAGCTACGGAAGCTTGAACTGTTGTGCTTAGCACTGCTTTGTACTACGAGCAGAACCAAGACAAATAGTGTCAGTGTGCTGAGTAAGGGAAGCAGATCAACAAAAACTGATCGGTCAACGGTGAGTAAGTCACCGCTGCAAATGGTTGTGGCGCTGCCGCCGTGTAGCTCTGCTGTGCTAGTGGCCTCAGAGCTAGAGTTCATCAGACAGTGTGATGAAGCATCAACACCCAAAAGCGCGTTGGAGAAACCCGGTATCGCAATCATTAATGCACACAGCGCAACCAATACCGCCAGTGCTAGGCACAGCGAGCTTTTGTGCCGACGGCTAAAAAGCGTTTTGGTGGAAGGTTTTATCAGCATCAGTGATCGATAACCACGGTGGGTGACAGTTGATGAATGTAATAGACAGGCAAACACTATGCAAGTTCTTAGATTTACTGCAGTATTTTTTGTGTAGGGCTAGATATAAATGGGCGATATCAAGAAATATTGAATTTCTCCGATAAATTGGCATCAATTCGTACTATTCAGCGACGCTGACAGCGTCGGCCTTAGCTAACATAGGAAAGACATGAGCAGCACAAAGCTATTGAAGTATGCGCTGTGGCTGCTGCTGTCTTTGCCCGGTGTTTGGTTGATCTGGCTCTGGGTAAGTGGCGACTCTAGCGCACACTACCTGCTGTTACCCTCCGGAAAATACGCCATCCGCGCGGCTTTAGTCGCGCTTGCTGTGACACCTCTGCGCTTGATATTTCCCCGTGCCAAGTGGGTGCTGTGGCTATTAAAAACGCGGCGAGCTTGGGGTGTGGCGTCATGCGGATACGCCGCTCTGCACACGGTTTTTTACCTAATAGATGAAGGCGGCCTTGCTGGTGCTTTGGGCGATATTAGCGATGCAGAGATCATCATAGGGTGGTTGGCTATGTTGGTTTTTATAGTACTCGCTGCTACCAGCAACAACTGGTCAGTCAAAAAGCTTGGTCGGCGTTGGAAGACGCTGCAGCGTGCTGCTTATTTGGCTATTGTTTTTAGCTTTCTACATTGGTTCCTGTTGGGGTTTTACCAAATTGCTATGTGGACGCATCTGCTGCCGCTAGTGCTCCTGCAAGCACTGCGCGTCTACTTGCAGACACGCATACAACCTAGTCAAAAGGCCGTCAGTCTGGATGCATCTTCCCCTCGAGACTAGTTGCTGCACTCCAAGCTGTCGCGCTTACTAGATTGTTGACTCACATTGATCCACTTTTTGTCACAGGCTTGTAAAAACTACTAACTACATTGTTAGCTCTTTTTACGGTTTGGAGTCAGTCATGAAGAAGCAGTTGTCCCGTCGCAACTTTTTGATCAGTGGTCTGGGTGCAGGAACTATTGCCAGCAGTGCTCGAATCGCCGGAATGTCAGTTGCAGGGTTGGCACCTGCGTTAGTACGTGCCGAAAGCGATATCATCAAAATGCCGTATGGAGTGCAATCGGGTGATATTACGCAATCTGGTGCGGTAGTTTGGTCCCGTGCGGATCGTCCGGGCCGTATGTTGTTGGAGTGGGCAGACAACGCGGAGTTCAAGCGCAGCCACATGGTGCGTGGACCTGCAGCACTCTCTGACACCGACTTTTGCGCAAAAATGGATCTACGGCAATTGCCAGCGGGCCAGAAGATTCACTATCGCGTACGGTTTCAAGATCTTCAAAATCACAACAGCTTATCAACGCCCGTCAACGGATCTTTGATGACAGGTGGTTATTCGAGGCGAGCCATACGCTTTGTCTGGAGTGGCGACACGGCTGGCCAGGGCTTTGGTATTAATCCAGATTTTGGCGGCATGAAAATCTACCGCACAATGCTGGAGCAGCAACCAGATTTTTTTATCCACTCAGGCGATACCATCTATGCCGACGGTCCTATAGAAGCTGAGCGTGAGCATGCCGACGGACAAATTTGGAAGAATATTGTTACCGAAGAAGTCTCAAAGGTTGCGGAAACCCTAAAAGAATACCGAGGCCGTTTTGCCTACAACTTAATGGATGCCAATCTGCGTGAGTTTAATGCTCAGGTCCCCATGATTGCTCAGTGGGATGACCACGAGGTTGTCAATAACTGGTACCCGACCGAGATACTCAATGATGATCGCTACACAGAAAAAAGCGTGGATGTGCTTGCAGCACGTGGCGCGCGTGCTTTCATGGAGTATATGCCGGTGCGTCAGCACCCAGCCGAACGCGAGCGTCTTTACAGTAACTTTAAAATTGGACCTGCCTTAGAGATATTTCGAATTGACATGCGCAGCTACCGTGGAACAAATGGCTCGAATGATCAAAGCAGTCCGTCAGATGCCACACGGTTTTTGGGTGCAGAGCAAATGAAGTGGCTCAAAACCGCTTTGGCGCAATCAACCGCAACTTGGAAAATCATTGCTTCTGATATGCCCATCGGCATGATTGTTTATGACAATTGGAAAGAGAAAAACACTTTTGAAAATGGAGCCAATGGTGACGGACCTGCCTTAGGGCGTGAGTTAGAAATCGCCGAGCTGTTGCGTTCGATTCGAGATAACAACGTGCAAAACGTGGTGTGGCTGACCGCCGATGTGCACTACACCGCTGCACATTTTTACGACCCAGCCAAAGCGCAATTTAGTGAGTTTGCTCCCTTTTGGGAATTTGTCAGCGGGCCGTTAAATTCGGGTACTTTTGGGCCTAACGAAATGGACAATACCTTTGGCCCGCAAGTGGTATATGCCAAAGCACCGGAAGATGGTCGATCAAATTTGGCGCCCAGCGAAGGCATGCAGTTTTTTGGTCAGGTTGATCTCGACCCTGATAGCGAAGTACTGACGGTGCAGTTAAAAGACTTAAACGGCCTCAGCTTGTTTACCCAAGAGATTACGCCAGAAAAAAGCGCCTGATCGAGTTTGCAGCTGGCCTCCTCACTAGGGGAGGCTCGTTGTCGGGGCAATAAATGCTAGATATTTCATCACTTCGGCCTAGTGTGCAGCAATATCGTTGATCAATAACGTCTAGGATTTTGCTTGATGCTGTTCTAGTGCTTCGGGCGCACCTGCTTTGGTACAGCACTCCTGAAACAACCTTAACGTACAGTTTTTACAGATAGCGTCATCCGCTCGGATAACCGCTTCGGCAACTGCGGCAGTTTTATGGCTGTGGATATTGCTTTCGCCGATCACTGCAGTGACGTTTAGTCTTTCCAGCGTAGCAAGCGCCCCAGCATCCGCTACAACAAGATGCATATCTTGGCCGCGTGCACGTGCTTTTTGGGTTTGTTTGATCAAAAAATCTGCGCCAGCGAGATCGATTTTCCCCACACCCTTAAGACTAACAATACAAGCTTGTAGTGTTTTAGCGCGCTTCTCAATACGATTGAAAGCCGCTTCTAGGTGCTCAATAGAAGCAAAAAATATCGGTCCTTCGATTCGCATATTTCGAATTTGCGGGCAGACAGGCAGCTGGTGGCGTTCAGAGTTTTTGAACACTCTCTTACCCATGAAGTCAGTGGGCGAACCTTGAATAACCAGCGGGTGTGCGCTGTTGTTGAGAAACACAGACAAAGAGACGATAACGCCGACAAAGATGGCAAAATCCAGTTCGGAAAATATCCCGGTGAAAAACGTGCAGGCCAAAATCAAGGTTTCGTCGCGGCCGCTGTGGAGAATGTGGCGGATTTCGGCGACGTTGATCAGTCGCCAGGCAACATACAAAATTATCGCTGCCATCGCTGGCACGGGAACGTAGCTCACCAGCGGTGCGACTACCGATAGGCCGAGCAATAAAAAGATCGCAGATAATATAGCGGCGATCGGGGTTTGTGCGCCGCTGTCGACGTTTAAGCCTGAGCGCGTGAAAGAGCCAGAACTGGCATATGACTGAAAAAAACAACCGATAGTATTGGAGAGGCCTTGGCCTATGATTTCTTGGTTGGAGTCGTAGTCGTGGCCTCGCGGTTGCGCCAGCGATTTGCCAATCGAAATTGCTTCAAGTAGTCCAACAAACGCAACTGCTGCGGCACCCGGTAACAGTTCACCCCACAGGTGAGGGTCAAAACTTGGCATGGTGAGTGAGGGCGTGACCGATGCAAGCGGTTCAAACATCATGATGCCATGTGCCGGTGCGTCGAGAAAATAAGCGGCGGCGGAGCCAACTATCAGTGCCACGACATAGGCGGGTATACGCTTGTCAATTTTGTTCGAGATCAGCAATACAGCCAGCGTGATTGCAGCGATAAGCAATGCCAAGCCGTTGGCTTCAGAGATTGACGGCGCGAGGTGGCCGAGGCGTTGAATTACTCCGCCGCCGCGCTCAACTACAACACCTAAAACACCGGGTAACTGCGAGACAGCAATCAACAGAGCGGCTGCGGCGGTGAAGCCAATGATGACCGAGTGCGAGACGAATGCTATAAGCGCACCCAACCCCGCGAGACCTGCGGCCAGCTGCAGTATGCCCACCATGAAGGTTAATGTGAGCACGAGTGATATGTAAAAAGCAGTGCCAGGATCGGCCATTTCAGAGAGGGTCACAAACACCAGAGCCGATAAAGCCGTGGTTGGTCCCGAGACCATAATCCGAGAAGAACCCCAGAGTGCCGCGATAATCGTCACGACAATAGCTGTGAAAAGTCCGTATTCAGGGGGGAGACCCGCGATCAAGGCAAAGGCCACACCTTGAGGTAATACAACAGCAGCCCCGGACAAGCCAGCGATCAAATCTGCTCGTAAAGTTGAGGCATTGACTTGGGCATGCCACGGGCGTCGAAGTGATAAGTGGCTCAGAATTCGATTTGGCACTCGCCCGTCTCAGTCAGTTGGGTTGGTTGTTCAGTATACCTTGCATACGTTGATGTCGCCGCAGCATATCTAAGCTAGGCGAAAAACCCCGTTTTTATCGGTAAATGAGCGTCGCTTGAACGTGGGTTTAGCACCTCTATTCAAGAGATACCGACAAAATTCAGCGCGAGAAAAACTTAAAGTGTGCAGGTTGTTGCACACAGGCTATGGCTTCCTCGACGCACTGCTGAACAATGCTCTCAGCTGTCAATACTTCGCGAATGAGATCAACCGCTTCGCCGACGATCACCGGAGCTTCGTTGTAGTTCTTTTCTGCGACAGCCTGTTGAAACAGCTCGCGTTGGGTGTCAATGTCTTTGCTGAGGCTCGAAAAGTCGTGCTGCCATCGTTGGGTGGCCTGATTATCTAGGCTGCGTAAAGTGTACGGGCTGGGCCAATCTAAGCCACGCAATTTGTCAAAAACGCTGCTACGTGTGGTGTTATCACCGCCGGATCGTAAAGCGAGCTGTTGTGCTTGGGCTGGGGCGAGTGACTCTTTACTGGCATAAAATCGGCTGCCCATCATAACGCCGCTTGCGCCTAACATCAGAGATGCCGCTAAGCCTCGACCATCCGCTACACCACCAGCAGCAATGACTGGGGTGTTTTGCGGTAGCGCGTCAACCACTGCTGGCACCAGTGGAAAAGTGGCTCGGGATGCGCCGTGGCCTCCTGCTTCGGTGCCTTGCGCCACAATAACATCGGCGCCTAATGCGTGTGCTGTGACGGCTTGATGCAGGGATTGCACCTGTACTATCAGGCAGCTTCCGGCCGCTTTTATCTTGCCGACAAAAGCGTCAATCTCGCCAAAGGACAGCATAACCGCTATTGGCTTATGTGCGAGTGCCATGTCTAGAAGGCCGGGCTGTTGGGCAAGGCTCCACGAGATAAAACCAACACCAACTGGGGCGGTACCGGCAAGTGCAAATTGTTGTTCTAAAACCTGCTCGTCGCCATAGCCTCCGCCGATCAAACCTAAGCCACCAGCGCTCGAGACGGCCGCCGCCAGCTCACCGCCAGATACCATTGCCATTGGAGCCAGCACGACCGGGTGTTGAATTCCCAGCATCTGGGTCAAGGTGGTGTCGATGTTTAAGCTCATGCGATGTTTAGCCTTTAAGCTATGAATACAGTTTCATCGTGGCATAAGCGCGCGTCAACTTGAAGACGGTTGTTGATAATGACTATGCGTTTGAAGCCAACCACTGTTCGGCTAGCGCTTCCTCATCTAAGTCAAAAGCCTTGATCGTCATACCGGGAAGTAGTTTGCCTTCAATCTCACTGGCCTTCTGCAGCCATTGTTTTTCCGTGATAACCGCCACACGATCGAAACGTCGCAACAGAGAAAAAAGCATCGGTAGGCGAGATAGTTCGACAGCTAAAGCGCCAAAAGTGGGCATGTCAAAGTCAGAGATACGGTAGAGCATGCGGCCGTTTTCAAAGTCTTTGCTCTGCGCGTGCAAGGCATCCAGCGACTCACGCATATTGTTGCTGTCAATTTTACCGCTGATAGAAATATCGATGCGGTTGGGGCCGTTGATTTGTGTTTCGAACATTTCAATCTCCCTGTATTTACGATAGCCGAAGTTCTGATGAGCTTTATTCGTATTGATAACATGGAGATGTTGTTCAGCTAAATCAAGTCAACGTTCACGGCGCGTATTAAGGGCTGGGTGGCCAAGGGCGTTGTGCTTCGCTGTCTATCCAAGCTTGTTCCCAAGCGCCAACCTTTATGTCCGAGCCGTCTACGCCTAATTCCGCAAGCAAAACAGAAGTTTCAATTGCCTTGCCTTTGGAAGTTACACCCGTGCGCAGCAGTGCAGAATTGCACGGTTGGCCGTTGACCCACATTGATTGCTCGATATACACCCAGCGTTCGTCAATGCCGGCAACTTTTGTACGTAGACTGACCTTGTCGAATAATCGAATGCGGCGACGATAACGAACGGTGGTGCCAGCCACGACCAAACCCCAGCGATTTTTGCGCAAAATTTTGTCCAGGCCAATGCGTAGAACCAAGTCAAAGCGACCCAGATCATAGAGCGTCAACACACGACCGTTGTTCATCTCAAAAAACATGTCCAAGTCCCACGGTCGACAGCGGAAAGTGATTTCGCTGATGGTGTTGTGGTCACGTGAATTGCTGCGTGGCGCTTTCAGAAGTGTGGCAATAAAGCGTGTGACTGGGTACATAGTATTGCTTTGTTGGTGGTGAGGGAGGAGGGCAGGGTTGTGGCCCAGTGCCTCGACCGATTGTCGAGGCACTAGCCTAGCTTATGCTTCGGCTTTCTTGTATTTCACACCGTAAAAAAGTGCAAATAATACAGGCACAACTACCAAAGTCAGCAGTGTGGCGAAGCCAAGCCCGAACATTATAGTGACAGCCATGGGCCTAAAAAAGACATCATCCATCAGCGGAATCATGCCGAGAATAGTGGTCACTGCTGCCATCGATACTGGTCGCAGTCGACTGATGGCCGCGTCCGTGATGGCTTTTAACCACTCCTGATCAAGCTCTTCTCGTAAACGCTTAATTTCCTCGACTAATACAATGCCGTTTTTCAGCTGCATGCCAATCAGGCTGAGCAATGCCAACAGTGCTGTAAATGAGAACGGCGAATCAGTCACAAGCAGACCTATAGACACGCCTATGATCGACAGCGGCACGGTGATCCAAACCACCAGCGTTTGCTTGGCAGAGCCAAACAACAGCACAGTCAAAATAATCATCACCAATACACCCAAAGGCACAAAGGTAAACACAGCAATATTAGCCTTGGCCTGTGCTTCGAATTCACCGCCCCACGCCAAATGGTAGCCATCGGGCAAATCGATCGCTTCGATTTTATCTCTGATCAACCCGTGTAAAGTCATTGGGGTGACGCCGTCTACCGGGTCGGCGAGCACTGAGAGAGTGCGTTTGCGGTCACGGCGTTTAATCAGTGAGTCTTCCCATTCTGTGTCTACCCGTTGCATCACCTGATCGATGTTGACGTATGCACCTTTCACAGGGCTGTAAACGTTAATGTCTTCCAGTTTAGTGATCGAATTACGCTCTTCTTCAGGAGGGCGAACCACTATGGGAAACAGTGTACTGCCGCTGCGGTAGAGGCCAATCGTCTGGCCATTAAAGTTGGCTGCTAACGCGGTATCTAAGTCAGTTTTGCTGATGCCAAGGCGGCGGCCTTCTGCCTGATCGTAGATAGGGCGCAGTACTTTGACGCGCTCTCTCCAGTCCTGACGCACGTTGATCGCTAGGGGTTCGGCGTCCAACAGGGCGATGATTTCTTCGCTGTACTTGCGCAGAATATCAGGGTCAGGTCCTATTAAGCGGGCTTCAATTTTAGCCTTGCTAGCAGGGCCAAGTTCAGGGCGTTTAAAGGTAGTGAACCCCTGCGGGAATTGCTCGCTGAATATGTTCTGCATCGTCACGATGCCGTCGGTCACTTGCTCGAAGTCTTGAAGCTTTACGATGAACTGTGCATAGCTTGCATTACTTGGCTCAGTTGAGTACGTCAGCATGAAACGCTCAGCGCCTCGACCAATAGTTGCTGTCACCTGCGTCACTTCAGGCATCGCTAGCAGTTCTTGCTCAATCTCAATCACGTCTTCGTTAACCGTGCGAATATCACTACCTTGCGGCAGCCAGTACTCAATCATCACCATGGGCATTGAGCTGGCGGGGAAAAACGCTTGTTTGACCTGACCAAAGCCAACTATGGCGGCAAAAAGCGCCATCACCATCACCATCATACTCAGCCAACGAAAGCGCAGACAGAAATGTAATACACCGCGGTAGATACGGTAGGCAGCACCCTTGTAGGGATCAACTTCAGGCTCGTGTTCACCGGTGTTTTTGGGCTCTTCTTTGAACATCAAATAACAGAAAAAAGGTGTCAGTGTGATGGCAAAAACCCAACTCAATGTGAGCGAAATTAATAGTACCCAAAACAATGCGCCGGTGAATTCGCCGCTGGCATCTGGTGACAAACCTACGGGTGCAAAAGCGGTGATCGCGATAACTGTTGCGCCAGCCAATGGCCAGCGAGTGTGGCTGACGATTTTTTGTGCGGCTTCAATTTTGCTCATGCCGCGCTTGATACCGATCATGACGCCTTCCGTGATCACTATCGCGTTATCTACCAACATACCCAGCGCAATGATCAACGCCCCGAGCGATATGCGGTGCAACTCCACCTTGTAAATCGACATGATGATGAACGTGCCGAGGATAGTTAGCAGCAATACCGCACTCATCAAAATGCCGGGCCGTACGCCCATGGTGAATAACAACACCACAATAACAATCAGTACCGCCTGTGCTAGGCCTACTAGAAAGTTGTTGACCGAGTCTTCTACCAGCGACGGTTGGTTGTAGATATGGCCTATTTCCATGCCAACAGGGCGCTGGTTTTCTAGCTCTGCGAGTCGATCTTCAATAGCTGCGCCCACTTTCACGACGTTCACACCCGTTGAAAAAGACACGGCAAGTGTCAGTGCCTTTTCGCCGTTGAATCGGTACATGTGGCTTGGCGGGTCTTGGTAGCCGCTGCTCAGTGTAGCGACGTCTTGTAAATAGACGAGTTGACCGTCGACATTGCCCAGCAGAACATTGGCTAAAGAATGCAAGCCAGGTGCTTCTGATGTTTTGGAGTTAACGCGAATGTACTCGCTGCCAATGCGGATTTTACCGGCGTCGCTAACGAGGTTTTGAGTTGCCAAAACCTGCTGAATAGAGGCGACTGAAAATCCACTAGCGGCCAGCTTGGCTCGGTCGAGCTCGATAAAAATCTGCTCTTGGCTGCGGCCACCAACGTTAACTTTGCCAACACCTGGCACCAGAACCAATTCACGCCGTAAAAAATCTGTGTAATCTTCGATTTCTTCGTCGCTGTAACCCGCACCAGTGATAGAGAAAAACATCCCAAACACATCGCCAAAGTCATCGGCAATTGTGGGTGTGCTGACACCTGGCGGCAACTGCACTTGCAAATCATTGATCTTGCGACGCATCTCGTCCCAAATTTGCGCTAGGTCATCCTTGCGGTAAATGCTGCGCATTTCCACCATGATTTGCGAAGTGCCATCACTTGATGTGGAAGTGATGTTGTCCAAGTAGGGCAGTTGTTGCAGTGCGTTTTCTACAGGTAAGGTGACTTCTTCTTCCACTTCTGTTGCCGAGGCACCAGGGTAGCTGTAGAAAATCATCGCCTGCTTGATGGTGAAGTTTGGGTCTTCCAAACGGCCTAGAGAGTTAAACGAAAATATCCCGCCAAGGATTAACAACAAAACAAACATCCAAGTGACGGTTTTATTTTTTATAGTGTATGTGGTGATAGACATGGTGCGCTCTATAAGCCCCGCTCTTTGACGTGGGGCTTGAGCAACATGTCTTGCCGTACGTGGATAGCACCGGCAGCCACAATCTTATCGCCGGGTTTAACCCCGTTGAGAATTGCAAAGCCGTTGTCACCTAACTCGCCGAGCTCAACCTCCACGTGCTCAGCCCGCATATTATCGTTCACACGCCAAACCCAGCTTTTTCCGTCTAGCTCATGCACCGCTTCAATGGGAGCAACCAGTGTGTGTTCTCGTTCGCCGGCCAGTAACTGAGAAAAATCGAGCACAATGTTGGCAGACATGCCGGGCAGGGCAGTAAATGTTTTAGGCATGTCCAGTGTGAACAGAGTCTTGTAGTTACGCGTAAGTTGATCGGGTACTAGCTCATGCTCTTTGTAACAGGCTTTGTAGCTATCTGCTGGGTGGCTGCTAAAGCTCACATCACCGCAGATAACAGACAGCAGCGCTGGGTTATCGATGCGGCTCATTTGACTGACCAATGACTCGGGCACACTAAAATTAACGTCCAGTTGGTCACTTGCTTGCAGTTGTAATACCGGAGAGCCGGCTTGTACTGATTGGAAGTTTTCAATGTTAACTTTGGCAATGATGCCGTCAAAAGGTGCCGTGAGCCGGGTGTAGCGAAAGTTGTCGTTGGCTTGCGTGCGGTTGGCTTTGGCCGATTTAAGCGCGGCAGTGGCTTGGTCTAGCTGCAGCTGACTGGCGAGGTTTTTTGCCTTCAGCTGTTTGGCTTGGTTGTACTGTACTAGGGCCAGTTGATAGGCCGCGCTGCGTGTGTCCAGAGCGTTTTGGTAATCGGAGTTATCTAAACGAGCCAGCAAATCACCTTTTTTAACTTTGACACCTGCACGAGCGGGTAGCTCAATGAGCTGTCCGCTGACTCGAAAAGCCAAATCAGACTTCTGGCGTGCCTCAAGTGTCGCTGGGTAGCTTCGCAGAACGGTCCGCTGCTCTGTGGCCAAGGTGTGAATCTTGGCTGGGCGAGCACGTTCTTCGACTGCGGTGTCGGTGTTTTCGTCACCTGACGTGCAGGCGGTTGTGCTGAGTGCGATAGACAAAATAACTGCGGAAGTGCGAGCGGGAAACGCTATCATTGCTTTGGAAGTCCGATTACATACATACATGCATGTATGTTAGACTCTTCCGAAAGCTAATACCATAAAATAAGGAAAATAATGGTCCGAAAGACCAAAGCTGATACCGAGCAGACATATAACGCATTGCTCGACGCCGCGATTCAGTTGTTCACCTGCCAAGGTGTTGCGCGCACAACGCTTAACGAGATAGCCAAAGAGGCGCAGATGACACGCGGTGCTGTGTATTGGCACTTCGACAACAAAGACGCCGTCATCCGGGCTCTCTGGGAGCGTAACGCTTGTTCTACGCACCAGCGTTTTGCGGACTCGATGGACGAGTTGAGAATCTGCGCTGACGCTGGGCAATGTGTGCGCGAAACACTCAAGGCTTCTCTGCGTGAGCTGATGGCCGATGAAAAAGTGACGCAAGTGATGCAAATCGTGTTTCACAACATCGAATTTACAGACGAGCAAACCGATCTCCAGCTGTTTCTCGGCGAGCAAATATCCATTTTATTGGATGTTTTTGAAGCCGTGTTTGAGGCCTTGGAAAACGCCGGTGCACTGAAAGTAAAGCACAGCCCTAAAATGCTTTCTCGCGGTTTGATGGCGTATATGCGCGGGTTGCTCGATATGCAGCTCGCGCCGATGGACAGCGGTATTGACCTCGCCCGTGATGGCGACTTGTACATCGACATGTTTCTCGACTCGATCCTGAGTGATTGACTTGTCGACCAGTCGCCAAAATACGCTGCTACATTTCCCCGCAAAAGTTGATCAAACCGACATTTCTGCTCTCTCTTAAGGGCTCAAAAGTCCGATTTTGAACTGGCGCACAGTAGCGTGTTGTCGCATGCAAGAGCATACGTCTCCAGAAACACCTTTCTGTCGATCGGATGAAATAATGTTTGATGTGTTGATGACACTTGATTTGCGCCAGCTGCTTTTGGCTGGCCACGTGATGGCTATGGCGCTGGGTTTGGCTGTTGCGCTGAGCGTTGTGGTAATCGTGTTGCGTAGCTTGCGTTCGAACCGAATCTCTGCAGACGTGATTGACACCATTGAACAAGCAGCACGTTTTATCAGTATCAGCGTTGCGATGTTATGGATTTCCGGCATTGGTTTTGTGGTGTATAGCCTGCTTTACACCCAAGAAACACCAATCAGCTCGATGGTCTACGCCAAAGCGGCCATCATGGTTTTTCTGACTATCAACGGGTGCATGATCTATCGAATCTGCTTTCCCATACTGCGCAAATACTGTGGCCGCCATGTGTTGGCCAGCGCCACGCTGTACGAGACCTTAATGCTCGCGATTTGCGGCGCGGTTTCCTTGGTGTCTTGGTGGTTCCCTGTCTACATGAGTATCAACCCGAATCTTAGCTTTGCCTACGAATCAGCGGCTGGCATCTTGGGTCAGTATTTCGTGACGCTGGGTTTTATGGTGTTGCTCGCTTGCGCGGTGTCGTTGAAACAGCGTGAGCGCAGCCGAGCGGCATCGTTGTTGAGCTATCACGGCAAAGCGGTAGCGGAGTTTCGTTAGCAGTTAATGATGCGTACCGCTTCGTCAATGGCGGCTTGCAAGCTGCCGACTTTTGCCGTGCCTGTACCCGCCAAATCAAGCGCTGTACCGTGATCCACGGAGGTGCGCACAATAGGCAATCCTAAGGTCACGTTGACCGCGCGGCCAAAGCCAGCAAATTTCAGCACAGGCAGACCCTGATCATGAAACATCGCCATCACCGCGTCAGCTTTGGCTAGATGGGGAGGGGTGAAAAGCGTGTCGGCCGGTAGTGGCCCAGTAAGGTTTAAACCCTGCTCACGCAAAAGCTGCAGGCACGGTTCAATTATCTCGATTTCCTCGCGTCCCAAGTGCCCGCCTTCACCGGCGTGAGGGTTGAGCCCAGCGACCAATATCCGCGGTTGTTCTATGCCGTATTTTTGCTGTAGGTCGTGATGCAAAATACGCAAACGGCTAGCTAAAACATCAAAGGTCAGGGCCTTCGATACCTCAGAGACCGGCAGGTGAGTAGTGGCCAGCGCAACTCGGAAGTCATCCGCCACCAACAGCATCACCGGTGTGGCGTTGCACAGCTCGGCAAAATACTCGGTGTGACCACTGAAGGGTATTCCCGCGTCGTTGATCACACCCTTGTGCACAGGCGCGGTGACTATCGCGGCAAACTCACCGCTCAGACAACCCTTGGTTGCTACATCAAGTATCTCTAAGACGTAGGCGGCGTTGTCAGTATCGAGTGTGCCCGCCAACGAAGTGGTACGCACTGCTATTGGCCAGACGCTGATGGGCGCATCGGGCTGATCGGAAAAGAGTGGCAGTTCCACCGAGCTGTGCTCGCCCAAGCCATTGCGCATCTGCAATAACGCTGGGTCGGCCAAAATAACCTGACGCACACCATCAAGCGGCGTCAGACGAGTGCACAGCTCTGGACCTATACCGGCGGGTTCGCCACTGCAAATCGCCAGTATAGGGCAGTCTTTAGTCGACATCTGGGTATTCTAGGTAAGCCTGATCACGCAACTGCTGCAACCAGCGTTGCGTGGTTTCTGCACGCTTAGTTTCTGCGATTGCAGCGGTGGCTTTTTGTCGGCGCTCGGGTTTAGACGCTTCCGCTTGGCGTCGATCTTCCAGCATGACAATGTGCCAGCCAAAAGGTGACTCAAACGGTTGGCTTATTTGATCAGGTGCCAACAGCTTTAGTTTTGATTCAAAGGCGGGCACCATCGCACCTGGGCCAAACCAACCCAAATCACCACCCATCACGGCGCTGAGATAGTCTTCAGAGTACTTGTGCGCCATCGCCGCAAAGTCTTCGCCGTTGACGATCTGTGCGCGGATAGAATCAAGTTCTTGCTTTGCTTCTTCGCCACTGCGCAGAGGGTTGAGCTTGAGCAAAATGTGACGTGCACGGCTCTGCTCAACTGTGTCAGCTTTGGCTTGGCGCACGGCAGTGAGTCGCAGGATATGAACACCTTGGCCATCAACCACCGGCTCACTCGAACCGTTGACCTGTAGCTTGGGCACTATTTCATTCATGGGTGCGGGCAGGTCGCGCGCGTTGCGCCAACCCAGCGAGCCGCCTTCAAGTGGCATATTGCGCTGTCTAAACTCGTTGACAATCTGCTGCGCGGAGCGACTGGCGTCGAGCGAGCGTTGCAACATATTGACGGAGGCTTCAGCTTTGCGTTTGTCGTTCTCGGTAGCGCGCACTGGCAAGGGCACCACAAAGTGCTCTAGTTGGTATTGCGGCATGCCCTGTATGGCGTTTTGCTCTTCGAGGTAGTCGTTGATCTCTTGGTCGCTGATGTTGATACGGCGCATCACTTCGCGGTCGCGCAAACGGTCGAGCAAAATTTGCTTGCGTACCGATTCACGCAACTCAGTCCACGGCATTCCTTGAGAGGCAACCTGCTTGCGAAAGTTGGTGAGAGAGGCGTTGTTCTGCTCGGCCAGAGTTTGCATCGCGCGATCGAGCGTGGCGTTATCAACGCTCAGGCCCAAGCGCTTGGCCTCTTGCTCCTGCAGGCTGATCATGATCAGCTCTTCAGTGGCGGCTTTACGCAGCTGCTCCAGAGGTGCACCCGGGTTCTGAGCACGCAACTGCGTTTCGGCTTTGCGCAACTCGCCTTCGGTAATCGCGTTGTCGTTGACCAAAACGCTGACGCGGTCAACCAACTGCTTGGCGGCAAATGCTGGGCTTGCGCCACCGAGCAAGCAGGCGAGGGCGCATGCACTAATAAGGGGTTTGAAGCGGGGAGCCAACGGTGTCATTTAGTGTTCTCTTACAGCATAAAAACTAGCAGCGACGCAAAGTTGGGTTTTTATGTTGTTTCAATTCAGTTTAAAAAAACAGTGCGTTGTTTAACGCTTCGCACTTTGTTGTTTAGCGGTCAATCCGGTGCGCGCAAAAACTTTGTTTTGACCAGCGCGATCGGTTAGTAGCCAAGTTCTTCGTAGCCAAGGATAGCACGCTCAAACTCTGCGCCGACGTTGTTGCCAAGTCCACCCAAGCCCTTAAAAACCATCTCTAAGGTGTATTCGTTTTCGTAGATATCATCATCGGCATCCAGTGTGCGGCTGGCGCTTGCGCGCAGTGTCCAGCAGCAGCTTTCCCAGCTAACGCCCAGTAGCTGCTCAATCGAGCGGCTATCACGTATCGAATGCTGCGAACGGCCCAGCAATGTCAGCCCATTGTCAAAGGGCCACGCAAAAGACACATCCACTTGTTCTAGGCGATCTCGCTGCAAACGATGGCCAAAGTTGATCAGCTTAGAGCCCACACGGTAGCGTAGATCAATGCCCGAGCGCTCAAGTTCCGCACCGTCGGCACCAAATTGCGCGATGGCGCGCAGCTTCCAGTTACGTTGTCCGCTATACACCGCCTCACCAACAATGTCCGAGCGGCCCGTCGTGGGGTCTTCGTCGTCCAGATTGACGTCTTGATCGTCGAGATAAAAGGCGCTTCCCACGCTGGCGCTCCACACTTCGCCACCAGTGGTATCGAGGTAGCGTGTGGTCACAGCCAGAGAAATTTGATTGGCATCGCCGATACGGTCTCGGCCTGAGAACCGGTTTTCACGGAAGAGTTGGTCGTAGCTAAAATCCAGTGCTGCTGTGTCAAAAAGCGGCAGATCGGATTGTTCTCTGTCGGGCACAAAGAGGTAAAAAAACCGTGGCTCTAAGGTTTGAGTGGCGTTGCCAGGCAAGTCGCGACGCAGGCGAGTACCCACATCGAGCGACAGAATTGGTACGGTACGATCGTAGTTATTATCGGTATCTTCGTCTTCGTCCGAGAGCCAATAGCGAGTCGTGGCGACGGTGGCCGCACCCTTAAAAAATCCCCAGCTCTCTGAGCGTTCAAACTGCACGCGCGGGCGCACATCCAGTCGCCACGTCTTTACCGAATCGTCGCGGGTCAGCTGTACAGCTTCGCCTTCTATCTCCGCAGAAAGTGGTCCGGGCGGGTTCCATGGGGTGGAATTCCACAGTATTTGTGGCAGACGTTTGTAGGGGCGGTCTTCTGTATCGAGCGTTTCATCAAGCGTTTGATACGCCTGTAAGCGCAGCAAGCCGCTACTTGTGCCGTCATCGAATCGCAGGTCGATCCGGCGATCGAGGTGACTGATGTTGGCGATATCAATCGGGTTGCCCAGATCATCAAAATAGTCGCCGTCACTGGCGTCTGAAATGGTCACTTGTGTTGACCAGTGACTGTTCAATTGTCCTCTTTGCGTCAAGCGAGCAAACTGGCGACGCTCGTCTAGCTCAGTATCGTTAAGGTATTCGTAGTCCAGCTTCCAGCTCGAATTCGTGGTGAGGTAACGAAATTCATTCAAAAGCTGCAAGCCGCGTTTGTCCATGTAGCGCGGAGTGAATGTCGCGTCAGCATTTGGCGCGATATTCCAATACCACGGTTGGCGAATTTCCCAGCCGGTGGAATCGGCGAAGGATAAGCGCGGGTACAGCAGGCCGGTTTGCCGTTTGTCGTTAAGCGGCCAACTAAGCCAAGGCAAATACATCAACGGCACACCACCTAACTCAAAGCGCACATCTTCTGCCTGACCTCGGCCGGCTTCGTTATCGATGGTGATGCTGGACGCCCGCAGACGCCAAGTTTCGTTGTCTTCTGCACAGCTTGTGATGCTGGCAGAGCGCAGGGCAAAAGACTCCTCACTCAAGGTTTCAAATTGCTCAGAGCTGCCACGCAAGTAATTCGACTCGCCGATAAACTCAAAACTAGCGTTTGCCACCGACATGGTGTCGTCGCGCAAAGACGCGTTAAATTCATCGGCGCGCAGGTTGAGCTGATGCGTGAACAAGGTGGCTTCACCCTGCGTAGCGACTTCCATGGTCTGCGTGTTGAGCACCGCTTTTTCAGCCTTCAAGGCGGTGCCTGAATACTGCAGCACCACATCGCCTTCCAGCGTGACTGAGCCAGTAGGCGAGCCGACAATACTGCTTGCGGTCGCTTGCATCGCCTCTGCTGGTAGCGCCGTTAACTGTGGTCTTGAGACCGATGGCGCAAAACACGCACCCGCTGCCTGAGCCAGCGATGGCAGGCTCATCAGTGCGCATAAAGCAAAGCGCGGCAAATTGTCGGTGGCTGCGGGTTTAATCTCTCGAACTCCGATCTCGGCGGCGGGCTGAATAAAACAGCTGTGCAAAGGTTAGAATGTAGTTCACCTTGAGCGCGACTGTGAGAGCGAATAGCAGCAATGTCCGAAGACCGTATAAAGATGGACCCCAGTTGGAAACAACAACTGTTGCCAGAGTTCGAGCAACCGTACATGCAGGAGCTGCGTCAGTTTTTGCGCCAGCGTGTAAAAGACGGCGCAGAAATCTACCCGCCTACCGCACAAATGTTTAACGCGTTTAACGCCACACCGTTTGAAAAAGTCAAAGTTGTGATGCTCGGTCAAGACCCTTACCACGGGCCTGGGCAGGCGCACGGCTTGTGTTTTTCGGTGCAACCTGGCGTGAAGGTGCCGCCGTCACTACGCAACATGTACACAGAACTTGGCACTGATGTCGGTTTTGAAGCACCAGAGCATGGTTGTTTGCAGTCGTGGGCTGAGCGCGGCGTGTTTCTGCTTAACAGCGTACTGACGGTTGAAAAAGGCAACGCCGGCATTCATCAGGGCAAGGGCTGGGAACGTTTTACAGACGCCGCGGTGCGTGCCTTGGCTGAAAAGCGTGATGGCGTCGTTTTTATGCTGTGGGGCAGCTACGCACAAAAGAAGGGTCAGTTTATCGATCGCAGTAAACACTGTGTGCTGCGGGCGCCGCATCCTTCACCTCTCTCGGCCTATCGTGGGTTTATAGGTTGTAAACACTTCTCGCTGGCCAATGAATGGTTGGACGAGCACGGACTGGGCGCGGTGGATTGGAGCCTGCCAAAAGCCATCGACGAGTAGCCCTTGCGATAAGAGCCTAAGACCGTGATTGCAACGTATGTAGGTGCAGTCCGAGCGGCATTGCCCGTGTGCCCTTCGGGCATACAGGCCTACGTGGTATGGCGCTTTGTTTGGTGCAAGGGTAAACGCAAATGTGGTTGCACACGGCGGTAGCCGCGTGCGCATCTTGGCGGCACGCCAAGGCGGTGTTTGCGACACGTGTGGTACTGTCCGAGCGGCATTGCCCGTGTGCCCTTCGGGCATACAGGCCTACGTAAAGCGGGTAATGGTTAATACCTCTTGGTATTTTGATCTTCGCTTCCACTTCGTCACGCGGCACCTGCCTCTAACTGCAGCTACAATTCTCGCTCGATGTAAAAAAATCAGGTCAATCTGTGACTCTCAGAGACAAACTTTTTTGCCTTGCACTGGTGCTGTTGTCGATCGGGTTGCTGTATCCCGGCGTCAGCAAACCGGTGATGACGATCTCCGCTACGCTGGATCGTGCAGGTATGGTGGATATTGGTCAGCAGGCGATTGTCGATGCGCGTGTGCAAAAAGCACTGGCCAAAAACCCCGATAAAAACGAAGAGAAATTACGCCACCGCAAAGCGAGAACCGTGCGCTTTTTGTCCGGCATCATGGACTTGGATGAAGTCTCTGGTCGTGTGGAGGTGTACCGCAAAAGCAGCAGCGTGCGGCAGACCGTGCAGACGCTGGTGGACAAGGGCTATGTATTTGTCGCGGCGCTCGTGGCGCTGTTTAGTGTGATTATCCCGGTGCTCAAGAACCTCATGTTGGTGGTGGCGGTATTCGCCGCGCAAAGCAAAGTGGGCAAGGCTTTACTCAAAGCGGCTTCCCTGCTGGCCAAGTGGTCGATGGCTGATGTGTTTTTGGTTGCGCTGTTTGTAGGGTTTTTGGCTTTTAACGCCACCAGCGCCATGAGCGGTGTGCTAGAGATGAACGCACAAGTTGAGTCGGGCTTGTATTGGTTTACGGCCTACTGCGTGATATCCATCGTGGCGGGGCAAATCATCAGCCACAAACTCAATAACCTTGTTGTGCCTAAGCGCAAAAAAACTCGCGCCAAAGCAGTGCGCTGAGCCAGCACATACTATGCTCAGTGCATAACGATCGGCAGCAAGACGCCGGCGACATCAAATCATGATTTAGAGCAACACATTGAAAAAAGAAATTAAAAAACTGCTGATACCGGGCATGCTCGCGATGACTTTGGCTGGCCTAGCCGTCAGCAGCGAGCGCGCGGCGGCAGCCAGTGGTTATGCAGCTACCGCTGAAGGTAAAATATTTATCGACGAAATGGTGCGCGAACACGATTTTAGTCGAGCAGACCTCGACTATTGGCTCGGCAGCACCGATCGCTACGAAGCCGTCTTGGAAGCGATGTCCAAGCCTGCCGAAAAAACCCTGACATGGGCACAATATCGGCCAATCTTCATCAAAGAGGGGCGTATTGAATCGGCGCTCGAGTTTGCGCGTGAACACGAAGCGCTGCTCGATCAAGTGGAGCAACAATACGGCGTACCGCGCGAAATCATCACAGCGATCATCGGCGTAGAAAGCTGGTTCGGTAAATACAAAGGCAAGCATCCCGCGTTGCAGTCCTTGGCAACATTGGCTTTCGATTACCCGAAGCGCGCTAAGTTTTTTCGTAACGAGCTGAAAGAATTTTTGTTGTTATCCCGAGAAGAAGGCTTTGAACCACTGGCGGTGAAAGGCTCGTACGCAGCGGCGATGGGCATGCCGCAATTTATCAGCAGCAGCTACCGCGCCTACGCGGTGGACGGCGACGGTGACGGCGAGCGCGATTTATTCGGCTCTACCGCCGACATCTGCGCCAGCGTGGCCAACTACTTTGCGCGGCACGGGTGGCAAAGCGGCGAGCGAGTCACTGAAAAGGTCAGCGTCAGCGGTGACGTCAGCGCTCTGGCTGATAAAGGCAGCAAACCGTCGCTGACAAACGCCGATTTTGAAAAAATTGGTGTGGATGCAAAGCTTGCCGGAAAAGATCGTGCCGCTTTGATTGAACTTGAAGGAAATCAAGGCCTTGAGTACTGGGTGGGCTACAAGAATTTCTACGTCATCACGCGATATAACCACAGTCCGTTGTACGCGATGGCTGTTTTTCAGCTGGCACAGTCTATAAAAGAAGGGTTGGCCTCAACAGATTGAGCTGATCAGATGACTGGTGATGGTCCTTTTCTGTACTTGCCAGACAAGACTTCCCAGACGTAAATTGAATAATCAGGTGTAAAGATATGCGCAAATTGATTGGGGCTTCCGCCACAGCCGCGGTGTTTCTAACAGGCTGTAGCCTGTTGCCGGGTGTCAAACAATACGACACCCTGGAAAATGGCCCCGGCCGGATCATGCCCTCCAATAACAGTGTTGACGCACGCAGCGACGCCTTTTCGGAGCTGGGCAATAAGAGCCCTTACTCGGTGAACGGTCGCTTTTATTATGTGATGGAAGACCCCGCGCACTACCGTGCACGCGGCAAGGCATCTTGGTATGGCAACAAATTTCACGGCCGCAAAACGTCCAGCGGCGAAACCTTCGACATGTACACCATGACAGCGGCGCACCGCAATTTACCGCTGCCAACGTATCTCGAAGTCACGAACCTCGACAACGGCAACGTCGCCATCGTCAAGGTCAACGATCGCGGACCGTTTGTTGATGACCGTCTGATTGACCTTTCTTACGCGGCCGCGGTCAAACTTGGCATGATGGAAAAGGGCACAGCGCCCGTTGAAGTACGCGCGATCACCGGATCTGATGTACGCGCCGCTAAACGCCAGGCAGCCAAAGACGCAAAAACTGCTCGTGCCATGGCAGACAGCCCGCAAATGGATCAAGAAAACCTCAACGTACCGGTGCTAGAAGTCGGCAGTGTGGACGGTGCGGCAGCGGACGTCGCTGATGACGCAGTCGTCACTGGGCAGCAGGTTGCTGGTGCAAGTACCACGTTGATCACTGAGCAAGTTGAGAGCGAGCAAGCACCAGCGGCTGTCGAGGAAACTGTTGCACGCGTAGAGCCAGCACCGGCCCCAGTGGCAGACAGTGTCAGCGAAAAACCGTTGGCCTTGCAGCTGGGGGCGTTTTCTAAGCTCGAAGGCGCTACGGCGTACATGGACAAAGCGCAGGCCTTGGTACCCGCAATTCCCGCGTTCGTCACTGAGGGTTTGAGCAACGGGAACCCAATTTATCGGGTGCGCGTTGGACCCGTGAACAGTAGAAGACTAATTGATGACGCAACTTCGGCGCTGGCCGAGGGCGGAATCACCGATGCTCGAGTGTTGCCTATGCAAGGTGGCGGTGACTGCGTCGCCGGTTGTAGGTAGAATCTCGCCAACCTTACTTTAAGGGCGCTGTTAGCGACCTGTCCGACACGTGTTCGGGCGGGTCGCTGCAAGCGCCCTTTGTCCGTTTTATGAATTTAGCTAAAGGATCAATTGCTGCTCATGCTGCTCACCAACATTCGACGTTGTACGGCTATTTTGTTTTTACTTGCCGCCCCAGTGGCTTCTGCGCTGGATATCGTCAAGCCGGTGCCCGCACCGCCACAACTGGCTGCCAAAGCCTATGTGTTGATGGAGTACAGCTCTGGCCGAGTGCTGGTAGAGCACAACGCTGATCAGGCTTTTGAGCCCGCCAGTTTGACCAAAATCATGACCGACTACATCGTCAGTGATGAATTAGCAAAAGGCAGCCTTGACCCCGACGAAGAAGTCACCATCTCCGAAAAAGCTTGGAAAATGGGCGGCTCGAAAATGTTTATCGAGGTGGGCAAAAAGGTCAAGGTCATGGACTTGATCAAAGGCATGGTGATCCAGTCGGGCAACGACGCCAGCGTGCAGCTTGCCGAGACTGTCGCGGGCAGCGAAGAAACCTTTGTTGAGCTGATGAACCAATACGCCCAGCATTTAGGGATGAACACCACGTCGTTTCGCAACGCCACGGGCATGCCCGATGAAGGCCATCTGAGCAGTGCACAAGACATGGCCGTGTTGGCGCGCTCGTTCATTCGCGACTTCCCCGAAGACTACAAAATCTACTCGATCAAAACCTTCGAACACAACGGCATAAAACAGAAAAACCGCAACGGCTTGTTGTGGAGTGACGACACCGTAGACGGCATGAAAACCGGTCACACCGAAAGCGCCGGTTATGGTTTGGTGGCTTCGGCAGTACGCGAAGACATGCGTTTGATCGCTGTGGTGATGGGCACCAACAGCGCCAACGCGCGCTTGTCCGCCACAGCCAAACTGCTCAGCTACGGCTTTCGCTTTTTTGGCTCCCGCGAACTCTACGCCGCCGGAACCGCCATCGATAATCTACGCGTTTGGAGCGGTGCCGAAAAAACAGTGCCCGTCGGTTTGATGGAGCCACTGTCGGTGGCGTATCCGCGTGGCCAAGAAGACAAGCTCACTACCCGCATCGAGTTGCACCGCGGTGTAAAAGCACCGCTGAAAGAGGGCGCTGAAGTCGGGCGCCTGCGTGTGGTTGCCGGTGAAGATATCGTCGCCGATGAAGCTCTTGTGGCGTTGCGTGAAGTACCGACAGGCGGCATTGTGCCAACGGTGCGCGACGCAGTGTTACAGTACTTCGAATAACCCGTTACCGAGATCCTGAAAATGGCCGCTGAAACCTCAGCCGAAATCATGAGTTTTCCCTGTGACTTTGAAGTCAAAGCCATGGGCAAAGCCAGCGAAGATTTTGAATCCATGGTGTTGGCTTTGGTGCGCCAGCAAGTGCCCGAATTGGGTGACTCGGCAAGGCGCACTTCAACCAGCAAAAGCGGCACCTATTTGTCGGTAACGGTAGGTTTTGAAGCGCAAAGCAAAGATCAACTAGACGCGGTCTACCAAACCTTGGTGGATGAGCCGCGAGTGCTCTACGCGCTTTGAAAGCAGAGGCAGATCAACCGCAAGACGGCAAAAAAGCGTATCGCCTGCGCCAGTTAGGGCGAGTGGAATACAGCACCGTCTTTGCCGCACAGCGTGAATTCACCAACACGCGCAACGCCGACACCCTAGACGAATTCTGGCTGGTGGAGCACCCGCCAGTGTTTACACAAGGGCAGGCGGGTAAAGCGGAGCACCTGCTCAACGCCGGTGACATACCGGTGGTGCAAAGCGATCGCGGCGGCCAAATCACCTACCACGGGCCTGGGCAAGTGGTGCTGTACATGTTGGTTGATCTACGCCGCGGTGGTCTGGGTGTACGAACGGCCGTCACAGCGCTCGAGACCTCAGTGATTCAATTATTATCACAGGTTGGCATCACGGCGGCCGCTGACCCTCATGCGCCCGGCGTGTACGTGCAAGGCGCCAAAGTGGCGGCATTGGGCTTGCGGGTGCGCAAAGGCTGTTGTTATCACGGTGTCGCGCTCAACGTAGACCTTGATTTAGAACCTTATAGCCGCATTAATCCCTGTGGCTATGCTGGCCAAGCCGTTACCAGTACCCATTTGTTGGGCGTGCCCGGCGGAGTCGCCGAAATAGGTGAGGCACTCGCTAGCCAGCTGGCTGCCCACTTGAAGTATACTGAGCGGCATAACGCGCAGGGCTTGCCCGCGCAAACTGACTGACGAGCAGCTGCTGCGTCGCCGACGTAATAGCCTACTGTAGGCCTTAGGACCACTGATGACCGATTACACATCACCATCGAGACAAGACCCCGATAAATTTCAGCGTGGCGCTGACAAGCTCGCCCGCATTCCTGTCAAGGTGCAGCGCAGCGAAAACCTCGTGCGCAAACCCAAGTGGATTCGCGCCAAAGCGCACGCCTCCCCAAAAGTGCAAGAGATCAAACGCATGATGCGTGAGCTCGATCTGCACTCGGTCTGCGAAGAAGCCAGCTGCCCCAATCTGGGCGAGTGCTTTGGTCACGGCACAGCCACTTTCATGATCATGGGTGGCATCTGCACCCGTCGTTGCCCTTTCTGTGATGTGGCACATGGTCGTCCTGACGCACTGGACGCCGACGAGCCACAGAACCTCGCCAAAGCCATCGCCAAGCTCGACCTCAATTATGTGGTTGTCACCTCGGTCGACCGCGATGATTTGCGCGACGGCGGAGCAGGGCATTTTGCCGAGTGTATTGCAGCGGTGCGCGAGCATTGCGGCGACACCAAAATCGAAGTACTGGTACCGGACTTTCGTGGCCGTATGGATCGCGCCTTAGAAGCTTTGGCCGATAACCCGCCCGATGTGTTTAACCACAACCTCGAAACCATCCCGCGTCTTTACCGAGCCGCGCGTCCGGGTTCGAGTTACGAGTGGTCGCTTGATCTGCTCGAAGAACACAAAAAGCAGCACCCGCATGTGCCAACCAAATCAGGCCTGATGCTCGGTTTGGGTGAAGAGCTAGACGAAGTGCGCGAAGTCATGCGCGACCTACGCGCGCACGACGTCAACATGCTCACGCTTGGCCAGTATCTGCAACCCAGCCGCGACCACTTAGCGGTGGCGCGTTACGTCACCCCTGAAGAGTTTGACCAGTTGGCGGCAGACGGTTACGAAATGGGCTTTGACCACGTGGCCAGTGGCCCGATGGTGCGCAGCTCGTATCACGCTGATCAACAAGCGATGGGTGTAGTGCAGCCCTAAAACGGCAATACCGCAACAAACAACAGCGAGCCAAGTGCTCGCTGTTGTTGTTTGTAGTGCTGGAAAAAGCAGCACATCGCGTAAAGCTTGGCCAACAAAACCCACGAATCAAACCGAACCTGCGCGATGCGCCTACGGCTGATAGAACGGGCTTAAACACGCCTACCACGCGTTTGAATGAGCATTTGTGCGCGGGCGTTGATCCGATGTTGTAGGTGCGCACGGCGGAGCCGCGCGCGCATGGTCAGCGCAGCTGGCCCAACATCAAACATTGCTACGCAACCCACATTCCGCCTTCGGTTCCATACAAGCGACAAATCACACAAGACATAAAACGCAGCCCGTCATGCAGCGAAGCGAAATGCGGGAAGTGCCACGAAGCAAGCTTCAGAGGCAAACGCCAAATGATGACACTCCGCAGTATGCAAAACACGCAGCGGCATTGCTCACGCGGCCTGACAGCCGTGTAAGCCTACGAAATTGGCAATATTGGGGCTTAAGCGATCCATGTCATTTAACGAGCCAACATTAGGTCGCGATACAGGCTGGTGCATCGCGGACCATCAACAATCGCCTAAGCTGCTTTGCCCAAAATGCCCTGGCGCCGCAACCACGGCTCGGCTACCCAAATGGGGCCGATCAGCAAAAACTGCAGGTCGTCGAGAAAGCTTGGCTTTTTACCCTCAACTTTATGGCCGTAGAATTGTCCTACCCACGCGGCCACAAATAGCAGAATCAGGAAAAAAACGCTAAAGCCAACTGCCGCTTGTACTAGCGCGCAGGCTAAAATAGCAGCGGCGCCGGCCAAGCCGAGTTGCGGCGATAGACTGAAATAAAACCAGGTGGCGGCTGCGCCGGCGACGAACATCAAAAACGGTGAGATTTCCCAGACTAAGGCAATCAGCACAAAGAAAATCACGGGCACACAAATATTGTGTACCTTTTTATTGGTAGGGTTCTGATGAGACACCGCGTAGTCAGATAGCCATTGCTCGAGTGTGCGCATAAAATCCTCCGTAGAAAAGAAAGTAGAATAAAGACTCGATCACTTTAGCACTAATTATATCAAGGCACGTCAAGCCCTATGAGCAAACAAGCGACGCGAAAACCACGTCCTCCCAAAATGCCAGCCGGAGACGCCAAAGGCTGGCGGGCGATGATACGCAAGCGACGTTTTTGGCTGATCTCGCTGTTGTTGGCACTGTTGATTGTCGTTGTGTTCAGCGCAGTAATCGCATGGCGCACGCTGGTGCGTATGGACGCCCGCATCCAAGAGGTCTTCGAAGGGCAGAAGTGGTCCATCGCTGCACGTGTTTACGCGCGACCGCTTGAGCTCTACGTCGGGCAACAGATCAGCCAAGAAGACTTAACCTACGAGCTGGGGCTGCTTGGTTATCGACGCAGCGAGCAGTTTGGGCCGGGCCGGTACGACGTCTTGGGTGATCGATTCACCGTGCATACGCGTGGGTTCCGCTTTCCCGATGGGCGCGAGCCGACCATCCGCCTAACACTGCGCTGGCAGGGCGATACGCTCGCTGGCATGAGCGACGCCGACGGCAACGATGTGCCCATTGCGCGCTTAGAGCCTGTGCTGGTCGGGCGTATTTCTCCGGCGCAGAGTGAAGACCGCTTACTGGTCACTGAAGAAGAACTGCCGGAGGGCCTAAAAGAAGCGCTGTTATCGGTTGAAGATCCGCGCTTTTACGAGCACAGCGGCATCTCCATCCGCGGTATTTTGCGCGCTGTTTGGGTCAATATTCGCGAAGGTCGATACGCGCAAGGCGGAAGCACGCTGACGCAGCAATTGGTCAAAAACCTCTTCCTCACCGAAGAGCGCAGCATCAAGCGCAAGCTGACCGAATGGCCGATGGCGATGCTATTGGATTATCGCTACGAAAAAGACGAAATCCTTTTGGCCTACATCAATGAAGTGTTTTTTGCCCAAGACCGCGAACGCGCGGTGCACGGCTTTGGCTTGGCTAGCTTGTATTATTTCTCGCGGCCACTGCGTGAATTGCGCACGCACGAGTTTGCCATGCTGGTGGGTATCCTCAAGGGCCCCAGTTATTACAACCCACTGCGTCACCCCGAACGTGCCAAGCGCCGCCGTGATCTCGTGCTGCAATTGATGAACAAACACGGCGAGCTAGACGAAGAAGCGCTGGCGGCCGCCATCGCAGAACCTCTAGACATTGCACAGAGCGGTGCGGTGCGACAGCAACCGGCCTATCTGGATTTAGTGCGCCGTCAGTTGGTGGATGAATACGACATCAACGACCTGCAACGCAATGGTCTAGCGATTCACACCAACTTTGATCCGCTGGTGCAGCGCAAGCTCGAAGAGGCGGTGGCAACTGCCTATCCGCGCATTCAAAGCCAGCAAGGCATGTATGCATCTCAAGCGGAAGAGCTAGAGACAGCCGCTGTGGTGTCGTCGGTGGATACCGGCGAAGTGGTGGCCATGATTGGCGGGCGCGAGCCACGCTACGCGGGCTTTAATCGAGCCTTGGACGCTCGCCGCCCGATTGGCTCGTTGATCAAACCCGCGGTCTACTTAACCGCACTAGAGCAGCCCGAAAAATACCACTTGGCCACGCCCTTGTCAGACACCGCCATTGCCGTCGAGCAACCGGATGGCAGCTTGTGGCAGCCCGAAAACTTCACGGGCGAGAGCAACGGCCAGGTGAGCTTGCTGCGCGGCATGAGCAAATCGCTCAACCAAGCCACGGTCAATCTGGGCCTCGAACTCGGCGTGGATCAAGTGCTCAACACGGTCAAACGACTGGGTTACGAAGAAGAAATCCAACCGCTGCCCTCGGCGCTGTTGGGCGCAATAGAACTCGCACCGGTCGACGTCTTGAGCATGTACCAAACTATTGCAGGCAACGGTTTCAAAGTGCCGCGACGCGTTATTCGCTCTATACAAGCCTTAGACGGCGAGCTGCTCAAACGCTATCCGCTACAACTAGAGAAACGCTTTCAAGACGCACCCATCTACCAATTGCAGTTTGCCATGCAAACCGTCATGCGCAGCGGCACCGGTCGGCGCGCCTACTGGTACAATCCCACTGATGTTGCCTTTGCCGGTAAAACCGGAACCTCCAACGACCAACGCGACAGCTGGTTTGCGGGTTTTGGTGGGGAATACCTGGCAGTGGTGTGGATGGGGCGCGACGACAACGGTGCCACACCCGTCACCGGCAGCAGCGGCGCACTCGAAGTTTGGTCGGCCTTTATGGCGGGCATTGGCGAGCGCGGCCTCGAAACCCGTCAGCCAGACGATATCGTCTATCGCTGGACCGATTTAAAACGTGCCAAGCTGGTGCCAGAGCGTTGTAACGACGCCGTGGCTTTGCCTTATCAAAAGGCCTCGCTGGCCATTATTGAAGAGTCAAAAACATGGTGTCGATGAAGAAATACGCAGTGCGAGTTACGCCGGTGTTAGCCGCCTTGGCGTTAAGTGCCTGCACCGTGGTGCCGTACCAAGAAGCGAGCGACAACAGCCGCTCGGAAGCCTACCAACCGGCCGATGCCACCGTTTTACCCGAGACCGCCGACGCGCAACAAACCTTGGTGGTGCCACAGCAGCCCAAGGCCTACTTGCCCGCCACCAGCGCGGCCACCAGTTTGCCCGCCGCTCAACGCATGCGCCAACTCGCCAGCGCCGAAGGCGAAAAGGGCGAATACCGCAGCGCAGTGGCACTGCTGGAGCGTGCCTTACGTATCTCCCCGCGTGACCCTGAGACTTATTACGAGTTGGCACGCAATCACTTGCTGCTCGATAATCCGGCGCAAGCCATGCAACTGGCTCAGCGTGGTTTAAGCCATAGCCCCAACGCTGATCAGCGCGCTAGGTTAGAGCAGCTAGTAGAAGACTGCCGAGCTGCGCTCACTGCTTAAGCTTCGAGCTTAACCTGCGTGTTTGTTCAGCTTGAAAAACTGCATAAGGTCAGACATGCGTCTTGCTTCTGCAGCCATGCTTTCAGAGGTGTTGGCGGCGGTGTCGACTAGCTCCAAGTTGGCACTAGTTGCAGAGTCGATATTAGAGATGCTTTTATTAACCTGCTCAATTGCTAACGCTTGATCTTGAGAAGAGTCGTTGATGTCTTCTACCCACTTGGTCACCTCGGTGACGCTCTCTTGAATCTGTCGCAGCGCCTCGCCAGTGTCCTCAACTGACTGAGAGCCATCTCCAATTTTGTTCAAGCTGTCCTCGATCAACGACTTGATTTCGTCCGCGGCTTTTGCGCTTCGCTGAGCTAAGCTGCGAACCTCCTGCGCCACGACAGCAAAACCTCTGCCTTGTTCGCCAGCGCGTGCCGCCTCCACCGCCGCCGACGTTGATGTCCCCGTCCGCGCTGTTGCTGCCAACTGCGGCGGGCCCCGCTCCCGCGCTGGCGTCGTTATCGCCGTCCGCATCACCGACGCTGCCGCGGTCGGTGTTGTCCTTGTTCCCTTTAGCTGCGCGGAGCTTGAGGTGGGCCCGGACCTTTGTCGCCACGACAGCCACAACCCCAAGTCGGCAGGCGATGGTGCGCGGCCCGCCGGGGATGGGCCCCCTCTCGCAGAACAAACGCAGCGACCCGTGTGCATCGAAAACGGCGGCGAGCGCCCGCACGAGGCCGGCGCGGCACGTGCTGTCCACCAGGAAGAAATCGTCCTTGAGTAGCAGCTCGGCATCTTGCGGGGAAAAGAACACCTCGTACTTGTAGCGCGTGCCCCGAAGGCGGCGCAGCGTGCCCTTGTTGGTGGACAAGTTCTCGTGGACGTAAGACGAGAAGGCCGATACGGCCTTGGACCCTATGCGCTGCCAGAAGTGGCTGATGGAGCGGTGCAGGTACTGGTAGGCAATCGTCATCTTGACCTTGGAGGTGGCGACCGCCGGCTGTCCGTCGGCAACGGGCGCGCTGGTCTTGGGGGCGCGTTTGCGGATGGGCCACTCCTTTTGGAGCAGCCTCACTGCCGCCTTGGCGTCCACCCGCAAGCGGTTCTGCGACCAGTCGCGCAAAAAGATGTTGATATCCGCCGTCGACATCCACACGTCCGCGGCGCAGGTGCTGCTGATGAACTTGTTCAATAACCACTCCTCCAGGGCCACCTTGAGGTCAAGGATCCACTGGGCGTCCTGCACCCGCACCTCCTGCTGCGAGGCGCCGTCGGGCACCGACGAAGGGGTGCCGACGTCCGAGCCCGGCGCAGCCGCTGTCTCAACAGCAGCCGTCGGCACCGCCGGCAAAGCCAGGACGGCCGCAACCGCTGCGGGCAGCTCACCGCCGAGCTTGTCCAACTGCCGGCGCTGCATGACCAAGGACACAGCCAACCTGTCGGCAATGGCCGCGATGTTGTCCATCTTCTTGGTTAGCTCCCGCAAGCTGCCGTTGGTGATGGCAAGCTCCTTGCGAGAGGCCGTCATCTCCCGGCGGATCCCTGAAATGGCGTCCTTGTGCACCCGGCTCATCTCTGATAAGCGGGCGGCGACGACCGCCGGCGACACGCCACTGCCTGACACGGGCGTCCCTGTCATCATGGGCGCGGCAACGCGCCGCGTCCGTGTCGAGGGGGGGCTCTGCGACCCCGCCGCCGCGTTTGAACGGGGGCGGCGAGACCCGACGGGCAGCGTAGGTGTCGACCCCGCCACAGGCCGTGGAAGGGACTCGGGGGGCCGGGGATGCACCGACCAATTGCCGCCGCCCCCCATCTGCTGCCGGTCGTCCATGTCTTCAGCGTCGCTCGCCTCCGCCGAGAAGTCGCCGACAGGGGGGGGCAGCACCCAGGCGGGAGGCACCGTGTGGGCGACAGGGGCACTGGGTGCGGGCACGCCGCCGACGCAGCGCCGCGGCGCCACAGAGCTCGGCGGCACCAAGGTCGAGGGCGTGGCCGTCAAGCGCTGCGCGTGCCGTGGCGGGCGA
>ENA-ORXM01000430-ORXM01000430.1-marine-metagenome-genome-assembly--contig:-NODE-430-length-76415-cov-15.469439_pt1 | contig 76415 bp, 66 predicted proteins | sample MGYA00237867_ERZ511480 | MGnify/ENA primary metagenome ERZ511480 (study PRJEB26309, sample SAMN06266103) | marine metagenome | isolation source: Algal blade | place: United Kingdom:Sidmouth, United...
TATTTCACATCCCGCTATTTCGGCATGAAAGCTTATGGCCGTATTTACGGTATAATCTATGCGGCCTTTGGATTGGGATCAGGCACATCGCCGATAATCTTTAATATATTGCGCGGCAGTGACCCTGATTATTCAGGCGTGCTAGCTTATGCCGCTATCGGCTTTGTCGTCGGCGCGACGATGTTATTATTCCTAGGTCGTTATCGGAATTTTGAAAACTAGATAGAACGCGTAGATTTAAAAAACAAAAACCCCTAAGTTCATAACGGAACTTAGGGGTTTTATTTTAAGTAATTTAACAATCGCTTTAGAGCATTTTGCGTTAATTCGGGATCAGAAATTAGGCTTCACTCGCCTATTTTCTGATGCACAGATAAATCTAATTAAACGCAAATCGCTCTAGAGCGTAATTAACTGCCCTGTTGCAATCCACGGCACGAACACGGCCAGCAGGATACTGATCAAGAGCCCAAGGAACAAACGTCCCATATCGGCTGTGACGTCTTTGATTGTTTCTGAACGCGGACGCAGGTTTGACACAAAACTGATCGCGAGTTCGCGCCCCGCGATTAAGCCAAGGAAGACCCAAGTCGTCGACATCGGAATGTCGTTCATTTCCTTAAAGATATAAAGCGTGATCGCAAACATAAGGTCGATAACCGTCGCGGCGCGAATATCTGTTGTGTTGGTTTTTGCGAGGACGATTCTTTGAATTTTACCGCCTTGAGATTTAAAGACCCAACCCAAATACAAGGTCATGACAACCGTTCCAAGAATAAGCGTGTTCAGATCAAATGTGACTTGTGTTGCGCCTGCGACTTGCGTTGTTGTCCGTGGTAGAAATACGAAAATATTTGCAAAATCTTGCTCAAGCCATTGCCACCACAAAAAGGCTGTCGCACTCCACTGCAAGCCTGTCCAATAGACAGGCAAGTCATCATTCTTTGTATTGTGTATCCAACGCGACCAGCTGCGAGAAATCAATGTGTAGACCAAGGCACCTGCCGCAAATGCAACGGCGTAGCCTAAGGCTGATTTAATCAGCATTTTTCCAAGGACGCCTTCTGTCGCCGCGCCGCCTGTTAAGGCAAAGACGGTTAAGACCAAGAAGGTTGTTGAAACGGGAATGCCGTAACGCGTCAGGATCAATAAAACTGCAGGCGGCAGGACATGATACCATTGCACGCCGTTCTCAGGGTAGGGCAGGCGGTTTAATCGCCCAAAGGCAATGTCGCCGTTTTGGGTATTATACCCAATCACCATCACGAGGATAAGAATTGTCCCTGCAAAGAGCCATAATAACCACCAAGGCCGTTTGGCATTTGAGGATAAGAAGGTTCCAAGGGTCTGAATCGCGTCATTAGCGACGACTGAGTATGCCGCAATTAAAAAGCCAATGAGCGCGAGAATTTCTATGCCAAAAAGCGACATGAGCGTGTCTCCAAAACAAATGTCAGGAACGCGAGATCACCGCTCCAATCTTATTGTTCTCTTAGGCAGACTCTTTGATGATTTTGTGACGGTCTAAAGGATATCCACAATTGAATCTACGCCGGTTCGCGGGGTTAAATCAGATATTTTGTGGGATATTTGCGGTTTGGACGACCTGCCTGTCACATTTTCCTATTGCGGGGAGACCCTATTGCGACGGCATACCAATTTCTGTTTCAAATTGTGCTTCAACGGGGCACGGCGCGCCCGCCGCTTGCCACGCTGTCATTATCGCAACCGTCTCTTTGCGCCCAAATGGGGCAGGTTCACGCCCAGGGCCAGGCGCCCAGCCCCAGTGCACTAGCTCGTCATTATCGATATGAGCGGTAACTTCGTCGAGTGTTCGTCCGCCGTTTCGCGCAGGGTCTTTAATTTGATTACAAATATAAGCCGAGCTTTTATCGAGCCATTCCATTTCAACAGGCGCCAAAGCCCAAACATGTGCACCCGGCGGCCCGTGCATCACATTAGAGTTCTTTTCTTGGTGACAGGTCGTGCACGGCTGGGTTTCCATCCCAATCCGACTTTCGCCGCCATTGATATTCATACCGTGAAACTTCCATTCGCCCTCTTTAACGCCGTAATGCGCGCCCGCCCAACGCGGACGATTATCCGCACCGACATGACAACTCGCACAGCGAGGATGGGAAAAAACTTGGTAAATCTGTGTCCATTCTTTCGTGCCGTCAGAGGGTGCGGGCATATCTTGGGACGCGGCTTGAGCCGAAGCAACCTGCGTGAACCCCAACATAAAAACTGGAATAAAAAGGGTGCGTAAAAGACGAGAGCTGTTCATGAAGGATGGCCTTAAACGAAATCTATGAATTTATGAAACGGCATTTCGCGGAGGCGTTGACCTGTCGCGTCAAAGATCGCATTGGCAAGCGCAGGCGCGGCGGGCGGCACAGTTGGTTCGCCAATCCCTCTTATTTTCTCCGCCGTTTCTAAGCCTTTGACAAAAATTTCAGGACATTGGTGAAACCGCATACCTTCGTGGGCGTGGTAATTGGTTTGCTCGGCAATCCCGTCTTTATAAGTAATCTCGCTATTCATGGCGTGACCCAACGCCCAGACCACACCGCCTTTGACGTGATTATCAAAGTTAACGGGGTCGACAATGCGCCCCACATCCGCAGCGACAAAGACTTTATCAATTTTCAAGCCGAGATCAGTTTGTGTTACCTCGACGACTTCGGCGACAGGCACGCCAAAGGAGTTGACCAAAGCCAGACCCCGTCCACGTCCCGCGCCGAGGGGACTGCCCCAATTCGACATCTCGCCTACGGCTTCTAAAACCTTGCGTGCCACAGGGTCATTACACAAACGCAGGCGTTCTTCGAGCGGGTCTATACCGGCCTCGCGGCACAATTCGTCAAAGAAACTTTCGCCGAAAAACCCTGCCGATGACGCCCCGACGGAACGCCACGAACTGACAGGCGCAAGTTCAGGCACTCTATAGGCGCTGACACGCAGGTTCGGAATTGCATACGGCATATTCCATGCGCCAGCGGGGATTTGGCTGTCTGGGCCGGGCATAGCTTGTCCCATACGGCCCGCCTGTGAACTGGCGACAGACACAGACGCGATAGGTAAATCATAAGCTGTAATTTTACCGTTTTCCGTGCGTCCAGTTGGTCGCGCCATTGTGATCTGGCGCGGATAATCATGCACAAAATCTTCTTCGCGTGTATAGGTCAGCTTGATCGGCGTGCCGCGCATTTGATTGGCGATTTCTGCCGCTTGGTCAATAAATCCAAATTCCAAACGATGGCCGAAACTGCCGCCCATATATTGATTGTGGAAATGCACATTATTTTTATTGACGCCTGTAATTTTGGCCACACGTTGTTCAACAATGCCCGGCACTTGATGGCCGGACCAAATATCCACGCGGTCGTCTGTAACAAGGACTGTGGCATTCAAAGGCTCGAGCGGTTGATGCGCGACATAAGGTGCGCGGTATTCGGCTTCGAAAATATCGCCCGACGCAAGCCCGCCTTCAATATCCCCGTCTTCGCGCCAGACCTTGTCCAAACGCTCCAAAGTGAAAGACGCTTCGACTTCTGCCCAATGCCCGTCCATGTCTAGGGGGTAACTCGCCTCGCCCCACGCGCATTCAACCGCGTCCACGGCTTGGAAGGCCCGCCAGCTATTATCGGCGATAGCCGCCACGCCGTTGGTGACAGGGACAATCGATTTGACGCCGCGCATATTTTTGGCTTTGCTGTCATCATAGCTGTTCAAGGCCCCGCCTTGGCGCGGGTTTGTGCGAATTGCGGCATACATCATACCGTCGAGTTCAATATCAATACCGTAGTTTTGCTGCCCCGTAGACTTTGGCACAATGTCCAATCTTTGCATGGATTTGCCGATCAAACGCCATTGCTTTGGGTCGCGCAATGTCACGTCTCTGACAGGCTGAACCTTAGACGCCGCGTCCGCGAGGTCGGTATATTTAAGTTTCGTACCGTCAGGCAATATTACAGCACCAGACTGCGTTATCAGTTGCGAAACCGCCACGCCGCTTTGCTTGGATGCCGCGCGTTTTAGAGTTTCCCTCGCCACGGCTCCCGCCACGCGTAACTTATCAAAACTGTCAGGGGTTGTGCTTGACCCGCCTGTGCCTTGCAGGCCTATGACTTTCACAATGTTACGATACAGCGTACGCTGACGCTCTGCGCTCGGACTTGTATCTGTTGTCATAACAGGCGCGAGTTCCGCGCCCAATGCCGCGTTATAATAGACCGCACTGGGTGTGCCGGGGCTGACGTCAAATTGGCCAAAATCAACGTCCAGCTCTTCGGCGATCAAAGCGGCCTGCATAGAAAACGCGCCCTGCCCGATATCGGCATGTGGCGTAATAAGCGTAATCGCCTCTTTGGAAATCTTGACCCACGGATTAAACGTCGCTTCGCCCTCTTCTAAATTTGCGAGCAATGGATTTTTATGCGCCCGTTTAACCGAGTACGTGCCAAAAGCCACACCGCCCGCGATTGCCGTTGAGCCAATCAGGAAAGAGCGCCGCGCGATCGTTCTTATCTTGCCCATGCTCTAGCCCAACAACTTTGTCGCGGCCGACTTCACGGCCTCGCGAATACGCGGATACGTTCCGCACCGACATAAATTTGCGGACATGGCTTGGTCAATTTGGTCGTCTGTAGGTTCAGGATTTATATCTAAAAACGCCGCTGCGGCCATAATCTGACCTGCTTGGCAATAACCGCATTGCGCGACTTGGTTTTCAATCCACGCCGCTTGCACGGCGTGCAGGCTATTGGGATTTCCAAGCCCTTCTATGGTGACGATTTCTGTGCCCGCCGCTTGCTCGGCGCTGACAGAGCAAGACCGAACGGCCATGCCGTCCATATGCACGGTACAGGCGCCGCATTGCGCGATACCGCACCCATATTTTGGACCTTTAATTTTCAGCTCGTCTCGCAAGACCCATAAAAGCGGCATGTCGTCTTCGACGTCAGTTTCATATGTGGTTCCGTTTACCAAAAATTCCATATGATCATCCCTGAGCATTATTCAGCTTGAGCTTTACGTTTCCAGTCGAGCTCTACTTTTAAAAGTCCCTATCACGGTTCACGAGAGAGCGCACCTAGAATTCTATTTGTCCATGTTCTAACATGGCTTGCGCGCAAGCCAGTTGGGTAAAATGCAAAGCACCCAAGCGTTCTTTTTGATCTGGCGACGTCTCGAAATAACCTTCATCGTTTTTGTCCATCTTCCATCCGAGCATGGTGGCCATTTCGGGATACCAATATGTCATGTCGCCGTAAGGGCGTTTGGGTAGTGGGTCAGTTTGAAATTTGCCTCTAGTTATATGTGATCATTCGCATTATATATAGGATATGAAACTTTTTGGACTTCACATCACTGACTCTCTAAAGCACCCTAATTCCATGCAATCCTGGTTAGTAAGGGCCAACAATGAGACAGAGGCTAAAACAATCGCATCAGAGGCGGCATCGATTCTACCTAACCCACTGATTACCAAAATAGTAGAAGTCGATCAAAAGTATTACACCGAAGAGCAAGTTCCTAATGGCATGGCGGTTCAGATAATATGACAAAAAAACCTAAGCGCCCCGCCGATATGAATAAGTTGGCAAAGTCTATTGTAGACATTGCCACGGGTGAGGAAAGCAAGCCAGAACCTATAAAGGTTCCAGCTCGTAAAATTGGCGCATTGGCTCGGACAAAGAATCTATCAGAAGAAGAGAGGGCGGACATCGCCAGAACTGCTGCTATGGCACGCTGGAAAAAGGACTAGCCAACATCATCCATATCGTCACCAGCCTTCCGTAGTTCGACATCAAAAGTCATGTCTGGGTCCATGAATAGCTCCTGCTTATCTGGATTGACTGCATTCCAGTGGTCTGTGTCGAATGTGAGTTGGACCATATCACCAACAGTCTGCTCTCGGCGCAAAGTTAGAGAGGTGTGCATTTGGGATCTTGTGGCGGTGTCAATGTCAATCCAAAGGCTCCCCTGAGAACCCTTTTTTGAAGGAAGGGCGTGATTTACTCGATAGGGATTGCCAGTTTCAGCGTCAATTTTTGTCTCTTGTCGAGCAGCTTTTGAAAACTGTGACGCGAGCAAATCGAGTGGACTTTTAGGCTTAGGCAATGGCCAACCTTCTTTCACTGCGAAGGCGGCAATTTTGTGCATATCTACTGCACTCTCGCCAGTCTTTTCACGGTAATGGCGGATTAGGCGATGCATATCTGTTATTTTACTCATCTTCTTTCCTTTTTCCTTTCTAGGTCATGATTCATAAATTGGCGCGATATTTCCCCAGCCATCCGTTAGCGCCGAAGCTGTCACGATTTTTCTAATCGGAACAAGGTACTTTCTAAACAGATGAAACCTTTTGGTCTTGTGTTGTAGTTGCCCAGCGACCAATCCTGGGTGAACTTTAGTTATCTTTGATAGGGCTAAAAAGTCTCGCTCCGAAAAAAGTGGTGCTTTAACGCGAATAAATTTATCCATCATATTTGACGGAACGCAAAAATCGGCGGCTGCTTCATTTGCCCTTTTCTCTTGTGATGCAATCGTGTCGTTAAATTTGCCGACAGATTCGTCAAAAATATCAACATCTAAGAGAACAGTTTCTAAGCCGTCTCTGTTTTTGACGTGCTCCAATTCATGCCGCAGAACGAAACAAAAGTTATCAATCCTATCAAAACGTAGGGTCATACCAATAACGGGCGAATATTCATCTAGCCAAAAACAAACGCCATCAATTTTTGATGATGGCAGTGACTCCACAATCACAAATCGAATGCCCGCATCTGCGAGTATGCGCGGCACGTTGCGTAATTCATCTGGCGACAAAAGAAGTCGCTTGATTTCACGAATAGCTTTTTCAACAGCCGTCTTGGAATACTTCCCTACAACCATGTTTGAGGCGATTGATTTGACGCGATACAGCCAAGCTAATTGAGTTGGTGTGGCATCAACGCTGATTTCAGTGCGCTTAGCGGCGTGAGGCAGCGTTTCAATATCCTCTAACCTGTTGACGCCAAAAAAATGTTTAAGCGATGCTTCTACATTTTCAGTGTCGCGGACGTTTTTTGCGTTTACCCATCCACGCTTTATCATGTCGTTGACAGGTAACTCACCATACAAATGGGCTCTAGTCTTCCTATCGGGGTCAGGAATAGCCTCTATTCTTGCCTTCGCTAAATCGTAGGATTTTTGCAAATCAAGGAAACGCTTCGCAGGAACATTAAAAACTTCTTCCAGCACGACTGCCATAGATGCATCCACTTGTCGCTTGGCGTTGATTATCAGGCTCACAGCATTGCTATCAACGCCCATAATTACAGACAGCGTTTTTTGGGTCCACCCGCGTTCTTTCAGAAGGTTTGAAACCAGTTGGCCCGGTGTTTTGTATTGCTCATTTTTAGTCGACATAAACCTCTTTAGCATGGCAAATGAAGAACTCAAATAGCTAATACCGTTATTTCACAATTTTTAAAATAATGCTTGCAAAACGGTCAGTTTGAATATATCTAGTATTCATGAACAAATTAGACCCAAAAGAGCGCGCGCAAATCCTTCACATGCTTTGCGAGGGTATGGCTATCCGCGCCGTTGCTCGTATTACAGGCAAGAGTAAAAACACAATCTCAAAGCTTCTTGTGGACGCAGGGAAGGTTTGCAGCGCCTATCAGGACGAGCATTTCCGCAACCTCAACACTAAGCGTGTTGAAGTAGATGAAATCTGGTCATTCATTTATGCAAAGAAAAAGAATGTGGCGACTGCGAAGGCCGCACCTGAAGGTGCTGGGGACGTGTGGACATGGACAGCTATTGACGCTGATAGCAAGCTGGTCATGTCATGGCTTGTCGGTGGCCGTGACGGAGAGTACGCTCTTTCATTCATGGACGATCTTAAATCTCGCTTGTCTCACCGCGTCCAACTTACATCAGACGGTCACAAGTCTTATCTTGAAGCTGTTGAAGAAGCTTTTGGCGCTGATGTAGATTATGCCCAACTGGTCAAGATGTATGGCAACGCGCAAGAAAGTGCAAAAGGCCGCTATAGCCCTGCTACATGTACAGGCATCAAGAAGATTAAGGTTGAGGGCGACCCAGATATTACTAAGGTCAGCACGTCATATGTTGAGCGCCAGAACCTAACAATGCGGATGCATATGCGCCGCTTCACTCGTCTAACAAATGGCTTTTCCAAAAAGGTAGCAAACCATGAAGCCTCAATGGCGCTTCACTTCATGTATTATAACTTTGTGAAAATGCACAAGACACTAAAGTGCACACCCGCAATGGCGGCTGGCGTTACTGGAAAGCTCTGGGAAATGTCAGATGTTGTTGCTATGATTGAAGAGGAAGAGGCGAAAGTTTCAAAGAAGCGCGGCCCTTACAAAAAGCGTGAGATTTCAAACTGACCCACTACCGGCGTTTGGGATCAATTGCGGGGCCAGGCCAACCGCCATAATCCAAGTAAAGATTGCGCCAACGCGTGTAAGCTAAAGGCTCAGTCCTTATTCCAAGGTCAGCAATTCCGTATTCCCGCCTGACGCCATTGTATTGACAGACAGGGTTTTTTCAGTCGCAAATCGGTACATATAGCGCGGGCCGCCCGCTTTAAATCCTGTCCCCGACAGGCCTTGCCCGCCAAAGGGTTGAGAGCCGACAACCGCGCCCGTCATATTGCGGTTTACATATGTATTGCCCACGGGGGCGCGGCGGAAAATTTCCTGCCAACGACGATCCATCCTTGTATGCACGCCCAGAGTTAGGCCAAAGCCTGTAGAGAACGCGGCATTTAACGTCGCGTCAAGATCATCGGCTTTGTAACGAACGACATGCAAGATAGGGCCAAAGTTTTCCTTCGTTAAATCAGAAATGGCGTTGATCTCAAACATATGCGGAGCCACAAAATGACCCGCCTCTGTATGCGTGTTCAATTCCAAAGCGTGTGATTTGAACCCTTTGGTTTTCAAATCTTCTATATGAGCCTGCAAATGACCCGCCGCAGTCTTATCAATAATCGGTCCGATATCTGTTGAGAGATAACGCGGATTGCCCAGCGTCATCGCGTCCATAGCCCCGCGGATCATCTTAAGCGCCGCATCAGAAATATCGGTTTGTAAATACAAAACGCGTAAGGCAGAACATCTCTGCCCTGCGGATTTAAAGGCAGAACTTACAACGTCGTCCGCGACTTGCTCGAGCAATGCGGTACTGTCGACGAACATGACATTCTGCCCGCCTGTTTCCGCGATCATCGGCACAATCGGGCCGTCTTTTTCAGCCAAGGTTAAATTGATGCGCTTGGCCGTGGCTGTGCTGCCCGTAAACGCGACGCCCGCCACGTCTTTGTGCGCGGTCAATGCTGCGCCGACATCGCCTGCGCCGAGTATTGTGGACAATATCACGGACGGCACGCCGGCCTCAATCAAAAGGCGCGTGGCCTCGACCGCGACAATCGAAGTCTGCTCCGCAGGTTTTGCAATCACGGCATTGCCCGCCGCAAGGGCCGCCGCCACTTGTCCCAAAAATATAGCCAGCGGGAAGTTCCACGGCGAAATACAGACAAACACGCCGCGCCCGTGCAAAGACACGCTATTGGCTTCGCCCGTTGGCCCCGGCAAGGACACAGATGTTTCAAATTCCGTTTCAGCTTGGGCCGCGTAATAACGCAAAAAATCAATGGCCTCTCGGACTTCGGCAAGGGCGTCGTCATGGGTCTTGCCCGCTTCGCGCGTTAAAATCGCCATGAGACGAAGGCGATTTACCTCTAGCGAGTCAGCGGCCTTTTTAAGGATTGCGCCGCGCGCCACACCACCGCTCGCATTCCATTCAAATTGCGCCGTTTTCGCCGCTTGAAAGACCTCGTCGAGTTTCAACGGGTCTGCATAGCTTACCGTGCCTAAAACATCTGTCACATCTGCGGGGTTCAAAACGGATGTTTTGATATCCGAATGAATATCTGAAAGACCTGATACAGACTGAACTGAGAATGTCTCTTTATAAACACCCTCTAGTGCCGTGCTGAGTTTGGACAGACTATCAGGTGACGTCAGGTCTAGACCATTTGAATTTACACGCGACGTTCCGAACAGGTCTGCTGGTTTACGGATTTTTGGGTGCGCGATCTCCGTGAGGTTACGCGTCAGTGCCACAGGGTCGCGGACGATTTCTCTGGGCGGGACTTTGGCATCCATGAAACGATTGACGAAAGAGCTATTAGCACCGTTTTCTAACAGGCGTCGCACAAGATAGGCGAGCAAATCCTTGTGTCCGCCAACAGGGGCGTATATTCGAACGAGGGGAAACATGGGATAAATATCTCGCGCCACTTCGTAAATGCCTTCGCCCATGCCGTGCAAACGTTGGAACTCAAATTTAGACATATCGCCTGCACTCAACTCCATTACGGCAGAAATTGTATGCGCGTTATGCGTGGCAAATTGACAAAATATAACATCCGTATTTTGCAACATATCCTGCGCGCACACTAGATAAGACAGATCTGTTGTCGGCTTGCGGGTAAAGACAGGAAAGTCAGGCAGGCCGAGTTCTTGGGCATGTTTGATCTCTGCGTCCCAATAGGCGCCTTTCACTAAACGAATCATAAACCGACACTTTAAGTCGCGGCCGAGGTCTGCGACCCATGCGATTACGTGGCGGGCGCGTTTTCCGTAAGCTTGTATAGCAAGGCCAAATCCTGCCCATTCGGATAAATCCAAGCGGCGCGCGACAGCCTCAAAGACTTCGAGAGAAAGCTCCAACCGATCCGCTTCTTCGGCGTCGACTGTCAGTTTGACATTATGCTTTTGTGCTTCTTGGGCCAATCGCAAAAGACGCGTGACGACGACATCCAACACATCTTCACGGTGTGAGAAATCATAGCGCGGGAATATGGCAGATAATTTGACAGATACGCCAGAACGCCCTGTTACAAACCCCTCTTCCCCCATATCAGAGGTCGCAGTAATTGCTTTGGAATAGGATTCGAGATAGCGCAGCGCATCCGCATCCGTTCGCGCCCCTTCGCCGAGCATATCAAAGGAATATATCTGTGATTTTCCAAAAGCCTTGCGCCCCCGACTAATTGCAGATTTGATCGTTTCGCCGAGGACAAACTCTCCGCCCAGGATTTTCATCGCCCGCCCGACCGCGCTGCGTATAACGGGCTCTCCCATTTGAGTTGTTAAACGCCCAATGACGTTTTTGGGCGTCCGCATCCAACCCTCACTTTTTTTGATAACTTTACCCGTCATCAAAAGCCCCCAAGTCGAGGCATTGACCAAGAGCGTACTGCCCGCGCCTAAATGTTTCTCCCAATCGCCCGGTGCGATTTTATCAGCAATAAGGTCATCTCGCGTGTCCGCATCTGGAACGCGCAGCAACGCTTCGGCTAAACACATAAGTGCAATGCCTTCATTATTTGAAAGGCCATATTCTTGCAAAAAAGCGTCCAGTAAGGATTTTAATTTGGGCGTCGCGCGAAACGTCTCAACCAATAAGGCAGCTTGCGTCTCAATCCGCGTTAACGCAACGTCCGTCAACTCCACATCATCTAGAAGCTTTTTTACAGTCTCGTCTTCAGACTCAAATTTTACAGCGCGCAGCGCGTGAAGGCTGGGGGGTGTTTCAAATATTGCCGCAGAATGAGACATATAATGCTCCTAGATAATCATATGTGATTGATCCAGACTACCACGTAATCCACAGAATATCCCATTTAAAATACAGTAAAGCAGAGTATAAAACTCTAAAAACTTACTAATTGCAGTTATTTGAACTGCATTACAGAGGAAACCTTTGAGAGGTTTAGAGGTTTAACCCTCTGGAATGCTGTAGAGCGGCGTATCTTTGACAGATTCCATAACGAAATAACTATTGGTCGACGCAATTTCAGGGATATCTGAAAGGCGGTCTTCCATCAGGCGGCGATAGTCCGCCATAGATTCTGTTCGGACTTTTAGAATATAATCAAATCCACCGCCGACCATGTGGCATTCTACAATCTCTGGGATTTCATTGACCTTAGCCTTAAACGTCATGAAGATATTTTCATTTGTCTGATCGAGCGAGACGGTGACAAATGTAAGAAAACTCGCCTTCATCTTTTCTGGATTTAATTTGGCGTGATAGCTTTCAATAACCCCGTCACGCTCAAGCCGCTTAACCCGCTCAAGACAAGGGGTCGCGCTTAAATTGACTTTTTTGGAGAGTTCAGAATTTGTAATGCGTCCCTCATCTTGCAAAGCCTTCAAGATTGCGCGGTCAATATTATCGAGGGACTTTTTAGCCATAAAACACTCATCTTCAAAACACATAGACACATATGAAAGAGACAGAGTTCCCAATATTTGGGCGCCCGCCAAACATCAGCTACACTGTATCACAATTATAAGTAGGGGCAATACTGGTATATATATGTATAAGAATAAGGATCAGCTAAACTAGTTTAGGGCCACCTAAATGTGTCTGGATCGACTTAATCAAAAAGCGAATATTTTCAATCGAAGACGGTTTGCTAATGAAATCAACAGCGCCAGCATTCAATGCATTTGAGCGCTCTAGGAGCAGTTTCGAGGTTGAAAACATAATGACTTTAAGCTGTGAAAAACCAGGATAGGTCTTAAGCTCTTTTAGAACAGCATTTCCATCCATCATTGGCATGTTGATATCAAGTAACAAAACGTCGATTGAGCCAATCCCATTAAATTTTATATATTCAAAGAGCTTTTGGCCGCTTGCAAGGCCAACGAAATTACATTCAAAAGCGGATTTTTTAAAGGACATACGGGTCAAAAATAAATCGTCTTTGTCGTCATCAACCATAACAATTGTTAAAACTTGAGACATTTTAATTTCAACCTTTACCATATTAAAAACGGGTTAACAAAATCCCATATCTTGTATATCTATGCTATGAGCGGCCCGTCAATCAATCATATTTTATTACAGGACATCCTCATTTGGAATTGTCAGGATAACTTCAGTCCCCTTGCCCAATTTACTTTTGATTTCTAAATCCCATCCGTGGCGGTCACAGACAGATTTACAAATCGCAAGACCTATCCCAGATCCAGAATAATCATCTTTTGAGTGAAGTTTAACAAAAGGCTCTAAAATATTCTTTGTCCTTTCCAAATCAATGCCAATACCGTTATCTTTAACAGTAATACGCGTATGATTTATAAGCGATTTGGATGTGACCGTAATAATTGGCTCTACGTCCTCTGATCGGTATTTCAAACTATTGCTCAAAATATTTATAAAAACTTGCTTTGTCACGGTCGGGTCACAGGCAAGTTTGGGTAAATTTGAAATTTTGATTTTAGCTTTCGACGCAGTAACTGTAGATTGAAGCGACTCAACGACCTCTTCAAGCATGACCTTTAAATCCGCCTCTTTCTTATCCAATTCGCGATTTGCTGACGATGAATAAGATAGAAGATCATCGACAAGCGCGCGCATACGCCCTGCAGAATCCATCATGATATCTAGGAAGTGCTCGGTTTCCTCATTCAAATGTTCTTTTAACTCAATATTTAACAAATCACCGCTTTGTTGAATTTTCCTCAACGGTTCTTGCAGGTCATGAGAGGCAAGATATGTAAACCTATTGAGGCCCTCATTCACATTCTCAAGTTCTTTTTGACGCATTTGAAGCAGTTCAAATTGATTTTCACGCGCACAGAGCGCCGCCGCGGTCTGCCCTAAAAGATGCACAATCGTTATATCTTGTTTAGAAAACTCACGCGTTTCAGCCTTCTGACTAGAAAAAGACAGAGCGCCGTAAAATCCATTTGGCGTGATAATCCTAATACCCACATAGGTTTCAATTTTCGTCTTCTTGTAACACGTCTCGTCCTTAAGGTCGCTCTCGCCGATATGGGTCAAAAAGAGCGGGTCTCCCGTTTTTGTCAAATGATAGCAGAAGGTCTCACTATACGGCATTTTATCACCGGGTTTCAGACTTTTCTTAGCGTAGCCTTCGCATGATTTCACAACATATTTATTATCATAAATATGAGATAATATCGCATTTGGGACGCGCAAATATCGACACCCAATCTCTAATATCTTCTGAAGACTTTCAGACACATCAAAGGACGGTGTTTCGCCAAGCTTCAAGAGAGATTGCAGGGCTGATGTATATCGGTATTCATCCGTAATATCATTCGAGACCGCTTGATAGGCTATGATTTTACCTTCGTCATTACCAATCACTCGGATTTGGTCCTTGATGACGCGGTCTTCTTTTCCAACTTCAATCCACTTATGAAGATTTTGGAAACTATCTCCCGGCGCGTAACCTTCTACAAGTGCAACAGCTTGTTGCGCGAGGTCTGCAGGTAAAATTTCTTGCAAACACTTACCTGTCAACTCATGTGCCGCTTTACCAAAATGCTTTGCAAAAATGTCGTTACAAAGAACAATTTCACCGTCGACCACATTCACTCTAACAACAGATTGCGGTAAATCATTTACAACAGTTTCAAAAATTTCCTTCTCGGATAAACGCTCACGTTCCGCCGCTTTTAAGTCCGTAATATTGACCAAGGTAATCACGATACCCAGCAGGTTTTTAAGACTACTCTCATATGGCATCACGCTCAGAATAAATTCATTTTTGTCAACCGTGATTTCTCGCGTATAAGTCTGTTTTGATAAATGCACATCTTGGACAACCTGCATCAACTCAATCCCGTCAAAACGATAGGTCGTGTGCTCAAACGGACGCCCCACATCATGACTTAACAGGTTAAACGCCTGAACCGCACTCGGCGTAAAGCGGCGCACATTAAAATCACCGTCCAAGAATATGATACCAATAGAGGTGGATTGCAGAAGCAAGTTCATATCATCGGACAGAACTGTCAGCTCATCAATCTTGCGCTGATGTTCAAAACTCACAGTATGAAGTTCTTCGTTTACAGAATGAAGCTCTTCATTGGTCGACTGCAACTCTTCATTAGAGCCCATCAATTCTTCATTTGTGGCCTGCAGTTCTTCATTACTTGTTTGAAGTTCTTCAACCAAGGCCTGTAGCGTTTCCTCAGTCGTCAGCAAATCGCGTTCAAGGTCAACAATTCGCCCCTGTAAAATCTTAGATGTTTCACTTTCATCCAAAACCTTTGCCGCAAGGGACTGTTCGGGTGGCGGCGCGTCGGAAGGCTGCAAAATCAACAAGTAATGCACGGCGCTGTCGGCCGATGTCGCGAGTGTTGTGAGGGTAATCGTAACCGCGGTTCGGCGGTCGAATTTATCCCGAATAACCACGCGGCGTTCGAACTCCTGATTAGCAAGGGTTGTCAGCCGCTCAAGACCTGCCGTAATTCCGATCTTTAATTGGGGATCAATAAGGTCGATAATGCGGTTACTAAAGACACCCCCGTCAACTTTTACATATTGCCCCGCCGCACCAAACACATGGATGACTTCGCCGTTGCGGTTCAGCAAGAACCCCGGAGGCGCAAACCGTTTCAACATAACCTCGAGCGCCGAGCTGTGTGTTTTGTGAACACGTTTTAAGGCACCTGTGCGTCCAGCATTAAAATTAGGAGACGCGGACGCACTCACGCGCTGGGCAGGATTTGTTGGCAACATGGTTGTCGATTCGATCAATCTAACATCCCGAAGCTTTTGGTAAACCTTCCACTGTCGGTCATGCGTTTTGAATTCGCCGTCCAACGTACCCAAAGACTCGCTTGGCCCCAAAAATAAATATCCATTAACCAAAAGTGAGAAGTGAAACAAAGCAAGCGTCTTACGCTGTGCTTCTTCTTGAAAATATATCAAAACATTACGACAGGTCAGAAGATCAATTCGGGTGAAGGGCGGGTCGCGCAACAGATTGTGCTGGCTGAATAAAACCAAGCGCCGCAGCTCTTGCTTGACCTGATAATGATCAACATGTTTGTCAAAGTAACGCTCGACCTGTTCTTCACTTAATCCCGTCAGACTGCTTTGGGGATAAAGGCCTTCTGCCGCCGCGCCCAAAGAGCGTTTGTGAACATCCGTGGCCAGAATTTTTATATTGAGGACTTTATTGTGCTCACGCGCATATTCGTCAAATGCGATTGCAAATGAATATGCTTCCTCACCGCTTGAGCACCCCGCAATCCAAATTCGAATTTGTTTGTTTGGCCCCATTTTAGACGCCAAAGGCTCAATGGCATGTTTTTGCACAGATGCGAACGCTTTGGGATCGCGAAAGAATGAGGTCACATCGATTAAAAGATCCGCGTAAAGCGACTCTAGCTCTGCAACGTTTTCGTCTAAATCGCGCGCATAATCTTCAAGCGCCATGCCTGACATTTGCGCGCGCCTTGCAAAGCGGCGGCGAATTGTACCTTCTTTATAATAGCCGAAATCTGTTCCGAATTTCTGGTGCAAACGATGAAAAATATATCGACCTGGATCATCACTGATTTGAAGATCGGGTGTTAATCCAATTGGCCCACCTGCCATCACACGCTCAATCAAACTTGGGAAACCCGTTGGCCCAGAGATCGCGTCAAATTTACCGCTCTCAATGACAGACCTTGGCATGCCGTCAAATTTTGCACTCTCTAGGCTTTGCACTAAAACGGTGCCACCTGCTGCTTTAACCGCCGCCGCACCGATGGTTCCGTCACTGCCAGTTCCAGACAAAACAATCGCAATCGCCTCTTTTTGATATTCCAAGGCAAGGGATTCAAAAAAGATATCAATCGGCAAATTAAGTTCGTTCACCTCAGGCATTTCTCTCAGCCAAAAGCGTCCGTCTTCGACGACCATTTTTGATCGCGGCGGGTTTAAATAAATTGTATTGGCTTCAACGGTGAGTTTATCGACAACCCGTTTAATCGTCATGCTGGAGTGGCGCGACAAAAGCTCGTCCATCATGCTTTCAAAATCAGGGGACAGATGCTGTATCACAACAAATGCGATCCCTGAATCCACAGGCATAGAATCGAAGAAATCTTCGAAAGGCTCTAATCCCCCTGCAGAGGCACCAATCGCGACCATAGGGATTTTTTGAGGCGGTTCAGCCGGCGTCGCGTTTTTTAAAAACAACTCTTTTCCCGTCTCCTTAGGAGTCTTTCGGGGTGTTTTTTTCTTATCGTCCGTGCTGGAGATTTTTTCTGTCACGCGGTTTTTATTCCTAATCTGTTTTACGCTGCCTTAATTTGCACTCAGATTCTGGCTGATATCGAAAAGCTTGTTCAATTGCGGTGCGAAAACTTCAAAAAAGGTCTCGAAACCCTCATCCCATTGAACTTGCAACTATATCTTATCGCATTGAGTAAGATTTACTAGGCATAATTTCGCATCACCTACGCAGGATTTTAATCCGCGAGTAAGCGCAAACAGGCAAGAAATCGTAGGAATATGGGAAAAATGGAGCGGGCGATGAGATTCGAACTCACGACCCCAACCTTGGCAAGGTTGTGCTCTACCACTGAGCTACGCCCGCTCAAAAGACGTAATATTAGGCTGTAATATAACGGCCTTGGTCGAAGACGCGCTATATGACGCAAAGCCCAGTTAAAATCAAGCGCCATTATTAAAAAATATGCGGTCTTTTATCAGTTTGTGTTTGAAACGCGCTTTACCAGATTTACGCGAAGGAGTATGAGGGGTCTGTCGTGTCAAAATTCAAAGTCAGCACCCCTTCACATGAAAAAATTCAAGAGATCACGTCTCTTGCAGTCATAATAGAGAACGCCGTCCATAACGACCAAGATTGTGAGCACGCCCTTAAAGACATGTCGCGGCTGACAGGCTCAGATAATTATGACCGAGATTATTTCAAAACACTTCAGAGCCATATGAGTCTGGAAACGTTTGCGCAACATGCGGCCTACCCTGCGCCTAAGGCAATCCCGAATATAAGCCAAGATGATTTGATCGAGATCGTCGAGCTCGCACAAGAGAATATAGCGGATCCTAGTCTGGACTATTACATGGCCCTCTTTGATAAAAACGTGACCATGCCCGCGGCGTCTAACCTTTTATTTTATCCACCTGAGGACGCATCTAACGGTGGGGGCAGAGACGGGGGAAAGGAATCCGATATTGCGGCATATGACCCGAGCGCGGCAGAGATCGTTGATTACGCCCTCTCATATAAACCCAGAACTTAAGACATTGGCGACCGGCAATCCAACCGTTTAAAAAGGGGTGTTAATTTCGCGCGTGCCTCTATAAACATGTCGTGTATAAATGCCTGAATTAAATGTTTGGAATAGAGTGCTATGCCCGCGACACGTGAAGACCTTTTAAAATATTTAGACGATAACGGCATTGCCCACACTACACTGGATCACGCGCCGACATTTACAGTGGAAGAGAGCGCAGAGATCAAAGCGTCCATGCCGGGCGGACATACCAAAAACCTGTTTTTAAAAGACAAAGCCGGAAAGCTCTTCCTGCTCTGCGCAGAGGCCAGCACACAGATACGGGTCAACAAATTGCACCCTGTATTGGAATGCAAACGCCTATCATTTGGCAAACCTGATTTACTGTTGGAGCATCTGGGCGTCACACCTGGCTCCGTCACTGTGTTCTCTGTTATGAATGACACAGATAACGTCGTCACACTTATCATTGACGCAGCGCTGACCCGTCACGAAATTGTTAATTTCCACCCCTTGCGAAATGATGCCACGACCGCCATTTCTAGCCTAGATATGATTAAATTCGCAAAATCCACGGGACATGACCCTATCGTCCTCGATTTCACGCTAATGAATGAGGATACGCCGTCATGACTGAAATGTCTTCAACGCCGACACAGGCCCCCAGCCTGACACTCGCCCCTCATGAAATTGTCGCAGACGGGTCAGATCAGACCTTTATGAATGACGTGATGAGCGTGTCGCAATCTTTGCCTGTCGTCGTGGATTTCTGGGCGCCGTGGTGCGGGCCCTGTAAACAGCTCATGCCCGCGCTAGAGCGCGCAGTCTTGGCCCAAAAGGGCAAAGTTAAATTGGTTAAAATCAATATTGACGAAAACCCCGCCATTGCAGGGCAACTGGGCGTAAAATCCATACCCGCAGTCTATGCATTTAAAGACGGACAACCTGTTGACGGGTTTGTCGGAGGACAACCCGAATCCGAACTGAATAAATTTGTCGCGCGCCTGACAGGTGAGAGCGATCCCGCAGAAGAAGCGCAACAGCTTGTGTCACGCGCCAAAGACAGCTTAGCGGCGGGCGACCCGAGCGGCGCGGCGCAAGATTACGCGCTTGCGCTTAAACTCTACCCCGAGAGCGCAGAAGCCCTCGCAGGATTGGCGCGTATATATATAGAAGGCGGCAATACAGAAGGGGCGGCGCAATTAGTTTCTTCCGCGCCTGCCTCTATCGCTGGTCATCCCGAGATTATTGCCGTGCGAACTTCGCTCGATTTAACACAAGACGCGCCCGCGCCTGATGAAAGCGAAGCAATCCTTACACCTCTACGCGAAGCCGTTGCAGCCAAGCCAGATGATTTAGACGCGCGCCTTAAGCTCGCAAAAGCTTTGGCGTCGACAGGTGATAATGCAGGCGCGGTAGAGCACTTGCTGTATTCAATCGGTAAGAACCGCGCGTATAAAAACGAAGCGGCGCGGCTTTTCCTCCTCACTATATTCGAAGCTGAAGGCACGCAATCGCCTGTCTCTATCGAGGGACGTCGCGCCCTCTCCTCAATTTTATTCGCCTAATCGGAGCCTTATGAGCGCATATTACAAATCTCTCGCAAAACGCACCAATCCAGAGATTATTCCAATTTTTCCGCTTAACGGTACTGTTTTATTTCCGGGATGCGATTTACCGCTTAATATTTTCGAGCCGCGCTACCTCAATATGATCGAAGACGCGATTCGCGCAGAACGTTTGATCGGCATGATACAAATTCGAGAAGACGAGACGATTGAAGAAATTGGCGGCCTCGGTCGTATCTCGCAATTCTCAGAGGCGGATGACGGGCGCTATTTAATCGTCCTAAAAGGGCTTAAACGGTTTCGTGTTACAGAACATATCACAGACAAAACGCCTTATCGCCAAGCACGCGTGACCTTTGACGGTTTTGAAGGTGATATTGAAAGCCATGTCAGCCCGACTGTGCCTGCCGCACTGTCAGGGACAACCACAGGCGACCGAAACGCGCTGACAGTTGCCATGAAAAGCCTTGCAAAAGCCTTAGGCGTGAATGTTGATTGGAAAGCGCTTGCGGATATTCCCCTGCAAAACCTTGTTAACCAAGCGGCGATGATCAGCCCGTTTAAACCCGTAGATAAACAATCGCTCCTCGAGGCCAAAGATACGGATGAGCGTCGAAGGCTTTTGATCGGCTTGATGCATTTATATGCCAGCCTTGATTCCAATAATAACACCCCGCCCCAATAGGCCAGATCATGACGGATGACACGAAAACTCCAAGTACGGAAACACCTTCTGACAGTGTTGGTCACCAAGGCGGAATTGACCCGCGTGTCCTGAATTTGCTTGTGTGTCCCAAAACGCACGGGCCATTAATTTATGACCGCGAAGCCAAAGAGCTGATTTCAAGAAAAGCCAAGCTCGCTTATCCCATTCGCGAAGGCGTCCCTGTCCTGCTGATTGACGAAGCCCGCGCGCTTTAGGAGTTTATATGACTGACACTGTAAAGACTGACCTGACACAGGCTCAAAAAGACGCGCTCGACGCGGCGACGTTTCGGAGGCTTTTAAAGCACTTGGACGACAATAAGGACGTGCAGAACATTGACCTGATGATATTGGCGAATTTCTGCCGCAATTGCCTGTCCAAATGGTTTAAAGCCGAAGCCGACGCGCAGGATATACCCGTTGATATCGATGCGGCCCGCACACGCGTTTACGGCATGGATTACGCAGAATGGAAAGATAAGTATCAACCGCCCGCGACGCCTGAGCAGTTAGAAGCATTTAATGCCCGAGCTAAGTGTTAGAGCGCTAAGTGTTAGAGCGCTAAATGTTAAAGCGCTAAGTATTAAGACCCGCTCTACTCAAATTTAGAGTCGTATAATTCAAACACATTGCCTTGCGGTGTATTTGTAACCGTGACCTGTTTCCCAATTGTACCGTCTTGCATCAGCTCTTCTAAAACGCGTTTTGAATTCATCGCCGCCCGTGCATAAAACCGCTCGCCTGTTGCGTTTAGACGCCCGATAATCAGAGCCCCCATAGGTTCGCCGCGTCCGTGAATAACAATATAGCTCTCAATCTTAGCGCGGCCTTCAGCACTCGCGATTTGCGGATGTGCAGGCTGTTCATCGAGCGTTTTTTGCACTTCTGAACTGTCAGTTACCTGCCAACGCCCGTCATTAGGGGATTGGTTTGAATAAACCCCAACAGAGTGCTTGGACATCCATCCACCATTGCCGTGAATAAGACCAAAATCGTCAGGATTGTTTTGCAAAGTGCCAATCATGGAGGCAATGCCGTGCAGGGTATAATTATTCCCCGGCCCGCCAAAAAACGGCAAGCCGCCTGTTTGCGTAAGGGGGCGCGGGTCGCCCTCTTTAATCCCCAAAGCTTTGCAGGCATTAAAAACGACGACCGGAAAACAACTATACAAATCAAAATGCGCAATCGCGTCGCCTGTCATATCTGCAGACGTCAGCGCAGTTTCAAAAGCGTGTGTTAATGCCGCTGACTGACTTAAGTTCTGTCGTTCAAGCAAGAGCTTTTCTTGCGTATCTGCCGCGCCGTGTAAAAACACCCATTGCGCGCGTGGAATACCGAGGTCTTTGGCTTTACCCACAGTCGTCAGTAAGACCGCCGCGCCTTGATTAACCCCGTCCTTGGCCACAAAATGTTTCAGATAAGGCGTCGTCAATTGACGGTTTCGCGGGGATTTGCGCGCCATTTCTGTGGGTGTGAACCGTTCACGGAACATAGCAAATGGGTTCGTCTCCGCAACATTTGAGAACGGCGCGAAAAGCTCTGCCATCTGTTGTAAATAAGCGTCCGTACCGAGACCTGTTTGCGCGCGGCGCGCCGTTTCCATAAACCCGTAATAGAGCATGGGATCAAACAGGCCGTGATTGACCTCACTGGCTGAGACCATTCGGGTAACGTCGCCAAATCCGCGATCCTCAAACACGCACCCCTCAGAGACCTCGGGCGCTTCTGCCCAATCCAATACCGCCTCTGCCGCCTTAGCCGCTTTCGTATTCCCGAGCGCTTCGCCGCCCACGATCAGGGCCATTTCAAATGCGCCCGCGTTCAACAGGCTACAACATTCAGTGACGAGTTTTTGCGGCGATTGCCCGCCAATCACGTCATAGATTAAATGCTTTGGCTTTGCGCCAATACGGTTTGCGACTGACATGGGGAAATTCTCGGAGCGTCCAAAAGGAGACGAATAGGCGGGCGAGCTATCGGAAAACGTCCGTACAGAGGCGATCAAATCAATATGGGTTTCTAATCCCGCAACACCCCCTGCAACACTCAAGGACGAAAGCGCCGCCTGTGCTGCACGACCTGCAATGTCCGCTGGCGATAAGCATTCCGCCATATCGTCCGGGACAGATTGCATAAACTGCCCACCTGCAATTAAAATCGGAGTCGCGCTATCTATTACATTCATATCGGTCATGCGTCTGAGTTATGTAAGTTCACCTGACTTGTCGAGACAGCAATTGCGCCCTACACTTATTTCATGAGCGATATGACCCCCGACCAAATCAAAGCCGCCCTCAAGGCAGGTATTATAACACAATCCCAAGCGGATGATATGTTAGGCAAAGCGGGCAATGCCTCCTCCCAAGCTGCAAGACCTATTGAAGATGAGGGCAATATTGCCGTGATCGGAAACGAGGAAAACCTGCGTTTCATCCGAGGCTTTTCGGACGTATTTATCGCCATTGGGGTTGTTTTGCTTGCGATCGGTCTCTCGGCGCTCTCGGCGCTCATGGGCGGCGGACTTGTCTATATTGGGAGTGCGCTTGTTATGGCTTTGATGGCCGATTATTTCGGGCGAAAGAAACGTGCCCATTTACCGACACTTATCACAGCCTTAGCCTTTCTTTTATTCACTCAAAAAGGCGTCGGCGGGTTTTTAGCGGATACAGGTATGGACTCTGCGATTACCACATCTTTGATTACACTCGGGGCGATGCTTTTATTTTACTGGCGTGTGCGATTGCCGTTTTGTGTCGCGCTTATCGCGCTCTCTGTTTTATCGCTTTTCTACACGCTACTTTTTCGCCTCGCGCCAGACTTAACCAATGGAAATGTCGGATGGTTCCTCGCCCTTGGCGGTCTCGCAACATTCGCGGTCGCGCTATATTACGACAGTAAAGATTTGCACCGCACGACGCGATTTTCCGATAATGCGTTTTGGTTACACCTTGCCGCCGCGCCCCTTTTAATCCACGGCCTTGCAACAGAGGCCGTCACGATGAAAGCGAATATGGCTTTTGGTCTTATTCCTATGGTTGACTTCAAAGAATCCGATGCAGCGATAATTTTAATTATTATTGGCTTTGTGACCTTTGTCGGCCTTGCCATTAACCGCAGAGCCTTGATCGTATCTTCCCTCGGCTACGCGGCGTTTGCGATTGGCTATCTTATCAAAAATACAGGGCTTGGTTTTGGAACAGTTATTACAATTACCTTGCTCGTTTTAGGCGCAGCGATTGTATTCCTCGGCGCGGGGTGGCATCATGCACGTGGCGCTTTGTTAAAAATCCTTCCGAAATGGCGCGTCTTTCCGCCGCCCTATGACCCTCAATACCAAAAGAAATCATAATACATGACCCAAACCGACATTGAACGTACTGATTTAATGCCCGAAGAGGCCGCCCGCTTGGCCCGCATTGAACATGTTGAAAGCCTCGCCCGCCTCATGGACAGTCAATTCCATATTCCGGGAACATCTCTAAAACTTGGGCTAGATACAATCATTGGCTTAATACCTGGCATAGGCGATACGATTGGTTTGTTAGTCGCAGGATATATTGTTGGACAGTCTGCCCATATCGGTATCCCAAAGCGCACAGTTTTACAGATGATATTTAATATCTTTATTGACTGGTTGATTGGCCTTGTCCCGATTATTGGCGACATTTTTGATATGGGGTGGAAAGGCAATAATAAAAACGCCGCCCTATTGCGAAAACATTTTGAAAATTCTTAAGCCCTAACGCTAAATTTGCACTTTATTCACCAGACTGTGTTATAAAATGAAACAACTCTAAGTTTTTTCACTTTTTTAGAAAAAGTTGGGAACCTTTTTTGGCGACAACACGTTTGTCTGGCATGGCACAGCTAGATTCAAATAATACTGAACCCAAAACCATCTTAATCGTGGAAGATGATCCATTTATTGCAATGGACCTGCAAGACACGTTTGAAGAAGCAGGTTACACTGTGCTTGGCCCTGTTGCAGCGGTTCAGCCTGGGCTGGAAATCGTTGCGGAAATGACCCCTGATATCGCCATGTTGGACTTTAATTTGGGCCGCGAGACAAGCCTTCCAATTGCTGAAAAACTAGAAGAGACGGCAGTGCCGTATATTTTTCTCTCAGGCCACGCGGACAAAGTTGTTAAGGTCGGAAAGGTTTCAAAAAAGCGTATCATCGCGAAACCTTTTCACGCAGAATCACTCGTCGCACGCGTTGATCGAATTATAAACGCGTCACGGACACGAGCGTCTCTCAGCGCGTCTTAAAGGACGTGCGCTCAGCGCAATACATACCCTCATAAAATATGATTACCCCAAAACACGTCTGACGTACGTGACTTACGCATGCTTGAAGGGCGAGCCTTGCATGTGCGCGCGAGCGAACATTATCTGGTCATGATAAAATCTAGGCGTTTTAAAACCCTAGAAATTCTGGGAACGTTTGCAGGGCTTAAACATTGTTAATGTAGAGAATAGGAATTCACTATGTTAAAATTACTTCTAAGTGCCGCACTCATCGGACCCGCTCTTATACTGCCTGTCATGGCGCTTTCAGATCAAACAGTTCCCACTTTGGATACAAAGTTTGAGTCTGTCTATATTGACCCAGAGCTGAAAAAAATCGATCTGTGTAATGATGCGAGCTTAGATATCTATTTCTACGAAGACATGATTACATTGCACTCGGCTGAATATCTTTCAGAAGGTGTCACACAATTACATGCGTGCGAGTCCAGCGCCGTAGAAATCCAACCCGTATTAAACATCAATCCAACAGATACAGACCGTGAATTGTTAGACGCACGCATATCAGAACTCACACTTGTTCTGGATGCGCATGATATTTCCGTTGATATATTGCCCGTTTCAATTTCCAAAGAAGCCAATGCACTGTCTATGAACGGCCGCGCTGCAATCGTTAAGTTTTCACCGGCCGACGACTCGCCCTCATCATAGTCAAACCTTATTTGCTGTATTTTGAGAGGTCTCCTGACCTTAAGGTGCTGTAAAGAACAAAGCTTGGCTGATCGCGGCTTTGACGTTTTCAGGCTTAAACGGCTTTGAAATCAAATATGTCGGTTCAGCCTTCTCGCCCGTTAACAAACGTTCTGGGAATGCCGTAATAAAGATAACGGGCATGTTATGGGTTTGAAGAATTTCTTCGACCGCCTCAATACCTGAACTCCCATCCGCGAGTTGAACATCTGCTAAGATTAAACCCGGAGTCTTTTGAGCAATAGCTTCTAGAGCTTCGGTATGTGTGGCGGCAATATTATCGACCGTGTGGCCCAGCTCTTCTACCAGACCTTCGATGTCGGCGGCAATGATCGGCTCATCTTCGATAATCAATACATTCGTACGTAGTTCTTTTTGAATATCAGATTCCGCATCTGCTAAGAGTGACTTCACCTCAGCTTCTTCAATTTTCATAACATTGCCGATTTCAACAGCTGTCATGCCCTCTAAAGACTCAAGCAAAAATGCCAGACGAGAGCGCGGCGTTAACTTACGAACACGGTCTGCAGGCGAAGTTCCAGCGCCGTCTGTCGTTTCTAATTGCGCGCCTGTTACGCTCCAAATTCCGACAAACATACGATAGAGCGCGACTTTGGCTGGTAATTCACCCTCAAGGTTCACCTCGCCTGCGACAAGCGCTTCTAATGCGGTACGGACATATTGATCGCCTTCTGTTTGCGACCCCGTAAGGCCACGGGCAAAACGACGCAAGTAAGGCAAATGCGGGGCATATGTATCAAGAAGGCTCACTACTTTATCCTTTAAATTTTGAAAGGAGACCTAAAAGCAATCTCCTTTGATACTCACTTTATTTATAGATAGGATTTACCAATACAAAACAGTTTTTATTGTTTATTGTACAAATCCATGATTTATTTAAAATCGAAATTATGTTGGAACTATATTTTTTTTAAATCGTATATATATAATTATACGGAACGGTAAAGGCGAGATTATGTCCACTGATGAGAGCTTTATAAGCGCGGATGAGATATCTGCCAATAGCCGTGAAAATTTACGAGCTCAAGATAGCTTTGACAAAGAGGCCTTACCCGAAAAAATTGGTAAAAACTTGCGGCAAATCTATGATGATGTCTTAGCGGAACCCGTGCCTGACGACTTCCTAAGCCTTCTGACAAAAGCCGATAAAAACGCCCCTTAAGTCCCTTCTAAGTTCCATCCCAAAACGCTGCACTTTTAAACTCTACAGGTTCAAAACATGTTGTTAGAAAGCCAAACAATGACAGACTCGACGCAAATTGCGCCAGAAAATGTGCCCGCAGAGGTGCCAAAATTTGACGAAAACGCTTTCCGCTCTGACCTCACAGCACTCATTCCGCATTTACGTGCGTTCGCGCGATCATTGTGTGGGAACGCAACGCTCGCGGATGACGTTGCTCAAGACACGCTTTTAAAAGCTTGGAATGCCCGCGAGAAATTTATTCCGGGGTCAAACTTAAAAGCGTGGACATTCACAATTTTACGCAACCAGTTTTACTCGATTAAACGCCGGTCTTGGCGCTCGACATCACTCGAGCCTGAAGTTGCAGAACAAACCATTGTCGCAAATTCAGATGCTGAACAATCCGTGCATTTAAATGAACTCCGTCGCGGATTGGATATGTTGCAAGACGACCAACGCGAAGCGATTATCCTGATCGGCGCCAGTGGCTTGTCTTACGAAGAAGCAGCTGAAATTTGCGGATGTGCCGTCGGTACAATCAAGAGCCGCGTCAGCCGCGCGCGCAAAACCCTCGAGGGCATAATGGAAACGGGTAAGTTTGACACGGATGCAGACGGGGTTGATGCCATGAGTGCTATGGACGCTATCTTAGACGAAGCCGCAGAAATTTCTAATCGGTAACAAGATCGACAACGTCTCATGTCGGATTTCAAACCCCTCCAATTCAAGCCGCTGCAAATGCGGGATCTGCGCGTGCGGTTTGGGCTCTACCTTGCCCTGGCGCTCTTGCCGCTTCTCATCTTCTCATTCTTTGCCTCGCTTGATGATTTCAAACGCGAAGTCAAAGCCCGCGATACAGAGATAAAACAGACCGCCAATCGCGGTGCATTTGAGATCGTGGACACATTAGACAGCGCCAAAGCGATTTTAAAAACAGCTGCAAAAACCGTGACGCTAGAAAATTGCGAAACAGATTTACGCAGTATTATTGATACGTTTCCAAGATTTGACTATTTTGTTGTCCTTAACGCTGATGGCCGCGCATTCTGTTCTGCGAACGCTGTATTAAACCGCGTGAAAATCCCAGATATTGCACAGCTCATTTCCAAAGAGGCGCCCTTCCGAACCGATACAAAGCCGTTTACCAAAGGGGATGCGTCGCGCTTGAATGCTATTTTCGTGACATACGGAATTTATAACGAAGCAGGGCTTGAGCGCATTATGCTTTTAGGTTTTGACCCCTCCCGCCTGAATACCTCAGCCGATTTTAAAGCGACAGAACCTGGCAAGAACCTGTTTATAATTAACAGCCAAGGCGAAGAAATTCTCAGCACTCGAAAAACGCTGAACACTGACCGATTAGACTGGGTCAAAAGAGCCAAGTCCCAAGGTCAATATTACGATACCTATTTAAACGATAATGAGAAGACGCGCGACGTTTTCATAATGCCCAGTCGCGATAATGATTTTTTTATTGCACTCAGTTCTCCGCGCACAAGCATTTTAAGCTGGAGCCTACTGAACCCGCTCTCATCTATATTTATACCGCTTCTGGCTTGGGTCTTTGGTTTTATCGCAATTTGGTTATCGGCAGACCGACTTATCCTCTCCCACCTTCGAAAAATGAGACAAGCCACAATTGGGTTTGCCCAAGGTGATAAAGATCGCCGGGTCGGGGAATTAAAAAATCCGCCCCATTCCATTTACGCCTTAGGTCGAAATTTCGATATGATGGCAGACCGCATTTCAGAACGCGAAGACGCTTTGCGCGATTCACTCGAGGAGAAAGAAACCCTCCTGCGCGAAATCCATCACCGCGTGAAAAACAATCTGCAAATCATTATCTCATTGCTGAACATGCAAGAACGTAAATTAAAAGACAGCACGGCGCTGTCTGCGATTTCAGACACGCGGAGCCGTATTAACGCCATCGCCCTTGTGCATAGAGGTCTCTATGAGAGTGACGATTTGCGCTATGTGAACATACAGGTCTTCTTGGATCGCCTCATCCCCGAACTCAGCCTTGCTTTGGGCGCGGGTAAAATGGGGGTTAACATGACCACGATTGCAGAATGTGACCCTATGGAGGCCGATGTTGCGACGCCTGTCGCACTGTTTATTGTCGAATCCATCACAAATTCTATTAAACACGGTGTTACGAAAGGCGGCGATATCGCCATTCGCATTCACCAAGAAGACGGCGAAGTTATCATTCGCGTCAGCGATACGCATGCAAAAATTGTCGATCAAGATGACGCCCCGCTTGAAGCCGCGCCTAATGAACAAACCAATAGCACAGGCATGGGCATGAAGCTGATTAAAGGGTTTGCGCGACAGCTTGGCGGGACAATGGATTTTGAAAAATCCGATACAGGATATTCTATTTGCTTGCGCTTTGTGCCGCGCGAGCTGTCCGAGCAAGAGAAGAACCGTCGCGACCTTATGATAAATCCAGAAGCGTCCGCCTAAATACGTGCGCCAAAATGCTACGGAACTATACGGCGTACATATTGTCCTCGATTTCAAATAAAAATCATCTCTTTCAAATTTCTTGGAACATTATTTGTTGCACGACGTTATTTATGTAAGCGCATTACACAGCGCACCCATTTATCTAGGAGACATTTTCATGGCGACTACAAAGAAAAACATCGTTGAAATCAAACCCGACATTGCAGCTCAAGTTGAAAACTTGCGCACAGATGTTGCAGAATTAACAAAGACCCTCAAATTGCAAGCCAAAGTGACGGCTCAGGCTAAAAAGTCAGAGATCACAGACATTGCTAATGAGAAGACGGCTGAAGCGAAAGAAAAGTATACAGAACTCACGCACACAGCTGAAACAACGATCCGTGAAAAGCCGCTCACATCGATTGCGATTGCCGCGGGTGTTGGTCTGCTATTTGGCCTGATTACGCGTCGCTAGGAACATAGCTATGCTTAGACTTTTACTGACAGCCGCCCCTTATTTACTTAAAGGCCCGTCAAAATCGTCACAAAAATTTATCGCGAGCCGCCTTCTGGCGCTCGCGCTTTTTGTGTTGGGCGGTCTGGCTCTGCTCATCGCGCTTTTTCTGTGGATCGAACCTCGGTTTGGGGCAGATAGCGCATGGCTTTTAACAGGTTTAATTTTGTTTGGATTGGGCGTTGTCTTCTTGTCACGGTCAGGATCTCAGGCAAAAGCCTTACGCGTGAAAGCGTCGCCGACAGGGCTAAGCTTAACGGACACACCTGGCACGCTTCCGAAGTCGGATCCGCTCGCCTCTATTCTGCCCGAAAGCTTAAGGCGCGATCCAAATATCAATGCCATAATGCGTCAGGTTTCTGAAAACCCTGTTGCAGCAAGTGCTGCAGCCCTAACAATTGGCATGTTGATCTCTCGAGAGCTGTTTGGCGATTGATCGTCCAGATTATTTACATGACCAAAACCTAAACCGCATATGTGCGGTTTTTTTGTATGTGTGCCTGTATTTTCGTGTATTTGTGTCAGAAGTTTAATCATCAGCTGTTAAATAGCTGATATACAAATCATAAATTGTATGAATACGAAATCACACTGATATTTCAGGCCCACCCCCTCTCATTTCAAGAGCAAGCCGAGCAGAGACGCATCATTTTATTTAGATTAAGATCATATCTTGGCGCCGTAGGCCTTGCCTTGGCCCTCACGCTTAGTACAACATCTGTCTGGGCTGATGTTCCGCTTGCAAATATTTCAGGTGACATGCCAAGTGAGCTGCGAGAGCGCGTGGTCGAGGCCATTGGAGAGGTTGAAAAACAACCCCGTTCAGTCGCCCAAGCCAAACGCCGCACTGAAACAGCCCTTAAACTCGCACGCGCCGTTTTACGCTCTGAAGGTTATTACGGGTTTGAAATCGACCCGCAATTCCAAGGCTATGGCGACGCGCCAACAAAAGATGTTTCGGAACTGATGCTCACCCCTGTCCTTGTAATCAAGACAGGCCCAAGGTTTGTATTCGGGTCGTCGCGCGTCAACTTGTTGAATACACCAAATACGCAATCGGGAGATGATGTTAAAACGGGCACAGCGCCCCCTAATACCCTAATCGCGCCCGATATTGATTTTGCCGACATTATGGATTTAGAAGAGGGCACGCCCGCACAGGCCGCAAGGGTTGTTGCCGCCGAACTTAGACTCATCAATATTTTAAAATCCAAGGGCTATCCCGACGCGGTCGCAAGCCCGCGCAAAGCGGTTGTCGATCATGATGGCCCTACATTATCAGTGACATATAATATATATGCTGGCCCGAAAACGCGGTTTGGCCAGATTATTAAAACAGGTAATGCGACGCTAAGTGAAGGCTGGCCCACCATGGTCGCGCCGTTCAAATCCGGCGATGTTTATTCCGATATAAAACTTAACCGACTCTCAGCCCGTATCATCGGGACTGGTGTTTTTGATTCCGTCACGGCGACACTCGCGCCAGAAACCGTGACGAATGCGGACGGAACACTGACCCGCAATATTGCGTTGAATGTCGAACAAGAGGCTAAAAACACAATCAGCGGAGAACTTGGCTATTCCACCTCAGATGGGAGCGGCCTTTCGCTTACATATGAACGTCGAAACTATGTCGGCTACGCCCAAACTCTTACTTTGACTTCGGCAATAAAAACCAATCTGATTGATTTTGGCGCGCAATATAATATTCCGTTTTTGGGACGTGTAGACCGTGAGTTAAATATTGCGGGCGAAATTGCACAAGAGAACTCGGAATCGTTTCGCGGTGAACGCCTAACCGCAGAAATGCAATTAACTCAAAAAGTCTCGCGCCGTTTAAAAGCCACAGCAGGTCTAGCGCTCGAAGCCTCGCAATTTCGCGAAGAGAATACGTCTCAAGAAAAAACAAAAGCCTATCTTGTGCAAGGCCAAGCGCTTGCAGAATACGACACACGCGAAAATATTTTAAATCCTATTCAAGGCTATAGAATAGAAGCCTCGGTTCGCCCGACCTATAATTTCGGAGAAAGCCCTGGATTTTTCACCATTGGCGAAGCCAGCGCCAGCCATTACCGCAAAGTCGCAGACAGTTTGGTTGTGGCGGGACGTGTAAAATACGGCTCGATCCTTGGTGCAGACCTCGCAAGTGTTCCTCTAAACCAAAGATTTTACGGCGGCGGCGGCGGGTCTGTGCGCGGCTATAGCTTCCAATCCATTTCCCCCAGAGACAGTACGGGTGAGCGCATTGGCGGCCGCGCTATATTTGAAGGCAGTGCAGAGCTACGCTACCGCGCGCCCGAAACCTTACTCAACGGGAATTTAGGCTTTGTTGGTTTTGTTGACGCCGCGTCCGTCAGCGCGCGCGACTATCCCGATTTTGACCGTGTCTTAGCCGGGGCGGGTGTCGGCGTGCGCTATTATACAAGCTTTGCACCGCTGCGCGCCGATATCGCAATCCCCTTAAATAAGCGCGCGGACGATCCGGCCGTGCAGTTTTATATTAGCATTGGGCAGTCTTTCTAATGGCGGCCCCGACACCCTCTGATACACCTGATATTGCACCCCAAGAAAAACCACCTGCTCGGTGGGGCAGACGTCTTGGCTTTGCCTTACTCGGTATAGTTTTTCTCATTGCGCTTTTAGTCCTGATCGTTCGCGTCATACTCACGCAATCTATTGGCCACCGCTTTGTTGAAAACCAGATCAATTCCCGCAGTTTCGGGCCATTAGAATCCATTCAAATCACAGGTCTTGACGGAGACCTTTTGTCTAATTTCACAGTTCAATCTGTAAAAATTTTAGATAAAGACGGGCTATGGTTTACCGCGCAAAATGTGTCACTGGATTACCGCGCTTTGCCGATTTTCAGTCGGCACTTGTTTATTCAAGATCTGACACTTGGCACAGCAACCGTCTTGCGTCGTCCTGTATTAAATACGGTAGAAGACCCCAAACCTCTGAATTTAAAAATCACTTTAGATAAAGCCGCAATCCCGAATTTGAACTTAGCCGCCCCAGTTATAGGACAAGCTTTGTCTCTAGATATATTGAGTGCGTTTAACCTGTCCCAATCGGGTGACGCGATTGCGCAGTTAAAAGCCACCCGAACGGATACACCCGAAACTTCGAAACCTGAATCTCTCTCGCTTGATTTTTCTCGTAAAAAAGACGGGACATTAAACGGTGATTTTAACCTCAGCGCAGGCGCAGATGGGCCGTTTGCTAAACTTATGAAAGCCCCAAAAGGTCAATCCGTTCAAGGCAGTGGTACGCTTTCTGGCGATCGCCAAAACGGGACGGGAGACTTAACCGTGAGCTTTGATGAAACCCCGTCAATCCTTGCGCGCGCGGATTGGACGGCGCAACGCCTTGTACTCAAAGCAAGCCTACCTGCAAAAGACTGGGCTTTGCTCGCCCCCCTTAAAGCCTTGAAGTCTAAGCCAGACTTATCCCTGACTATAGACTTTGCTAAAAAAGCGATGCCGTTTCAGTTAGCCGTGAAAGCGGGGCAGCTTGACCTAAATGCCAAAGGTGTTTTGCCTGACCCCGATAAAGGCGAGAGCCGCCTGCCAACACAGGCCGATATTAATCTATCGCTCAAAGACCCTGCTGCGCTGCTGACTTTGCCTGAGGGCTATGGATTTAAGGACTTAAAACTCGCAGGGAGTCTATCAGGTCCAGACGCGCCGCGCTTTGCAGGCCAAGCCTCGGTTAAGAACCTCTCGACCCCTTATGCCAATGCCGCGTCGATTGCTGGCCCGCTTAGCGTCACCTATTCAGATAACAAGCAAATCAATTTTGACCTTAAACCCCGTATTGATGCGCTTGAGCCTTTACAAAATTTGCCCATAAAACTTGAGAGGCAAACCGATATAAATCTGTCAGGCCAGTATAATACAAATACACGCCGGTTAAATCTAAGGCAGGCCAATATCACAAGCGGCGCGCAGACAGTGACCGCTTCAGGCCGTGCGCAAATTGAGCCGCTTTCATACGATATGACGGGGGCGATCGACCTCTCTATTTTGCAAATGGGCCCTGTCCCAAGCGGGGCGCTTAAGGCGGATTACAAAATCCAAGCTATTGAGAACGCGACGACTTTGCCTGCCCTATCAGTCAACGGAACCTTCAACCCGCAATACATGTTAGACGCCCCTGCAGAAAATTTGAGCCAAGATTTAATACAAAACCTTGTTGGTAAACAGCTGAGTTTCGACGTCCAGACTGACCCGTTGCCAAAGGGCCTAAATATTCAAAGCGCAAGCTTTCGCGCGGACGGGTTCAAAGCCGAAGCCTCAGGCACAGTGACAGACACGCTCGACCTCGCGCTCGAAGCGGATATTCTGACGGCCCTTACTTACGCCGATATTACTTTGGAGAAAGACACAACCCTTAGCGGGAATATTACGGGATCTCGCGATGACCCAAATATAAAACTCGACGCGCAAAGTCCGCGCCTAGACCTTCGGGGATACGAAGTGACGAAAGCCCGATTGCGGACTGAAATTAAAGACGTCACAACCCGCCCAACAGGCCCTGTGCGTGTTAATGCCGTGTCTGAATACGGCGATATTGACCTGTCCGTTAATTTAGCCTCGACTGAGACTGCGATTAAATTACAAGATATCACGGCAAATCTTGGCCCGCTTTCTGTTAAGGGCGGCTTAGAAATCCCGCAAGGTTCAGGATCTGATGCAAAGATTGCGACAGGGGCATTATCATTAGACCTCCCGAAAGACGGAGAGCAATTCGCCGTGGCCAATCTTGAATTAGATAATCGCGGCGGAGAACAAGGTTTAAAACTCGAAGCGAGTGCAAAAAACATTGCCTATAAGGATATAGAATTTGATAGCTTCACCGCCTCGGGTAGCGGAACCTTGCAGTCTTTTATGGGCGAGATTTCAACAGAGGGGCAAAGCGGAAGCGGCCTGATTAAAACGCCGTTTACGCTTAAAACGCCGATTACCCTTTCTCAAAACCAAGACGCGGTAAGGACGATCACTCTAGTCCCGAATGCAAATTACGGACGTGTGCCGCTCCGTTCCAAAGATCCTTTGGTGGTGAAACTTGATCCCTCAGGTATAAACGTTGCGGGAGCCTTTACCCTGCGCGACGGCAGTTTGGGATTAAGCTATCAAAGCGGTCAGTCTGAACGCGTAAACCTAGAACTGGACAATATTCCAGTAAACCTGCTTCCCCTTCCCACAGCTTTGTCTGAAACTCGTGGGCAAGTGAAAGGGGCTTTAGACTTAGGTTTTGAAAACGGACAAATCACAGGGGACCTTTCGGCTGAGATTATGAACTGGCGGGGGTTTGACCGAAAAGACAGCGAAGCCGTGACGCTGAATTTGAAAGGCCTTGCCCGTCCTAACGGGATTGCTTTTGATCTGTCGGGCACATCTCCACTGGATTTTGATTTGGACGGTTCTATTTTAGTCCCCGTTACCCATGAGGGCAGTTTAGCCTCTATTCGCCCCAATATGGACACACCTATATCAGGAACACTAAAGGCCTCTGGTGCTAGCGCGGCCCTTTTGGGATTAGTGACCCCAAAGGATGCTGAGTTACAAGGTCGTCTAGAGGTGAACTTGGATGTCTCTGGCACGCTCGGCGCACCCAATGCACAAGGGCAAATGAACGGCGCTAATCTACGCTTTGAAGCCCCAGAACTTGGCACGCAAATTCGGGATGGACGGTTCGCGCTTGCGTTTACAAATAATAGCCTAACCCTGACAGACCTCTACGCATCAAGTGCAAAGAAGGGAAGTTTAACAGGGTCAGGCGCGTTTAAGCTGGGTGAATATGGTCGACCTTTAGGCCGTATGGTCGTCGACCTCGATAATTTTGACGTGCTGGATCGTCGGGATTTATCAGCGAAATTATCTGGCGATGTCAGCGTTGAGGTGAAAGAAAAAATGACGGAAATAGGCGGCGACGTGACTGTCCTCACGGCGACCCTAAAACAATTCGCCTCCAGCAGCGCAGGCGTGATTGACATTGAAGTTGAAGAAATTAATGTCCCAAAGTCTGCCCGCCAAAATTCAGGCACAATGCGTGACGCAAAAGCTCCCGCCCTTCCCGTCAATATTGATTTGAATGTCAAAGCCCCTAGGCGGATTTTTGTACGCTCAAAAGGGTTAGATGTTGAATTGTCACTCGACACCCAAATTAAAGGCACGCTTGACGCACCGCTTGTGTTTGGGACAGCCAATATTCTACGCGGCGGATTTACGATTGCCAGCAAGACATTAGATTTTGATACAGGGAATGTACAATTTGACGGCGACATCGCCAAAGGCAAAATAGATTTTTCCGCAACGACACAGACCCAAAACTTAGATGCAAAAGTCGAAATCACAGGAACAGTCGAAGATCCTGAAATCACATTATCAAGCTCGCCCAGCCGGCCTCAAGACGAAATCCTATCCGCGATTTTATTTGGCCGCTCAGCTACAGAGCTCTCAGCCATTGAAGCCGCGCAACTTGCAGGCGCGATTGCGCAGTTTTCAGGCAGTGGCGGGCTCGACTTGCTTGGCGGTGTGCGCGACGCGCTTGGCATTGGACAACTCAGTATTGGTGTGAATGATGACGGCGGCGCCGTTATTACAGGCGGGCGCTATCTTGCAAAGAACGTCTATCTGCAAGTCTTCTCAGGTGTCGGCTCTAATGATAGCGGGGCGGTTATCGATTGGGATCTTCGGAAAAATATTTCACTGCGCTCGCGCCTACAATCTGATAATGATCAATCCTTATCTATTAAATGGAAGCGGGATTTTTAGCGCCTCCACGTCAAGGAGCGCTTTTATGTCCACTAAATTTCTTTCGAAATCCCTCTCTGCTACATACCTAGTGGCCCTCAGCACAGCGCTCCTTCTCTCGGCTTGTAACGGCGAAACGTCTCTCTCTGCCTCAAGCCCTGCGACAGAGGACACGCGACAAGACACACGCAAAGCAGAAAACTTCTTAGCAAGAGGCGTTCTGGCAAAATCACTGCCTGAACTCTCAAAAGCCTTAGAAAACGGCGACATCACTTCGGAAGCCCTGGTCACAGATTATCTAAACCGCATAGCCGCGATTGACCGCTCTGGCCCGCAACTCCGCAGTATTATTGCCCTAAATCCGGATGCGCTCGACCACGCCAAAGAGAGCGACGTACGGCGTGCAGACGGCGAAACGCTGGGCCCGCTCGACGGCCTGCCTATACTTCTCAAAGACAATATAGAAACCAAAGACCCCGTCGCAACAACGGCAGGCGCAGAAGCTCTCAAGAATAATATCACAAACCGCGACGCTCCGTTAACCGCTGGGTTACGCGCGGGCGGCGCAATTATTTTGGGCAAAACCAATCTTTCGCAATGGGCAAATTTTCGCTCAAACGAATCTATTTCAGGTTGGTCTGCTATGGGCGGACAAGTCAAAAACCCGCATATCCTCAACCGCTCCCCTTGCGGCTCAAGCTCGGGGTCTGGCGCAGCCATCGCCGCGTCCTTGGCGGCGGGTGCTGTGGGGACGGAAACAAATGGCTCTGTTATTTGCCCCTCTAATGTGAACGGCATTGTCGGGTTTAAACCCACAGTCGGTCTGGTGTCGCAACAATATATCGTTCCGATCTCTGTGTCCCAAGACACGGCAGGTCCCATGACGAAAACCGTCAGAGGCGCGGCAATGATGCTGACCGCTATGGCCACAGACGGAAAAGGGACAGATTTCACGTCAGACCTTTCGAAAAACGCTTTGTCTGGCAAGAGAGTCGGCGTCATGCGGTTTTCCGAAGGCGAGAACGCTGACATCCTAGAACGCTTTAACGCGGCGCTTTCTGTGCTGGAGGCGCAAGGCGCGGAATTGGTCGATATAGACACGTTTAGCCCTAAGGCAGAGAATTTTTGGGGCAAGGCGCTCGACGTATTAAAGTATGAGTATAAAGACGGCCTCAATCATTACCTCGCAAATGCAGCCCCTGCTGTGACAGCGCGCTCTATGACGGATGTCATTGCCTATAATGTCAAAAACCCTGACCGAGAACTTGCGCTGTTTGATCAAGACCTTTTAGAAAGCTCAGAGGAAAAGGGGCCGCTCACCGAGGCGACCTATCTTACCGCCCTGAAAGATGTTCAATCCGCAACCCGCGAAAACGGAATAGACGCCCTGTTAAAAGAGAATGGCGTCGATATGCTTGTCTCGCCCTCTGGCCCACTAACGCCTGCGATCGATCCTGTTAACGGGGATGTCTGGCCCGCATGGTCTGGCGCAGGATACCTCGCGGCGGTTGCAGGATATCCACATATCACAGTACCTATGGGTGCCGTTCACGGCGTTCCGATCGGATTTTCAATCATGGGCGCAAAAGATAAAGACGCGGAAATTCTGGCTTACGGCTACGCCTATGAACAAGAGAGCCTGATGCGCGTTGACCCAAGATATTTGAAATCCATTCAAGACCGTCCTGAAATCAGAGCGGCAATAAGTGCGCCTTAAATAGGGGTCTCATAGCAGGCCTTTTTCAGGTTTATCTTTCGGTCGCTCTTTCAGGTCTGGTTAATACTTAACACTTTATGAATCAGAGGAAATGGGCGATTTGTTAGGCCAAACCACGACCCTAAAGCTAAGTAAAGGTTAGTCTATGACCCGTCATTACAAAATATCCCGCTCACTGATTGGTTCACTCCTATTGGGGTCTGCGATCGTTGCGACGGGCTGCGCGACCACAGCCACAGGTGTCTCTAATTCAGCGATCATGTCCTCAGCCGCGTCGTCAGCTGCAGCCAAAGGATTAGTCGTAAAAGCCCCCGCAGGTACGGCACTCGCGGTTGTGCGCTATCCCGCATTTATCGAAGAAGCAGCAGAACAACAATATTACGAGTCGTTTTCAAAAAACATTATCGGCAAGGGTCGCCCTGAACAGGATTTCAATTCACCCGACGTACAAGCGCTCGCCGATAGTATTATTCTAAAATCAAATTACTTCGCGCTGTCGCTTTACAAAGAACTTGCGGAACGTCTGCCCGAACACAGTGTCTTGCTTTCACCGCACACGATAAAGCTCGGCCCAGACGGAAAACTGATGTCAGAACCGATGACACAAGCCGAGAGCTTGGCCAATGTCGTGACCGTTGATTTCGTCAGCTATACCTATCCAGACGCCAGTAAAATGATGGGCGGTGAACCGCTGACCTTTGGCGATCTTGTGACGCCGATTGTCTCTGTTAAAAGTGATTACCGCGCCTCCGTCCCGACACAAGGTGTCTTGCTTGCCAGTCGCCCCATCGTCAGTCGCGCGGCGGCAAATGGCAAAGCCAGAGCGGACGCCACACGCAAAGCCTTGCAAAGTGGTCGGTTAGACACAACGCCGACAGACCTTGATTTTGTCACGTTTTTGAATGGCACGCGCTCCACTCAAGTCGCGCGTAAAGGCTTAAACAGAACTGGCAATATTTCTGCTGTTCGCGCCTATGATGTTGAAAAAGTCAAACTTGATAAAACCGCCATGAAGTCCCTAAAGAGCGTCGAAGGTAAATCCGTTGACCCCTTAGAGAAATCATTTTCCAGCGGGTTTGCCAATCAAGTTGTCGGCATTTTAAACTCAACCGACATTGAAAAAGCGACAATGGGTGGCCGCGCCGCCGCGATTGCGCAATTTGACGAAAGCCTTGCTGCACTTACCTTGGTGGGCTCGACAGACCCGTCTTATTTGGCACGCCTTCGATATGCGGAACGCCTGATGGATGCAGAAAAAAACTACTTGTCAGTGCAGTCTTTGCGCCTGTTTGACGGTGTACATAACGGCGAAATGGGCGCGCAAATTCGCGACATGCTCGCGGCGGAATATGCGACACTTGAAAAGCGCCGTAAACTCGCCCGTCAACAAAATGCGGCCACCGCGCTTGCAATTTTAGGCGCCGTTGCCGCTGGCGGCGCGATCAGCAGTCAAGACGGTAACCAGTCACTCGGTCAACGCCTCGCACTCGAAGCCCTCATCCAAGGCGCGATTTTTGCGGGAACGCAAGCCTATACAATGAACCGTCGCTCGCGCGCGATTGGTGATAACTATCTCGCCTCTATCGTCCCTGCCCTCGAAGAACAAACCTCTGTTCAAGTCAGCCTAATTGATTCAAACGAGACGATTACCGCCATTCGCTATGAGGATTTACAAGCCAAGCTTCAGACGCTTTATTCTCAAAACCAACGCGCTTTATCAACGGTCGCGACCAGTTGCGCCTATACGCATAGCGGTGTTGAAAAAACGGGCCGTTGGCTTGGTGAATGCCAAGGTGGCCTCGCTTCAGGCAGCGGCGTCGGGACGTCGCAACTCGCGGACGGCACTAATATTGAATATTACGGCTACGCTCAAAACGGCCAAGCCTACGGCCCTGGATTTATGATCTATCACAATTTAACGCAAAGCTATGCTGTTGAAGGGAATTTCACAGCAGGTCAGGCAGACGGCGTAATGAAGGTAACACAATCGGGCAAAGAAGACGCACTTCGCACTTATGTTGCCGGCGTCAACACAGGTAAAGCGCCGTCAGGTTCCATGCATGCATCGCCGTTTAATGGCCCACTCTCGGCCTTGGGTATCAACTAATGTCGGCACGTTTTATGACACCTGCGCTCGCAGGGATAATCTTTGCGGCGCTCTCTGTCCCCGTTTGGGCGCAGTCAAATGCCCCGATTATCTACGGCGACCTCGGAACGGCTACAACACCATCTATGTCGCCTAAGACATCATCCAAGCCTGCGCCAAGGGTCGAAATGACACCTGAAAATGTGCAGAACATTGTCACGCAAGAACAGGCGTTTCCTGCGAATGCATATTCAACCGACATCTCTGAAACTGGCACACATTCAAACGCCCGCGCCAATATAATAGCCGCGCCGTCGCAAGATTTTTGTATCACCGTCATGTCGGAGTTTCCGCAAGATGACGGGACACAAGAAAGCCTAACGCCGCGTTATCAATTTTATAAATTGGTACAGCATATGGCCGTGGGGGCGACGCCTGAATTTAACACAAGTCTAGCCCATTACGGCGATATTGACGTCGAGGCGGATACGCCTGTCATGGACGTGATCGAAGACATTGCCAATCCCGTCATTCGCCAAGCCGCGCCTGAACTTACCGTAAGCCATATGGCGCATTTGATCAATTTCGCGCAGACGTGCGAAACATTTGTTGACGGTCAAATTAGTAGTTTGACCGCGTTTAACCCAAGCCTCGAAGACGATGACCTTATCATCCAAGAAGACGCGCTTTATTTAAGACAAATCCTGTCAGACTCGCTTTCGCGCCTTGGGGCCGACACAGATTCGAGACATAGTTTTGCAACGCAATCCTATGCGAACTCTTTGATCACTGCGCGGGACAATATTGAATTTGCGAGTTTCGAGACCGAGCTTGAAGAGCTTGAAGCACTTTATATGACCGACCTTGATGGTCGTTTGGCTCGCTCAAACGATATGATCAATAGCGAGATCAACCGCGAAACGCTCGGGGACGCGATTACCCTAGCGGATGATATGAATGAGCAGGCAAAGCGCCGTCAAAAAGAAGACCAAATTCGCACGCTTTTCCGTATTCTCAACGGTTATTAAGATCTGAGATGCGGGCGCGGCGTCGAAATATATCTATTTTTTCAATTTCTGCCTTGGATTTATTTGCGGCGGCTTTAGGGGCGTTTATCCTAATCGTCCTTGTCCTGTTTCCGTATTATAAATTGGGCGGCACGGATGTATCCTTCGAAGAACTAGAAGACCTGAGAGATAAACGCCGGTTAGTCGCCAGTTCCTCGCAAACGGATATGGCAAAAATTCGAGCGATCCAAGCCGATATATGGCTTTTAGATAAGCAATATAAATCGACAGAAGACAATATGTCTAAAGTCGAAGACCGCATTCGCGAAGTCCAAAAACAAACGGCCGAAATTGAAATTCCAGATCCGCCGCCTGTCCCTGAAAGTGATCCGATCCCAGACCCTGAACCCGTCGTCGATCCCCCGCGCAGTGTCGGACGCGGCGTGCCGTTTTCTATCCTTGGGATTGCGACCCTTAAAAAAGATGTGATTATAGTGGTCGATATGTCGGGATCTATGGTGTCGCACACCAATAAGGTTACAGGCGCGCTCAATGAAATCATGACGCAAATGAAGCCTGATAATCGGTTTCTGATTATGGGTTATCGCGGCGGCCCGACCTTTGACACATTCCCTCGCAGCGGACGTATGGAGCGCGCAAGCGCGGCAAATATTGCGTCTGCTCGTCAATTTGTCTCTAGCATGCCAAGACGTTTTGGCGGCGGGACGCCGACCCAATCGGCAATGATACGCGCGATGAACCTTAAACCCGAAGCGGTGATTTTAATCAGTGACGGTGCGCCAGATGATGGGCAACCGGGCGATATTGTAAAAAACATCACAAAGCGTAATCGTGGCCGCGCCGAAATTCATACCGTTGCGATTGGCGACTATACCGAAGATAAAAACCTGACCTTGTTCTTGCAAGAAATGGCCAACCGTAATCGCGGGGATTTCGTGGGGCGCGCCCGATGAAACCCAGAAATAAACGCGCATGAAACAGAGACCTGATCGTTCGATTGAGATCTTCTCGCTCTCGGCCATTGATTTATTTGCCGCCGCTATGGGTGCGTTTGCGCTTTTGACAGTTGTGCTTATCCCTTATTACCAGAACGAAATCCGCGAGAACACGCCCGACAATGCAATTGCCGACAAATTACGTGCGGCAGAAGTCAGCGCAGTCGAGACAAAAGACAAGAAAAAGGCGCTTGAGGCGAAACGCTCTGCGGCCAGTAAAAACGTCTCGGACATAAAATCTCTCGAAGAAAAATTATTAGAGAAATTACGCGGCGCGGAAGCGGCGCTCTTGGACAAGAAAGCCGCCGCAATTCCCAAAGCCGTTGAAGTCCCTGAACCGATTGCCGAAGAACCTGCGCCCGCTCAAGAAGAAAAAATCGTCCCCTTTCGGTTCCTTGGAATGGATACGCGCAAGGACGATATCGTCATCGCACTGGATATGAATAAATGTATGGGGGGTCACGAAGCCTCAATTGAAAAAGCTGTGACGCGCATCATCGACTCCCTGCAAGATAATCACGCCCTAAAAATCGTAGGTTTTCAACAAACGGATTCTGGCGCGCGGACAAACATATGGCCAAATGGCGGCGGTCTTCGGAATGTAAATTCCAATTCCACATCCTCAGCAAAAGACTTCACCAAAGGCCTGACCCGTAAATTTGGCGGCTCGGCCTCTATGCTGAACGCGTTTGAAACTCTTTTGAACGGGCCGGGCGAGGCGATATTCCTAGTGAGTGATGGCCTGCCCAATCCGCGCGTCAATGACGGCCTGTCTCCAAACCGCCTTGCGCAACGCATCACGCAGATGAACGGCGGTCGCAAAGAAATTCACACGGTTGTTGTTGGCAATTATTTTGATTATCGCGGCACAGTTGAATTTATGGAAAACCTGTCTCAGGCAAATAATGGACAATTCATGGCACTGGCCTCTACCCAAGCTGGCGTGTGCGATTAGGTAAAAGATATGGAAAAAGTTATGAAACAGAAAAACACGCTACGGCGTCTCTTTATCTTCTTAATCGCGGTTATCGCCGCGATCGTTGTCATAGGGATTATTCGATACACATTTGGCCCTGCCCTACAAGAAATCCTGCTTGATTCTGACGCGGCGTTCTGGCCGTTCACGGTTCAAAATATCATGTGGGTGTCGCTTTTTATTGGCTTTGGCGAGCTGTTCCTGCGTTGGAGCGCGGCAAGTGATGAGCAAAGCCAGCTTAAGCGCGGCTATCTGCCCACAGAAGACCAGACCCTTGATATGGATATGCTAGGACGTATCAAAGACAGCATTCAAAGCAGACGGTTTGGCAGAGAGGCCTTCCTGCCGCGCATGATTACACGCACCATTGATCAATACCGTATGAGCGGCAAAGAAGACCAAGCGATCTCTGTTCTAAACTCTTCGCTGGAGCTTTATATGCACGAAATTGATTTGCGATATTCTATCCTGCGCTACCTTACGTGGCTCATCCCATCGCTTGGGTTTATCGGAACGGTTATGGGGATTATGTTTGCCCTGCAATATGCGGGTGTCCCTGCCAATGCCGAGGCGGATGATTTTCTGTACCAAGTTACCAGCCGTTTGGGTGTCGCCTTTACCACAACTTTAGTGGCCCTTGTTATGTCCGCCATACTTGTCCTTTTACAATCTGTCGTGCAATCCAAGGAAGAGCGTGCCTTAAACGAAGCAGGACAATATTGTTTGGATAATCTGATCCTACGTCTTGGCCGAAATCAGTAGTCCGCTTTAGGCAGAAAGAATTAAGTCATGAGCGATAATCAAAAATCAGGCTGGCAACCGCCAAGTAATGAAACGGGAAATTACGCCGTCAGCGACGAACGTGCGCCGTGGGTGCGGTGGGTCGTCGGCGCTATCCTTTTAGGCGCCGTTCTGTTTGGCGCGATCTGGCTTGTGACGCGCGTCATTGTCCCCAAAGACGTCCCCAATAGCCCTATCATTGAAAAAGTAGAAAACACGCCTGAGACTATCGCTCCGATTAAAAAATCCTCTGACGACGCGGCATGGGTAACAGCGCTGGAGAAAGACACGCTCGAAGGCTACCGCGAATATTTAGTTCTGTTCCCAGAGGGCAAACATAAAGACGAAGCTCAAATCGAAATTGACGCCTATGATAATAAGGCGTGGAATATTGCCGAACAGCGCAATACGATTTCAGGTTATGAAGACTACCTCGAAGCTTGGCCCGAAGGCTTATATGCCAGTCAAGCGCGTGAACGTATTGCCGAGATGAAAGCGAAGGCCGACGCGATCGCCAAAGACGCGGCGGAACGCGCCAGACAAGACACAGCCGATTGGGAAACCGCCGCGCGTGATAATACCGTCGATAGCTACGGCAAATATCTTACAAAGCACCCTGCGGGAAAACATGTTGAGACGGCCGAGCGGCGTATTGCAAATTTACGCGCAAATGCCGCCGATCTTGCCGCGTGGAACCAAGCGAAAGCGGCCAACCGCGCAGAGAGCTATGAGCAATATCTCAACAGCTACCCGCAAGGCCAATTCGTCCCGCAAGCTATTGCCGCCATGGAGCAGTTAAAACCCGCCGTGGGACGTGCGTTCCAAGATTGCGACACTTGCCCTGTTATGGTGACGTTGCCGAGCGGTACAGCGAAACTGGGCGCGGACGTAACAGATACAGACGCGCGTAAAAACGAAAAACCACAACGCCCTGTCACCTTTACGGATATGTTTGCCATTGGCGTGACAGAAGTTACGTTTTCCGAATGGAATGCCTGTGTCAGAGCAGGCGGATGCCAAACCAAACCGTCTGATAATGGCTGGGGTGCAGGCAATCGTCCTGTGATAAATATCAGCTGGGACGATACGCAAAATTATGTGAAATGGCTCTCGGATAAAACAGGCTTTTCTTACGCTTTGCCGTCAGAGGCCCAGTGGGAATATGCGGCGCGCGCGGGCGATACTAAACCGCTTATTGGGGGCTCTGCCACCGCGCTATGTGCCTTTGCAAATGGCGCGTCGAAAGAAAGTGGTCTGCAATGGGCGAACGCAGCCTGCACAGACCCGTCAGCCGATCGCACATTGCCCACCGCCATGTTAGGCGCGAATAAATTTGGCTTAAAAGACATGATTGGAAACGTCGCAGAATGGACGCTGGATTGTAATACGTTCAACCTGCGCGACGCCCCAACAGATGGTAAAGCCGATCAGCGCGGCAGTTGTAATCAACGCGTTGTACGCGGCGGATCTTGGTTTTCTGGCCTGTCCGATTTACGCTATACGGCACGTCTGGTTCAAAGACGCGGTGATAGTAATGACTTTACAGGCTTTCGCGTTGTTCGAAAAATTGGAGAGTAAGCTGAGGCCAAGCTGAACCCTGTATTCAGCCGCTAGTCATATGAAAAGGCCTATATTGTCTTTATGAATATAGATTATCCGATACTTTATCGCCGTTTGGCAATCGCGCTTTTGACAGGGGCGTGTGCCTTGGCTTTGTCGGGCGCACCAAGTTTTGCCCAAACAACTACAGACACATCTAATCCAAACACGACGCAAACTGACCAGTCAGAAGAAGATTGGCGTAAATCGCGTAAAAAGCGCGATACGACAGATATTTTTGAAGATTTAAAGAACTCTAAGTCAACGGGGCGTGGGGCCTATTCAACAGGGCCTGTAAACCCAATGGATAGCCTTCCTGATAGTTCCCGTCGGCACTTAAAGCGCGAACGCGCGAAAGCTATGGCCGAAGCCCCTATGAACGGTCCTGTGAATACAGATTACACACCCAGCGCAGGCGCCCAGTCAGACCCAGATCTTGAGCAACAGGAAAAAGAGGCTTGGTCTGAGATGATGTCAGGCATGAATGGTATGTCGGATGCGGGTCAGCCGAGTGAAGACGGTTCAGACCCACAAGGTCAGCAGAGTCAACAAGGCCAGAGCCAGCAGGGTCAACCTGGTGGAAGCCAAGGCAGCACTGAACAAAACGCGGGTGGTGAAAACGCGGGTGGTGAAAACTCTGGCGATCAAAACCAAAGTGCGACACCGTCTGTGATGCGCGGCGGATCATCTGCCAGTGTAGCAGATATTTTATCTCAGATTAAAAACGGAACGCGTGGCGGGGCATCTTCAAATGGAGACACGTCGCAAGGTCAATCTCAGGGCCAGTCCCAAGGTCAAGCACAGTCTAATACAGGCGGTGCGCAATCAGGGGCCTCGCAAGGCGAAACAGGTCAGCCGTCTTCAGATTCAGGTACTGGCACGGATGCAGGCTCTGAAACCGCGGAAACCAGTTCCTCAAATGAAGGGGCTTCAAATGACGGCTCTGAAAACTCAGACTCTCAGAATAAAGGCGAGCAAAACAGCGCCGAGGCCAGCCCAAATGGATCAGATAATGGGAACGCGGGCGATGCGTCAGACGCCGCAGCAGACAATAGTTCTGCTCAACAGCAACCCGAATCAATCAGTCCTCTGCAACGCGTGCAGAACAATCGCAATCGTACGACAACGGGCAATCGCACCAGTGCGACGGATTTCATGAATATGAGAAAGCGTAAAAAGCAGGATTAAAACCCTGCTTTTGGCTGTTTTAGCCGATGGCTTTACGGTGCAAGAGTTCAGACTTAGCGTCAGATGCGTCTTTTCCTGATGTCTCTGCGCTTGAAGTCTCGGTAAAAATGTTTGAAACTCCATTTGCCAATAACTCTTTGAGTTTCGCTTTATCAAAAATATGTTCTACGCCCAAAGTTGACGCAGACCTAAGGTGCGACGCTTCGATTGAGCTGGAAATAACAGCCAATTTGACATTATCAAGATAGGGGCGAAGCTTTGGCAGGGTCTCAAGACAGCTCATAAACGGGCTAAATCGGTCATCCAAGAACGCGATATCGATCTTTTTGGTCTTTAAGCATTCAATGGCGGTCTCAATATCTTTCACAGACGTCAAAACCACGCCTTTTTCAGGACAATTCTTTAAAAAATATTCAAAGAACTTATGTTCTGCGATATCGTCATCAATATATAAAACGTGAACCATATTACCGTTACTTCCAGAACATTTGTATAATCTCGCATGTTCTTTGTCACCATATCCAAACAGTCTAAAGAAATACAGAATACACAGTAAATTTCATAAAACAGACTTACCAAAAGATAAAGTCACGCCCTTTGCATTATTAATATTAACCTTCATTTCACCCTAAACCGCTTGTTTGATTGACATTTCAAGGAATGAATATAATTATTAACCCTTAACGGGCGAGTCTGGAACACGGTTTTCCCCAAGATATGGCTATGATATTTTGCTAGGCCACTCAGCACCGTTCGTGATCTAAGGTGCGCACCAAAGAATGCGGTTATGACAAAAATACTGATCATTGATGACGATAAACTTGATAGGCTGCTCTTAAAAAAAGCCTTGATGACGTCGCAAAATGATGTGGCCATCATAGAGCTGAACTCAGGTTTCGAGGCCGTTAAAATTATTGAAAAAGAGAGACCCGACCTTACCATGCTGGATGTTTCCATGCCCGGTATGGACGGATTTGAAGTCTTGGATCTTATTCGTAATAATAACGCCCTTAAAAAACATCCCGTTATTATATTTTCAGGCTCCGAACGCCGCGTAGATTTAGCGCGTTCAGAGAAAATAGGGGCCGATGAATATCTGGTCAAGCCTTTCAGCTTGAAAGGGTATAAAGACATTGCCGACAAAGTTTGTAATCATCCCCTGATTGCGGCAGCGTAAGCATGAAAAACATTCTTCTGATTGATGATGATAAAAGCGAGTACCTCTATTTCAACTTCCTCTTAAAAGATCATTACAAAGACAATTTCGATTTAAGCTATGCCGCCACGATCGAAGAAGCATTGGTAATTTTGTCAGAAAAATCGATAAATGTAATTTTACTCGATGACCGCTTGTCTGGCGGCGTGACCTCTTTGGACACAATTCCACAACTCAATCGCAAAGCGTTTAATGTGCCCGTAGTGATTGTTTCCAAAAACACACAAGCTGGGCATTTAAAAGATCGAATAAAAATGGGCACGCATAAAGTTGCCGATAAATTTAATCTAAAAGAGCAGATCGCAGCAGGCTTACTGGATTAGTATCTTCGCGGAATTCTGCGTCGCACGTTATTAAGACCCAGAACCGTCTCTTTAAACACATAATGTTATGACATTTGACTAAGCTGATTTTTACACTGAGGCCTTGGACATTATGCGTTGTAGATCGCTTTATGTCGTGAGAAGGGCGGCGTTGCAGTGCGCCGTCCTTCTCACCACGGATTTTCAAAGTTCATAGAGAGACTAAGCAGCTATCCGTAAAGCTGTGGGTGCACGGTTAAAAGCCATTTGGTCGGGCATAGACGCGCGACGCGTTGGCAGTATGAGAACATCACCATCTGGCAATTCGACATAGGCTTCTGGCCCTGTCAGTTGTGCCAATATATCTTTTGATCCAACAAAGGGTCCAATCTGTTCCATGAGGCGCCACTGCGCATCAGGGTTTGGAAAGCTGGCAAAGGCTGAAGCTTGTGCAAGATTTAGATGACCATCATTGAAACACGCTTTGATTTTTGGGTGTAAAAACGACAGCGATATAATTTGGTCAAACACTTTTGACGTACATTCAAATTGCGCGACCAACGCTTCTTTAGACGCACCAAGTGCAATTCTACGTGTGATTTCTTGGCTGAGTTCTGCCTCAGATAACATGATAGGTTTTGCGGGTGTTCTTGGCGCGCTGTCTTCTATCGTACACGGGATTTGTGTCAACGTCCGTGGAAGCTGACCCGTCTTCTTTAAATGAAAGATTGCGCAAAGACGTTTAAATCCGTCAACGACCTCGTAACGCGCTTTTGCGTTAACACTTAAGGCGGTAGTCAGGGCTTCAGGTATAACAAATGAGAACCCCTTAGAGCTCGTTTTCTTGTGTGAGCCTTTGTGAACAGGGCGCACAATAATCGGGTTTAGAAGTCCAGTGCTTAGGATATGCGCCGCAATGGATTTAATATGTGGGCCGGGTTTGGTAAAAACGGGCCGTGTCTTGCGCGTTGAAATTGCGGTATGTGGTAACAAAAATACACTCATTTAGGGCTCCTTTTCGGGAAAGTGCCAAATTTAATTCGTGTGGCCCACGCATAGGTGCGCCTCTAGGTAAGTGAGAAGGTTTTGCGTTTAAATAACGCACGAGATCAGGCTTCACTACGAGAGCGATATGTGTATCATCATGATACGATCCTAATGTCTTGGCACTCGGGGGTCCGTAAATCCGAACCTGAATTGTTTAGGGAGAGTGCCGACTTTAATTCCGTGTCTGGGTATAGCTTAGTGCATTCCGGGTGCGTTGGGCTGTAATCAGAGACGTAAGTCATCCCATGAATACAAATTAACCTTAATTAAGTTAACAATTCGTAAATATACACGAAAAGAGTAATTTATCCCCAAAGCGCAGGGTTTGACACGCCCATTAAAGGAATTTATATCCAGTCACTAAGATTTATGATTACAAAGTGATTCAATACCTACTGCCTCAAGACTGTCAAATAAATATTTTAACAGATTAATAGGTGCGGAGATTTTTCTCTAACAGGTGTTTTGGCTGGAGAAAGAATGGCAGCTCAAAAAACACCTGACTTTTTAGTAGGCCTTGGCGCCTCTGCGGGCGGATTAGAAGCTCTAGAACACTTCTTTGACGGCGCACCTGACGCCTCTGGCGGCGCTTTTATTGTCGTCATGCATTTATCTCGTGATTTCAAAAGTATGCTGGACGAGCTTTTGGCGCGTCACACGAAAATGTCTGTTAAGCCAGCCCTCGAAGGCGAAGAGCTTTTCGCCAATACAGTTTACGTTATTCAACCGGGTACTACACTCGAGCTCGTGGGGAACCGGTTCAAAGTCCTTCTACGCCCAAGCATTGAAGAGACAGGTGTTGTCTCTACAATTGATAAATTCTTTCGGACCGTAGCGTCAGAGTGGAAAGAAAAGGGCTGCGGCGTTATATTGTCGGGGTCAGGCTCTGATGGTGCTGAGGGCATTATCGCGATTAAAAAGGCGGGCGGCTTTACCTGTGCCCAGTCCCCCGAAACCGCTAAATTCGATTCCATGCCTGTGGCGGCGATCTCTACGAAATGCATTCGCGCCGTTGACGCCCCAGAGCAATTAGCGGCCATTATAACAGACGCGGTTTTACTTAAGACCTTTGCCCCTCAGGAATTTATTGTCTCAGAGAGCGATGCCGCTCTGTCCAAAATTTCAAAAGCGGTTGTGGGTCTGTCAACGATTGACGCGTCGCAATATAAGCATTCCATGTTTGAGCGGCGCGTGCGCAAACGCATGATGCACTTGCAGATCAACTCCCTGACAGAATATGCCGAGCTTGTATCTACGAATCCAGAAGAAGCAAAAATTCTTGCACAAACGCTTTTGATTGGCGTCACTGACTTCTTCCGAGATACGTCTGCGTTTAAAATCATTGAACAACAGGTCATTCCAGAAATTATTCAAAATGCGCAGGCCGCGAAACGCGCCATTCGTATTTGGACGCCTGGCTGTGCAACCGGCCAAGAAGCCTATACTTTGGCACTCTTATTTGCCGCCGCTTTAGAAGACTTGCCGAGTCGCGTTGAGGTTCAAATCTTTGCAACGGATATTAAACGCGACTTCCTCGGCGTTGCGGCCCGCGGTACGTTTACGACAGAAGAACTTAAATCTGTCCCGCGCGCGCTGAAATCTAAATATTTCGATCCGATCAGTAATTCTGACACACATATGATCAACCCAGATGTGCGGAAGATGATTATTTTCGCGCCGCATGATATTTTATCAGATCCACCTTTTACCAAATTAGATATGATTTCGTGTCGGAATCTCTTGATCTATTTCTCAATCGAAGCCCAGCACAAAATCTTGAGCGGGTTCTCTTTTGGACTTTTGAAACAAGGTATATTATTCCTCGGCTCAAGCGAGACAGTCGGTGCCCATAGAGATTCATTTGAATTTATTGACGCGCGTAACCGCGTGTTCCGCCGCACAAATGTGAAACAAGCCAGCCCAGCCTTCCAAGCTACACCCGATCAGCTCGGCCGTGAAAAGAATATTTTAAATAGAAGCCGTCAAACGGTGCGCGCCAAAGAAACCGCGCTGCAACCCGCCTATACCGCCCTCCTGAGCCAATATGCACCTGATTGTTTATTGATCTCCTCGGACCGCGATCTTTTGCATACATTCGGGGGGGCCCGAAAGTTTTTACGGCCGCCTGACGGGCTTGCCCATCTCGACGCGGCTGAAATGGTCGATAAAGCGCTGCGAACACCGTTGATTGCGGGCCTTGAGCGCACATTAAGAGACCGCGCCTCTATTAGCTTTTCGCGCATTGTTCTCGAAGAATATCCGAAAAAAGGTATGATGGTGGATATTGAGGTACGTCCTCTTTCAATGGATACTGAAACAGAACAATCCCACGCACTCGTTATTATTGATGAAGGTAGTTATAAAGACAGGGTTGCCCCTGCGCCCAGCACGACCGTTATTTCAAGTGATAAACTTGACCAAGAACGTATTGAAAAATTAGAGATTGAGCTGCGCCGCACGCGCGAAGCTTTGCAGTCCACAATTGAAGAAATTGAAACGACGAATGAGGAACTTCAATCCTCAAACGAAGAACTAATGTCTTCAAACGAAGAATTGCAATCGACAAACGAAGAATTGAGTTCTGTGAATGAAGAACTTTATTCCGTGAACGCAGAATATCATCGCCAGAATGATGAACTGACACAGCTTAACACTGACTTTGATTTACTTCTTCAATCAACAGAAATCGGGGTTATTTTCCTCGACAGCGCCTCTCGCATTACGAAATTCACAGCGCTCGCGCGCGATTTGTTTAAATTGGCCGAGGCTGATCTTGGGCGGCAAATTTCGACATTCAGGTCGCCCTTTGAAAGCATCAATCCAGAATCTATGATTGAGCGCGCTTTGCAGTCTAAAGAGATTGTCGAAGAAGAAGCGGATGATACGAACGGCGTTGCGTGGCTAATACGGGCCGTGGCGCATGAAAATAATTTCGGAAGTGTTCTGACAATTATTAACATTGGTCGATTGCGTGAAGCAGAAGTTGACGTTCACCGTAAGAACGAAATGCTTAGCGTCATGCAAAACATGATGAAGGCGTTCTATTTCGAGCTGTCTAAAGACCTTGATGACATTACAATTGAAATCGGTCTGAAAGCTTTCTTGGGTCGCACACCCGAAGAAGGCGAAAATAAAATCGACTTAACGATGATCCATCCTGAAGATCATAAATTAGTACAAAAGCAGCTCAAGAAAGCCAAGAAGGCCTCTAAGATACAATTTATCTGTCGTATGTGGCACGGCCCTGACCAAGACTATCGTTACGTCCAGTTTTTTGCCAATCGCAATGAATACAAAGACTGGAACGTTTCCGGCTTTGACGTGAATAATTATATGACGACGCAAATCGAACTCGCAGATCGTCAAGCGATCTTGGACGGCGTCCTGATCGCATCACCTTCACTCGTCAGCTATGTCAATAATGACCTCGAATATGTTTATGTGAACCAAGAATATCTAGATGAATGGGACACGACATCAGAAGGTGTTATTGGGAAAACAGTAGAAGAGTTTTTACCCGCTCATCTTTACGCTGAAGCTAAGCCGCATATCGATTCTGTTCTAACAGAAGGCAAACGTCAGAACTTTATCTTAGAGAACATTAAACCTGACGGCGAAACGCAAAGACTATCTGTTGTTTATCAACCTGTCTTTAATGCACAAAAAAAATCTATGGGTTTTGTGACCGACGTTTTGGATGTCACCAAGTTCTACGAACATGCTGAGCAAGTTGAAAATCTCGATCGGTTACTTTCAATTGTGGCCCGTAAATCTAGCTATGCCTTGTTTGTTGTAGATGTCGAAACATTGAGTTTAGAATACGCCAACCCCAATGCACTCTCGCGCCTAGGTTTACCAAGAACGTCAATTTTACCTAAAGGTTTGAAAATCACACGGTTAACCCCGACATGGGGCGAAAAAACGTGGACGGACTGGTTACGTTCGAAAATGCCTGGAATTGATCTCAGCCGATATGATGTCATTGTCTTTGGCAGTGACGGCGAAAGCTCTCAAGCCGATATTTACGCGGGCGTCGCCATTGACGGCGGACGATTGAAAGCTATAATTCGCGTCTTTGACAATAAAGAACGCATCAACATGTTTAATGATTTGCAGGCACGTTCGCGTGAACTCGCAATGTCAAATCGCGACCTTGAACAATTTGCCTCTGTTGTGGCCCATGACTTAAGTGCGCCTTTGCGCCATATTACTCAATTTAGTGAAATGGTCGAAGACGAAATTGGCGACACAAAGTCTGAAGCGACAGAAGAATATCTCTCTATTATAAAATCCAGTGTCGACAAAATGTCAGACATGGTGGGGGGGTTATTAAAGTATTCAAGACTAGGGCTTTCAACACCTGCGTTTGAAACGACTAAACTGGAAGTCTGCATTGACACTGCGAAAAATTTATTATCTTCTGACATTGCGACTAATAATGCTAAAATTATTCTTAAAGGTGATGCTAGTGTCTTTGGCGATGCAGATCTTCTCTCTCGATTGTTCCAAAATTTGATACAAAACTCGATTAAATATGCCAAAGATGACATTGCGCCTGTTATTGAAATCACGGCTGATATTGGAGATAAAACGACCCGCATTAATGTCACGGATAACGGTATAGGCATACGAAAAGAACACAGCTCGGCTATTTTCAAACTTTTCCAAAGACTGCATAAGGATGATAAGTATGACGGTCTGGGTGTTGGCTTAGCGACATGCCAACGCATTACGGAATTACACGGGGGCACGATCTCGTTGGACGAAAATTGGACAGACGGCACACGATTTACAATCGAACTGCCTAATAAAAGGTAGCTTCAACGTGAGACACTTAAACACTATGTGCATTTTATATGAACATTAAAGTTATGGTTATTGATGATAGTTTCGTGGATCTATCATTGCTTAGGCGTGCCTTTGACACAATTGCCCCCAATGTCAGCGTCTCTTATTGCGATGATGGTAACGACGCGCTGAAAACAATCATGGAACCGGATAAAGATAGACGGCGCCCCGATATATGTTTGGTCGACATAAAAATGCCTATGATTTCAGGACTTGATGTCTTGAAACGCATAAAATCCAACGAAGCCACACACAATATTTCCGTCTATATGCTCTCAAGTTCTGACAGCCCAGAAGACATTCATAAAAGTTTTGAATATGGGTGTAATGGATACTTCCAAAAGCCAAGACGCAGACAGGATTTAGAGCTTATGGTCCAGTCCTTATTAAACCTGTGGACGGGTCCCGCACGATTTATAAAACGGTAAAATTTCGGCCGTAATCTTAGTATTTGAAAATTTTAGAGGTTAAGCTGCAACAACTTCCGCTGCGCGCTCTACTTGAGCGACCGTGCCGTGTGCTGACATGATTTGATTTACAAATTCAGGGTAATCAGAGATCCGCATAGGCTTCACAATGACATCTTTACGATCAAGCGTTGCCGCGTAACGCATTGATTTTGCTTGAACAAATCCAGACATCATAACAATCGTGACGTTATCTTTGCCTAAATGTTTCTTGAGACGTTTCGCGAGCATGTGACCACAAGATCCAACAAGATTAACATCCATAACAACAATATCAGGCTGCATTTCGGACACGAGAGAAAAACCACTTTCCTCATTATCGGCTTGGAATATATCCAAGCCTGGATAAATAGAAAGAAGCGCGCGCTCTATAATAAAGCGGTCAGTTTTATCGTCATCAATAATACAAATAGAAGTCATGTAAATAGTATCGCCGTTCCACTAATATATGACGTGTATTTCTTACAAATTTATTAAAACAGACTTGCTAATTCGGCTCTTTTAACGTTATGGTTAATTTACAGGTCCTTTTTTACGCATTCCATATGACTAAGGGCGACCGGCATTAATATCAGACATAAAATATTATTTTAATAAGGAACTTTCGCAATGATTGCGCGTTTCATACATAAGCACGTAATTTATCATTAAAGCGCATCGTTGAATATATATGCCGTGTGGCTCGCATTATGCTGGGCCCTTAAGGACAAAATGAACGATAACGACTCATTAAAGGCAGAGATTGATAGGCTTCAGCATGAAAACATGCGGCTGGAGGCACGGTTACAAGCCATTAAAACGCTCTTCCCGTCTCCGATTACATTTAAAAAAGTGAAGACAGAAGACGAGCAAGCGCTTCTGCAATCAGAAATTAAGACCAAGCGGACCCTCCAACAGATTAAACCTAAAAAAGGTTGGTCACGCTGGATAAAGGTTGAAAAATTAATTTTCAATGACCCTGTAGATCACACCCCTCAGGTCTTAGCGATTGAAACGGACGTGTCCGAGCTTAAACAGCGGGATAGTCTTTTGAAGAATATTACGAAAAATCTCGACGACTTTGCGTCATTAACCTCGCATGATTTACAAGCGCCCCTCAGGCATATCGGAATATTTTCTGAAATGTTAGAAAATGGATATGCGCGTCATCTTGATGAGACAGGAAATTTTTACTTGAAAGAAATTCGAGCGGGCGTTGAAAACATGCGCGTCCAAATCGACGGCTTTTTACGGTTCATGCAAGGGTCTCCGACGGGCATAGTCCTAAACCAAGTTGATATTACAGATGTGTTCCGCGAGGCCCACCTAGAAATATCAGAAACACTTAAAGAAATTGGCGGCACGTTTTCGTATCCCGAGGGTCCTATCTTGGTGCAAGGCGACGCGGTTATGTTAAATCAGGCCATCAGAATTTTATTGGATAATTGCATTAAATATCGCGATATGGATCGGCCACTCTCTATAAATATAACACATACCGTTCAAGCAGAGCTGATCGAGATCTCAGTTATAGATAATGGTCAAGGCATTGCCCCTGAACATCAAGACTCAATTTTCAGCCTTTTTGGCCTCAGTCGCCCCTTGTCAGATACCAAAGCTCTGAGTGTCGGATTAGCCCTTTGTAGACGCATTATGGTGTTCCACGGCGGAGAGATAAAACTTAAACCGCGTGAAAACGGGGCGTGTTTCAGTCTCGACCTTAAGATTGCCGTGCCTGAAGCGTAGTTTCGTCCTTAGCCCTCGGCTAATGCGCGCACAGCTTAATCTAACATCTCTAAAGACAGCCACCTAAATACAAATGTTTACGCTTTAGGGTGTCGTCGGACTTGCATAAAGCGTCATATTGACGACAACTGGAAAGCTGACCCAGCTCTCATCTTTGAAATCTGACCCCTGCCCTAGATTAAAATCTGTCCGCATCAGATTGGCTTCACCAGTAGCGATAACGTCGTTATCTTGGAAACTTAGGTCAAATAACAAAGTTATAGGCTTTGAAACGCCCTTAAGTGTCAACATGCCTTGCGCCGCGTAAGTCTCGTTTTGAACTTTCTTAATATTGGTTGAGCTAAACCGCGCGGTCGGGAACGCACTTATATGAAACCAATCCTCTGTGGGTAGATTGGCATTTCGGTCATCATCGCCAATATCAATCCCTGCAAGGGACATGACGGCGTGGATTTCAGCGCCTTTTGGATCTGTAGGATTAAGCTTCACAGCCGCTTTGAACTGGGAAATCTTGCCTGTGAAAACGTCGCCATTATGTTTGCCGCTAAACGTCAATGAGCTTTTGGACGTATCAACATTCCAAACATGTTCGCCCGTGAGGTTTGGAAGCGTTGCAAAATCTGCTTTCGCCGCCTCTGACATCTCAAAGGACTTCGCATCCGACGCACTTCCGCACGCCCCGAATGTCAGCAACGTCAAAGACGCAAGTGTCGTTAAAATAAGTGTTGAAGGTTTCATGACCGGCCTTTCAATCGGGGTACCATGCGCGTGAGAACATCATCTTTATCTACAAAATGATGTTTCAAAGCCGCCCCAATATGGAGAAGCAAAAGGAGCGCAATAAGTATCGCCATTTTTTCGTGAACATTTTCTGTGAGCGTTTCCATATATTCAGAGCGCGTCACCCCTGGGAAGTCAGGAACTTTGATTGTTTTAAATATCTTTGTTGTAATCCGCGTTGTCGACGCCGAGACCATAACCCAACCCGAGAGCGGTATCCCAATCATTAAAACGTAAAACCCAATATGAGAGAGTTTTGCACCCCATTTTTCAAAGGGTTTCATATCCTTTGGAAGGGCGGGCGCTTTGTGGCTCAGCCGCCAGACCAATCGCAAAAGAGACAAAGCGAGAATGATAAACCCAAAGGATTTATGCAGTTGAAATATCTCAAATTTAAGCGGCGCAGGGTCCATCCACATCATCACCTTACCGCCGATCAATTGCCCGATGATCAAAAGCGCTATGAGCCAGTGCAGAATAATTGCAGTTTTAGAATACGCGCTGGGTACAGGTTTTATCATAACTGATTATTTCGAAATTAAACCCATTGCGCAAGCACGGAGCGACCTTGGGCTCAAAAATTCTAAAGCCGCGCATAATGGTAACGTCAATCGCCACACCTGCGACCGCACTCGAGACCTTACGAAGTCGCGTCCGCTTGGTTCTCTGGTAAGGCTTTTTCAAATGCGCTCAGCACTTGGCACTTGGCTTCAACCGCAGACAGTTTTGGAAACTGCGCCATATCAACGCCAAAGCGCCGTGCATTGTAAATTTGTGGGATGAGGCAACATTCAAAAAACATCGGCGTATCGGTTAGGAAAAATCCTTTAGAAGGATCCCCAAGAGATTCTAGACTTTCAAAGCCTTGCGTAATCCAATGCTGAACCCACGCTTTTACGCCCGCATCGTCTTGCCCGTATTCCGCTCTGATATATTTTAAAACGGACAGGTTTTGAATGGGATGCACGTCTGACGCAATAACCAATGAAGCCGCTAAGATTTTTGATCTCAAGAGCGCGTCGCGCGGCATAAGCGCAGGCTCTCGGAATGTCGCATCCAAATAATCCATAATCGCGAGCGATTGGATTAATTGCGTCCCGTCCTCAAGCTCTAGCACCGGGACAAACCCTTGCGGATTTAAATCCAAATGCGTCGACGATTCTTGGACGCCCTCGCGCAAATTCACAGACCGGTGCGTGACATTCACACTCTTCATATTCAAAGCGATGCGAACGCGGTAGCTTGCGCTAGAGCGCCAATAGCCGTGTAAAATCACAGCGTCGCCCTAAGCTTTTGCAGGGGTGATAGGCAGGTGGCGTTTTGGATCATATTTCACAACAGAGTTTTCAATAGATCCAAATATTGATGCGCCTTTTTTATCCAGCATTTCAATGCGCACATTATCGCCAAAACTCATAAAGGGGGTCACAAATTCGCCCGTCTGAATTTTCTCAATCATACGCACTTCGGCAATACAGCTATAACCGACACCGCCGTCTTCAATTTTTTTACCTTCGCCGCCTTCAAACTTGTTTGAAACGGTACCCGAGCCGATAATCGTCCCAGCAGAAAGGTGTCGCGTTTTGGCGGCATGTGCCACAAGTTCTGACATATTAAATGTCATATCGGTTTTGACATTCGCCTTACCAAAAGGCTGTCCGTTATATTCCACTAATAAAGGCAGATTGATCGTCGATGCTTTCCATGCGGTTCCAAGTTCGTCAGGTGTCACGGCCACAGGCGAAAACGCACATGAGGCTTTACTTTGGACAAAGCCGAACCCTTTCGCGAGCTCACCGGGGATAAGACCGCGAAGCGACACATCGTTCACAAGCATAATCAGCTTAATATGTTTAAGCGCATCTTTCGCGCTCACACCCATAGGGACATCATCCGTGATAACTGTGAGCTCTGCTTCCATATCAATACCATAAGCCTCGTCAGCGGCAATGATGGGGTCTTTAGGCCCGATAAACGTGTCAGAGCCGCCTTGATACATAAGCGGGTCTTCGTAAAAGCTCTCAGGCACTTTCGCGCCGCGCGCTTTACGCACAAGTTCCACATGATTTAAATAAGCCGATCCATCCAGCCATTGATAGGCTCTGGGGAGCGGAGAGGCGCAGGCGGCTTCATTGAAATTAAAGCTCGCCTCTTTGACGGCGTTCTCGCCGTCCGCGTTCAGCGCGTCATATTTCTTACCCAGAAGCGGCGCGCAGTCTTCCCAACGGTCGAGTGCGTCTTGCATTGTAGATGCAATTTCGCCCGCATCCACGGCCTTTGTTAAATCGCGGGAAACAATAATTAAGTGACCATCACGGCCAAGTTTTAAAGATGCTAATTTCATATCGTATCTATCTTTCGTTCGTATTCATCGTATAGAGTTCATCGTATAGAGTTGAGGGCGTAGAGCCCCCGAAAGCTCGGCTTAGGCTTTGGTCTCTGCCGCGATCTTCTCATGTAACCACGCGGCATGGCGCGGCGCTTTTTTTGTCTCTGACCATTCTTTTAACATAGCAGGCGCCACCTCGTGCAAGCTTTTCATCTGTTCAGGCGTACCAATATCGGCCGCGAGTTCTAGCCTGTGACCATTGGGGTCAAAAAAATAAATCGACTTAAATATGCCGTGATGCGTCGGTCCCAGGACATCAAGGCCTGCCGCTTCGAGTTTTTCTTTCGCAGATAACAGTGTTTCGAGGCTATCGACGCGCAGGGCAATGTGTTGCACCCAGACAGGTGTATTGCGGTCACGGTCCATATCGGGTTGTTCAGGCAATTCAAAGAACGCCAGAACATTGTTATTTCCCGCGTCTAAAAAGATATGCATGTAAGGGTCATAGGCCCCAGTTGACGGGACATGATCCTCGGCAATCGCGAGTTGGAAATCCATACCCATAACACCGTTATAAAACTCAACCGTTTCTTTTGCATCGCGGCAACGATAAGCGACGTGATGAAATCCATCCGTTATAATTTTGTCTAAAGCTTGGCTCATGCGATGTGCCCTCCAGAAACTTCAAGAACGCCACGTTCGATTTGGTCGCGTTCTATGGATTTAAACAAGGCTTTAAAATTACCTTCGCCAAAGCCTTCATCGCCTTTGCGTTGAATAAATTCAAAGAATACAGGTCCGATCTTAGGCTCTGCAAAAATTTGTAATAATAAACGCGCCCCATCTTTATCCGACTCCCCGTCTAGCAAGATACCGCGCGCTTGCAGACCTTTGACGTCTTCGCCGTGCTTTGGCAGACGCTCCTCTAACATTGCGTAATAGGTCTCGGGCGGCGCGGACATAAGTGCGACACCGTTTTTGCGAAGTTTGTCCACGCATCCGTACAAATCATCACAGGACAGCGCGATATGTTGAATACCTTCGCCGCGATGGGCGAGGAGGTATTCTTCAATCTGGCCTTTGCCCGTTTCGCCTTCTTCGTTAAGCGGGATACGAATTTTGCCATCAGGCGCCGTCAAAGCGCGGGATTTAAGCCCTGTATATTCGCCTTTAATATCGAAATAGCGGATTTCACGGAAGTTAAACAGGCGCTCATAAAACTCGGCCCAATAATCCATACGGCCTCTGTAAACATTATGCGTCAAATGGTCGATGACGTTAAAGCCAAAGCCTTTTGGATGTTGATCCACACCGTCAAGATAAACAAAATCAATATCGTAAATGTTTAAATCATCAGAGTACCGGTCAATAAAATAAATCGCGCCGCCGCCAATACCGCGTATTGCGGGAATAGATAGCTCCATAGGCCCGACATGGGTGTTCATAGCCTCTGCCCCCAGCTCTAACGCCCGCTCATAAGCGAGTTTGGCATCACGGACACGGAAACCCATTCCGCACGCAGATGGCCCGTGGGCGCGGCAAAAATGCCCTGCGGGGGACTTATCTTCGTAATTTGCGATCAAATTAATGCCGCCTTGGCGCCATAAATCGACGTTTTTTGCGCGGTGACGGGCAATATGGGTAAATCCCATCGCCGAAAACGTTGTTTCTAACAGGCCACGTTCGGGCGCACTGAACTCTAAGAATTCAAAACCGTCTAAACCCATTGGGTTTTCAAATAAATCAGCCATATGTCTCTCTTTATCATCAATTTTTAATAGTTGTGATTACAAGCACCCTTAAAATACTGATTTTAAGGGGCTTTTTAGCACATTTTATCATGTCATGTATTTTGTTGTTATTACAACTAATATATAATTGTTGTGAAAGCAACTAAAAAATGATATATAAACGCATGGAACAGTCTCTCAATCTTTCAGAATTTTGGCCGTATCAAGCCGCTGTACTTGCTGATTTAGTCAGCCAGCACACGCATCGCCTTATTCGGCATTTTGACCTAAACCTTAGCCAATGGCGCGTTATGGCGGCCATTGGTGATAATCCCGGCTGTAGCTCTGTAGAAGTCGTCTCTGTTACGCCAATGGACAAAGGCATCGTCAGTCGTGCCGTCGCGTCCCTGACTGAACGGGCCTTAGTCAATAAAACCGCTGATCCAGACGATAAACGCCGCGGAACCCTGACTTTGACGGCATCAGGTACGGTTATTTACGCCAGTATTTCCAAAAAATTGACCCAAGCGATTGATGATATCCCTCTTGGGGCGGAGAATGCGGCGATTTTAAATGACGGCTTGAAACATTATATCGAAGCCATGCAGGACTTATTGAAAGCCTAGAGCCTTTCGTTAAAATGCCGCTTTATAGCGGCAAAACGGGTTATTTGTGATAAAATCATGCATTTTTCACGGCTCTCAGGTCGCGCAAATATGTTTGACGCAGGGCGTTGCACGCTCTCTTCGACCTGACAGCCGTTAAAAACAGCTCATAAAGACCTAAATCACAAATTATCCGCCCGTGACGGACATATGTCTTGGCACGCTCGGCGCAGCTCCGCGCTTTGAAATCTCAAAATCGTGCTTTTCTGGCTTACCAATCATCGCGCGTGTCAACGCCTCTTGCAGGGCCTCTTGCGGGGTCATATCGGGATTCTCCCCCCGCATGGCTCCACGCAGATCAACCGAATCGGAATGTCCAAGGCACATATAGATTTGCCCCGTACAGGTCACGCGGACGCGGTTACACCCCGCGCAGAAATTATTCGTAAGCGGCGTAATCATACCTAATACGCCGCCCGTCTCCTTGACCTTCACATAACGCGCAGGCCCGCCTGTTCGCAAAGGTGTCGGCGTTAGCGTATAACGCGCCTCTAGATCATCGCGTACAGCTGAGAGCGGCATATATTGATCAACACGGTCTTCGTCCACCTCGCCTAGCGGCATGACCTCGATTAGCGTCAAATCCATGCCCTTGCTGTGCGCCCACTCCATTAAGGACGGAATTTCGGCGATATTTGTGCCCTTTAAGGCGACTGTGTTGATTTTGACATGCAGACCCGCATCCAATGCCGCGTCCATGCCTTCGAGCACAGGCGTGAGCGCCGCGCGGCGCGTCAGCTTCGCAAAAACATCTGGATCAAGGCTGTCGAGCGAGACATTGATGCGCTTGACGCCGCAATCCTTAAGGTCTTGCGCGTATTTCGCGAGCTGCGTCCCATTCGTCGTCAGTGTAACTTCATCTAGCGCCCCGCGCTCTAAATGTTTGGACAAGGCTTTTATAAAGGTCAGGATATCGCGGCGCACGAGCGGTTCCCCGCCTGTTAGGCGAATTTTACGCACGCCGCGCGCGATGAAAGCGCTCGCGAGCACATCTAATTCTTCGAGAGATAACAAGTCCTTGCGCGGCAGAAAGGTCATTTTCTCGGCCATGCAATAGGTACAGCGCAAATCACAGCGGTCTGTCACAGACATACGCAGATAGGTAATGTCCCGCCCGAAGCTGTCGGTAAGCTGTGATGTGTCCGCTTTAGCCTGCATGTAAATATCTATAGGCCTGCCCGCAAACCTTAGAAAGAGAATTATACCAAAAGTCAGGTTTGCAGTCAGGCGAGATTAGGCAAGGTAATAATAAGGCGGAATTATAACGTTGTTATCGTGAGTATACGATTTGAGAAGCAAGGAAGAAAAGAACAAACATGGCGTATCTCCTATGATGGGTTAGCGATGTGATAACATTGCAATGGTCTTATTGATTTTCGTAGTAGAAAATAGCGCCCTAATTGAAACGCACGCAGAAAGCACCAATTCAAGGCGCGAAAAATACGAGATTGTCTATTTTTGCGACGACAATTTAATTATACGGGCAGTATTTTTAAGAACGGCTTTAAGAGTGTTAAAACTTGTTCAAAGTGAGGTTGAGCTTGAACGATTGACAACTTTTGAGCTTCGGATAAGCTTCGCATATTATTGGCTTTATCGGCATCTAAATACATTCGAGAAAACCGACTCGCCATTCGATATAACGCTGCAGGGGACCTACGCAGAGCTTTCGCGCGCTCGCCGCCCATCACAGGCGCCAATATAGCTTCGCTATCGGATAGGATTTCTGCCTCGAGCTTATCTGAAAGAATATTATGAATTTTAGCGAGAGCCTTAGCGATCTCTGATTCTTGCGATTGGGAGAAAGAAATCGGCTCGACGATCTGAGTTTTTTGACGCTCTAAAACAACCGATTGCACATCGTCAGAATAGGTAAAAATATCTCCGTTTGTTGTTGATAGCGCATTTAACAAGCGCTTTACCCCAAAACCATCATCCAAATGGCCCAAAGCAATTTTATTAGAAATATGAGCCATCATAAACACGCAATCATCATAGATTCGTTGAGGGTTATCGGCATGTTCCCGTGTCATCGCATATAAGAACTCGACCTCTTCTGAATTATTATTGAAAGCATTCGCACCGATACTGCCGCGAACCGCGTCGGTTAGGCGAGATAAGTTTGCAGAGTATAAATCTATTACGGGAATATACCGAACATCAAAGGATCCAAACTCGGTGATCTCAATTGTTTCCGCTAGGGGTGTGGCTCGTGCAATAGATTCTACATCTAAGACTTCAGTTTTAGTTTCCTACCCCGCCCAATAATCTTCAATCACTGTCTTAATCTTGGCGTTCACCTCAGCAGGGTTTTCATACGCCTTAGGCGGGAAGGTCGCGCGGCGATAGTGACCGTTTTCAGGATCGCCGATTTCAATAGACTTTATTAAGGGTTTTCCCGCCAGTCGGTCTTCGTACCAATCGGTCCAGACGTCCCAGTCTTGATTGAGGTTGAGAAGGTAGGATTTGAGGGCTTGCCACTTTGTATGCAAGACTTCCGGCATTTCGCTATAAGGCCAAAGCGGGATTTCACTTAAAGCCTGTGCATTTCCACCCGCCTCAATAAAGTCTCTGTCAACAGAATATGCTCGGTAAATATTAGTACCCGCAAGCGTAGCCGCAATAGCAACAGTATCAGCAGCAGAAAAAGCAGCAACAGCAGCACGAGCAGAAAAAGCAGCAGCATCAACAGCAGCATCAGTAGCAGCGTCATCAGCAGCATCAGCAGCATGAGCAGCTGCATATCTCATATCCATGTCTGACCATCGGCCCACGGACACGGATGTGGTCAGAGCATAAAAAGATTGCAAAATTATAAAATCGGGCGAGCGCTTAAGATCTTGAAGGCCCAAAAGTTCCTCCAAAACAGGCACAACCCGCAAAGCGGCCCGGGCCGCAAATACGCAAATTACGTCACGCGGCTGTGTTTTCAGCCACGTTTCGATTTCGTTGCTGTTTTTGAAATCCTCGCTCATGACCGTATAAGTAGCATTTATCGCTTGGGGTACCAATGGGTTTGTAGGTGGGTAAGGTCTGTGGTTGAGCGTTACCCTCCTTCGAGTCCACTCGCTATGCTCGTCCTCAGGATGAGGCATATTTTTAGCCCCTCATGTCTCGGGCGCAACGCAGTTGCGGGACTCGAAGGATGTGTCGCAGGATATACTATAACATCTCTCCGTCATCCTGCCCCTTGTGGGCGGGATCCATGGGGCCGTATTGCTTCACCTATAGATTGGCCACGACGTTGGTATCATGGATCCTACCCACAAGAGGTAGGATGACAGTTTATGCAAAATTAAATGCTCTACCCCTTCCGTCTTTTCCGATCCCAGCTTTGCCAGTTCAAAAACAAACGGTAGGCGAACATAGTGATTTGCCGAATAACGGGCACGGAAAACAAAAATGCGAAATGTCGAAACCCCGGTAAAGCGCGCCAGATACGCGCAAAGGCATCGACGCCGATATGCCAGTTTTGCAGCGCGGCTTCGCCAATCCCGATTTCTCTGACATGGAATTTTCCGAGCAAATCTGTGCGCGTTTTCTCCCGAGGCAATTCCGCGTCCTCTAGGATTTCGATATCCGTCCACGTAATATTTTGTGCCTTATCCAAGCGGCGATAAATACGGACTTCCCACCGACAGATCGGGCAGTCGCCATCATAGAAGACTTCGATTTGATTTGGTTTCATATAATAAAGATAGGCGGCGAGCGCATTTTCTCAAGCGCCAGAGTGTCGCGTAAAGTCAGCTAGGGGATTAGCGTGTTTCGCTTTCCTATCCACCCGCTCCATGGATCCTAGGGACAAACCCTAGGATGACGGGTTAGAAGGCTGAGCTGCTTCTCTAATTGCAACACACGTCATCCTACCCCTTGTAGGTAGGATCCAATGGAACAGATTGTGACATCTATATTCGTTAGCGGCGAACAAACTGATGGTAAAAAAGATCCCGCTACAAAGCGGGACTTTTAAAAAATTTAAACCAGAGAGGCCTACTGATCCAAGAAACTCCGCAGCTTCCGTGAACGGCTTGGATGCTTCAATTTCCGCAGGGCTTTGGCCTCAATCTGGCGGATACGTTCGCGTGTGACCGAGAATTGCTGTCCGACTTCCTCAAGCGTGTGGTCAGTGTTCATGCCGATACCAAAGCGCATGCGCAGGACACGTTCCTCGCGCGGCGTCAAAGACGCCAGAACGCGGGTCGTTGTTTCGCGAAGGTTAGATTGGATCGCCGCCTCAATCGGAAGGATCGCATTATTATCTTCGATAAAGTCGCCGAGTTGGCTGTCTTCCTCGTCGCCAATCGGTGTCTCAAGTGAAATCGGCTCTTTGGCAATTTTCATGACCTTACGGACTTTTTCCAAAGGCATAGACAGCTTAGCAGACAACTCTTCAGGTGTCGGTTCGCGGCCAATTTCGTGCAAAATCTGACGTGACGTGCGAACAATTTTATTGATCGTCTCAATCATATGCACTGGAATACGGATTGTGCGCGCTTGGTCGGCGATAGAGCGTGTAATCGCTTGGCGAATCCACCATGTTGCATAAGTCGAGAATTTATAACCGCGACGATATTCAAATTTATCAACCGCTTTCATCAGGCCAATATTGCCTTCTTGGATGAGGTCAAGGAATTGCAAGCCACGGTTCGTGTATTTTTTCGCGATTGATATAACGAGGCGCAGATTGGCTTCGACCATTTCTTTTTTCGCCTGACGCGCTTCGCGCTCACCTTTTTGTACGGCTTGGACAATACGGCGGAATTCATCAACGGGCACACCTGTCTCTTGGGCAAGCGTTCCGATTTCCGTGCGGATTTTATCAATAGATTTGGCTTCGCGCTTGGTAAAACGCTCCCACGCTTCTGATGATACGGCCATATCTTCGAGCCAATTTGGATTCAATTCTGAGCCCAAATAGACTTCGAGGAATTCATGACGCGGCACGCCGTTGCCATCTGCCAAGCGCATTAAACGCCCTTCGAGCGAGATAAAGCGCTTATTAATCGCGTAAAGCTGATCGATAAGGGCGTCAATACGGGCATTATTGAGTTGCAGAGATTTGATCTCTTCAATGATACGGTCTTGAATTTCGTTATATTCGTCCGCTTGCGGCTTGCGCAGTTTCTTACCTGACAAACGCGCCTTGATGAGCATTTGCTGTAATTTTTGGAAGCGTGTGAAATCCTCAGAGATCGTATTCAAAGTGTCCATGACACTGTCGCGAAGCTCGGCCTCCATCGACGCCATAGACAGATTTACTTTTTCGTCTTCGTCTTCCTCGTCGTCATCATCGAGGGTTTTTTGACCTTCTTCGTAATCTCGGTCAATTTTGATTTTACGCTGATCTTCGCGCGGTTTGAGGTCGTCTTCGGTGGCCTCGATCTCGCCTTTTTCAACTTTTTCGCGGCGCACGGCTTCGCCCGAACGGTCAACCTGAATGTTCCCAATAGAACGGTTATAAGTCGTGTCGAGGTCAATAATATCACGCAGTAAGATACGGCCCTCTTCGAGTTCTTCTCGCCAAACCATGATCGCTTCAAACGTAAGCGCGCTTTCGCACAGACCTTTAATCATCGTGTCGCGGCCCGCCTCAATACGTTTAGCAATCGCAATCTCGCCTTCGCGAGACAGCAGCTCGACCGTGCCCATTTCGCGAAGATACATCCGCACGGGATCATCGGTGCGATCAAGTTCTTCCTTAGAATTTCCGCCTTTAACTGCGGTCGTTTGCGTGCGCGCGAGGGTTTTAGGGCCAGTTTCTTCTTGTTGAGTATCGTCAATGACGGAAATACCAAGATCAGAGAGCATAGCCAAAGTGACTTCGATTTGGTCGGCGTCAATCGCGTCCAGCGCGATATGTTTATTCAATTCAGTCGTGGTGAGAAGGCCGCTCTTTTTGGCAATCGCAATCATGCGTTTGACCTCAAGGTTCTCCATATCCAGAAGATTTTCAGGCACTTTCATTTCAGTCGAAAGGGCTGTGGTCTCCACAGTCTCTGTTGGACTCTCTGCCTTTTTTGTCGTGGTTTTCTTAGCAGTCTTCGTGGCAGCTTTTGCCATAAGGTGTACTCCGCTAGAGCGTGCGCGCAGAGCGCAGCCCCCAAAATAGGTTTAGGCACGAGAGTCCATCCCAAAAAGGACGGCCTTCGTACCTTTAAATATCAGTCACGGTCCTCGCGAGAGGCCCGCATCAGACGCTTTAAGGCGTCCGTTTTATCGTCACGGATTGTTTCCGCTAGGCGGCTTAAAGACTCGTTACGGGTCGCATCATCCTCATTTTTTCCCATATGGGCGTCAGCTTCGTCTAGCCACAAAGCTGTTCTTGTTTCGAGGTCTGCGTCACGTCCCCCCAGAGCGGCGACTGTTAAAAGTCGATCTCTTTGGAGCTCGCGTAAAAGTTTTTCCAATCCTTGCTGTTCTATATGGGCGCGAATTGCATTTTTTTCAACCGCTATTGTTTGTCGCCAATAAATTAATAGCGCAGATTGTATTTCGCGGGCCAGCGGACTTGAAAATCGAAGCTCAAACAAGGTTTGATCGACCTTTGGCAAAAGGTCGGGCCATTCAACAATACCGCCAATTAAGCGACGCTCGCGGGAGGCTTCAATTGCGTCAATTTTCATTGTTGCCTTAAGCGCTGCGGTAGGCTTTCGAAGGGCATTCGGTGTTTTTGAGTTATTTTTACGCTTACTCCAACCGTAATCCACGTCAAACTTTTCAAGCAAGCTCGTCTTATATTGTTCACGCACACCGTCATGCGTAATTTCACGCAAGGCCGCGTAAATGCGGTCTTTTAATCCCGCTTTTTGCTCGGGCGTATTCAAAGGCTCGGCTTCGACCTCGCGACGCCACAACATATCAACCAACGGAATTGCACTATCGAGCACGGATTGCATGGCGGACGGGCCTTTAGCACGGATAAGGTCATCAGGGTCTTGGCCGTCTGGCAAAACCGCAAAGCGCAATGACTGACCGGGTTTAATCAATGGTAGTGCGCGTTCAATAGAACGGAACGCCGCGCGCACCCCCGCCTTATCGCCGTCAAAACAAAGAATAGGCTCTGGCCCTGCCCGCCATAAAAGCTCGAGTTGATCTTCGGTCAGCGCCGTACCGAGCGGCGCGACGGCATGTACAAACCCCGCGCGCGACAGCGCAATCACATCCATATAGCCCTCGGCCACGATCAAACCGCGCGCGCCGTTTTTGGGGGCGGCCAAGGCTTTGCGCGCATTTGGGAAATTATAAAGGAGCTTGCCTTTGTGAAACAACGCTGTCTCTGGAGAGTTTAAATATTTCGCCTTGGCGTCCTTTTCCATGGCACGACCGCCAAAGGCGACCAGCCGTCCACGACTGTCGTGGATCGGAAACATGATACGATTGCGGAACCGATCCCACGGCTCGCGCGCGCTATCTTCGGGTTCAATGAGCAATCCAGCCTCAATCAGCATTTTCGTCGTCGCGCCCTGTTGCACCAATTCATCGCGAAGGGCGTTAAAACTTTCAGGCGCAAACCCAAGGCCGAAATCATCCGCGGCCGTTTTCGTCAGGCCTCGGCCTTTTAAATACTCACGTGCCTGTGTGCCTACGTCGCGCATAAGTGATTTTGCAAAAAATATCTGCGCTTGCTCCATCCATGACACGGTTTTTTTATTTCGGGCGGCACGACGTTCGGCGTCAGGGTCCGCCTTTGGCATCTCCATTCCCGCAAGGCCTGCGAGTTTTTCTACGGCTTCGGGGAATGACAGGCCTTCGACTTCCATTAGAAAGCTTATCGAGTCGCCATGCTTCCCTGACGAGAAACAGTGATAAAACCCCTTCTCATCATTGACGAAAAAACTCGGAGATTTCTCATTTGTAAAAGGCGAAAGGCCCGCAAATTCACGACCTTGGCGTTTTAATTTCACATGACGGCCAATCACATCCGAGGGCCGGACGCGTTGTTTTAATTCATCAAGGAAGTTTTCACCAAACCGCATGGGTTAAATCTAAGCGTTCCCCCGCGTAAAAGCGAGTCGCGACATGAATTTAATCTCACAAGTCATGCGCTTAAAATCCACCCGTTTTTGCCGCACTTTACAAACGGTGCTCAAAAACGGAAACTCAAAAAAAATATGAAAAATGATTAGGGATTATTATGCGTTTTCAAATCCGTCGCCTTCAGTCAATTTGCCTTGCGACAGCCCTTTTAACCCTGTCTGCCTGCGGTAGTTCTGACGAGACCCTGAGCGCGGAGGCAATCGCCAAAACGACATATGGTACGCTTCAAGGTGTCACGACAGACACAGACGGCATTTATAATTTTAAAGGCGTCCCCTTTGCGGCGCCGCCCGAAGGCGACCTTCGCTGGCGCGCCCCGATTAAACCAACGGCATGGGAGGGCACTCGCAATGCAGACACGTTCAGTCCAATGTGCATCCAAGCAGGCGAAGCAGACGGCGGATTTCTTGATCGTATTATTGACGGGCACGGATTGGGCGGATTGAAAAAGTTTTTGATTAACCGCGTGGCCAGCGCCCTTCCAAAATCTAAAACCAGCGAAGACTGCCTCTATTTAAATATTCGAACCGCAAACCTGAAGACTGCTGAAAAACAGCCCGTTATGGTTTGGATTCACGGCGGCGCCCACCAATTTGGGTCTGGTGATTTCTCATATTATCAAAACAATTCGCTCGTGGAAAAAGGCGTTGTTCTTGTCACTATCAATTACCGCCTCGGCGCATTTGGATATATGGCGCACCCTGCCTTGTCCGCAGACGATCCGAACGGCGTATCAGGGAATTACGGCACGCTTGACCAAATCGCAGCACTCGAATGGGTGCGGGACAATATTAGCGCCTTTGGCGGCGACCCTGATAATGTCACGATTTTTGGCGAGAGCGCAGGCGGTTGGTCCGTAACAGAGTTGATGAGCAGTCCCATGGGCAAGGGCTTGTTTCACAAAGCCATCGGCCAGAGCGGCGCGGCGACCTATCACCTTGGACAGCTCGATGCAGACCCGTTGGGTTGGATCAGCGGATACGAGGCCGGCAAAATGGTGACAGACGCGTTGGGCCTCGACGCGCCGTCCGCGTCAGACATGCGCGCCCTGCCTGCTGAGACAATTCAAGCCGTGATCACAGAACGTATGACGGACGGATTTCATCACAATCGCGACGGGCACGTCTTTCCCAAAATTGTGGGACATAGTTTCTTAGACGGCGACTTCCATGCCGTACCCACATTATTTGGATATAATTCAGACGAGGCGACCTTGTTCTTTGATAATGACCCTCAGCCGAGTGTCTGGCTGGATGATTTCCCAAGACCAAGTGCGGGCAGAGCGACGCAGCTTGAGGCTCTCAGCGAACATTATGATAACCGTGCAGAATTTCTGATGGATACATATGACCTCTCAAACGCGGAAGACTTCGTGGATAACGGCACGCAAATGATGGGCGACGAAATCTTTGGCGTGAATATCCGTCTTGTCACGCGCCAAAATGCCAAGCAAGGCCAGCCTGCCTATGTCTATACATTTGGGCGCGTCCCCCCGAGTGAGAACCAAACGCTCGGCGCGTTTCATTCTGCCGAAATTCCCTTTGTCTTTGGTAGTCACGAAGCGATATTAGGGCTGTCCGATCAGGATGAAATCCTCACAGAACAGATCCAGTCTTATTGGGTGAACTTTGCCAAGACAGGCAATCCAAACGGCGAAGGCCTTCTGAATTGGCCTGAACATGCAGGGTCAAATTGGATGCAATTTGGCGGGAATAATGACCTCAAAACAGGCGCGATCCAAAATTACCGCGCGGACAAATTGGACGCATTGGAATATGGTTTGATGAAGAAACTCTCGGCGCTCAAGCAAATAGACTTAAACCCGCAGAAAACCCCACAAACGCAAATCCAAATTACACCCCAAGATCCTTCGATGCGTTCCGAGGCCCAAGATTAACGACCGATTGCCGCGTACGATTGACGGAAAGTTGCGTTATATCTGGCCTTGAATAGTGCCCGCTTGGGTCAAAGTTCTGGCGCTCGCGGCGGACGAATGCGGGATCAAGTTTGCAAAACCGAAGGCTCTCTGTTCCTGTCTCTGGCGGAAGTACCCAGCTGCCGTCGGGCGCGGCGACGCACGACCCACCATTGGCAGGCATGTCAGAAAGCGCGCCGCGAATATTATCCGCAAACGGCGTGTCGTCGCGCACATCAGATTTTCGCATCAAAGCGGAAACAGACACAACATAACTCCGACCCTCTTTGGCTAAGACGGGGGTAAGGTCGCGCGTATTGCTATCGCCGCCAGGCCAGCACGCGACATGTAGATCTTCGCCTTGCGCGTAAAGGCTTGCGCGCGTCAAAGGCATCCAATTTTCCCAACAATTTAACCCACCAACTGTGAACGCGCCGAGCTTATGGGTCACAAGGCCGTTCCCATCGCCCGGTGACCAGACCAGACGTTCTTCATAGGTCGGTTGGAGTTTGCGGTGAACCGATTTAATCTCGCCCAACGCGTTGATATAGACAAAGGAACAATAAAGTGAATGCCCGCCGCGATCCATTGGGCGTTCAATAATGCCTAAATAACACGCCATATTTGCCGCCTTTAGCGCGTGGCAAACAGCGCTCAGATGGCCCGCTTCGATTGTAACGGCCTGATCTGAGTAATACGCGAAGAGTTCTTTCTGCATCGGGTCATTAAACCGCGCCCCGCCCGTGCCATCGAGCCAAAACGGATAACCAGGGACAAAGCCTTCGGAAAAGACGATCAAGTCCGCCTTACCCTCAGCGCGTGATATCGCGTCGATCACCTTATCCAGACCTGCTGACCTTGAGAGCCATGCGGGGCTAATTTGTGGGAGGGCAAGTCTCAATAATTTTGACATAAATTGCCCTGTCCGACTGAAGTTAAATGAATAGAATATGAAGTTTTGCAAGGTCAAACCTTAAGACCGATTAACAGCAAAAAATTACGATATATCAATGTTTATTTTGTATATTTCAAAATATATCTTCGCAGTGGGAACTAGAATGTTTAAAAATTATAAGAAATCACAAGAGGGGAATTTTGCGATTTACACGTCAATCCTCTTAATGGTCGTTCTGCTTGCCGTAGGCACTGCGATTGACTTAGGTAAAGCGCAACAGCTGAAAACGAACATGCAAGACATTGCGGATTCTGCCCTATTGGCGGCCTCACAAGCGCGACCTAAAGAACAGTCCGTGATGCAAGCTGTTGCCGAAGCCTATATAGAAGAGAATGACCTCACGGATGCATTCCCAGAGGGCGCCGTCACATTATCTGATGATAAAAAGACATTGGCGATCAATCTTTCGGGAACATATAAAACTTCAATAATGAAGATGTTTGGAAAAGCCAGCCTGCCTGTCACAGTGAATGCCGAGACATTGCTTGAAGTCAACAATTACACAGACATCGTCCTCGTCTTGGATGCGACGAAGTCTATGTCTTATAATAACAGAATGGATTCTCTGAAATCCTCCGCTGCGAATTTCATCAATATTATTGACGCAGCCGATTCCGACAAAGTCAGAATGTCAGTTGTCCCTTACGCACGTTACATTAACGTTGGCATTCCAAACCGTAATGAGCCTTGGATTGACGCGCCTGCAGATTACACAGAATTTAATCCTGACCAGTGTTCAACACATACACCAACAACGGGTCAAACGAACTGCCGTATGGAAAGCTACGGTCCAACTGCGCCGCAATCTCGTGTTCCAGGCCGCCAGCCGACCTACGGAACCTGTTATGATGATGGTCAACCATACCAATGTCAGACAGACTCAGGTGTTGCTGAAACGCCGGCCAGACCTGGTTCCCCGGGCGGAACGCGCGAAGTCTGTGACAATACTTACGGACCACCGCAAACCACATGTACGCCTGTCGCGCCCACGCAACATAGATGGTATGGCTGTGTAGGTTCAAGATCTGGTAATGATAATATTGACCCAAGCTATTCATCTGGAGAGTCAAAAGTTCCAGGTCTCCTAAATGATCAATGTGGCCAAGCCATATCGCCCATGTCGACTAATCTGAACTTGGCACGAAACAGTGTAAACTCGCTTGTACCATTTGACGAAACATATTCTCCGACTGGCCTAATTTGGGGCTGGCGCATGCTTGACGAAAACATACCGTTTGACGCGTCGCGGACAAGAACAGACGGCGCGAAACTGCGCAAGGTCTTGATCTTTATGACCGATGGTTTGAACACGCTTTCGCGCACAGGCATAAGACATGACGGAACGTCGCGGAATGAAAGCGACGATTTAACAGATACGATCTGTGATGACATGAAGTCGGATGGTGAAATTGAAGTCTTTTCAATCTCTTTCCAAGTTAATGACGCTCAAGCGAAAAACCTGATACGAGATTGCGCGACAGAGACAGACCAATATTACGAAGCGAGCGACGCCGCGACCCTACAATCTGCATTTGCAGATATTGGGTATAGCCTATCCTCCCCTCGGATCACACGCTAATCATATGAGTCAAACCTAAGCCTATAAATATTAGGCTTAGGTTTTTAAGCTAAAGCCCGACAAAATGTGGCTTGCCCTGCTCGGCGCGATTGACAAATTTGTTGTAATTCTTCGCAAAGATTGAAACACTCCCTAATGGGATTTTATAACACACATATTCTGCCGCGCCTCCTTGATAAAGCGTGCGGCATTGGGCCGATTACAAAACAACGCGCTAAAATCGTACCCTTGGCCGAAGGTATAGTCCTTGAAATCGGCATTGGGTCGGGGCAGAACCTACCGCATTATAATCCTAAACATGTGTCTAAAATTATCGGCGTTGACCCCGATGACGCCATATGGAAACGTAGCGAAGTGCGGCGAAAGACCTGCCCTATCGACGTTGAACGCATAGGGCTTTCAGGCGAAGAGATACCGATGGAAAAGAATATGGCCGACACCGTGGTCGTGACCTATTCGCTCTGCACCATTCCTGACCCCGTCAAAGCGCTTTTAGAGATGAAACGCATTCTAAAACCGGGCGGACGCATCTTATTTTCTGAACACGGCAAAGCCCCAGACGCGGCCGTCGCCAAATGGCAATCACGAATAGACCCCATGTGGAAAAAGATTGCAGGTGGCTGTCATAGCGGCCGTGATATACCCGACCTGTTCAAACAAGCAGATTTACAATTCGAGACTTTAGAGCAAATGTATATCCCCGGCCCAAAAGTCCTGTCCTATAATTTTTGGGGCGCAACCCGCCCGAAATAAATACGGGGGATTTATTTCAGGGTTGCGCCTGAGCCGTAAGGCGAAGGAAACACGTTGGGGAATGGATTACAGCGCCGCACTTGCCCCGTAAGGCGAAGGATGCGTTTCAACTGAAGGTAAGGCGAAAACACCTACCGTAAAACGATCTTTTTTCGACTCAAAGCCAGCGCGTCCAGCCTGCTTAAAACGTATGACACCCCAAACCTCAAACATTACCAGCCGCAGTTATGGAGCATTTTAGGACGCATAGGCTCAGCAACTTGGGGGCTTAGAAGGCATAAGATAATTTTTAATTATGAATTTGTTATGACATGTTGCTAGAGTTTTTTAACATTCCAACAGAGGTGGATTATACTTGTACCAGTTCTGCTATCTTAGCAGCGACTTCGGCTAATGTATCCTCTTCAGTGCTTAATCCATTGCGCGACCCAAGCATCGGACTCACCTCCCGCAACGCATCAAAAGTAGTATTATGAGCAATCGGAATAAGAAGGTCACGAGCAAGTAGAGCAGAGAGTTCCTTATCTGCTACGCCTTCGTTCGCTATGGTCTTCAAAAAGGCAGGAGTAACAAGGACGATTCCTATGCGAGAGTTAGCCAAGCCTTTATCGATTTGTCGCATGAACGGCATTCCTAACGGTATGTCCTTTTCGCTAAACCAAACTGAGACATTCTGAGTTTCAAGTAAGTCATTTAATTGTGTGGCGGTTATTCTACGATCGTCCCAAGCATGACATAGAAATACATCACGAAGTTGAGGAAGGGCGGATCGTTCTACAACGGTTTTACGTACAGGCGTGAGCGCTCTAACTTCAGCTGGCGTATAAAGGGTTGAGGAACCGCTACGCGACCATGTAGGCTTGGCGGTTCCGCGGGAGGATGATTGGCGGGTTTGCCCTACATATCCCGATGAGTTAGACGACGAACCATATGAAGAATAGGATGGAGATGAATAAGAATTATACCCGCGTGATCTGCCGCCGCGGCAGGCTGGGCAATTCGCTTCGCCGTTGGATGTTCTATGCCCCCGAGATGGTGCAGTGCATCTAGCCATAATATACGTCCTCTATATGTCGCGATTCGGACAACCTTATCACAAAGATTATATTTCCTCTATTGATCGGCATAGTTACAAACATTACTTAAACATCCGATTAGAGAAGCGGGCATTGGATTTTAGTTATTTTGGATTTTTTCGTAACAGATCCGCTTAGAGGATAGATTGCCATTTTTTGAGGGATCTAGAGAAAGAGCGAACGATGGCCGCAATCGCAAATATTACTACTAGCGGCCTTCTCTAAGCCTTCAATCCCACAGCCCCCTAAAACGCGCCCTTAATCTTTGGTAAATCCTTAAACGCGCCGTCGCGTTTCGTCGCTTTGGCCTG